>OGCL01001170.1_pt1 | contig 23574 bp, 12 predicted proteins | sample 1570041 | NCBI WGS metagenome assembly OGCL01 (sample SAMN06266162, study PRJEB24511) | hot springs metagenome | isolation source: Hot spring water | place: South Africa: Limpopo | collected 2015-06-22 | reverse complement strand
ACCCGCAGGGCTGTTGACCTGGGAATCTCTCCGGAGGAGATTTATCATGTCCTTCTCCTTAGCCTGACGACGATCGGGTTTCCCAAGATGATCGCCGCCTTGAACTGGATCAATGAGGCCTTAGAGGAAGGGCCGACCAAGCATTTCGGCGGCGATTGATCATATCGGATGCCTTACCTTTAGCCTTGGGATAATCGGGGTGAGCGTCTTAGTTTACCTTACCGTTGCATCAATATCATACGAACAGGGAGGTGGGTATGCTGGGCGGGCACTGGACGAAAAAGCTTCCCCAACCTTTACTGCGGCACCTTTTAGCATTTGGCGCTTAGGTTTCAAGCATGCTTCCAAGGTCACCTCAGATGGCATCGACTGTTTCCCATAAAACATAAAAATGATCCGCAATTGTAAAAGATTGGAAGCATGCCCATCTCCCTGTTCATGGCGCGGGAATCCTCTGGCCCACCATCAGCTTCTTTCTCAGTACCACTTTTGTGACCTCAATAATTACAAAGATCACCAGTCCAAAAGCAATAATAATGGCCATGTCGGAGATCGAAGGTTTCATGATACCAAACGCCTCACGGACAGACGGAATCTGGATGAGCACTGCAATCATTAAGATTTCCCAGGCGAGAGCCAGAATCAGCCATTTATGGGGAGGGGCTTTGAAGATGCTATAAACCAAAGAACGGCAGTTCAGGGCGACGACCAGTTCGATTACAATGAAGAGAAAGAAGACCTCTGTCCTGGCTTGGGTGATATCGCTCAATTTATGAAAGAAGAGAATGTAGAAGAACGGACATTCAATTAAAACTGCCCGTAGGATAAAAGACTTCACATCCCATCCGAAGACACTTTCCTTCGGATTTCTCGGAGGCCTTTTCATGATATCCGGGTCAGGGGGAGACACACCGAGAGCCAAGGCGGGTAATCCATCCGTAGCGAGATTCATATATAAGATGGCCGCTGGGAGAAGCGGCAAAAACTCCGGTCCCATCACGAGGACCACCCCCCCGATCACCACCACCTCCGTGATGTTACATTGAAGTAGGTAAGCCAGATATTTTTTAATATTGTCGTAGATCCAGCGACCGCGTTCGATGGCCGTCACAATCGTTGCGAAGTTATCATCCGTCAGTACCATGTCGGAAGCCTCTTTCGTGACTTCTGTCCCGGTGATCCCCATGGCCACTCCAATGTCTGCATGTTTCAAGGCCGGAGCATCATTGACGCCGTCGCCGGTCATGGCCACAACCTCACCTCGTTTCTTCCATGCCTTGACAATCTTGAGTTTATCCATGGGTGAAACCCTGGCATAAACCGTCACTTGATGAACGATCTTCTCAAACTCCTCATCCGAAATCTTTTCCAGTTCTTCACCGGTGAGGACCCGATCTCCCTCCGTATAGAATCCAATCTCTTTAGCAATGGCCACAGCAGTCAGCTGATGGTCTCCGGTAATCATCACGGGCTTGATGCCCACCTGTTTACACACCTTCGTGGCTTCAATGACTTCCGCTCTCGGTGGATCCATCATTCCTGCAAGGCCAAGAAAGACCATGTCCCGTTCAAGCTGTTCTTCCGTGCACTCGATGGATGATGGACATTCTCGATAGGCTATTCCGAGCACTCGGAGCGCTCCTTCGGCCATCTCCTCATTGGCCCTGACAATATCCCTTTTCTCTTTTTCTCCGAGTTTTTTGATCTCACCATTGATGAAGATATGTGAACTCCTTTCTAAAATCACTTCAGGAGCCCCCTTCATGAAGGCCAACAATCTTGTATCATCTCCGATTTGATGAACAGTCGTCATCCGTTTTCTTTCAGAACTGAATGGAATCTCTTCGATTCTTGGATGATTCATCCTCACCTCGGTCTCATGGAAACCCGCCTTGGCAGAAGCGACCACGCAGGCTCCTTCGGTTGGGTCACCCTTAATGGTCCATTTTCCATCCTTCTCCTCTAAGACCGCGTCACTGCAAAGAATACCTCCCAGAAGGAGTAGCCTTAATGACGGGTGACGCGTGGCATCCATGTCTGAACCTTTAAACTCTCCCACTGGGGCATAACCTGCGCCCGTGATATCAATCATCCGCTCATCGGTATATATCTTCCTGAGCGTCATCTCGCCCTTGGTCAGGGTGCCTGTTTTGTCCGAACAGATGACAGTGGTGCATCCAAGGGTTTCAACCGCCGGCATCTTCCGGATCAGGGCATTTTTCTTGGCCATCTGTCGCATCCCGATGGCTAAAGCGCCTGTGACAATAGCAGCCAAGGCTTCAGGGACAGCAGCCACGGCAAGGGCAATGGCAAACATGACCACCTTTGCAATAAAAGGCAGATCAATCTTTCCTCCAAATACCTCTCTGATGACACTGATGGCGGCGACCAGCACACAGACGCTGATGGCAATGGCGCCAAGCCATTTGCCAACCTCTTCTGTTCTTTTCTCCAAGGGCGTCTTTTCGGTCTTTATTGAGGTTACCTCCTGTGCAATCTTCCCAAACTCTGTATTCATCCCGGTCGAGATAACCACAGCCCTTCCCCTGCCAAAGGTCACGCTTGTGCCTGTGAAGACGATATTTTTTCGATCGCTGACCCGCACCCCTTCTGCCAATGGTTTAATATCTTTACCGACCGGAACGGATTCTCCGGTAAGAGGCGCTTCATCACACCGCAAGGAGTGGTTTTCAAGCAATCTCGCATCTGCCGGAATTCTATCTCCCGATTCCAGGAGCAGGATATCTCCTGGCACTAGTTCTCTGGAAGGAACCTCCTCCTCTTTGCCTCCCCGGAGCACGGTGATCGTTGGGGTGAGCATCCTTTTCAATGCCTCCAGGGCGCGCTCTGCCCGGTACTCCTGAATAAATCCAAGAATTGCACAAAAGATGACAATGATGGCGATGATGGCTGAATCAACCACCTCGCCCACCACCGCTGAAAGGATGATTGCAATAATAAGAATGAGGATGAGGATGTTTTTGAACTGATTGATAAAAAGGGTGAAAGGAGAGACCTTTTCTTCTTTCTTCAACTCGTTATAGCCATAAGTTTCAAGCCGCTTTTTAACTTCCTCCTGGGTCAGACCGTTCTGGAGATCTGTCTTCAGTTCTTTTAAAACCTGTGTAACCTCCATGGAGTGCCATGTTTTCTCTGACATAGGAAGATTGCTCCTTTAAAAGGATTTGGTCCTGTGGGATATTTTTATATTATAAAAGAATTCTAAATGCAAGAATGAATTACGAAGTATAAAACACAGGTGATGGGGCATGATCCGGGATCATACCCCATCACCCCATCTTTCAATCATCAAAATCTTTTTTGCGACAAGCCATCTTTTTAAACCTCTCACCGTTGTCAATGGTGAATGAGAACAATTCCGATGGGTAGGATTACGATGTGAAGTAAACCATCATGAGCGTTAGATACACAACAATGACCGCTAACAGAACCGTCCCTTCCCACCGCTCAATACGGCTCCGGGTATAGCCAAAAGCAATCATTAGGACCATCAATAAAATCATGAAAGGATAATCAAGCACCATCGTCTGACGAGGAATGGGGAGCGGAGAATATAGGGAACAGCTTCCCAATATCCAAAATATATTTAGGATATCGGCTCCTATGATATTTCCAATGCTAAGTTCGCCATGTTTTTTAATCGCCGCTGTAATGGCAACGACAAACTCCGGCAAAGATGTTCCCAGGGCAACGAGGGTGAGGGCAATAATAAGATCGGGAACTCCAAAGAATTTGGCGATAGGGGTGACATTGCCAACCAGAAGCTGACTGCCAATAATGATTCCAATGGCGCCTAAAACCAATGTCACGAATGGTTTCAAAAGTCCAACTCCTTGACTGGCCTCCTCCGTTTCCGGTAGATCCTCAGTCGCCTCTGCACTTCTCCTTTTCGCCCATGCCATTCTGATAGAATAATAGAAGTAACCAATCAACCCCAGCCATAGGATGATCCCGTCAACCCTGGTCAAATCCCCCCCAAGAGAGAAGAGATATACTAAAATACCGGCCATGAGCATAAAAGCTCCTTGCCCAACAATTAGACTCTTATTGGTTGAGGAAGATCGGATCAGGCTACTGGTGCCACAGATTAGGCCAATGTTAATGATGCATGAGCCGATATTGTTTCCAATCGCCACTGTCTCCTTTCCCTCCACAGTAGCAAGAAAAGAAACAGCAAACTCAGGGCAAGTGGTGCAAATACTTACAAGGGTGGCGCCAATCAATATCTTGGGTATCCTTGTAAGAACAGCTATATGTACTGCTGCATCTGTGAAGTAATCGCCAGACTTGGTGATCAGTACCATTCCGACAAGAAATAGTACAAAGTTAACCCATATGGGTAATCCTTGAAAGAAACCTTCCATCCGGATCTCCTAATATAAATTTCTATTAAACATTTTAGGCTCTGCAGTGGAGTCCATGGCATATGGGGGGATACTCTCTACCCTCCTCATTTCATTGTAGCCATAGGTTTCAACTCTCATTTTAGGCTCTTCATCTGTTAGGCCAAGAGATGGGTCTAATTTCAATCCCTTTAAAAACTCATCGGATGCGCATGAATGCCGAACTTTCCTTCGGGTGAGACGGTGACATGGAAACGCCTCCTCCTCTCTTGCCGATGATCATGTCTCAAAAGGGATCTCATCTTCTTAAATAGAAGATGGGGTAAATAATACGAACGCATTATATCTTTTGTAGGGCAACCCTTCAGGGTTGCTTTAAGCAAGGCTAAAGCCTTGCGCTACATGTAAAACGATTTAATGCGTTTATTAGTAAGCTATCAATCATATTGAAACCGTATGGTCTTTCTGTTATTGTTCAATCCAGATACACTTTAGGTAAGTCCATGAAGCATGTCATTCTTGGCACGGCAGGGCATATTGACCATGGTAAGACTTCACTTGTGAAGGCTCTGACCGGCGTGGATACGGACCGATTAAAGGAAGAGAAAGAGAGGGGCATTACAATTGAATTGGGATTTACCTTTCTCGATCTTCCCAGTGGAATCCGGTTAGGCATTGTTGATGTACCAGGCCATGAGAGATTTGTAAAGCATATGGTGGCGGGTGCATGGGGAATTGATCTGGTTGCCCTCGTCATTGCGGCGGATGAAGGGGTAATGCCGCAGACTAAAGAGCATCTGGATATCTGTAGCCTCCTAAGAGTCAAGAAGGGATTGGTCATTTTAACCAAGATGGACCTGATTGACCGGGAGCTCTTAGAGCTCGTTAGAGAGGAAATTACAGAGGCTGTCAAGAACACGTTTTTGAAAGATGCTCCGGTCATGGCTGTTTCTTCGATGACAGGAGAGGGGATTTTAGAGTTAATTTCGGTTCTGGATGACCTTTCGAAGAAGGTAGAGGAAAGGTCCTCTAAGGGGCTTTTTCGAATGCCCATTGACCGAGTCTTTATTATGAAGGGATTCGGAACCGTAGTCACCGGGACAGTGATTTCAGGAAAAATTGCTGTCGGGGAAACCCTTGAAATCCTTCCTTCGGGAAAGGAAGGCAAGATCAGAAATATTCAGGTTTATAATCAATCGGTTGAACAAAGCGAAGCCGGACAAAGGGCAGCCATCAATATCCAAGGAATAGAGGTTTCTGATATCAACCGGGGAGATGTACTCGCACGGCCTCATTCCCTTACTCCAACCCGAATCGTTGATGCCTACCTGGAGTATTTACCCGGAGCCCAGAGGCCTCTCAGAAACCGTAGCATCCAGAGATTTCATATTGGCACAAGCCTGGCCACTGCTTCGATCTACCTCATTGACCGGGATGAGCTCTCTCCAGGAGAGGGAGGGTTTGTTCAGTTGAGACTGGATCGGCCAATCGTCGCTCTGCCTCAGGATCGCTTTGTGCTTCGCGGTTCATCCATAATCCAAACGATTGGGGGAGGGACGATTCTTGATACCCATCCTGAAAAACATAAACGGTTTTCAGTGAAGGTGGTATCGGATTTAACTCTTCTAAGAGACGGCAGCGGAGAAGAAGTCCTTGGTCAACATATCCTTCATTCGGGGGTAGGGGGAGTGAGCCTGGGTGACCTTCTGAAACGGGTGGCCATGCCTCCGGATGAGATTCAGTCTATTCTCAGACGAAAGATTGAGGAAAAGGGGCTTGTTCTGATTGATCCAGATCGGCTTAAGGTGATGGATGTTTCGCATTATCAGAACCTAAAGGAAATGGTATTAACACAGTTAAGCGAATTCCATACCCGATTCCATATGAAATCAGGGCTGTCAAAAGAGGAGCTAAGGACCAAACTCCCTTCAGAAGTGGATCTCCGACTCTTTCAAATCCTGATCAATGAGATGATCCGATCAGGAATGATTATCCTTGAAAAAGATAAATTAAGATTGCCCCAACACCAAGTTTCATCATCTGATGAGAGAGGTCTGGCCAAGAAGGTGGAGGAGGCGATCCTGAAAGGAAATCTCCAGCCTCCCTCTCCAAAGGAATTGGCTGATGATTGGTCTGAAGAGGAGAAGGCAATCCAAGCCATCTTTGATCATCTTGTTCATGAGGGCATCCTGGTCAAGATTAAGAGTGGAATCTATTTCCATCATACCCATTTTGAAAAATTGAGGGAGGAGTTGATTCGTTATTTAAAAGCGAACAAAGAGATTACGACTCCTCAATTTAAAGAGATGACTGGTGCGTCGAGGAAATATGTGATTCCTTTGATCGAATATTTTGACCAGGTGAAACTGACTCTACGATTAGGGGACAAGAGGGTCTTAAGGGCCGGCAAAGAGAAGTAGAAAATGGTTTGAAACCATTTCAGACCCCAAACATTTAGAAAGTTTAGAAAGAGGGTTAACATGAAGGTTAAAAAGAAGATTACAAAGAAGAAACTAAAGCAACCGGATGAATTTCTAAGTTTTTCTGAAAAATCGTATCTCTGGATCAGTCAACACCTGCGAAAGATTGCAATGGGTGCACTCATCGTTTTCATTATCAGTCTTTCCATTTTCTTATACCGGATGTGGGATCAAAAGAAGGAAGTTGAGGCAAACCAGAAATTTGCTTCGGCCCTTGAAGCCTACCAGCATCTCATTTCCCCTTATCAAGAAAGGTCACAACCAGAATATAAGCAGGTGCTTGAAAGGTTTGAAGAGGTGGTGAAAAACTATTCACGAACCTCATCGGGAAGGTTTTCACTCATTTATAAAGGAGCAATACATCTTCGCCTTGGTGAATTTGATGAAGCCATCAATGCCTATGAAGGGTTTCTTAAGAAGGCTGGTAAAGAGAAACTGTATCAGCTTTTTGCGCTTGAGGGGTTGGGATATGCTTTTGAAGGAAAGAAGGATTATGAAAAAGCTGTCAAAACTTATCAGGAGATCATCAAATTAGGGAGGGAGTATGATTGGGCTGGCGCCTATCTGAATGTGGCAAGGTGTTTTGAGAAGATGGGCAAAAATGATGTAGCCCTCGAAAATTACAAAGCTTTTTTAAAAGCATCGCCAAAGTCACTTGCAGCCAATTCAGTTCTTAAAAAGATTTCTTTCCTTGAAAAATAGGCTAATTAATGGCCCATGCCTGGAGGGCACCCTCGAAATATGAAAAAGGCCCTTCGGTCAGGGTTAGGGTCAAGACTAAGAGGCCAGTTTTGTCTACGGGTAAAGGTTATGTCCAATGATTTAGAACCGTTACCATAACCTACAGACGAAACCGGCATCCTTACCCTTAACTTAACCAACGACTTATTTTCGAGCTAAGGTTAAATCTACCCTTGACAAATAGAATGGATAGGTTATATTGTGTAAACTTTCACAAGAAAGGAGAACCTTATGGAGAAGGTCCTTCAGGGAAATTACGCTATTGCAAGAGGGGCTTGGGAAGCTGGAGTAAAAGTGGCCTGTGCCTACCCAGGAACACCAAGTAGTGAGATCATCTTTGCCATTGGAACAGAATATAAAAATGATATACAGGCTGAATGGTCAGTCAATGAGAAGGTTTCGCTTGAGGTGGCAAGCGGGGCGTCGATCGCAGGGGCGAGAGCCATGGCTTCGATGAAGCATGTGGGTTTAAATGTCGCCTCTGACCCCTTAATGACATTAGCCTACACTGGCGTCAAGGGAGGGTTGCTCGTTGTAGTTGCAGATGATCCCTATGCGCATAGCTCGCAGAACGAGCAGGATAGCCGGCACTGGGCGAGATTCGGGAAGATGCCCATGTTAGAGCCATCGGATTCGCAGGAATGTAAAGAGTTTACAAAGCTTGCTTTTGATCTGAGCGAACAGTTCGACACACCTGTTCTCCTAAGAAGCGAGACAAGAGTGTCACACTCTTTTTCAATCGTTAAATTGGGGGAGAGAAAGGAATCAACGATTCCCATTGAGCTGAATAAAAAAGAAACCGCTAAATATACCATGGTTCCCCTTTATGTTCGACAAAGGCGGCCCCTTGTTGAAGAGAGGATGAGGAAATTAGAAGCCTTTGCAGATAAATTTCAATATAATGTGATGGAGATCAATGATCCAAAGATTGGAGTCATTACAAGCGGTGTGTGCTATAACTACACCAAAGAGGTTTTTCCTGAATACTCCTATCTGAAATTAGGAATGGTCTGGCCTCTTCCCAAAAAGATGATTGCCGAATTTTTCAAGAAGGTTAAGAAAGTGATCGTTGTGGAAGAGCTGGACCCCTTTCTTGAGACTGAGATCCGGGCCATGGGTTATAAAATTTTTCATGGGAAGGATGTCATCCCAAGCATATTTGAGCTTTCACCCGATTCCATTGAAAAAGCCTTAAAAGGGAAGAAATACAAAGCCCCTAAGGAAAGAATTAATCCTGAAGAACTCCCTAAGAGGCCACCCAATTTGTGTTCGGGTTGTTCACACCGGCCCCTGTTTTATGCCCTGAAGAAGCTGGATCTCTTTGTCTTTGGAGATATCGGATGCTACACCCTTGCGGCTGCTCCCCCGCTCAATGCCATCCATACAACGATCTGTATGGGGGCTGGGGTTGGCGAAGCTTTTGGCGCCGGAAAGGTTCTTGGGAAAGAAGGGCTTGGAAAGTCCTGTGCGGTCCTTGGCGACTCTACTTTCCTTCATGGAGGGGTGACCCCTCTGATGGACATCGTCTACAATAAAGGAAATTCAACGACGATCATTCTGGACAACCGGGCAACCGGCATGACAGGTCTTCAGGAACACCCGGGCACAGGTTTTACGATTACCGGCGAGCCCGCTCCCATGATAGATTATGAAACCCTTTGCAAGGCTCTGGGAGTTGAACATGTGCGAAAAGTGGATCCCTACAATATCAAAGAGACGATGGAGATCATCAAAGAAGAGGTTGAGAGGGATGCCCCCTCTGTGATCGTGATGGTCAATGGACCCTGCATGCTCCACCGGAGGGAAAAGAGGAAGTTTGAACATGCTTTCTATACCATTGACACGGACAAATGCAGGGGGTGCCAGATGTGTCTTGAGATCGGATGCCCTGCAATCAGCTGGAGGGCAGTGAGTGCTGAAGAGGCAATGACTAAAGATGGCCATAAACGAAAGGGAGTTGTTCAGATCAACAGGCTTCAGTGCCCGGGATGCAGTGCCTGCTATCAGATCTGCAAATTTGAAGCGATCATTCCAGGAAAAGAGTAAGGAGGGTTCTGATGAAAGATAATGTGTTCAATGTGCTGCTTTCAGGTGTAGGAGGACAGGGCACCATCCTGGCCAGTGATATTCTTTGCTCCGTATTTCATGAAGGCGGATATGATGTGAAAAAGGCCGAAGTTCACGGGATGGCACAGAGGGGCGGGGATGTTACCACCCATTTCCGGTTCGGTAAGAAAGTCTATTCTCCCTTGATCAAATATGGGGATGTGGATTTTCTGGTCTCCTTTGAGCTCCTTGAGGGGCTTCGTTACATCAACTGGGTGAAGGATGGTGGGAAGGTACTTCTAAATCGTCAGGAGACCTTTCCACCTGCTGTAACCCGTGGAACGATGAAATATCCTGAAGATGTCGTCGGGACATTTAAGAAATTTTTTAACGGGAATGTCTTCACCATTGACGGACTGGAGATTGCTATCCGTTGCGGCGATTCGAGGGCCGTCAATATTGTTACCCTCGGAGCCTTCTCCAATTTCTTTGAGATTAAGGAAGAGGTCTGGGAAAAGAACCTTCTTGAACATCTTCCTAAGAAGGTCCATGATCTCAACCTCAATGCTTTCAGAGAAGGTCGAAAAGCCATTTCATGAGGCAACCCTGCTCGAGCCGAAGGGGCGAAGAGTTCTTCTCTTCGCCCCTTTGTTTTTTAAGCCTCCTCATTTATAATTTCTTTTAAGGAGGTATTTTTCCGATGAGGCAAACCCGATTCCATGTCTTTGTTGTCATCACCCTGTTGATCGTTCTCCTGCTCCCTTCTCAGGCCCCCTCGAAGGACCGCTTCCACTCATTTACCATGGACAATGGCTTGAAGGTTCTCCTTCAGGAAAACCGCAATGCGCCGGTGATTGCGATGCAGGTTTGGGTCAAGGTTGGTAGTGCGGATGAGAAAGATGATGAGGCAGGCCTGTCTCATTTCATCGAACATATGATCTTTAAGGGGACGGAAAAGAGGAAAGTAGGGGAGATGGCCAGGGAGATCGAATCCCTGGGAGGTTCCATCAATGCCTATACCTCCTATGATCAAACGGTCTTTCATATCACGATTGCCAGTCGTTATGCAGACCTGGCCCTTGATATCTTGAGCGATGCGGTTCAACATTCCACATTCGACCCCATAGAATTCGAGAAGGAGAGGGAGGTCATTCTTGAGGAAATCCGAATGGGCGAGGATACCCCATCCAGAAAGGTCTTTAAACAGACCATGGCCACTGTTTTCCAGAGCCATCCTTACAGGAGACCGATCATTGGTTACGAAAGGACAATCCAGGCCATGACCCGGGATCAGATGGTTTCATTTTTTAAACGATGGTATAAACCGGAACGAATGTTATTTGTCGTCGCAGGCGATTTTGACGTTGTAGAGATGGAAAAAAAGGTGCGGGAGGCGTTTAAAGGGTTTCAGAGAGGAAATGAGCTGATTCGAGAAAGGGCAAAAGAACTGGAGCAGAAGGAGTTTCGGTCTAAACTTTCATTTGGAACTTTTAAGGACACCTACCTTCAGATGGTCGTTCCTATCCCATCCCTGGTCCATGAGGATACCCCCGGCCTTGATGTCTTTGCCCAGATCTTAGGAGGGGGAGAGACTTCTCGGTTGGTCCAGCGAGTGAAACTTGAGAAGGGTCTGGTGCATTCGATCTATGCCTCCTCCTATACCCCAAGAGACCCGGGCCTTTTTATGATTGGTGCCACCCTTCCGGCAGAGAACCTGGAAAGAACGGTCGAGGAGATACTTCAAGAGATCAGGCGTCTGGTTCTGGAAGGGGTGAGTGCCGAAGAACTTTACCGGGTGCGGATCAATATTGAAAGCGATCTCATCTATGACCGGCAGACCGTTCAGGGGCTGGCGAGAAAGATGGGATATTATGAAGCCACGACCGGTGATGTCCAATTTGAGAAGCAATATATTCAAAAGATCAATCTGCTCCAGAGTGAGGATCTACAGAGAATAGGGGAAAAATATTTTAAACCCCATCGGTGGAGCCTCAGTCTTTTGGCCCCCACTGAAAAGGCCGATGTTTTAAAGAAGATTTCTTTCAATGCCCTTGTCGAAAAAGGAGGTCCTCCGGTGGTTGCGACGGATCAAACGAAACCCTCACAAGCCACCAAGACCACGATTGGCAACGGGATACGTCTTATCGTCAAACCGAACCGGACCCACCCCATCGTGTCCCTACAGGTCTCTTTCTTAGCAGGAGTCCGTTTTGAAGAGGAGGCACAAAACGGAATCAACCATTTTATGGCGGTGATGATCACCAAAGGTACAGAGAAGCAGACGAGCTTCGAAATTGCCAAGAAGGTGGAGCGTATGGCAGGCACGCTCAGTGGATTTTCGGGTTATAACAGCTTTGGCTTGACCTTTACCTTCTTGAGCCAACATTTCGATGAGGCCTTGAATCTGATGGGTGAAATCATTCGGCACCCCTCCTTTGATTTGGAGGAAATGGAGAAGAGGAGACGGTCCATCCTGGCTTCGATCAAACTGCAGGAGGATCATCTGGACCAGATGGTCTTCAAGCTTTTCCGGAAGGTGCTCTATGAGAAACACCCCTACCGTATGGATAAGATCGGGACACTCGATTCAGTCCAGAAAATAACCCAGAAAGATTTAAAGGACTATTACCAGCGAATCGCCGTGCCTGAGAATATGGTTCTGACCATCGTAGGAGATGTCGATGAAAAGCAGATCATCCCTGCTGTTGAAAAGGAGTTCGGAAAACTTAGGAGGGGAAATTTTACTCCTCCTCCTATTCCCCAGGAGTTGCCTCTTCAAAAGACGAGAAGATTAGAGGTTTATAAGGAGAAAGAGCAGGCCCATTTTGTTCTCGGATTTCTGGGTGCTTCGGTTCGCAACAAGGACCGGTTTGCTCTCGAGGTTCTGGATGCGGCGCTTTCAGGCATGGGGGGACGGCTCTTTTATGAATTGAGAGATAAGGAGAGCCTGGCCTATGCCCTTGCTTTTATCTGTGATGTCAATCTCGATTCGGGATACATCTGCGTCTATATGGGGACCCATCCTGACAAACTTGAAAGAGCGATTGCGGGCGTGTTACGCGAGTTAAAAAAGGTGAAAGAAGAGGGACTGTCAGGGGATGAAGTGGAACGTGCCAAGCGATATCTGATTGGAAATTTTGAGATCGGACTCCAGACCAATCAAGCCCAAGCGAACCGGATTTCCCTGGACGAGCTCTATGGTCTGGGGTTTAACCATTATGAAAAATATCCTGAAGAGATCAAGAAGGTATCTCCGGAGGATGTCCGCCGGGTGGCGAAAGAGTATTTGAATCTGGAGGCCTATGCCCTTGCCATAATTCGTCCTCAGGAAACCAGGAAGCCATGACAAAACGGTTGAGGCTTTCCCCGTTTTCGCTAAAAGATACGATTGAGTGCGGTCAGTTCTTTCGCTTTACAAAAGTTGAGAATACTTACCTAATACAAACCTCCAACCGGATCTTTTCCCTCTGGCAGAAAGAGGATCTCCTCTATTATGACGGAGTGGAAGAATCCTTCCTCAGCCAATTCTTCAGACTGGAAGACGATTTCGAAGATATTCTCAAAAGGATCAACCTCGACCCGGTCATTTGCCAGGCGATCCGGAGATATCGGGGATTGAGGTTGATCCGGCAGGACCCATGGGAGTGTCTGATCTCGTTCCTCTTCTCATCTGCGAAAGCCATTCCCAACATTCGTTGTCTGATCGAAGCATTGTGCAGAGTATCAGGAAGAAAGGTCGCACAGGGTTCCCATATCAGTTATGGGTTTCCAGCCCCTGCCTTCTTCCATTGCAATTCGATTCCAAGAGAAGTGAGAGCAGGGTTCAGGATCACCCATCTGATTGAAACCGGTCGTTCTATCAATCGGGATCAACTCTTTTTATTGAAAAAGTTGGACTATGAACAGGCCCGGAAGGAGTTGATGCAACTTCGAGGTGTGGGAAAGAAGATTGCAGATTGTGTCCTTCTCTATTCACTCGATTTTCTCGAAGCTTTTCCAATGGATACCTGGATCAAAAGGGGCTTGGAGAAGAGTTACTTTAGTGGAGAGAAGATGGGAGAAAAGGGGATGGAGGACTTTGTCCGGAGCCATTTTGGTCCCTATGGGGGGTATGCACAGCTCTATCTCTATCATTACTGGCGAAATTACGGATTTTCATGATGGTCCATGGTTGGAAAAATGTTCTGAGGGACGATCTCCGCTTTTCTGCAATGGGGAGAGGTTTTTTTTCGGAAAAGGGATTCCTCCCTTTTAAGAGAAGGGAACGCTGGATGTTCCGTAAAGCCTGAAGTGGTTCGTCGGGAGTTTCCAATTCGATAACTCCTATGGTTGTACTGAGATTTATTGGTTGAAACCTATTCCCATCCGTTATATAATTTTTGGAAATCACAGAAGAAATTTTTGGAGCAAAACACTGTATGTTTGGCCCACTCATCAAAAAGATTGTCGGAAGTAAGAACGAGAGGGAGCTGAAAAGAATCAGACCCCTCGTCCAAAAGATTAATGATTTAGAACCCAAGATCCAGCCCCTGAACGATGATCAGCTCAAGGCCAAAACCGTGGAGTTTAAGGAGAGATTAGGTCGAGGGGAGTCTCTAAATGAGATCCTTCCAGAGGCCTTTGCCGTTGTCCGTGAGGCTGCCCGACGGACCCTTGGGGAGCGGCATTATGATGTCCAGTTGATTGGTGGGATTGTCCTTCATGAGGGAAAGATTGCTGAAATGGCCACTGGAGAGGGTAAAACGTTGGTTGCCACGCTTCCCGCCTACTTAAATGCTCTCGAAGGCAGAGGTGTGCATATTGTTACAGTGAACGATTACCTGGCCAAGAGGGACAGCGAATGGATGGGGGCCATCTATCGTTTCCTGGGGTTCTCTGTAGGAGTGATTGTCCATGAATTAAATGATCAGGAACGAAAAAAGGCCTATGGTTGCGATATCACCTACGGGACGAATAATGAATTCGGATTTGACTACCTCAGAGATAATATGAAGTTCGATATTCAGGATTATGTCCAGAGGGATCTGAATTATGCCATCGTGGATGAGGTAGACAGTATCCTGGTGGATGAAGCAAGAACGCCTCTCATCATCTCAGGACCGACTGAGGAGTCAACCGATAAATATTATAAGATTAACCGGATCATCCCGAGCCTCAAACAGGGAAAGGACTACCAGATCGAAGAAAAGACCCACACCGCTTTTCTGACCGAAGAGGGAGTGGCCCATGTCGAGCGATTGCTTCATGTAGACAACCTCTACGATCCCCGTCAGATTGAAACCCTCCATCACGTCAATCAGGCGCTCAAGGCGCACACCCTTTTTAAGAGGGATGTAGACTATGTGGTGAAGGATGGCCAGGTCGTCATCGTTGATGAATTCACCGGCAGGTTGATGCCTGGGAGGAGGTGGAGCGATGGCCTTCATCAGGCGGTTGAAGCCAAAGAGAATGTAAGGATCGAAAATGAGAATCAGACCTTGGCCACCATCACCTTTCAGAACTATTTTCGGATGTATAAGAAACTGGCCGGTATGACCGGCACCGCAGACACCGAAGCAGCAGAATTCAGAAAGATTTATAATCTGGACGTGGTGGTGATCCCAACCAACATGCCTCTGATCCGGATCAATTATCCCGATGTCATTTACAAGACCGAAGAGGAGAAATTTCGGGCAGTGGTGAAGGAAATAGAGGCCCTCCATCGGCAAGGCCGTCCCGTTCTGGTGGGTACGATTTCCATCGAAAAGTCGGAACGATTGAGTTTCCTTTTGAAGAAGCGCGGGATTCCACACAATGTCCTCAATGCCAAACATCATGAGCGCGAGGCAGAGATCATTGCTCAAGCCGGAAGGGTTGGCATGGTGACGATTTCGACGAATATGGCTGGCAGAGGGACCGATATTTTATTGGGTGGAAACCCAAAGTTTCTAAGTCGGACCATGGTGGAAGAGAAAGACCATCCTGAGGCAATCGAGAAGGCATATGAAGAGGCCTACCGGAAGGCCTTGAGCATTGTTCAGAAAGAGAAGGAGAAGGTGGTTCAATTAGGAGGACTCCATGTCCTCGGGACTGAACGACATGAAGCACGACGGATCGATAACCAGTTAAGGGGAAGGGCAGGCCGGCAGGGAGATCCTGGCTCCTCCCGGTTCTATCTCTCCCTTGAAGATGACCTGATGCGAATCTTCGGCTCTGAAAGGATTTCAAAAATCATGGACCGGCTGGGCATTGAAGAGGATCAGCCCATTGAGCATAACCTTGTGACCAGAGCCATCGAGAATGCACAGAAGAAGGTCGAAGCCCATAACTTTGAGATCCGGAAGCATCTGCTCGAATACGATACGGTGATGAATAAGCAGAGAGAGGTCATTTACACCCAGCGCAGAGAGGTTCTGGCCGGGCAGGATCTGAAAGAATCTGTTCTGGAGATGGTTGAGGAACAGGCTGATGGGATTGTCGATCTCTTCATTGATGAAAAGACTCATCCGGAAGATTGGAATCTGAAAGGGCTTCAGGATGCTATTTACCAGCAGTTTGCCTTTCGATGGATTCTGCCTTCACCTGAGCAGGGGGGGGTGAACCGTGAAAGTCTAAAAGAGATGATCATCGAGAAGGCCAAAGAAATTTATCAGAAGAAGGAGGAAGAGTTTGGAGCAGCGACCTTACGGTATCTTGAAAAAGTGATCATGCTTCAAGCCGTGGATTACCACTGGAAAGACCATCTCCTTGCGATTGACCAATTAAAGGAAGGAATCGGATTGAGGGGCTACGGTCAAAAAGATCCCCGCATTGAGTATCAGAAAGAGGCATACCAGATGTTTCTTGAGATGTTGGAGAGGATTAAGAGGGATACCGTTGAAAAACTCTTTGCCATCCAGATCGCAAAAGATCAGGAGGTCCGGGAGGTGAAGGCTGAACGAAAGCAGACCTTTGTCATGAGCCGTGGGATGGAAGCGGCATCTCAAAGAGGTGGCCAAACTGAAGATGGAAAAGGGGTGACCGTCCGACGGGAAGGGAAGAAGATTGGAAGAAACGAACTTTGTCCCTGCGGAAGCGGAAAAAAATATAAGAGGTGTTGTCTCGAAAAAGATGAGGCAAGAGCCTAAAAATAATAAATTCGAAGCACGAAATTCGAATTCCGAAACAATATCGAATGACCAAAATTTAAAATAAAAGTATTCTTTTGTTTTGAACATTCGGGCATTGGTATTTCGGATTTGTTTCGTATTGGTCCGAGCCGGACGCTGCGCCCGATATTCGGGTTTCGGATTTAAGGTGTAAAGATCGCTAAATATAGGGTGGAGTGTAAGATGGGATCAGGCAATTTTAGGGTAACGGGTTTTCAATTTGGTGGGATTTCGGCAGGAATCAAAAAGAACGGGAAGAAAGATCTGGGGCTCATTTATTCAGAGGTTCCTGCTCAGATCGCCGGCATCTTTACCACCAATGTTGTGAAAGCCGCCCCGGTTCGGATCGGGATGGAACGGATCAGGCGAGGAGTGGGGCAGGCAGTGATCATCAATAGTGGGAATGCCAACGCATGCACCGGCCATCCGGGGCTTCAGGATGCTCGCACGATATCTTCATGGGTGGCTAAAGGATTGGGGATTGATGAAAGCTTGGTCTTTCCAGCTTCAACCGGGGTGATCGGCGTTGCCCTCCCTATGAGTCTGATCCGGAATGGAATTCCGAAATTGATTCAGTCCCTTTCCCCGGATGGATGGATGAACACGGTTGAAGCCATCATGACGACCGATGCCTTTCCAAAGGTTGACGTTGCCACCTGCCGGATCAAAGGAAAGAAGGTGAAGTTATGCGGTATGGTAAAAGGGGCGGGAATGATTCGGCCAAACATGGCAACGATGCTCTCATTCCTTGTGACCGATGCCAATGTCAAAGCCCCGCTTCTCCAGCGGATGTTAAAGAATGCTGCTGAACTTTCCTACAATAGCATTACCGTGGATGGAGACACAAGTACCAATGACACGGTTCTCCTTTTAGCGAATGGAAGGGCAGGGCATCCCCCATTGACGCATTTGGATCGCGATGGGGAGGCCTTTCAGGCCATGCTGAATCAAGTGTGCCGTCATCTGGCCAAGAGCGTGGTCAAGGATGGAGAGGGAGCAACCAAATTTGTTGAAATTTATGTGACGAGGGCCAAAACCAGAGAGGATGCCCAAAAAGCCGCCTATGCCATTGCCCATTCTCTATTGGTGAAGACCGCTTTCTTCGGTGAAGATGCAAACTGGGGTAGAATTCTCTGTGCCCTGGGATATTCAGGGGCCCGGATGGATCCCGACCGAATCGACGTCTCAATGAATCGGTATCCCTTGGTCAAGAATGGGATGGGGGTCGGTGGGCGACTTGAGGAGAGAGCAGGAAAAGTATTTAAGGAAAGATCATTCAGGGTTACGATCGATCTCCATCAGGGGAAGGCTTCCCATCTTCTTTTTACCACGGATCTATCCTTCGACTATGTCAAGATCAACGCCTCCTATCGTTCCTAAAAAAGGTGTGAATAGATGTTTAAATGTTTTGCTGTCACTGCACCGGGCCTTGAGCCTCTGGTGATTCAGGAACTCCATGAGTTCGGTTTGAAGCCCGCCCCATGGAGTTCACCTTTCATCCTTCAAAAGGAAGGGCACAAAACCGGAGGCGTGGAGTTTGAAGCTTCGTTAGAGGATCTTTATTTTGCGAATCTTCATCTAAGGATTGCCAGCCGCATTCTGGTTCGGTTAGGAACCTTTGAGGTATCACGATTTGCCGAACTGAGGCGAAAGGCAACCCATCTCCCCTGGGAGCAGTTCCTTTCTCCTCAAACCCCTCTTTCATTCAGAGTGGCGTGTCATGCATCCCGCCTTTACCACCAACGGGCAGTTGCTGAACGAGTGATGGGAGCGATCAGTGACCGGATAGGTCAGCCTCCCTGCGTCCGCAAACTCGACGAGGAAGCCACCGATTCCTCTTTCCAACTTATTCTTGTCAGGATACAGAATAACCAATGTACCATCAGCGTTGACTCATCAGGAGCACTGTTGCACCGGCGTGGGTATCGGCTGGCCACTGCAAAGGCTCCTCTCAGAGAGACGTTGGCTGCGGCTATGCTTTTTGCTGCCAGGTGGGACGGAGTTTCCCCCCTGATCGACCCTTTCTGTGGATCGGGGACGATACCGATTGAGGCTGCCTTGCTTGCCCGACGAGTTCCCCCCGGATATCGAAGGGACTTCACGTTCATGAAATGGCCTGGTTTCGATAAAACCCTCTGGGAGAGGGTCTCTGCTTTCCAGTTGGATGGGGAGAAACAAGCCCATCCAAGGATTGTTGCCTCGGATCGCGATGAGGGGGCGATCCATAGAGCCTGTGCCAATGCTGAGCGCGCTGGTGTAATAGATACTATCGAGTTTGCATGCCAAGCAATATCTTCGATGGAACCGCCAGCCGGTCATGGATGGGTTGTCACCAACCCGCCCTATGGGAGACGCCTCCCGGCATCCACGGACCTGAGAAACCTATACGCACAGTTTGGGAAGACCCTACGATCGAAGTGCCCTGGATGGAAGATCGTTATGCTATGCGACAGCACTCAACTTGCAAAAGCTACAGGGTTGAAATTCGAAGAAGTCATTCCTACATTGAATGGGGGATTGAAGGTTAAGATCATGGTTGGTCATATCGATTGAAAGATATGAGCATCCCAGCCCGATTACACCCTTTTTAAGGTGTAAACCACAAACACACCCTATTTTGGGTGTAAATGGAGATATATTCCCATGCTCATTATATTTCTTTATTGATTTCTCTGTCATGATTTAGTAAACTCCCATCCAATTAAAAGATTTCTAAAAACCTTTAACAGTCTCCCGCCTATCAATTGAAAATGAGTCAGACATGGATGAAAAAATCCTTAAAACAGGACAGATTCTGAAAGGTTCTCTCTTCAATGAACCGATGCGGGTTGAGACCGTTCGGCAGAACGGCCCGGATACCTGGGCTGTGGGATTGGTTGGGACTCAGTCAGAGAAATTCCGCAACGTCACGCTCACTTCAAAAGACCTTGAAACCCTCACTATCCTTGAAACCGCTTCCACCTATGACGGAGATGGCCAACTTCTGCGCCTCGGCCTCCAGGCTTACTCCCTCGGTATAGCCTATGAATTCGATCCTTATTTTGGGCTTTCTATTTCGAGAGTAGACCCACTTCCACATCAGCTCGAAGCCGTTTATGACTACCTCCTTAAGCTTGGCAGGGTTAAATTCCTCCTGGCTGATGATGCCGGCGCCGGTAAAACGATTATGGCGGGTCTTCTGATCCGGGAGCTGAAACTGAGAGGCCTTGTTGAGAGAGCCCTTGTTGTCTGTCCGGCAAATTTGACATTCCAGTGGCAGAGGGAGCTCAAGGAAAAGTTTGATGAGAAGTTCAAAGTCATAAAAGGGGCTGAGATCAGGGACCAGTTTGGCATGAATCAGTGGATGGAGCAGAACCAGATCATTACCTCCCTCGATCTTGCCAAACGATCTGAAATCCTTCAGGGACTTCAGCAAGCCCACTGGGACCTCGTTATTATTGATGAAGCCCACCGGATGTCAGCCGCCGATCGAGAACATAAGACACAGCGTTATCGTCTGGGAGAACTACTCAGAGATTCAAGCGATCATCTGCTTCTTCTGACGGCTACCCCTCATAAAGGCGACCCTGTCAATTTTACTTTCTTCCTGCAACTGCTCGATGAAGATGCCTATGCTGATGTTCGGTCTATAAGAAAAGCGATGGAGCAGCGGAGAGCCCCGTTTTACCTTCGACGAATCAAGGAAGCAATGGTCTATTTCCCTGAACGAGGTCCTAATGGTTCTTGGGTAGCAAAGAAGATTTTTACAAAACGAATTCCTCATACGGTCGATTTTCATATCGATGGGGCCGAGTTCGAGCTCTACCGTGACGTCACAAAGTATGTGAAACAACAGAGTGCAAAAGCTTATACACAGGGGGATGATCCGCGGGCCCGCGCCATTGGCTTCCTCATGTCTCTTTATCAGCGCAGGTTGGCCTCCAGCACCTATGCGATGCGACATTCTCTTGAAAACCGTGCCAAGCGGCTTGAAGTTGGCCTTAAAAAAGCCCAGGAATTGACCCGCCTGCCTCCTCCCGAAATCCCCGACTTGGAAGAACTTGAGGAGATGGAGGATTACGAACGAGAGAGACTGGAGGAGATTCTTGACGCCTTTACCCTTGCAAGCAATGCAGAACAGGTCCGTGAAGAGATCGAGGAACTGAGGCGCCTTGCTGAGCAGGCGCAAGAGGTGGAGAAAGCTGGGGCCGAGGAAAAATTGTCCCGGTTAAAGAAGCTGCTCCAGGAAAAGGGCTTCTTCGACCACCCTGAACAGAGGCTCCTGATATTTACGGAGTTTAAGGATACCCTCGACTATCTTAAGGGATGCTTTAAGGATTGGGGTTTTAAAGTCGGGTGTATCCATGGAAGCATGAAACCGGGCTCCCGGGAAGAAGAAGGGACCCGGCTTTATGTTGAGCAGCAATTCAGAGATAACGATATCCAGATTCTCGTGGCTACGGAGGCCGCAGGAGAAGGCATCAACCTCCAGTGCTGCCATATTCTCTTTAACTACGATATCCCCTGGAACCCGAATCGTCTTGAACAACGGATGGGCCGTATTCACCGTTACGGTCAGCCCTATGACTGTCTGATCTTCAATTTTGTAGCGACCAATACCATTGAGGGGAAAATTCTTCAGCGTTTGCTCGAAAAACTCCAGGAAATCCGTGATGCCCTCGATGATGATGCGGTGTTTAATGTGGTGGGCGAGGTTCTGCCAGCGGCCCATATCGAGCGTGTTCTCAGAGACTATTATGCCGGGCGGTTAGGGGAAGCAGACCTCGAAGATCGTATTCTACGGAATGTGGATGAGAAGCAGTTCAAAGCTATCTGCCAGACCGCTCTTGAGGGCCTTGCATCTAAAAAACTGAACCTTGATATGCTCATCGAACGCCGTGCCAAAGCACAGGAACGCCGGGTCGTCCCCGAGACAATTGCACGTTTCATGTCGGACTCTTCAGAATATGTGCCCTTTGCATTAAAACCGGCCCCATCGCTTCCATACACCTTCGAACCGATCAGGACGCCTACGCTTCTCCGGCAATATGAGAACCAATCGGATTGGAAACTACCTCCTTTGACCACAAAATATCCCCGGTTTTCCACCGATCGTGAAACAGCAGAAAAAAATAATCTGGAATGGGTAACCCCTGGCCATGGTCTTTTTGAAGCCCTGAGGCGGCACACGTTTAATGTTAGTCAAGAGACTCTTAGCAAAGGGTCCTGCTTTTACTCTCTTCAGCATGACTCTCCGGCCCGTATGGATGTCTACAGAGCCCGTGTTGTGGATGGCCTCGGCCAGATCATTCATGAAAGGCTTTTTGCCGTTGAGCTTGGTGGCACAGGACTTGGTAGCACAGGCTTCCAGCCTGTGAATACTAATCAGTCCATACAATTAAAGTTAGTCGAACCCAGTATTCTCGGAAATTTCTTACCGACCGATACTCCTGAAGTGCTACCCTCCGTAGCCACATATCCTGAAGCCATTGAATGGCTAAATGAAAACGCCCTGATGCCGTTCCTTAATGAAGTACGTAACGAGCGCCTATCCGAGTTGGATAGAATTGCTGCACACATTGAGCTATCCCTTACTGAGCTACTCCAAAAAGCAGATGAAGAAATCGGAAAATTGGCTTTAGAGGTGGAGAGAAAGGTAGCCGGAGCTGAAGGTCGGCTTGTTCAGGCTGAATCTCGCCATGCAGAACTTCTCTCTCGAAGAGAAAAACGCCGTCTTGAACTGGATAGACAGCGCGCTCTGACTCTTCAGGCGGTTGAACGAATAACCAGCGTGCTCATTCTCCCGCATCCTGAGAGGAAGTCTCCAGAGGTTCGTCGTTTACAACCCGATTCAGAGGTTGAAGCAACAGCGATGCGGGTGGTCATGGATTATGAGAAAGAAATGGGACGTCAGGTTCATGATGTTCATGAAAAAAACTTTGGATATGACATGACAAGCCTCGATCTTAATTCTGGTGAGCTTCGGCTCATTGAGGTTAAAGGCATTGGTGAATCTACTGGAAATGTTCTGCTTACACCGAATGAAAAAAGAGTTGCTGAAGACCGGAGGGACTGCTACTGGCTCTATGTCGTTACAAATTGCAAAAGTAATCCCAAGCTTCAAAACCCAATTAAAGACCCCGCCCGCCTCCAATGGCACGCAGTTAAGAAGGTGGAACATTATTATCTGTCAATAGATGCCGTAACCCAACCCATGCAGGTCAGGGAGGGAGAAATCCCTTATGGAGACAAAAAAAATGATGACCTCGAGATTAATTTATGGTAGGGGGAATTGTGATTTAGGCTAAAAAAAGAAACGCTTTCCTGGGAAACCCAAGAAAGCGTCGGGCCAACGATACTATCGTTGGCGCTGTTGTTGATTAATTTGTAAAAATTTTGCTATCGTTTGTCAAGTGTTTTCTTCGCTGAGGGGAAATTGGACCGCGTAATAGCCTACATTGATGGTTTCAACCTTTATTTTGGTCTTAAATCCAAGGGATGGCAACGTTATTATTGGCTTACTCTGAGGAAATTGGTTCATAACTTATTGAAACAAAACCAGAAATTAATATTTACAAAATACTTCACGGCTCGTGTTTCTCAGCCACCTGACAAGCAGAAACGCCAGGCAACTTTCATTGAGGCTTTGGAAACTCTCCAGGATTTCAAGATATTTTACGGGAAATACCAGCTTAATCCCAGAGAATGTCAGAGATGTCACTTCAAAGATTTTGTCCCCAATGAAAAAATGACCGATGTTTATATTGCCGTTGAACTTTTAACCGATGCTTACCAAGACCTATATGATACGGCATTACTGATTTCTGCAGACAGTGA
>OGCL01001169.1_pt1 | contig 23585 bp, 21 predicted proteins | sample 1570041 | NCBI WGS metagenome assembly OGCL01 (sample SAMN06266162, study PRJEB24511) | hot springs metagenome | isolation source: Hot spring water | place: South Africa: Limpopo | collected 2015-06-22 | reverse complement strand
GCAAAGACGCCAACTTCACCCTGGCCCGCCGCGACGGTTATTACTGGGAGCCGGATGACGCGGTGTATGTCTCGGTGGTCGCCGTATCCTTAAAAAAAAACGGTGCGGGGAGCCCTGTGGGCCCCAGCCCACAGGCCCTTCGGTCGTCGGAAGGACAACCGCGCGCGGGCCAAGGCCTGGAGCTCTTGCGGGCTGAGAAGCACCTCGTTCATGGCCCAGGTACGGTCTCCTGCACCTGGTCCAGGACCTGGCCTGGGCGGATGCCTTCAGCATCGGCCCGGAAGTTGAGGATCAACCGGTGGATTAGGCTTGGGCGCAACGCAGCGAGAATATCCTCGGCCTCCACGTGGTACCGGCCCGCCAAGAAGGCCCGGGCCTTGGCCCCTTGAACGAGGGCCAGACTCCCCCGCGGGCTGGCCCCATACAGCACGTAGCGCTGGACGAGCTCGGGCGCCGGGGGAGAGCCAGGATGGGTGGCCAGCACCAAGCGGGCGGCGTACTCCATGAGCGGGGTCGGCACAGGAAAAGCCCCCACCACGGCTTGCGCCTGGCGCACCCTCCGTTCGTCGAGAAGGGGCTCGGGAAGGACAATCCCCGCCCCTTCGGTGTTCCTGCGCACGATCTCCACCAGTTCTCCAGCTTGGGGAAAGCGCACCTCGGCCTTGAACATGAACCGATCGAGCTGGGCCTCGGGCAAGGGGTAGGTCCCTTCCATCTCGATGGGGTTTTGGGTGGCCAACACGATGAACGGGTCTGGAAGAGGGTAGGTGGCTCTTCCCACCGTGACCTGACGCTCCTGCATGGCCTCCAGCAGAGCAGACTGGGTCTTGGGGGTAGCCCGGTTGACCTCGTCGGCAAGGACCACGTGGGCAAACACCGGACCGGCCATGAACTGGAACCCGTCCCCGGAAAACACGTTCGTTCCCACGATGTCGGCGGGCATGAGGTCCGGGGTGAACTGGATGCGGGAGTAGGTGAGGCCCAACACCCGGGATAAGGCACGCACGATCAAGGTCTTGCCCAGACCAGGAACCCCCTCGAGGAGAACGTGGCCCCGGGACAGCAGGGCCCACAGGGCAATCTCCACAACGTCCTCCTGCCCTACGATCGTTCCCCGGAGGCGGGTCCGCAGGGTGGCAAAGTCCTCTTGGGCCTCTTTCAGAACCTGTCGGCTGATCAAGAGCCACCTCCTGTGATGAGCTGGAAGTACCGCCGCACAAGGTCGCGGTACTCGGGAGGAATCTCCCGAGCGCGAAGAAGGAGTTCGACCTCTTGGGGGGATGGGGCGGTGGGCTCACCCCCGCGGCCGGGGGGCTCCCCGGGAAGGCCGGGCACGAGATAAGCCCGCACAGGTCCTTCGCCTGCGCTACCCCATGCACCTACCCCGCTTCCCTCAAAGCTCGACGTCCATTCTCCCTCCACCCCCTCGGTCAGCGGCGATCCGGGTCCGATCCCGGCCACATCCCCCACCCCCTCGTCGTACCCTTCCGCCTCAAGGTCCATCAGCTCGGAACTCCCTCCCGGTGTGGCCGAGGGGGACCGGTTCCGCTCGCCCGAAGGGCCCGAGCTCCCCGCGGTGCGGGCCGTCCCCGGAGCGGACTCACCCCCCTCCTCCCCAGTCCCTCGGGCCAACTCCTCTCGGGACTGAAGCACGGCGGCGAGGGCTCGCTGCGCTTCCTGGAGGGAACGGTCGTCGCCCCGCTCAAAGGCCTGGGTCAGGCGGCTTCGCACGTCCGGGCGAGCCACGCTTCGCGCCATCTGGACGTACTCCGCGCGCTGGGCCTCGGTGAGATCCCCGGTTTGCAGGCGACCCAAGGCGTCGGCCAGGCGGCGCAGCAACCCCTCCTCCGCGGCCAGCCGCTCCCCCATATCCTCCCCTAGCTCTTCCCAGTCCAACCCCAGCACGGCCGCCAACAGGTCCTGGAACGGGGAGTAGCCCAAGGTGGGGGATGCCCCGAGCGGAGCCGGTCCCCGAGGAGAGGGGGGTGGAGCCACTTCCCCGCGAGGCGCGCTGGTCTTGTCGGGTCCGGAAGGTTCAGGCCAGCGAGCTTCCTGGAGAACTGGAGCGGGGAGTGGTCCTCCTTCCCAGGGGAGGGGGGGCACGGTGATCCCCACCGCAGCAAGTACAAGAACGAGACCGAACAGGGCGGCCTCGGCCCTCCCCAGAAGGAGGCGCCAGGGGCGCCATGGCTGGCCCTGGATTTCCTCCACCAAAACCTCGAGGAGGCCCGAGGCCCTCTGGCGCAAGAGGACATCCAAAGCAGCCAATCGGCTTCCCAGGGCCAGGCGCCGCCCGGCCCTCAGGTATTGGCGGGGCCAATCCCCCACCGGCCAAAGGAAACCCAGAACGGCCATGCCGCCCAGAAGGAACAAGACAGGGTTCCAGGCCAAGGCGGACCCGGCCAGGCGGGCCCCCAGGGCAGCTAGGAGGACCCCCGCAAGGCCGACGAGGAGGGCCCGAAGTCCGTTCCGGACCCGGACCCACCCCCGGACCTCCGCAAGCAGCGCCTCGGGATGCATAGGGCTCCTCCTGCCAAGATACCCACTCCGCCGTAAAGCGCCAGGCCCCACAGCCCTGACCACTCCCCCTCCCACAACGCCCCCACGGCCACGAGTGGACAAAGCATCGGCACCCCCACCAAGGGCAGAAAGACCACCGCTACGTACAGGCCATACTTGACGACGAACCGCAGCCCTTCCCCCTGGAACGCGGCCGCGGCCCCGTACCCGGCCAACGCCCACACCCCCCCATAGGCCAACAGGAAGGCCAGGACGCCCAAGCCGGCGAGAACCGGTGCTCCCCCTTCCACCCATTGGACGAAAAGGAACGGGAACACCAAAGCCAAGGCCAAGCCCACCAGGCTTACCAACCGGACCCCCCGCTGCCTCAGCCCCAGGGCTCCGTAGCCGTGCTCGGCATCCCCCACCTGCAGGGCCAGGATCCCAAGAAGGAAGGTCACGAGCTGACTCAGCAACGGTCCCCGGATGTGCCCCATGAGCCCTGGGGCAGCTGCCTCTGCCCCAAGAACAACCGAAACGAACCCCAGACCAGCAAAGATCACAAAGGCCACGAGTCCGTTGACCAGGCTGGTGGGGACCCTAGCCCTCATACCGCCTCACCCATCGCACGAAGAGTCGGTGCACGCTGGCTCGGCCTTGGCGGAGGTGCTCCCCCCGCACTTGGAGGACGTCGCCCACCCGCAGCTCGGGGCGGAAGGCCGACACCGCGGCGCGAATGGGCCGGGGAAGCTCCAGCCACAGCGTTGGCCAAAGCCCGACCTCGATTGTCCGCCCCTCGCCTTGCCAGCCCGGGCCAACCGTCCACACCACCAGGCGCTCGCCAGGATCCAGCCGCACGCGGGTCGCAGGACCCTGGGGCGTCCATTCCCAGGTGAGGGACTTGCCGGTGTCTTTGCTCCACCACAGCCCGGCCGCCACCCACTCCCCTCCCGTGCCCCCCAGCACGGCACACAAAGCATAACTAAACTGTGGAACCGTAGAGACTTCGATGATAGTCTGAACAGAAATTGTGGATTCTGGGACTCCGTACGAAACCATGTAAAACAGAGCAAAACCAAGTCCGCCCCCAAGCACGAACGCCAAGCCCCATGGCCGGGCCCCCCGCGCCCAGGCCGGCAAGGCGTACCCCAACCCCAGGATGTACCCCACGGCCACCGCCACCAGCAGGCCCCGCGGAGCCGGCCGCGGCCCGTACAGGGACGCGAAACCTTCCACCTCGGCCAAGCTCAAGCCGCCCCACACCAAAGGAACAGCGAGGCCTTCCACCTGACCTCCCAAGTAGGTCCCCCAGGCCGCGAGCACGGCCTGCGCCCTGGGAGAAAGCACAACCCCTGGCCCCACCACCACCCGGGCAAAGCACGTCAGAAGCGCAGGTTCCTCGGGCAGATCCTCCGGTTCCAGGAGGATCAACGGCTCCACGGGGAGGGGATCGGGAAACGGAGCGCCCACAAGCGCCACGAGTTTGCCCAGTGCGCCCCCGGCCGAGACCTGGGTTTGAAACACGCCGGCCGGCCCCGCATCGAGCTCCACCACCACCCGCGGTCCCCGCAACTCCAAGGGCCATGGGAACAGGAACCTTCCTCGGGCCCCCGGGGCGAGGAGAACCGGACAACGCAGGGTGTGCTGGGGGCCGGCCCTCCAGGCTGCTTTTTCCTCCCCCCGCACGGTCAAGGTCCCCGAGAGAACTTTGCCTGTCGCGTTCTCCACGGTGATGGTCAGGGGGTTGATCGCTCCAGGAACGGGTCTCCCCTGCCAACCCAGTTGGGCCCCCAGTGTCACCGGGGCCGCGCTCCCTTGAGGACAGAGCACCCCCAGAGCCACGGCGAGCCCAACCAGGGCCTCGAGCACCCCAAACAAGGTCCGCACACCCGCGATTGTAGGGGGCTCCTGGGGAGGAAGGGGCCGGGACCGTCAGCGGGGGATGGCCGCCCGGTCCAAGATCTTCTTGACCGTCATAGCCTCCCAGCGGCCGCCCGTCTTGGTAGGAACCTTCTGGCGCCGCAGCTCGGCGGCGATCTGCCGGTAACTCTTGCCCTTGGCCCGCAGACTGCGCATGAGGGCCAGAGCCTGAAGCTCTTCAGGGACAGGGACGAGGTCCTCGTCCACCCGGCGGAACCCGTAGGGTTCGGGACCGTACACCTTCCCGTTCTGCCTCTTGTAGCGCAGGGCAAGCTTGGTCCGCTCCCCGATGAGGTTCCGCTCCATCTCGGCCACCCCGGCCATGATGGTGAGGAAAAACCGCCCCATGGCCGATTGGGTGTTGATGGCCTGGCCGCCTTGGTCCACGAGATGCAGGGCGATGCCCGCTCGGTCCCAGTCCCGAACCACGGTCAAGCAGTCGATGGCGTCGCGGAACAGCCGGTCCAGCTTCAGGGCCACCACATGGGTGACTTCCTGGCCATCCACAAGTTGGAGGAGACGGGCGCCTTCCTTCCGTTCGGCCAGGGGTTTGCCGGCGCTGACCCCCTCCTCGGCCAGGATGTCCACGAGGTCCAGCCGAGCGAGCTGGCAGTAAGCCCGGATGCGCTCGGCCTGGGCCGCCAAAGACACCCCTTCGCTGGCCTGCTCTTCCGTGGACACCCGGGCATATCCCAGGGCTTTAGGCACGGGGGATCCCCCCCCTCCCGTAAACAACCGCCCCCTCGTTTACGGGTCCAAACCACCGCCGCCCTTTTCCCCACGAACTCCAAGCTCTCCCCATGGTCAAAACCTCAGGCCAGGTCATAGCGCTCGATGATCTTCTTCTCCTCCCCCTCGATTTCCGCGGACACCTCGATGTACTCCCGCAACCCGGAGGTGTTCAGCTTCTCCTTGAGGAGGTTGTCCAGCTGGAAGATCCCCGCGGAGTTCGTCATCCGCACGTGGATATGCACGGGTTTCTCCGTCCCAGGGCGAAGCTGAACCTTGTCGATGGCCAGGGCGGACACGCTGTGGATGGTGGGTTTACCCACCCGGAACGGCACCCGGGCCCGCCCCTTCTCCATGTCCAGGGCGTCCGCCACCTTGAGGACCCCTGCCTCCACGGTCAGGGGCCGAACCTCCGCTTGGTGGGCCCAAATGGCATGAAGGACCTCGGCCGTGACGACGGTCTTGGTGGGCTCCTCGTACACCCCAGCCAGCAGCTGGTCCAACATGCCCACGGCCCACACCAGGGAGAAGAGTTCGTGGTCGTCCCGGTGCACGGCGTGCCCCACGTCGTGGAGGGCTGAACTTAAGGCCACCACCACCTGGGCGTCCTCGTAGCCCAGGCCGTGGTCGGCCACCCCCAGCTTGACCCCTGCCTTGTGGAGGAGGTCCAACAGCTTCAGGGCGATGTCCATGACGATGCGGACGTGGGTGGGGCCGTGGTCGTTGATGCACAAGCGATCGATGGCCACGATGTTGGAGCACACCCAGAGCGCCCGCAACCGCGCCGACCCGGCGATGGCCGCCTTGACCTTCTTGAGCTTCTCCCCCTGGTTCACGGCGGCCATTGTCCTCACCTCCACCGCTCCCACCAGGCCACCTGTCTTCTCTCCCGGAGAGACGCTTCCAGGGCGGCCACCCGCTCCTCCAACCGCCGCAGGTCCTCCGCGAGGTGCTCAACCCATTTGGACCACCCTTCTCCTTCCTCGGCTTTGACCTGGTTTTGCTCACCTTGGTTGACAGCTCCAATTCTTGTATCGTTCTCCCTCTCTTGCCGAAAGCGTATGACCCGCGACGCTTCAGCAAGGGTATGTCCTGTTTCGACCAGCGCCTGGAGGTCCCTCAGCACGGCCAGCCCCTCCTCGGTGACGAGCATCTGGTTGTTGGGACCGCGGCGGATGAAACCCGCGAGGAGGTCCCGCACAGCGTTGATCCTGTTCCTCACTTGGTGCTCCGTGCTCAGGTGCAGCAACTGAACCAGCTCGGCCACGGTGTACACGGCTTTACCTCCTTTGGTGCGGTTTCGCTCATGGTACGCGGCGCAGGGGGGACGGGCCAACTGGTCGGGGCAGGAGGGAGGGGCTAGGCTTGAGAGACGATGGGCATCCATCGGCTGAGCGAAGAGGTGATCCGCAAGATCGCCGCTGGGGAGGTGGTGGAGCGCCCAGCCTCGGTGGCCAAGGAGCTCGTGGAGAACAGTCTGGACGCCGAGGCCCAACAGGTTCGCGTGGACGTGGAGGGCGGGGGCCTGGTCCTCCTCCGCGTCAGCGATGATGGCCACGGGATGAGCCCCGACGACCTTCGCCTGGCCATCGAACGCCATACCACAAGCAAACTTCGCACGGAGGAGGACCTTCGCCACATCCGGACCCTGGGGTTCCGGGGCGAGGCCTTGGCTTCCATTTGCGCGGTGGCCCAGGTCCGCCTGGTGTCCCGAGCCCGGGGGGCGGACGAAGGCCACGAGCTGGAGGTCCACGGAGGCCAGCGGGTGCTCGATCGGCCCCGCGGGCGGGCCGTGGGCACCACCGTGGAGGTTCGGAACCTCTTTTTCAACGTCCCAGCCCGCCGGCAGTTTTTGGACAGCGCAACCGGGGAGGCTCGCCACGTCCTGGGCGTGCTGCGCCGCCTGGTCCTTGCCCACCCCGAAGTGGCCTTCGCCGTCTCCTCCGAGGGGCGGAAGACGCTGGACGTGGCCCAAGCCAAGGATCCGGCCGAGCGGATTGCCCAGATCTATGGCCGAGACCTCACCGGCCGCCTGATGTACGCCGAGGTCCAGGAGCCGGGACTGCACCTCCGGGCGTGGTTTGGCCCTCCCGAACTGAGCCGGCCGACCCGGGTGGACCAGCACTTGTTCCTCTCCGGCCGCCCGGTTCGACTGGGGAGCTTGGGGGTGGCGATCCACCAGGTCTATGCCCGTTGGCTGCCCCGGGGGCAGTACCCCATCTTTTTCCTATACCTGGACGCTGATCCTCAGGTTGTGGACGTGAACGTCCATCCCCGCAAGGAAGAGCTGCGGTTCCGTGCCGAGGGGGCGGTGATGGACCTGCTCCGGCGGGCAGCCTTGCGGGCCTTGGGGACCCGTTTGACCGCTATCCCGCCCCTCGTGGTCCACGGAGCACCCCCCGTCCAGCCCGAGCCGCGACCGTCTTCGCCCCAGCCCGCCCCGCCCCTCTGGCCGGAAAGGGTCCCCTCGCACCGGCCGTGGCGCGTGTTGGGACAGGTCCACTCCAGCTTCATCCTCGTGGAGGGGGAGGAAGGACTGGAGATCGTGGACCAGCATGCGGCCCACGAGCGGGTGCTGTTCGAGCGGTACCGGGACGGGATGGGCGTGCCCAGCCAGGAGCTCCTGGTGCCGGTGCAGATCGAGGTGCCGTTTGACCGGGCCGAGGCCCTGCGCCGGGCCCTGCCAGACCTGGCCCAGATTGGGGTGCTGCTCGAACCCTTCGGGGAGCGGGCGTTTCTTCTCCGGGGATGGCCAGCGCCTCTGGCCGATCGGCAGTCGCGGTTGGGGTTCCTCGAGCCGGTGGCCGCGGTGGCTGAACGGCTTCTGGAGGGCGAGCCGCCCCTGCGGGAGCTGTGGCGGGAGGTGGCCTGCGCCGCGGCCATCACCGCCGGGGAGACGTTGAGCCCGGCCGAGCAGGAGGCCCTTATCGAACGGTGGAAGGCCACCCAAGAGCCCGCCCGCTGCCCCCATGGGCGGCCCGTGGTGCTCCGCCTGCCTTGGGATCGTCTGGCCCACGAACTGGGGAGGTAGGCCGGGCCAAGGGTTTCACCGAGCTCGCCCAGAGCGCCCCCGAACGTCCGTCCGATCCCACCCCCACTGCGGTGTGTTGTCCCAGAAAAAGGGCAAGGCTAGAATGCCAGACCAAGGAGGCAAGCATGGAGATCCTCAAAGTCGCGGCTACTTCCGATCCCAACGCCGTGGCCGGGGCCATTGCTGGGGCCCTGGAGTCCAGCGGCATCGTCGAGGCCCACGCCATCGGCGCGGGGGCCGTCAACCAGGCCGTGAAGGCCATCGCCATCGCCCGCCGCCTCATCGAGCGCGAGGGAGAACCGGAAATCAAGGTCGTCCCCGGGTTCATCGACGTGGACATCGGGGGCGAGGCCAAGACCGGTGTGCGGTTCGTGATCCAGCGGTAATGCGCCTCGAGGCCCTGGTTCAGGGCTCTATCCAGCAGGCCCTCGCCCAGCTCGGATGGAGCTTCTCCGGTTTAATCCCCGTGGACCGGCCCCGCCGCCCCGAACATGGGGACATCTCCACCCGCCTTCCCTTCATGCTGGCCCCCTCCCTGGGCAAGGCCCCTCAGGAGGTGGCCCACGCGCTTGCTCAAAAGCTCAGGCACAACCCGGCTTTCGCTGCGGTGCGGCCGGAAGCGGGTTTCCTCAACTTCGTCCTCCAGCCCCAGGCCCTCCACGCCGTGCTTAAGGAAATCCTCCAGGATGGGCTGGCCTACGGTCGCTTTCCCGTGGGCCAGGGGAGACTTTTGCAAGTGGAATTCGTCTCTTCCAACCCCACAGGGCCCCTCACGATCGGGCACCTCCGCCAGGCCGCCCTTGGGGATGTCCTGGCCTCCCTGTACGAAGACCAGGGGTGGAAGGTGGTGCGGGAGTACTACCTCAACGATGAAGGCCGCCAAATTGACCTTTTGGCCCAGTCCTTGTGGGCCCGGTACCGCCAGGCCCTGGGCCACGACGAGCCTGTCCCCCCTGGCGGCTACCAAGGAGCCTACCTGGTGCCCCTGGGGGAGGAGTTGGCCAAGGCCTGGGGCGACCGCTACCCCGTCTGGACCGAACAGGCCCGTCAGGTGTTCCGCACCGAGGCCGTCGCCCGCATGATGGACATGATCCACGAGGACCTCCAGGCCATCGGAGTCAGATTCGACGTGTGGACGCGGGAGGGGGACCTCCACCGCCGTGGGCTGGTGAGCGAGGCCCTCCTGGCCCTGCGGGACAAAGGGGCCGTGTACGAAAAGGACGGAGCCCAGTGGCTCCACAGCACGGCATGGGGCCTGTCCCGGGACGTCGTCCTGGTACGCTCGGACGGAACCCCCACCTACACCATGGTGGACATCGCCTACCATTTGGACAAAGTGCGCCGGGGCTTCACCCTGGTCATCGACGTCCAAGGGGCCGACCACGTCGACGAGCAACGCCAGGTCCTCCTCGCCCTCAAGATCCTGGGCCTTCCCCACGGATTCTTGCGTTACTGCCTCCATCAGTTCGTCACCTTGAAAGGCGAAGAGGGCGTTCAGCGCATGTCCACCCGAGCTGGGCGGTTCTTGCGCCTGACCGACCTCGTGGACGCCGTGGGCCGGGATGTGGCCCGCTACTTCATGGTCATGCGCAAACCCGAAAGCCACCTCGTGTTCGACTTCGAGCTAGCCAAGGACACCAGCATGGAAAACCCCGTGTACTACGTGCAGTACGCCCACACCCGCATCGCCTCGGTGTTCCGAGAAGGAGCGAGGAGCAGAGAATGGCCCGTGGACCCCCCTCAACTAGATCTGTCCCCGCTCACCGACCCGGAAGAACTCGCCTTGGTTAAGGAGCTGGACCGCTTCCCGGATATGGTGCGCCTGGCAGCCCAAGAACTTGCGCCTCACCTCGTGTGCGAGTACTTGGAGGGGTTGGCAGGGTTGTTTCATCCCTACTACGCCCGGGTCCGGGTGTTGGGCCAGGGTCCGGCCACCCCGGCCCGCTTGGGTCTTCTCGCCGGGATCAAGCTCGTGCTCGCCCGGGGGCTCGGCTTGCTCGGGGTCTCTGCTCCGGAGGAGATGTAGTGGGGCTGGTGGAGCGGCTCAAGCAGGGGTTGGCCCGCACCCGGGCGGGCCTGGTGGGCTCCTTGGAGGCGGCCTTCAAGGGAAAAACCCGCCTCGACCAGGACGCGCTTTTGCGCCTGGAGGAGGTCTTGCTCGCTGCGGACGTGGGGCCCGAGGCCACCGCGTTCATCGTGCACTCGGTAGAAGAGAAGCTGGCCGGCCAAGCTGTGGACTGGAACGCAATCCAAGCGGCCCTGGAGAAGACCCTAGTGCAGGCCCTCAACGGGGTGGAGCGGCCCTTCGTTCTCCCCCGGGAAAAGCCGGCCGTGCTCATGTTCGTGGGGGTCAACGGATCGGGGAAGACGACCACCGTGGCCAAGGTGGCCCGGCTCTTGCGGGAGGAGGGGCACAACCCCCTGCTCGTGGCCGCCGACACCTTTCGCGCCGCCGCCATCGACCAGCTGGAGGTGTTGGGCCAGGAGTTGGGCTTGAAGGTCATGGCCCACCAACCCGGGGCCGACCCCGGGGCTGTCGTCCACGACGGGCTAGCCCACGCCCGGTCCGCGGGTTATGATGTGGTTTTGGTTGACACCGCCGGGCGGTTGCAGACCAAGCGGCCGCTGATGGAAGAGCTGGGCAAGGTGCGCCGGGTGGTGGAGAAAGTCCAAGGCCGCCCCCCGGATGAGCGGATCCTTGTCATCGACGCCACCGTGGGCCAAAACGCCCTGTCCCAGGCCCAACTCTTCCACGAGGCGGTGGGGCTGACCAGCCTGGCTGTTACCAAGCTCGACGGCACTGCCCGGGGCGGTGCGGTGATTCCCATCGCCCGCCACCTCAATCTCCCGATCCTCTGGGTCGGCGTGGGCGAGGGGTTGGAAGACCTGGAACCGTTCCGGACGCAGGAGTTTGTGCGAGCCCTCACAAGGGGGTAGAAGGGCATGACGAAGTACGTGTACAGGTTTGGAAACGGCTCAGCTGAAGGAAGCGGGGCCTTGCGGGACCTGTTGGGGGGCAAAGGGGCCAACCTCGCGGAGATGGCCGGCCATCCCCACCTTCGGCTCCCCGTGCCCCCGGGGTTCACCGTCACCACCGAGGTCTGCACCCATTACTACGCCCAGGGGCGGAGCTATCCCCCCGGGCTGCAAGAACAGGTCCAGGCTGCTATGGAGCACGTGGAGACCCTTACCGGCCGGCGGTTCGGGGATCCCCACAACCCCCTGTTGGTTTCCGTGCGCTCCGGGGCCCGGGAGTCCATGCCAGGGATGATGGATACCGTCCTCAACGTGGGCCTCACCGAGCAAACCCTGCCCGGGCTGGTAGCCCTGACGGGAAACGAGCGGTTCGCCTGGGATTGCTACCGGCGCCTCCTCATGATGTACGCCGACGTGGTGATGGAGAAGGCCACGGGTCGTGAGCCCTACAAAGGAGAGGGCATCCGCAAGTTCCTCGAGGCCCAACTGGAAGAGTACAAAAAGAGCAAGGGGTACAGGCACGACACCGACTTGGAGACCGAAGACCTCCAGGCCCTGGTCAAGCAGTTCAAGGTCGCGATTCGCCAGGCCCTGAACGAGTCCTTCCCCGACGACCCCTGGCAACAGCTGTGGGCCGGGATCGGCGCGGTTTTCGCCAGCTGGATGGGCAAGCGAGCGGTGGAGTACCGCCGCATCGAAGACATTCCCGACACCTGGGGCACGGCCGTCACCGTCCAGGCGATGGTGTTCGGCAACATGGGCAACGATAGCGCCACCGGCGTGGCCTTCACCCGCAACCCCGCCAACGGGGACAACTCTTTCTACGGGGAGTACCTTGTGGACGCCCAGGGCGAGGACGTGGTGGCAGGGATTCGCACTCCGGCTCCCATCAACAAGGCCTCGGCCAAGGCCCAGGGCCGGGAGGACCTCCCCACGCTGGAAGAGCTCATGCCCGCGGTCTATGCCCAACTGGAGGACATCCGCAACCGCCTGGAGCGCCACTACCGGGACATGCAGGACATCGAGTTCACCATTGAGCAGGGGAAGCTGTACATCTTGCAGTGCCGGGCCGGCAAGCGCAGCGGAGTGGCCGCAGTGCGCATCGCCCTGGACATGCTCAAGGAAGGCCTTGTGGAGGAACAAGAGGCCTTGGCCCGCATAGCCCCCAGCCACCTTGTGGAGCTCCTTCTACCTCGCATCGATCCCAAAAGTGAGGAGAAGGCCAAACCCATCGCCAAGGGCCTTCCTGCCGGACCGGGCGGAGCCGTGGGACGGGTGGTGTTCACCTCCGCAGACGCCGTGGCCTGGGCTGCCCGTGGGGAGAGGGTCGTGCTCGTGCGGGAGGAGACCTCGCCGGAGGACGTGGACGGGATGCACAAGGCCGTGGCCATCCTCACCAGCAAAGGGGGCATGACCTCCCACGCCGCCTTGGTGGCCCGGGGTTGGGGCAAGTGCTGCATTGTGGGCAGCCCTGACGTGGAGTTCGCTCCCGACGGCAAATCTTTCCGGGGCAAAGATGGCCAGATGGTGCGGGAGGGCGACTGGATCAGCCTCAACGGCACCTTGGGCCATGTGTACCTGGGGAGACTGCCCCTGGCGGATGCCGATCCTGAGCGTGACCCGTACTTCCGGGAGGTCATGCGCCTGGCGGACAAGTACCGCCGGCTGGGCGTGCGGGCCAACGCCGACACCCCCAAGGACGCCGCCAAGGCCCTGTCCTTTGGAGCCGAAGGTATCGGACTTTTCCGCACCGAACACATGTTCTACGGGGAGGGGAGCGAGAAACCCCTCTTCCTGCTGCGCAAGATGATCATGAGCCGCACGGAAAAGGAGCGGCGCCAGGCCCTGGACGAGCTCTTCCCCTACGTCAAAGCCGACGTGAAGGCCACCCTGGAGGTCATGGAGGGAAGACCGGTCACCATCCGCCTCCTCGATCCCCCCCTCCACGAGTTCGTCCCCCACAGCGAGGACAAGATCAAGGAGCTGGCCGAGGCGTTGGGGGTGACGCCGGCGGAGGTCCGCCGCCGGGGGGAAGCCCTCCAGGAGGCCAACCCCATGCTCGGGCACCGCGGCGTGCGCCTGGGGATCACGTACCCCGAGATCACAGAAATGCAGATCCGCGCCATCTTGGAGGCCGCGGGGGAGCTGCTTCGGGCGGGCAAGAAGGCCTACCCGGAAATCATGATCCCCGTGACCTGCGCGGCCGAGGAACTCCTCCACCAGAAGGTCCTGTTCGATCGGGTGTTGACCGAGGTCAAGGCGAAGTTCGGCCTCCAGGAGCTTCCCTGCTCGTACGGGACAATGATCGAGATTCCGCGGGCGGCCCTGCGGGCGGGGGATATGGCCCGGGTGGCCGAGTTCTTCAGCTTCGGCACCAACGACCTCACCCAGATGACCTTCGGGTTCAGCCGCGATGACGTCGGTGCGTTCCTGCCCCATTACCTGGAAAAGGAAAAGGTCAACTTCGACGGACAGAAACCTGTGGGGATCCTCCGTGCCGACCCATTCCAGACTTTGGATCAGGAAGGGGTGGGTGAACTCATCCAGCTGGCCATCGAGCGGGGCCGAAAGACCCGACCCAACCTCAAGGTGGGCATCTGCGGGGAGCACGGGGGCGACCCCGAAAGTGTGAAGTTCAGCCACCGCGTGAAGATGGACTACGTGAGCTGCTCTCCGTTCCGAGTGCCGATTGCTCGCCTGGCTGCCGCCCACGCGGTCCTGGAGGAGATGGGGGTTAAGGTCAAGAGGGTCTAGCCCCAAGAGATGCTGCGGTTTGGGGTCCGGCGGGCTTTGGCGCTCGCCCTTACACTGTTGTTCATGGCCCTGGCCGTGTTTGTGCTTCTCACGGTGATTCCTGGGGACGCGGCCCGCCTGGTGGTGGGACCGGAGGCCAGCGAAGAGGCGTACCAGGCCGCCCGGGCGGCCCTGGGGCTGGATGAGCCTTGGCCGTCTCGTTTTGCCCACTGGCTGGCAAGGGCCTTGCGCGGAGACTTTGGGAATTCCCGGGCCTTCCAAGAGCGGAGCGTCCGCGATCTATTGGGCCAGGCCCTCACTGTGACCGTGCCTTTGGCCTTGTGGGCCGCCATCCTCGCTGCGCTGATGGGGTTGGTGGTGGGCGTGGGGGCAGCGGTGCGGCCGGGGGGATGGCTGGATCTGCTCCTCATGGGCCTCGCCCAATGGGGGGCCGCGATACCGGAGTTCTGGCTGGGGGTGCTCCTGGTGGGCGCCTTGGCCGTGACCCTCCGCCTCTTTCCCTCGGGAGGGTTCCCGGGGTGGGAAAGTCCCAAAGCCCTGGTGCACCTTGTTCTTCCGGGGCTGGCGTTGGCCCTGCCCCGCGGGGCGTACCTGGCCCGGATGGTGCGGGGGTCCATGGTGGACGTGCTGTCCATGCGGTTTGTGGACACGGCGCGGGCCAAGGGGGCCTCGGAAGCCCGGGTGTACGTGCGCCATGCTTTGCGTAACGCCCTCATCCCCCTCGTGGCCGCTTTCGGGTTGGTGTTTGCCCGCCTCTTGGCCGGAGCCCTCGTGATCGAGTACGTGTTTTCCTTGCCCGGGATGGGGATGTACGCCTTGCGGGCCATGGAGGGACGGGATCTGCCTCTTCTGTTGGGCCTGGCCGTGGTGGCAGGGGGCTTGGCCGTGACCGTGAGCACGTTGGCCGACGTGGGGTTTGTGTTGTTGGACCCGCGGATTCGCTACCGATGAAGAACGTGTACGTGGGAGCCGGGTTGGTGGGGGTGAGCATGGCCCTTGTGGTGGTGGGGGCTTTGTGGACACCGGCCGACCCCACCGCCTTGGCCGACCGTCCCCACTTGCCGCCTAGCTGGCGTTGGCCTATGGGCACAGACTGGTTTGGCCGGGACGTGCTGTCGCGGGTGATGGTGGGAGGAAGGGTCAGCTGGGCGGTGGCGGCGGCCGCCGTGGTCACAGGAGGCGCTTTCGGCTTTGGGGTGGGGGCCATGGCCGGCTACCTCGGGGGGATCGTGGGGGAAGTCCTCGCCCGACTGGGCGACTTTTTCCTGGCCTTCCCGGCCAGCCTGATGGCCCTCCTGCTGGCCACCGTTCTTGGTCGGGGCGTCCTAGGGGTGGCGTTGGCCCTCGCCTTGTTCACGGTGCCGTTCTTTCTCCGGCTGTCGCTCGCTGGCGTGCTGGCGCTGCGCGACCAGGAGTTTGTGGTGGCGGCGCGGGCGTGCGGGGCCCGGGGGCCGCGGATCGTCCTCCGCCACATCCTCCCCAACCTTGCCTCACCCCTGCTCGTGCAGCTTACGGTCAGCCTAGGGGCCGCCCTGCTCGCCGAGGCCGGTCTGGCCTACTTGGGCCTGGGCGTGCAGCCGCCTCATCCTTCCTGGGGCCGAATGCTCCGCGAGGCGCAGCCGTACTTTAGGCACTCCCCCTGGCCCGCGCTGTTCCCCGGGCTGGTTTTGAGCCTGACGGTGCTTGGTCTCAACCTCCTGGGCGACGGGCTCCGGGATCTGGCCGATCCCTTGACCCGCAAGCTCAGCCCTGGGCGGCCGTGAGGTCCAGCACGTAGTGGGGAAGGATCTTGATCCCGTTCACGTTGGCCCGGGTGGCCACGATCTGGTGCGGCGACTGGATGAACACGTTGACAGCCTCCACGGCGAGGATGTACTGGGCCCGGGCATAGATCTCCCGGCGCCTTTCCGGATCGGGGGTCAGGATCCCCTGGCGCAACAACTCGTCCAGCTCAGGGTTGGACCAACCCCGGCGGAAGTAGTACTCCGGCCGATCTGGCCCATAGGCGGTGAGCATGGGCGCCGGGTCCAGCCGCCCCACGTGGGCAATCACGGTGAGGTCATAGTCCGCCTGCCCAAACACCCGCTCCAACCACGTTCCCCAGTCCACCAGGCGAATTTCCGCTTTGATCCCCACTTCCCGGAGTTGGGCAGCAATAACCTCCCCCGTGCGCACGTGGAGGGGGTAGTTGCTGGGAAGGGTCAACGTGAGGGACAGGCCACTATTGAACCCCGCTTCGGCCAGGAGTTCCCGGGCCCGAGCCCGGTTGAAGGGCAACACCCAAGTCATGTCCACGTAATACAAAGCCGAGGGGGCCAAGTGGCTCCCGATAGGCGAGCCAAACCCGTAGGACACAAGCTCGATGATCTGAAGACGGTCGATGGCGTGAGCCAGGGCTTGGCGCACGCGTACGTCGTTCAGCGGGGGCCGCGCCGTGTTAATAGCCAAAATCTGCACGAGGTCCTGGGGCCGCGACACCAGCCGGACCAAACGATCGCCCTGGAGTGTGGAGGCGATCTCCGCAGGCATTTCCGCTACTCCCTGCACTTCCCCGGTCCGCAGGGCTGCCAGCTGCGCCGAAGGATCAGGGATAAAGCGGAAGTTGAGGGCCTCGAGTTTGGGCACCCCAGGGATGTAGTAGTCGGGGTTGCGGACCAGCCGGAGGCTGTAGCCCGGCCGTGCCTCAGCAAACTTGAACGGCCCTGTGCCCACTGGGCGCCGGGCCAGTTCCGGCCCCAAATGGGCCGGCACCACCACCGAGTCCCCCAAGGCCAAGATGGCCAAGAACGAGGCATCGGGCGCTTTGAGCTTGAACTGGACCACCAACGGCTGGGGAACCTCGATGGCCACAATGTTCCTGTAGTACTCGGGCCGGGGATGGCGCGTGGCCGGGTCCATGGTGCGGAGGAAACTCCGCCGCACCCCCTCTGCGTCGCAAGGCGTCCCGTCCTGGAATTTGACGCCTTCCCGCAGGTAGAACGTGTACACAAGACCGTCCGCGGAAATCTCCCACGACGCCGCCAGTTGCCCGTAGAACGCCCCATCCTCCGAAACCTGCACCAGGCTCTCGTACAGGTTGTGGTGGAGAAGGAGCTTGATCACCCCAGCCGCGTTGGTGGTGGGATCCAGGCTCGGGGGTTCTGTGGAGATCGCCAGGGTGAGCTCGTTTCTCTGGGCGAAGCCCGCCAAACCGAACAGCAAACACAGAAGACAAATGGCACGCTGCACGGAGTGTCACCTCCTAAGGGTTTGGAGTGTCACCTCCGATTTGGGAGATTAACTCAGGGCACGTCCTCTCTCAACCCAGGGGCTTGGCAGGCCGCGGGCGGCGCCCGGTCTACGAGCCGAACCGTAGGAGCTGCCAAGGGCGAAGGACCCGGAGGGTGACCCGACCGCCTTCCCCCGCCAGCCGGGCCAGTTCCACACGGCTCTGGCCAACGTAGAGCACGTAGGAGCTGCTGTCAAAGATCCGGAAGACCAGTTCCTGCAAAGGGGTGGCCCGGCCTTCAATTACCAGCTCGCCCTCCCCAAGCTTCCCCTCGGTGGGAAGTCCAGCTCCGTAGGAAAAGTACCGCGACTCCCTGAGGATAAACCCGCCATCCCAAGACACCACAAGGCGGTCCCGCACCGCCGTCCTCTCTACAGAGTGGACGTATTCCACCCAGAGGGACTGGCCAGGAAGACACACCTTGACCCACCGTCCCTTGCTCCCTTCCGCTACAAGGACCGGGAGAAGCGGGAGAAGGAAGAGGGCCGCCAGGAGGACGAGGATCCCAAGCGCCACGGCCCCTTTGCCAAGAAGTCCAGCTTGTTTCACGGAGCTTGTCCCTGGGGGAGCGGCTTTCGCACCTTCCACAACTGCCACAGGAGAACTGCTATGAACGTTCCCAAGCCCACAAGGTCCAAAGTCCACCAGGGGAAGATGAGGATCACGGCTGCCCCGGCCATGAGCACCCTTTCCAGAGCACTGGCCCGGGTCAGCCACCAGCCCTCCTTCACCACGGACAGGCAGAACACCCCCACCAACCCGGAGACAATCCCCAGCACGAGCTGAACGGGATCGACCTTCCCATAGAGGAGAAGGGCGGGGTTGTACACAAACAGGTAGGGGATCACAAACGCGCTGATGTCGAACAGGAACCCCTGGATGCCGGTCTTGATGGGGTCAGCACGGGCGATGCCGGCCGCGGCATAGGCACTCACCCCCACGGGTGGCGTGTCATCGGCCAGGATCCCGAAGTAGAACACGAACAAGTGGGCTGCAAGCAGAGGCACGCCCAAGATCACCAGGGTGGGGGCCATCAGGGCGGAGACGATGATGTAGTTGGGGGTGGTGGGCATCCCCAAGCCCAAAACAATAGATCCCAACATGGTCAACAGCAAGGCAGCCCACAGTTGGCCGCCCGACACATCGATCATGATGCTCGTCATGCGCAGACCCAGCCCGGTCAACGTGATCACGCCCACCACGATGCCTGCGCAGGCACAGGCTGCGGAGACCGTCACCGCGTTGCGTGCTCCTTCTTCCAGGGCCAGCACCAGGTCCTTGAAAAACCCCTTCCAAGTGCGGGCCAGCTCCCGGCCTACGGGCGCCTGTCCGGCCCGGGCTTGGGTCGCCCCCTGTCCCCCGCCAGGCGGCGTTGCCTCCCCCAGCAGCTGCCCTTTGATCATCCGCCACACCACCACCGTGTTGCGGGCAATCAAGGAGACGAGCAACGCCAGCGGGATGGACCAAAAAGCGGACTTCATCGGGCTGAACTTGGCCACGAGCAAGAGCACGATCAGGCCGACGATGGGAATGAGGAGGTAGATGTTACCAAGGAACACGGGGAGGAACCGGGGCAGCTCGTCCTTGGACAAGCCCCTCAACCCCTCTTTGGCGGCATGCATGTGCAAGCACAACAGCAATCCCAGCATGTCCAGAATCGCCGGGATGGTGGCGGCTTTGATGATGTCTACATAGGGAATGCCCGTGACCTCGACCATGACGAACGCCGCCGCACCCATCACGGGGGGAACGAATTGCCCCACCGAGGAAGCCGCCGTCTCCACGCCCCCGGCGATCTCCGGCCGGAACCCCACCTTCTTCATCAAGGGGATGGTGACCGTCCCGGTGGTGGCCACGTTGGCCGTGGAGCTCCCTGAGAAAGTCCCCATGGTATAGCTGGCCAGCACTGCCGCCTTGGCCGGTCCCCCGCGGAACCGCCCCAACCCGGCGATGGCCAAGTTGGTGAGGTAGTCCCGGATCCCTGTCCGCTGGAGAACGCTTCCGAACAGGATGAACATGAACACAAACGTGGCCGCGGCCCCCAGGGGGATCCCGAAGATCCCTTCCGTGGTGGGGTACAGGTGGCGAATGATCCGTTCCCAGGAGTAGCCGCGGTGGCCAATGAGGCCAGGGAGGTAGGCTCCAAACCGGGCATAGAGCAGGAACACAATGGCCACAATGGGCAAGGCCAGCCCCAAGGCCCTCCGGGCCGCCTCCAGCACGAACACCAAGGTGACAGCCCCCATGACGATGTCCACCATCGTCTCTGCCCCCGCCCGCACCACCAAGGCGTCGAAATTCAGGAAGAGATACACCGGGCCTGCCGCAGCGACCACCGCGAGGATCACGTCGTAGAAAGGCAACCTGTTCTTGGGAGCCTTCTTGCGGATCGGGTAAAGGAGGAAGATCAGGGCCAAAGCAAACGCCAAGTGGACCGCCCGCAGCTTCTGAACCGCCAGCAACCCAAACCCTGCTTCGTAAAGCTGGAACAGGGAAAGGGCGATGGCCAACAGGGCAATGAAAGCGGCCCATCCCCCTTTCAGCCTTCTCTCCCGTTCCGGTTCTTCCGGCGTGAGCTCCAGTTTGTTGGGGTTCATGGTGAAGTCCTTTTGGTCAACAACCAGGGGACAGGGGGCGTCCCCTGTCCCCTGGGGCTCTCTAGCAAACGCTATTCACCCTTGAAGAACCGTTCGGCCCCGGGATGGAGGGGGATGGACATTCCGTCCAGGGCCTTGCGCAGGTCGATGTCGCAACCCCGGGTGTGCGTGGCGCACAGGAGCTTAAGGCTATCGGGGAGGAACAGGGCGCGGAGCATGCGGTACACCAACTCCCCGTCGACGTCTGCACTGACCATCAACATGGCCATCACCGACACCGTGGGCACGTCGTCTTCCAACCCCCGGTAGGTCCTCATGGGGATGGAGAAGGTGTTGTAGAACGGCCAGCGTTCCTTGAGGGTCTTGGCCCGGGCTGGGTCAATGGAGAGGATCACCACGTTGTTTGTGGCCGCCAGCTCAATCACCGCCGCGGTGGGGATGCCTGCGGTGAGAAACGCCGCATCCACCTTACCGTCCTTGAGGGCCGCGGACGCCGGGGCAAAGGCCAGGAACTCGGGAGCAATGTCCTTGTACTTCTTTTCGCTCGCATCGTAGAAGCCGTACAGCTCCAGGATCTGGCGGGCGTTGGCCTCGGTCCCGCTCCCAGGAGCCCCCACCGCCACCCGCTTCCCCTTCAGATCGGCAATGGTCTTGATCCCGGTCTCCTTGAGGGTGACGATCTGGATCACCTCGGGGTAAAGCACGGCCATGCCCCGCAACTTCCCCAGGGCCCCATCGGCCGTAAACATCTCCACCCCGTCGTAGGCGTACTTGGCAATGTCATTTTGGATCAGGGCCAGCTCCGCCTCGCCTTTCTGAACCAGGCGGGCGTTCACCACGGACGCCCCCGTAGACTCGGCCGTCACCGTCAAGCCAGGGATCCGGTCCATCCAAATCTTGGCCATGGCCCCGCCCAGCGGGTAGTACACACCTCCCACACCCCCTGTGGCGAGCGAAAGCCGCTTGGCTTGCGCATACAGACTGTTCGCCCCGGGCATGAAGAGCCCGACCAAAAGCGCCCCCACCAACAACACCACCATCTTCCTCATAGCTACCTCTCTTTCCAAATCCGAATCTTGTGAAACCTCTCCTAGGCTTACCCAACGAGTGACCCCAGTTTGGCTCCCGCTCCATCACCTCCTTTGAAGCATCTATACAAGGAATCTCGCTGGGTGTCAAGTGGGCCAAAGACAGGCGGAGGCCTGTTCCCAGATACCTTGGACTCCTAGCCCCGGCGCACGCAGCAGGCCCAGAAAAAGGGCCCGGCGTGCCGGGCCCTGGCGAGGGTCAAAGACTTCCTCTACCGGGTCGGTGCGTACACGGCGGCCAACGCCTCCCGCAGCACCCCCAAGCCCTCCTGGAGGGCCCCCTCGGGCGTGGTCAACGGCACTAGGAACCGGATGACGTTCCCGTACACCCCGGCGGTAGGGAAGATGAGGCCCCGGTGGAGGGCCTCCCTCTGCACCCGCTTCGTCTCCTCGGCTGCCGGCTCCTTGGAAGAACGGTCCTTCACCAGCTCCATTCCCACCATGGCCCCCAGGCCCCGCACCTCCCCAATCAGGGGGAACTCTCGCTGCAACCCCTTCAGGCCGTCCATGAGGATCTCCCCCATGCGCACGGCCCGCCCCAACAGGCGCTCTTCCTCCATGACTTCCAGCACGGCCAGGGCTGCGGCGCAGGCCACGGGGTTTCCGCCGTACGTGCTCCCGATGGCCCCGGGGATCAGCCCATCAACGATGTGGGCCTTGCCGATCACCCCCGACAGGGGTAAGCCTGCGGCGATGGACTTGGCCACGCAGATGAGATCGGCCTCGATTCCGTAGTGCTCGTGGGCGAAGAACTTGCCCGTGCGCCCCACCCCGCTTTGGATCTCGTCCGCCACCAGCAAGATCCCGTACCGGTTGCACAGGTCCTGCAAGAAGGGGAGGAAGTCCGGGGCAGGCACGATGAACCCCCCTTCACCGATCACCGGCTCGACCACGATGCAGGCCACTTCCTTGGGATCGACCAGGGAGAGGAACCTGCGCTCCCAGTCCATGGGCGTAACGGGGGTGCGGTAGGGGTAGGAGTAGGGCATGCGGTACACGTCCGGGGCGTAAGGGCCGAAGCCCACCTTGTAGGGCACGGCCTTGTGGGTCATGGTCATGGTGAGCAACGTGCGCCCGTGAAAGGCGTTCTCAAAGCACACCACGGCCTTGCGCCCCGTGTAGCCGCGGGCGATTTTCACTGCGTTTTCCACCGCCTCGGCACCGGAGTTGAAGAACGCGCACTTTTTGGGCGTGGGACCTGGGGCAAGGCGGGCCAGCTTCTCCCCCAGGTCGGCGTAGACCTTGTACGGGACCGCGGTGAAGTCCGTGTGCACAAACTTCTCCGTTTGGGCCTTGATCGCCGCCACCACCTTGGGGTGGTTGTGGCCCACGTTGACCACCCCCCACCCCCCCGAAAAGTCCAGGAACCTATTTCCATCAATGTCCTCGATGACTGCACCCTCGGCCCGGGCCGCGTAGAACGGGGCCAATGGGCTCAACGGGTTGGCCACGTACTTCTCCTTGAGCGCGAGGGCCTCCCGGGACTTCGGCCCGGGAATCTCCGTCACGATGCGAATGTACTTTCCCTCCACAACCTCCTCCTTCTATTCGATCTCCACCAGTTCCCCTGGGGGGATGAGGCGAACCCGAAAGGGAAGCTTCATCTTTTCGATGTCCTTTTCCACCAGGGCCATGTCCCTCCGGTACCGGCTAGACAGATGCAGAATCCAAAGCTCCTTTTGGACTCCGGCCTTGAGGGCCACCTCAATGGCCTCCAAGACGGTGGCGTGTTTATACTCTTTGCGGTCCTCATCGGCAAGGAAGGTAGCTTCGTGGCAGAGCACCTCTGTGCCCCGCACGTGGTGGGGGTGCAACGGCACCGAGTCTCCGCCAAATGAAAACAGGAACTGCACGTACTCTTCGGTGATCTCCTCCTTCTTTCCTTCCCGCACCAGCCGAACAATGTCCCCTTGCTTCAAGTCCCGGAACTCCGGTTTCAGGCGGCGCCGGACCTCGGCCACGTTGTACCCCAGCGAGGGTTCGCTGCGAGAGTGCACCGTGGGGAAAGCCTCGATGAACCGGGCGTGGCGCCCCTCAAGAAGATGGACGCGATCCCCAGGTTGAACGGGGACCCACTCCAGCTCGTACTGAAGATCCCGGTTCGTCCGCCCGAAGTAGCGGATGAGCTCGGACACAAAGTAGCTCCCCTCCGGGTAGTACACCCGCAGCTCCTTCTCCGTGTCGCCCATCGCGTTGTTGCGGATGTTGATGAGGCCCATCAGCCCGGAGATGTGATCGGCATGGCCGTGGGACAAAAACACGTGCTTGATAGCGAACACCTTGTTTTCCAAAAAGGAGCTCACGCCCTCGCCACAGTCGAACAGGATCCGATCCGGGGCATAGTAGATCCAGGTGGAGTAGAGGGCCTTGGAATAAACGATCGCCTTCATGGTGGCCCACCAATGGTACAGGAAAACGGGCTATTCCCCTACGCCTTAGGGGTGAAGTTCACCGCAGGGGCTGCCCGCACCGCCTTTTCTCCGGCGAAGAACAGCTCGGGGAGAAAGCCGAACACCCTGGCCATCAAGTTGGAGGCGAACACCTCCTAGCGGGTGTTGAACTCCCGGGCGTGGGCGCTGTAGAACCTCCGGGCAGCCTGGAGGCGCTCCTTGTTGATGGTTAGCTCCTTTTGCAGCTCGAGGAAGTGCCGATGAGCCTTCAGCCGAGGATACCCCCCACCACGGCCCGCCGCTGCTCGAGGGCTTGAACCAGGGCGTTCTCGT
>OGCL01001168.1_pt1 | contig 23648 bp, 19 predicted proteins | sample 1570041 | NCBI WGS metagenome assembly OGCL01 (sample SAMN06266162, study PRJEB24511) | hot springs metagenome | isolation source: Hot spring water | place: South Africa: Limpopo | collected 2015-06-22 | reverse complement strand
ATGTCCGAAGAGGCTGACCGTTTTTACAATCTCAATGACACCCTATCTTTCATCTTAGGGTTATTTAGGTTTAAGAAACAACCCTATATCGTCTCCTCCATTTTTCTTTTTCTTTATCTTTTGAGGATCCTTCCTCGCTACGACATCATTTATGCGAGAGATTACCATACCGTGATGATTGCACTTTTCCCACGACTTATCTTCAAAAAGAAATTGGTATTTGAAATTAATGGCATTGCTCACGAAGAACAAAGGTTGAAAAGCAATTCTATCATCAACCGTATTCTCGTTTTTCTGATTCAAGAAGCCGAAAAAATGGCAACGAAATATTCTGAACGGATTGTCTCGGTTACCCCTCAGATCAGTGCTTACATGATCCAAAATTATCATTGTTCCCAGGAAAAGGTGAAGATAATACCTAATGGGGTCGATACGAAAAAATTTTATCCCATTTATGATGAAGCCTTGCTCGGGCAATGGAGAGAGAGATTGGGAATATTAAAAGAGGAGATTGTTATCGCCTTCGTTGGAAACATGGCTCCCTGGCAGGGCGTCGATACCTTAATTGAAAGCGCATTGCGCCTTTTGCTAAAAAAAAGGGGGTTAATATTTCTTATTGTAGGAGAAGGCCGTCTCAAGGACGCTTTGATTCATAAAGTGGCGAATTCAGGATTTGCTGAAAGTTTCGTCTTCACAGGGATGGTAAATCACAACGACATTCCCTTCCTCGTCAATATAGCCGACATTTGCGTTGCTCCTATCGTTTCCAAAAGAAATAAAATGACATTTACGGGTTCGCCGATAAAAGTCTACGAATATATTGCCTGTGGGAAGCCGGTTATTTCCTCAAAATTTGAAGGCTTAGAATTCATAGAACACGAAGGAGTGGGTCGCCTAACCGAGCCGGGAGACGTTACAGATCTTGAAGAGGCATTGGAGAACCTCGTTAATGATCCACAGATGAGAGCGGATATGGGTCAGAAAGGAGCTCAGATCGCTCAACAAAAATATGACTGGGCATGGAGCGTAAAAAAAATAGAAGAAATCTTGAAAGATATGGTATAGGGCTTGCAGTTTTATTAATAATTAATTATAGTATTAACTATATGGGCGTTATATTTATTAATAAATCAAATAAATTCGCTAAGTTAGTTGACTAATATTTTTTTGATCGGATTGTTCACCGAATGAACATTTTCAGGCATTAGATTGACAAAAATTGACCATTATGGGAAACCTTGAAATTTTTAAGCCCCCGCAAGAGATTAGAGAGCTAAATCTTCTTCAGGAATTGGAGAAGAATCCGGTCATCTCACAACGTGAGCTATCACATAAATTCGGAATTGCTCTTGGGGTCACGAATGCTTGTTTGAAAAGAATGGTCCGGAGAGGATGGATTCGGATCATGAATTTTGATCATCATAGGATCGGATATTACCTTACCCCGAAAGGTTTTGCAGAGAAAGCAAACCTGACTCTTCATCTCATTTCCTGGACTGTTCAACATTACTCCACATTAAAGGATATCATCGGTCAAAGGCTTTTGGAAATGGAAAATTCGGGAATCAAACATATTGTTTTTTATGGAATCAGTGATGAAATGGAAATAGCCTATATTACCCTTCAGGGCGTCAATCTGAAACTAATAGGAATCGTTGAGGATGAAGATAAGATCAATAGGAAGGAGATCTTTGGCTTTGAGCTGAAGGATATTCGTGAGATCGAAAGGTTAAAGCCGGATGCCGTTCTAATCACATCGGTCACCAACCAGACTGAAAGAATAGAGAAACTGAAGAGTCTTGTCGATGTCGAAAGGGTTCATATATGGAGTATTCCCGCCCTCTAACATCTGAAATCGTCATTGAGCCGTCAAAAGGATGGGTTTCCCTCAAATTAGGGGAGCTATGGCAATACCGTGAAATGTTGTTCTTCCTCATCTGGCGGGATGTGAAAGTGCGATATAAACAAACCGTATTGGGGATTGCCTGGGCCGTGTTTCAGCCTTTATTAACGATGGTGATTTTTAGTGTGATCCTTGGCCAGTTGGCAAAGCTTCCTTCGGAAGGGATCCCTTATCCGGTCTTTTGTTACGTCGCACTCTTACCCTGGCAGTTGTTTTCAGGGTCATTGACAAGAGTTGGAAACAGCCTGGTTGGCAATGCCAATTTATTAACCAAAGTCTATTTTCCTCGTTTGATCATCCCATTGTCCGCAATCGGTGGAGGCATGGTGGACTTTGGCATCTCATTTTTGGTGTTATTTGGGTTGATGGCGTATTATGGAATTGGGCCTACCTGGGCCATTCTATGGCTACCTTTTTTGGTATTATTCATATTGATTACGGTATTAGCGATTGGACTCTGGTTAGCTGCACTCAATGTTCAATACCGCGATGTCCAGTACATGATTCCTTTTCTGGTGCAGGCATGGATGTTTGTTTCACCGGTCGCTTATTCGACCGAATTGATACCCAAAGGCATCTGGAGAGTCTTATATGGTTTAAATCCATTGGCCGGTGTGATCCAGGGTTTCCGCTGGGCCCTGATTGGAGGATATCCACCGGATGAGTTAATGGCTGTTTCCGCGGCTGTGGTCGGGGTGTTGTTGTTATCTGGGCTATTTTATTTCAAGCGGATGGAAAAGACGTTTGCCGACGTGGTGTAGGAATGAGCGATATTGTTGTTGAGGTGGAGAACCTGGGGAAGTTGTATCACATTGGTAAGGTCCAGGAAAGGTATATGACCTTGCGTGATACCATTGCTACCGCTTTCATGAAACCCAGTAAACTTTTTCGCAGTTTCCAGTTGACTCATCAGGACGGAGAAACTCTTTGGGCCTTAAAGGATGTTTCTTTTAATGTCAGGTCAGGAGAAGTCGTCGGTATTGTTGGTCGCAACGGGGCTGGGAAAAGCACGCTGCTCAAGATTCTTTCACGAATCACTGAGCCAACTAATGGTCGAGTAGTAATTCGTGGACGAGTGGGATCACTGCTTGAGGTAGGTACGGGTTTTCATCCTGAACTGACAGGGCGTGAAAATATTTACTTAAATGGTGCAATCTTAGGAATGAAGCGTAGAGAAATAGACTGTAAATTTGATGAAATTGTCTCTTTTGCTGAAATTGAAAAATTTATTGATACACCGATCAAACATTATTCTAGTGGAATGTATGTCCGATTAGCTTTTGCAGTAGCCGCTCACCTAGAACCGGAGATCTTATTGGTGGACGAGGTGTTGGCTGTGGGAGATTCGGCATTCCAGAAGAAGTGCCTAGGAAGGATGGAAGATGCCGCCCGAGAAGGGAGAACTGTGCTATTTGTGAGCCATAACATACAAGCAGTCAGGACATTATGCAGTAAAGGGATATTATTGGACCAAGGAAAGATCTCATTAGAGGGAACTCCCTCTCAGATCATCGATTACTACATGATGCAGAATTTCGGTCTTCCCAAGATACGAGAAACATTTCCCCTGGATTCTGCATTGCGGATCCAGTTTCTAAGTGTTGAACTTGTCCCAACTATATCGGAGGAAGGGCATGAGATCTATCTGTTTAAATGTGAGTATCTCGTTCGGAAAGAACTTGAGAGTGTCTTACTGTGCGTAGACATCCGAAATACAGCGGACGTGAGCGTGTTTTATTCTAACGATGAATCTCTTAATGAGAGCCGTAAGAGGAAACTGGGGATCCACAACATTACTCTTACCATCCCATCGTACCTTTTCGCTCCAGGGGAATACTTCGTTGCTTTTGGTTTTTGGGAACCAGGCCACCCACCCGAACATTTTCCTCAAGTCCGTTTGACGTTTCGGCGTCAAGAGCCAAAGACTCGACTAACTGCCCATGGGATTTCTTGGCCGAGTGTTATCTACATGCCTTCGACATGGCACTATGTCGAAGGTAATGCTTCCTCCATTAAGGAGAGTATTACATGACAAAACTGACCCGTATGGAGGAAGTCATATGGAATCAAGGGGAACGTCTTATCCCTGGCGTTACCCATGATCTAGCAAAGGTCATTCGGCACAGAAGTTCGTATTTCTTTTTTCGAAAAGTGATTGAACATGACCTTGCTTTCATCAGAAAGGAGGCAATTCCCATCCGAATTGTTGACCTTGGATGCGGTGTAGGTCATGGATGTCGTATCCTCTCCGAATTGCCTAATTCCCAGATTGTGGGGGTTGACCACTCCTTGGAATGCCTGGAAGATGCACAAGTCAATTACGGCGGTGAGAATATTGATTACATTGCTGAAAACTTGATCGAATACATTCCAGGGATGCCCGAATTTGATTATGTCGTATTCCGGGGTGTCTTTGAACACGTGACCGGTGGACTTCAGTTGGCCCTCTCGACAAAATGGCGTCATCGTTTAATTTTTGATGTTCCTTACAACGAACCTATGGGAAAGAATCCTTACCACGTTCAATTTGAAATTCGCGAAGAAAGTTTTTCAAAATATCCAGACATCGAGCTGTTTTTCCAGGATTTAAATGGGGTTATCCACGACAGAGGGCACCGATCAGTAAATCCAAACATGATGATTTGTGTTTGGACCAATCCAAAGCTTCGCAGGGTAAGTGATTGCCAGATGACCTTCCCGCTTCCGGCGTGGAAACCTGAAAGGATCGCCCGATTAAGCTCTTTGAAATGGTCCAAGATGACACAGAAACTGAGACAAAGCCTGCAAAATCTTATAAATTGAGAATCGGAAAGTATCCACCTTACATGTGGGATGGAATACTATGAATATACGGTGGTTTGATCGGGAATCTTTAGACAGCATCATCAAAGAAGAGATCGAAAACGTCGACATCGTTTTGGATATCGGCTGTGGCATACGCCCCCAAACCTTTATCAAACCAAGGCTTCAAATCTTATGTGATCCGTTTTCAGAATATATACAGATCCTTCAGAATCGTTTTGTCAATCAGTCCGGCTATCTGTTTCTAACTGGTTCATGGGAGGAAGTCGTTAGAATGCTTCCCGATCGATGTGTCGACAGCGTGTTTCTTCTCGATGTGATTGAATATCTGAAAAAAGAGGAAGGAATTCTATTAATTCGCGAATGTGAGCGGGTTGCCCGTAGACAGATTGTATTATTCACGCCACTTGGATTTATGCCTCAGGAGGATGAAAACAATTCTTATGATGGATGGGGGCTGCAGGGAGCAAAATGGCAGATCCACCGATCTGCTTGGACGCCAGAAGATTTCGAGGCTCCATGGAGAATCCTCGGGTCAAAGACATATCATCATGTCAATACAAGAGGGGAGAAATTACCCCTCCCACAAGGGGCGTTCTATGCAGTTAAGAATCTTAAACAGAATCCGATGGTTTCTCTGCCCGTCAAACTAGCAATCCTTTCCCATATTTTACCTCCGTCTCCGTCAGGTCAGTCCATGATGTTATATCGGTTGTTTAAAGAAGTATCTCCAGAGTCCTATTGTTTGGTGTCGCGTGAAAATTATGATCCTTTTCTGACTCTTCAGAATTCGACCAATCGGTTATCTGCAAAATATTTCCAGCTACCTCCGGAAAAAAGAATACCCTGGCCAAGTTGGGAAAGAGTTCGTAAATATGGACATGGAATCAACTTAGTACTTCAGTTGATTCAAAGGACCTTGTATCTTCGCCGAATTTTGAAACAAGAGAAATGCGATGCGATTTTAACCTGTTCGGGGGACCTTATTGACATTCCAGCAGGTTACTTTGCAAGCCGGTTGAGTCGGATACCGTTTTATGCATATCTATTTGACGACTATACTTACCAGTGGCCTCATCCCTTTTATCGAAGTTTCGCGCGGAGAGTGGAAGCAAAGGTACTCCGGGATGCAGTTCATGTCGTTGTCCCAAATGAATTTCTTCAAAATGAACTTCAAAGGCGTCACGGGATCAAGTGCCAACTCGTCCATAATGCATGTGAGGTTAACATTATCCATGAAAGAAATATTCCCTGGCCATACCGTGAAGGTGAGGTCAGCATTATCTATACAGGTGCAGTCTATCATGCCCATTACGACGCCTTCCGCAATCTAATAACAGCGATTACCCGGTTAGGACGCCAGGATGTGAAACTGCACATTTATACGGCACAAAAGCCTGCTGAACTGGAAAGTCAAAACATATGCGGCTTTGTTGTATACCATCCCCATATCTCGTCAAACCATGTCATGGAGGTCCAGCAGCAGGCCGACATTCTCTTTTTGCCCTTGGCTTTCGATTCTCCAATAGCAGAAGTGATTAAGACATCAGCCCCCGGCAAGATGGGGGAGTATCTTTCCAGTGGGCGACCCATCCTTGTCCATGCCCCTCCGGATACGTATTTAAGCTGGTATTTTAAGCAATACGATTGTGGAGTTGTTGTTGATCACAATGATCCTCCAGCATTGCAATCTGCAATTGAACGAATCATACACGATAGAACCTTGCGTGAGCGGATATGCAGGAACGCCCTATTGTGTGCGAGAACGGATTTTGACATCGAGACGGCGAGGGCTCAGTTCATAAAACTATTCCATCATGGAGGGAGAAGGTAGAATGATCCAATTCTTTTGCGGCAGGGGCTTTTGAAAAGAGGAAAACACTAAAGATGTTTTTACTACTTCTTCGTAGATATGCTAACCGGGTTCTCCCGCCGAAAGTCCTCAGAGGGATAAGAAAAGCTATTTACCCATTCATCCAGATAGAAATACTGATAAAACAGATAAAAATACTGATAAAACGTTTATTATTTCTGGCGCCTTTTCCTTTTTTTCTCAAATATCAGTACCCAGAATTACTCTCAATATTCTTAACCACTCGCTGCAACTTGCGGTGTTTTATTTGCCGGAGGGAGGAGTTTAAAGGTGAGGATTTTAATTATGAGAATCTCGTAAAATTGGAGAAAGCCATCAAATATGCCCGCACGATCGATCTCACTGGATGGGGCGAACCGTTATTATACCCGAGGTTTGAAGACGTGTTGAATTACATATACTCATTAAATCCACGAAAATCTCTGATTCAGATCACAACAAATGGAACAAAGCTATCGGAACGCTTGGCAAAGTTGTTGAGGGGACATCTCAAGTCTCTTATCGTTTCACTCAATGCGGCGACCGCTGAGACTTACAATAGAGAAATGAAATATGGTAACTTTGAAGAGACCCTTTCATCTATTAGGGCCTTTTTATCGGGGCTTGAAGAAAGCGAGAGAAGTAAAGTGTTATTCCATTTTGTTGCGCACACCGAAAATTTCCGTGAGATACCTGAGTTTATTACTCTGGCTAAGACCCTGGGGGTATCAAATGTTAGAATTGGCCAGTATCTTGTTAACATTTCAGCGCACAGCCAATATTCTTTATTACATGTTAAAGATGAGTATAATGCAGTCGTGGAGCAAGCGGAAGATTTGGGAAATAAACTTGGAGTTCAGCTCTCTGCGCCTCGATTCTACAGTGGAAGAGAGCTTAAAGGATTTAATTTCAGTGAGTGTCAGTCGCCTTTCAAGGAGTGTTTCATAGAAGTAAACGGAGATATTGCGCCCTGTTGTTTTTGCGGAAGTTACCGGATGGGGAACGCCTATGAGACCAATTTCGAAGCCGTTTGGTTCGGTGAGGCATATTACAAACTTCGAAAAAAACGGTATCTGTTGGCTTGTAACACCTGTATGCCTTTCATTCCTTTTGATAATTACAAGGCACATTTTACTGCATACTTCAAAGAGACACCCGAGTTCAAAAAGATTGAATTAAATTTTAACCGATAACGGGAGAATGGCTTTCATGACATATAAGTTTTATTGGTTTGATTGTGCTAAAAAGGGCAAAGACTGAGCTTTTAGGAGTCCTTAAAATGGTCTCTGGGGAATGAAATTGAGAATTCTCTTTGTAGCCATGGCCGAAAGCATCCATACGGCGCGCTGGATATCTCAGATCAGTGACCGGGGATGGGATCTTCATCTCTTCCCCAGCCTGGACTTCGGACTCGTTCATCCCGATTTGAGAAATGTCACCGTTTACCATTCGATCTATAAGCCGCAAAAGGACTTGGGCAGAAGTGTTCACATACGCGGCATTCCATCACCATCAGGGATGATGACTTATGGAGCAAGAGCAGTGCTTAAGAAGCTATTCCCCTCTTATCGGGTGTCGCAATTGAAGCATCTGATCAGAAAACTCAAGCCCGATCTCGTTCACTCCATTGAGATACAGGCAGCAGGATACCTGACCCTTGCTGTGAAGGATCAATTTGGAACAAAGTTTCCTGCATGGATCGTGACGAATTGGGGAAGTGATCTTTATCTTTTCGGCCGTCTCTCTGATCATATCGGAAAGATCAAACGGGTCCTGGCCGAATGCAATTACTATTCTTGTGAATGCCAGCGGGATGTGTTTCTTGCAAAGCAAATGGGTTTGAAAGGAGAAGTTCTTCCAATTATGCCAAATGGCGGAGGTTATGATTTAGGTCGAGTCCAACAATGGAAACAACCGGGTCCTGTTTCAGCAAGAAGACTGATTTTGCTGAAGGGGTATCAAGGCTGGTCAGGACGTGCCCTGGTGGGATTGAGGGCCATTGAACTCTGTGCAGATGCCCTAAGCGGATATCGCATTGCCATCTATATGGCAAGCCCTGAGGTAAGAGTCGCTGCCGAATTGACTTCTAAGAAAACGGGTATCCCCATAGATGTTGTCCCGCACTGTTCACATGAGGAGATGATGCACATCCATGGCCAGGCTCGTATTTATGTTGGATTAAATATTTCCGATGCCATCAGTACCTCCTTACTGGAAGCCATTGTCATGGGGGCCTATCCAATTCAGTCCTGCACCTCTTGTGCAGATGAATGGATTGTGGATGGAGAGAGTGGCTTTATCGTGCCCCCTGAAGATCCGGAACCTATTGCGGCAGCAATCCGGAAGGCACTCTCTGATGACGAACTTGTCAACCGAGCAGCAGAGATCAACTGGAAAACGGCAGAAAGTCGACTGGATGAAAATATCATTCGTCCCCAGGCGGTCGCCATGTATGAAAGGGTTGTTTCAGACTCGAAAACAAAGTATCAAAGAGAGGGCCGTACGTAATGAGAATTTTGATCTTCGGTGGGGCAGGGATGTTAGGACACCGGCTCTGGATGAATCTGAACCAGGTTCACGAAACGTGGGGGACGGTGCACGGAGAGGCGTCCGAACTTTCTGGCATTCCGGAGTTTCCGCAGAGATACGTCATTCCCCATATCGATGCCCTGCGTCTTGACCAGGTAACCCGGGTTGTCAACCTGGTCCAACCCGATTGGGTCATCAACTGCATTGGTTTGATCAAACAAAGGCCTCAGGCTCTTGACCCGCTCTCCTCGATCTCGCTCAACGCCCTATTCCCTCATCAATTATCCCTGATCTGTCAAATGGCAGGGTCACGCATGATTCATCTCAGCACGGATTGTGTTTTTTCAGGGAAAAAGGGGAATTACGTGGAGACCGATGTCTCAGATGCAGAGGACCTTTATGGAAAAACAAAGTTCCTTGGTGAAGTCACCTATCCCCATACCATTACGCTGAGAACGTCAATGATCGGCCGGGAATTAAGAACGAGATATGGATTGGTGGAATGGCTCCTCGCGCAAAAGAACACGATTAAAGGTTACAGGAAGGCCATCTTTAGCGGGGTTACAACTGATGAACTTTCCAACATCCTGCTTCATCACGTCATACCACGACCGGAGCTTAGCGGGCTCTATCATATTTCGAGTGAGCCTATCTCGAAATACGAACTCTTGATGTTAATAAAAAAATCGTTTCGACTTTCAATTGATATTTTACCAGAGGAAGAACCCATAATTGACAGAAGTCTGGACTCGACCCGATTTAGACGAGAAACGGATTACCGACCTCCAACCTGGGAGACGATGATTGACAAATTGAAAGAGAGCTCAATAATCTACGAAAAATTGAGAGGGTGAGAGAGATGTTAGACGACAAGCGTGTTCTGATCACCGGAGGAACGGGTTCTTTGGGACAAGTTCTGGTTCAACGATTATTGACGGGAGAGTGGGGGAAGCCCCGAAAGATCATCGTTTTTTCCCGGGACGAAGCCAAGCAACATGCGATGCGGGTAGAGTATCTCCACCGCCGTTCGGCGACCGATGAAGTCATCTATCGTAATTTTGAACAATTGCTGGAGTTTCGTATCGGGGACGTTCGGGATTTTCACAGTGTCAGCGCTGTTTTGCGCGACGCCGATGTGGTGCTCAATGCAGCGGCCCTCAAACAAGTTCCCACCTGCGAGTATTACCCATACGAAGCGGTCCAAACGAACGTGGGGGGCCCTGAAAATATCGTGCGAGCCATCCGTGAGCACCATCTGCCGATACAGACGGTGGTCGGGATATCAACGGATAAGGCATGCAAACCAGTTAATGTGATGGGTATGACCAAGGCGATTCAGGAACGTGTTTTTATTCGGGCAAACGTGGACTGCCCTCAGACACGCTTCATTTGCGTCCGCTATGGAAATGTATTGGCCTCACGGGGTTCTGTCATCCCCCTTTTTCATGAACAGATCCGCAGTGGAGGTCCTGTGACCATTACGACTCCTGAGATGACGCGGTTCTTCCTGAGCCTTAATCAGGCCGTTGATACCGTCTTTAACGCCCTGAGGGAAGCCAGACGGGGGGAGACTTATATCCCCCGAATCCCTTCAGCGAGGATGGTGGATATCGCCTCAGCGTTGATCGGTGATCGACCTATAAAAACGGTCTTTACGGGGATCCGGCCTGGCGAGAAAGTTCACGAAATTCTGATTTCAGAGGAGGAGCGGTATCGGACCGTAAAAAGGGGCCCATTTTATGCCATTTTACCCATACTGCCAGAGTTGCGACAGTCGGAGGAAGTGATTGTTCCCCTGGAGGACGAATATAGCTCAGCCCACCATGTCATGGATTGCAAAGGAGTTGAGACTTTGCTCCGAACCCAAAGGTTAATGCTGGAAGATGTTCCGGAGGGAACACAGGAGTTGCTGAGATGAAAGTGTTGACGATCTTTGGAACGCGACCTGAAATCATACGATTAAGCCTTCTGATCCAGAAGTTGGACGTTCTCTGTAAACATGTCCTCGTTTTTACAGGCCAGAACTTCGATCCCAACTTGAGCGACATCTTTTTCGAACAGTTGGCCATTCGGTCCCCAGATCATCTGTTGAATGTTCAGGGAGATCGTTTTGGTGAGCAGGTGGGTGACATTCTGAAAAAGTGCGAGAAGGTGTTGCTTGAAGAAAGGCCGGATCGGCTACTTATCTTAGGGGATACCAACAGCGCCCTGGCCGCAATCGTTTCAAAGCGTTTAGGAATCCCCGTTTATCATATGGAGGCTGGAAACCGGTGTTATGACGATCGGGTGCCGGAAGAGGTGAATCGCCGTATCATTGACCACTGTAGCGATGTGCTCATGCCTTATACCGAGCGTAGCAGGATGAACCTCCTCCGTGAAGGGATTTCAGGAGAACGGATCTATGTCACAGGAAATCCGATTTACGAAGTGATTCAACACTTTGCCCCTGAGATTACCCAATCCTGTATTTTAAAGGATCTGGGTCTGGAGGCAAAGCAATATTTCCTGGTAACCATGCATCGTTCGGAAAATGTTGACATTGAGACTCGCCTGAGAGACCTGACGGTTGCCATGGGACGATTGCAACAGACCTACCATTTGCCGATCATTATCAGCACTCACCCACACACTCACGCCAAGATGAAGACGTTTGGGATCGACAGGAGTAACGATCAGGTCCGTTTCCTGCCACCCTTTGGTTTTTTCGACTTTATTGCCCTGGAGCGGAATGCCCTTTGTGTGCTGAGCGACAGTGGAACAGTCCAGGAGGAGTGCTGCATCTTTCAGATACCGAATGTGACGATCCGTGATGTCACAGAGCGACCGGAAACGCTTGAGTGTGGCAGCAACATGCTCAGTGGCGTCAACCCTGAAAAAATTTTGCAGTGTGTGGCAACGGTTCTTGATCGAAAAGGAGGATGGATGGTCCCCAGGGAATATTTAACTGAAAACGTGAGCGATACGGTTTGTAAGATTCTCCTCGGTTTTCAATGGGAAGGGCCTTGTCGATGATAAAGATGGACAGGGAACTTCCGAAGGTCAGCGTGATCATTCCGGTTTTTAACGGAGAGAACTATCTTCGCGAAGCAATCGATAGTGTCCTTGCACAGACATACAAAAATTTTGAATTACTTGTAGTTGATGATGGCTCAAACGACGGAACATGGGACATGATTCAATCGTATGGTTCCCGGCTATATGGCATCCGCAAAAAGAATGGCGGGGTGGCCAGCGCTCTGAATTGCGGGATTCAGCAGGCCTCGGGTGATTACATTGCATGGTTGAGTCACGACGATCTCTTTCTTCCTGACAAGTTGGAGCGTCAAGTCGAGTTCTTAATTCAGTTTCCCCAATTTATAGCTTGCTATACAGACTATTATATCATTGACGAAAATGGAAATGTCATTCAAGAGATCGAAACGCCCTGGTTTCCAAGGCAGGAAGCCATCAGGGCGTTGTTTGCCAGGAGTTACATCAATGGTTCGACGATGGTAATCGAACGCTCCTGTTTTGAGACGGTCGGGCTTTTTTCTGAAACGTTGCGATATACACAGGATATAGAGATGTGGCTGCGGCTGTTAGAGCATTTTGAGATTGGGAGGGTATCGGAAAAGCTTTTGAAATGGCGATCTCACCCCTCTCAAGGAAGCCGAAATGTTTCCCCCCACCTGGAAGAGGCCCAGGCCATGTTTAAGCAGGTTTTCGAAAGGATGGAGGTCACTGGCATCTTTCCGGAGTATGGTGATTCCGCTCGTTCTCCCAAGACCGTAGCAAAGGCATACACCTGGCTCGGTGATACGATGGCGTTTCATAGGGCCTGGTATGGTTTTGCTGAAGAGCAATATAAGAGGGCCATTGAAATCGATCCGTCTTGGGGCAATCCAGCCAGGCTAAAAAAAACCCTTAATCCAATATGGCGCACCTTGAGAATAGGTTACCGACGTTTGCGCGACGGTTTTAGAGAAAGAGTTCATAAAGGATGAGACCGAAGATTTTGATTTTGCCCTCTTGGTATCCAAGTGAGGCTTATCCTTTGCCTGGGATATTTATTGAAGATCAAGCCGTGCTGTTAGCCAAAAAATATGATGTGGCCGTGCTATTTCCGATTCTGATCGGTTATCGGGAAATCTTGAGTTGGAAGTTTAGGCCGCGGATTTATCGAAAGGAGGACGACGGATTTAAGGTTTACAGTGAACGGACGCTCGCCCCTTTTCCTCGTAAATCATGCCTCGCTTATTCCAGCTACTACCGGAAGGCAAGGCAAGGTTTTAAAAAATTGTTGGACACCTGGGGAAAACCAGACCTGATCCATGCCCATGTCGTGCTGCCTGCTGGCTGGACAGCGATCAGATTGGGACAGGAGTTTTCAGTGCCGGTGGTCTTGACGGAACACTCAGGCCCGTTCTCGATGCATTTAAAAACGGATTGCAGCCGGCGATTAGCAAGAGAGACGCTTCTTAAGGTTAACCGGATTATCGCAGTGAGCCCTTCACTGGTCAAACAAATACGGGCCTTTCAGGATGATTTGGAGATAGAGGTGATTGGAAACGTTGCTCGAACGGATTTCTTTAAGCCTGTGGAAATCGAAGCAGAAGCTAGCCCTCATAAAACAAGGTTTCTTTCGATTGGGTCATTGCTGAAAGAAAAGGGATTCATTTACCTTCTGGAGGCGGCTCAACTTTTGAAACAGCGTGGATTTTTATCTTTCGAACTGATGATCGGAGGAGAGGGGCCAGAACGGGGTAGATTGGAACACTATGTGGAGGTCTTTGGTTTGTCAGAACAGTGTCATTTCCTGGGGCCATTGAGCCGGATGCAGGTTCGGGATCAGATGCAGGAGTGCGACGTGTTTGTCCTGCCCAGTCTGCAAGAGACTTTCAGCGTTGTGCTGGTGGAAGCGATGGCTTGTGGGAAACCGGTGATTGCAACCCATTGCGGGGGGCCTGAATTCATTGTCACATCCGAGACAGGGATCCTTGTGGATGTCGCTGATGCCCATGGGTTGGCAGAGGCTATGGGAAAATTTATCTCCGGACAGGCTCGATACCATCCTGAAGTGATCCGCAAGTATATCGCGGATCGGTTCGGGGAGCAGACATTTATAAGCAATATCTCGGCAATCTACGAACAGGTCTGGAAAGGGCAGTCGTAGGTCAATTCAATTGAAGGGCAACGCTGATGTGTGGAATATTGGGAATTTGGTATAAAGACAGATGTCCCATTAATTTACAGCTATTTCAGTCCGCCCTGGACAAACTCCGCCATCGTGGACCTGACGATGAAGGATATTTGCTGGTTAATATCCAAGCGAACCATGTTTTTCCCTGCGGTGGAAAAGATACAGACCTGGGTCTGAATCTACCAGCAGTAGAAGGCCATTTTGGAAAGATATTCGATCTTGTTTTGGGTTTTCGAAGACTCTCCATATTAGATCTCTCCCCCGCGGGACACCAACCGATGGGCAATGAGGATGGTTCGATATGGATAGTCCATAATGGAGAAATTTACAATTACGTTGAGATTCGAAAAGAATTGGAGCGGATAGGGCATCGTTTTATAACACAGACTGACACAGAGGTCATCCTTCATGCCTATGAGGAATGGGGGATAGAATGTCTGAGACGTTTCAACGGAATGTGGGCATTTGCCATTATAGACCTTAAAGCCAAGAGGCTTTTCTGTTCAAGGGACAGAGCGGGTGTGAAGCCTTTTTATTATCTCGATGATGGAAAAAAATTCTGTTTCGCCTCGGAAATCAAAGCCCTGCTGTTGATGGACGGATTTTCGATCGAACCCAATGATCCGATCCTCGCTGACTATCTTTTTTCAGGCATGGTGGACCACACCGCTGAAACCTTTTTCAAAAACATTTACCAATTAAGACCAGGGGACTATCTTTTATTCGAAGATAATAAGTTGACGATTCGATCATACTGGGATATTGAGGCCAAAGAGGTCCGATATCCCCGAGAGGATGACTATTCTGAACGCTTTTATGACCTCCTGCAAGATTCCGTCCGCCTGAGATTGAGATCTGACGTTCCCATTGGTTCCTGTTTAAGCGGTGGAATCGATTCTTCCACAATCGTATGTCTGGCGAATAAGTTGATGTTTGACGGTCAGCATATTGATCCACGATTGGTTGGTGAAAGGCAAAAGACCTTCTCTTCGTGTTTCGAAGACACCGCTTACGATGAGAGAAATTTCATTGAAAAGGTGATTGCGAAGACGGGTGCTGAAAAGAACTATGTCTTTCCGGAACCCAAGACTCTTTTCGGGGAATTGACGAGATTGATATGGCATCAAGATGAACCTTTTTCTTCAATGACCGTATATGCCCATTGGAATGTGATGCGTCTGGCTCAAGAACGGGTTGTTAAAGTTCTGCTGAACGGTCAGGGGGCAGATGAATTGCTCGCCGGTTATATGCCTTCGTTCTATTTCATGATGAAAGGAGTGCTGAAGGAATTTGATTTCAGTCGTTTTATAAAAGAGATGGTAGGGCTTGTAAAATATCATGGGAACGAACTTAAACAATTCATCCCTGGGATGCTCATTGCTATTGCTCCGATGTGGGCAAAACCCTCTGTCCGGGAATTCATAAAAAAAGACATTGGGTGGTCGACGGAGGGCCTTCGAAAAAGGTACCTTCGAAACACTCCGGAGACCCAAAAATTTACAGAGGACTTAAACAATTACCTTTATCAGGTCTATCGATACGCCATTCTTCCAGGTCTATTACATTATGAAGACCGAAACTCAATGGCTTTTTCCATTGAAACAAGACTGCCATTTCTCGATTACCGATTGGTCGAATATGCGTTTGCTCTTCCTTTGGATCAAAAAATTAAGGGGGGGGTAACGAAAGTTGTGTTGCGTAACGCTATGAAAAATATCTTGCCGGAAGAAGTTAGAAACAGAAAAGATAAGATGGGATTTGTTACCCCTGAAGGTATCTGGTTTAGGACACTTTTGAAAGGTCAGATACGCGACCTAATAAGTTCCAAAAGTTTTGCCGAACGGGGATATTTTAATGTGAACGAAGTTAAAAAATCCTTCGAGGAACATTGCAAAGGAAAGATTAATATCAGCCCCATCATCTGGCGATGGGTAAACTTGGAACTTTGGTTCAGAACCTTTATTGACCAAGAACCATCATCACATGTTTGGGAAAAGAATGGAAATTAGAGTGAAATAAGTTCGGGGCATCATCTTATGAGACGTTCACAGAACATAGCGCTTTGCCTCCTGATTCTTATAAGTTGCGGTTTATATTTGAACGCCATCGATTACCCCTTTACGAATTGGGATGACGGGATGATCTATTCCAATTCTGAAATCCGAAGCCTGAGTTTGGATAATATTAAAACCATCTTTACCCTTAAAAATCAAATGACCTATCAACCCATTCGTGTTTTAAGTTATGCCCTGGATTACCATTTCTGGGAGCTTAATCCGATGGGGTATCGGATGACCAATATCTTCTTTTATATCCTCACATGCATCATGGTTTTTCTGACCCTCAAACTTCTCTCGTCCCATTTGAGGGAACAGGCATCGCCGGGTTCTCATTTCAGAGTGGCCCTGTTTGGAAGCCTTCTCTTTGCGGCGCATCCGGTGCATGTGGAGGCGGTGACCTGGCTTGCGGCCCGAAAAGAGGTTTTGCAGGGATTCTTCTTTTTTATGGCGTTTTATTTCTACCTGGTTGGAAGAGAAAGAGAGGGAAGGGGTCGAATAATCTTTTTAGGATTAACCCTTATCGCTATTCTTTTAGCCACCCTTTCCAAACCCTCTGCTGTTGTCTTTCCCGGGGGCATCCTTATCTATGAGATTTCAAGGCAGAGGGAGAGGTGGTTTGAATTTGTAAAAACACATTGGCTTTTCTTCGCGCTGACCATTATTATTTCCCTCCTCTTCGTCACTATTCTGATGAAGGTAATGTTAGAAGCAGGAGGAGTAAAACCCTATCGGGGCGGCTCTTTTTTTAATAATTTTCTTATCAGCTTTTATGCTTTTATCTATAGTATCAAACTTTTGGTCCTTGAAATAAACTATTCAGCCGCCTATACCATCCCCATATCCAATCCGGTAATCAGTCTTAAAACTTTGGCTTATGTTGGAATGACCTGCTTTCTCATTGGATTCAGCATCTGGTCTTTGAAAAGGACAAAAGTCATCTTTTTTTCTTTCTTCTTTTTTCTGATTACGATGCTCCCCTTTTTGAATATTATCCCCATCAGCACCCTTCTCGCTGACCGGTATGTTTTCATTGCCTCTTTCTCCTACGCCTTTTTGTCAGGGATCTTATTCGATCGGTTCAATGTTTACAGGCGGAAAGGATTCTCAGAGGGCTTCTTTAAATTGCTCTCAGTTTCAATATTCATATTTCTATTAGCTGGCTATTCTTATATGACCGTTCGGCAGAACACCATCTGGCAGAACAGTTACACACTATGGGCTGATGCGGTCGAGAAACATCCTCAGAGCAATACAGCCAATGCTTTGATGGGAGTCGTCTATATGGAACTGGGAATGGATGAAGAAGCTGTAAAATATCTTGAGAAGGCGGTCCAGATTTTACCCTATGACTACCTATCCAGGAATAATCTCGGGATTGTTTACGGAAAATTGGGACAATTTGAGAAGGCTCACAGGGAATTGGCAATCGCCATGGAATTGGACCCGAATGACGACAATAAAAAGATCAACCTTGCCATCCTTTTTCAGAGGCAGAAGGAATACCAGAAGGCAGAGGAAGTCTATAGATATTTAATCGAAAAGAACCCGAAAGATCCTCAGCTTCATTTCAGGCTTGCTTTCGTCTATAAAGAGATGGGAAGTTACGAAAGTGCCATCTCAGAGTTGAAGAGGGCTTCAGAGCTTGCTCCCAATATCGTCAATCCTTATGAAGAGATAGGAAATATCTATGCAAGCAGGTTGAAAGATCGGGAAAAAGCGGTCTATTATTATTCCAAAGGGATCGAAAATGCCCCCGAGGCAAAAAGAAGGGTAGAAGAATTACGATGGATGGTCCAGGATTTGCAACGATAAACGATGAACAATGGACGATGAACTATGGACGATAAACAACAAACAATGAACAAAAGAGAGAAGACATCGCTTTTTCGATTCAGGAAGTGGCCAGTATACATAGCGGCCAAGTCTTTTCGGAAAAAAAAAGAGACAGGTAGCAAGAGATTTGCCAGATAGTGAACGTTTCCTCTTGAGAGACCAGCTATCACGCGCGTCCGATTCGACTTGTATAAATATTGCTGAGGGGTCGAATAAATTATCGGATATTGAATTTAGCAAATATTTGAATACATCAGAAACGTCTTTGGAAGAGGTGGTATGTTGTTTAGATTTGATTTTGGACGATGGTCATATTACAGGGCCGGAGTTTGAGGGCTATTTAAGAGAAGCCGAGGAACTGGGAGCGCAGTTGATTGCATTTGGGAAGAAGCTTCGTAAACAAGGGACTCGGCTCTAAGGTTCGTTGTTTATTGTTCATGGTTCATAGTTTATCGTCCATCGTTTGAGGTATGAATATGTGGCACATTGTTTCAATTATTTTCGGGGCTATCGTGGGTAGTTTTTTGAACGTCTGCATCAGCAGATTGCCAAAGGGAGAGTCTGTTGTTCGACCGGGTTCCCATTGCCCGAAATGTAATGTCCCGATACGGTTTTACGATAATATCCCTATCATCAGTTACTTTCTCCTCAGGGGGAAATGCAGGTATTGCAAGGCCCCGATCTCCATTCAATATCCAGTGGTGGAGGCTATGACCGCCCTTAGCTCTCTCTATTTGTATCTCACCTTCGGGATTTCGTTGAGTTTTATTTACTATTTTCTCTTTGTGGCGGGCCTCATCGTCATTACGGTCATTGATCTGTATCATCAGATCATTCCGGATGTGATCAGCCTTCCTGGGATTGTGGTCGGCATTCTGGGGTCACTGGTTGTTCCAGAAAATTCGTTCTGGGTCTCTCTGATCGGGACGATCTCAGGAGGAGGAAGCCTCTTTCTGGTAGCTATTGCCTACCAGTGGCTTTTTAAGAGGGAAGGGATGGGCGGCGGAGATGTGAAACTGCTTGCCATGATCGGCGCATTCCTGGGTTGGAAGGCGGTCATTCTGACCATTTTTTTAAGTTCCCTCATCGGGTCAATCATCGGCATTGTGGTCATGCTCTTCAAAGGAAAAGATCTAAAATTCGCCATTCCCTTCGGACCGTTTCTTGCTTTGGGGGCTGTGATTTCGCTCTTTTGGGGAGAGGAGTTGATAAAATGGTATCTTTATTTGAACAGGTAAATTTTAAAACAGATGGTATCGGTTACGTTTAAAGAATTTAAACACGATAGACGTAGCCTTTTATTAACGATACGGGCGTCGCAGCCGTTACCTTTATTCGATAAACTTTATGCGAAGACCATCCTGGTTATTTAAACGATTGAATTTGACTCTCAGGGCAGAGGTGATTATCAACATCTCGCTTCTGATGGTGGTGGCCATCTTCCTGATCGGATTTACCACCTCCAGAACCTTTGAGAGAAATATCCTTCAAGCGAAGATCGCAAATTGCGAATGCATGCTTCTGGATTTTCAAACCATGGTGGACTTTATCCTCCGTGATCAGAAAGAGGCGAATTTGAATTCCCCCGCATTGCGAAGAGAGATCCAGAACTTCATCCAGGCATACGGGAAAGAACGAAGTTTCTATCATTTCGTGGTGACCGACCCCGAACGGAGAGTCATTGCCAGCCAGCAGCCGGAGTGGATGGATAAGAATTATGATCATGCCTTATTGAAACAGGCCATGGAGACCGAAAGCATTCGCTCAGAGGTCGAGAAAGAGGAGGGCCTTTTATCTTCGAACTACAAAAGGTTGCTCATCGCCTCGCCTTTGTGGATTAAAGGAAAGATAGCAGGCGGCATTCTGTTCGAAGTGCCGACCCTCGACGTAATGAGGCGAATATTGGACTATCAAAAGATATTTTTGATAGTCACCATCTTGGATGCTCTTGTCCTGATCGCATTCGGAAGCTTCCTGGTTTCAAGAGCGCTGGTCAGGCCCATAAAAGACCTGGTCCGCCTGACCCAGAAGATCAGCGGAGGTGATTTCAGCCAGACCATTGAGGTGACCTCCAGCGATGAGATCGGGCAGTTGATCACTTCGTTCAACCGGATGATCGAACGGTTAAGAGAGGACCAGGAGAAGATCAAGATGCATCTTCAATCGCTTGAGTTGGCCAATAAGAGAATCGTTCAAGCTCAGGAGGAATTGCTCCGGTCTGAGAAACTGGCCTCCATCGGAAGGTTTGCCGCAGGCGTTGCCCATGAAGTCGGCAATCCCCTCGGTTCTATCTTGGGTTACACCAGCATCTTAGCCCGTGGAGACATCACCCGCGAAGAGACCCAGGAATATCTGAAGAGGATTGAGAAGGAGATCGAGCGGATTGATCGAATCGTTAAGGAGTTGCTCAATTTTGCAAGACCCTCCCGGTTGGAGATGAGCGAGATCGAAGTGAACAGGGTGCTTAAAGATACCCTTTCGTTGCTCTCTTACCAGAAGGGTTTTAAAAATATCGAAACCCGGCTCAACCTTCAGCCCAATCTACCCCGGATCAAAGCGAATGAGTCTCAGCTCTCCCAGGTTTTTATCAACATTATTCTGAATGCCATGGACTCGATGCCCCGCGGAGGCGTATTGAGTATTGTGACAGAGAATTTTGTCGTTGGGAGCAAAGATCAAGTGGATCTTGGCCCCTCTTACCTCCCAAGGAGAAAGGACGATCCTGTGGAGGCCGATTATTCGCACCTTCGAACCCCCAACCCTTTCTCTTTTTTCTTTACCAAGTTTTCCAGTGGCGAAAGATTGATCAGGGTCAAAATATCAGACACAGGCACGGGAATTCGAAAAGAGGATATGGAGAGGATCTTTGATCCCTTCTTTACGACAAAAGATCCTGATAAGGGCACTGGCTTGGGACTTTCGATCTCACTCCGGATCATTGAGTCATTTGGCGGAGAGGTCAAGGTGAGAAGCGAAGAGGGAAAGGGGACCGTTTTTGAGATATACTTTCCTGTGGCAACCTGAAGAGGACGGAGACGTTTATCGGTGACGAAGCCCGTATTGTTATTCGGTGATGGTAATGTTTATCGGTGACGATGCCCGTTTCGTAAAGCGGTTGCGGTGACGTATAAATAATTTAAACACGACAGACGTAGCCTTTTATGAACGATACGGGCCTTGTAGCCGTAACCAATAAACGAGGGGGTTAAGATGATTCCCAGACGCATTTTGATCGTAGATGACGAGGAGAGTTTTCGTAGCATGTTGACGGTGATCCTCAAAAAGGAGGGCTATGAGGTTGAAAGCGCAGCCAACGGAGAAGAAGGGTTGCAAAGGCTCTCCGCTTCGGACTTCGATCACGTGCTTTGCGATATCCGAATGCCCCAGATGGGTGGGCTCGAATTTTTAGAAGAGTCCAAAAAGGCAGGAGCAGAGGTTCCAATCATCATGATGTCAGCCTATGGTACGGTCGATACGGCCATCGAAGCCATGAAGCTTGGGGCCTATGACTACATTTCAAAACCGTTCAAGCCGGATGAGATTATTCTGACCCTAAAAAAAGCAGAGGAGAGGGAGAGGCTCCGAAGAGAGAACGAATTGCTGAAAAAGGAGGTCAAAAAGGAGTATCGTTTCGAAAATATCGTAAGCAAAAATCAAAAGATGACCAAGATCTTCGAAACCATCCAAAAGGTTGCCCCTTACAAATCGACGGTTCTGATCACCGGTGAGAGTGGAACCGGCAAGGAATTGGTTGCCAAAGCCATTCACTATAATAGCGATCGAGCGAAGAGACTGTTTGTTCCGGTCAATTGTGGGGCGATCCCGGAGAACCTGTTGGAAAGCGAGCTCTTCGGCCATGTGAAGGGCGCCTTTACCGATGCCATCCGAACGAAGAAGGGACTCTTTGAAGAGGCCGATGGAGGAACGATCTTTCTCGATGAGATTGGAGAGCTTCCTGCCCAACTCCAGGTCAAATTGCTCCGGGTGCTTCAGGATGGCCAGATCCGAAGGGTAGGGGATTCAAAATCGATCCAGATTGATGTGCGGGTGATTGCCGCCACGGCGAAGAATCTTTCGGATGAAGTGAGAGGAGGAAGATTCCGGGATGACCTGTTCTACCGTCTCAATGTACTTCACCTTTCTATTCCACCGCTTCGTGAAAGAAAGGAGGATATCCCTCTCCTGGTCCAGCATTTTATCAATAAGTACAACCAGATCCTGAATAAACATGTCCAGGAAATTAGCCCAAAGGCACTCGAATCGTTGATGAATTATAAGTGGTCGGGCAATGTGAGGGAACTGGAAAATACGATCGAGAGGGCTGTGGTCTTGTGTGATGGGCAGCGGATTGAATTCGAGAACCTGCCTTCGCAGATCAGGGACTTCAAAAACGAAATCATTCCCCTTCAGGTGGCTGAGGAGGAGTATTCGATAAAAAAGGCAATGCGACAATTAGAGATTGGTTTGATCCAGAAAGCTTTGAAGAAGACGAAAGGGAATCACACCCAGGCGGCACGATTGCTTGAGATCAGCCATCGTGCCCTCCTCTATAAAATCAAAGATTACGGCATCACCGGAAGAGAGGAATAAAAAGAGGGGAATGATGATATAATTGTAATTATTCTTTTATAATCACAACCCCTCTTAAGATAAGAGGGGGCAGGGGGGAGTTAATTAATAAGGGGGGAATGAAAATAAATTATGCCTCTTAACCTAAAAGGGGAATGATGATATAATTGTAACCCTCCTCAAGCCCCCTTAAACCAAGAGGGGGGAGTTAAAAATGAACAAGAAGGGTATCACTATCCTTGAATTGATCATCGTTTGTGTGATCATTGCAATCGGGACTCTATTGCTGGTTCCAAGTATAGGTTCATGGGTAAACCATTACCGCCTGAGGACTGCCGTAAGAGACGTGGTATCCATTATGAGAGTCGCACAGATGAAAGCTGTCGCTACGAACATGGAGTACCAGGTGAAATTTTCATACACGACCTATATGCTTCAATATCGGTCCTCATCCGGAAGCAATTGGGTCACTGAAGGTTCTCCCAAATTACTTCCCTCTGGAGTCGCAATTATTAAATTCCCACCGTGGTCCAAGTTTGAGTTCAATCCCAATTACACAACTTCGACCGGAAGTCTCACGTTACAGAACGCAAAAGGACACACGAAGAGAATCACCCTAACAACAGCCACTGGAAGAATCAGGGTTATTTCACCTTAATGTTTCGAGACGGTTGCGTCAACTTTCATTTTTAGGAGACAAGCTCGATCAATGAGCATCCCCCAGAGGTCTGGGTTAAGGTTACGGTTAGTAAGCCCGATCTTCGTCTTTCGGTCAGGGTTACGAGGCCCGTATCGGCTATAAAAGGTTACGTCTGTCGTGTTTAAATTATGGTTCTTCCAGGTTTTGAGTGGGTAACCTCCCCTTATGTTAAGGGGAGGTGGGGAGGGGTTATCTTATTTCAGGTGACCAGGATACCCCTC
>OGCL01001166.1_pt1 | contig 23665 bp, 24 predicted proteins | sample 1570041 | NCBI WGS metagenome assembly OGCL01 (sample SAMN06266162, study PRJEB24511) | hot springs metagenome | isolation source: Hot spring water | place: South Africa: Limpopo | collected 2015-06-22 | reverse complement strand
GGCGGCATCGGCAAATCGACCAGCGTGTTCACGCGCGGCACGAATGCCGGCCATACGCTCTTGCTCGTCGATGGCATGCCGCTCGGCTCGGCAACGCTTGGCCAGCCTTCCTTGCACAACCTGCCGCTCTCGCAGATCGAGCGCATCGAAATCCTGCGCGGGCCGGCTTCTTCGCTCTACGGTTCCGATGCCATCGGCGGCGTAGTCCAGATTTTCACCAGGAAGGGCGAAGGCCCGATGGCGCTCGAAGCCTTTGCCGGCGCCGGCAGTTACGGCGCCTCGGAGCTTTCCGCCGGTGTTTCCGGCTCCAGCGGGGTCGTTTCCTATAGTCTTGCCGCGAGTCGTTTCAATACCCGCGGCTGGGATGCGACGACGCCCGCTATCGACGCCAACCGCGATGCCGACGGTTACAAGAACGCCGCCTGGCGCGGCCGTCTTTCCGTGACGCCGGCTGCCGGCCACGAGTTCGGTGCGAGCTTCCTGATGGCCGACAGCCGTAATCGCTACGATAGCGGGGGGGCGACGGTGAATGCCTACAACGACGACGAGACGCAGGTATGGACCGTTTATGCGCGCAACCGCCTGCTGCCTGTCTGGACATCGACGTTGCGCTATGGCGAAGCGAAAGACCGCGGCGAGAATTTCTCGCCCGGGCGCAGCCTCTTTCAGACGCTGCAAAAGCAATGGACCTGGCAGAACGACGTGAAACTGCCGCTCGGCACGTTGCTCCTCGCCTACGAAGACTTGCGGCAGGAAGTCGAATCGACGGTCAACTACAGCGTCAAGGAACGCACGGTGCGCTCGCTCGTCGCCGGCTGGCAGGCGCGGCTGGGCAGCCATTCGTGGCAAGTCTCCGCCCGCAACGACGACAACTCCCAATTCGGCGCGAAAACCACCGGCGGCCTTGCCTACGGCTTCGCCCTCACGCCGCAGCTCACGGCGCGCGCCGCCATCGGCACGGCCTTCAAGGCGCCTTCGTTCAACCAGCTTTATTGGCCAGGTCCCGGTGGCGGCAACCCAAATCTTGCGCCAGAGACCGCGAAAAACCGCGAGATAGGCCTCGACTGGTCCGGCCCGACCGGGGCGCGGCTCTCCTGGACGCACTACGACAACCGCATTCGCAACCTTATCTCTGGTTGGCCGCCGGTCAATGTTGCCCGCGCACGTATCCGCGGCAACAGCCTCACCGGCAGCCATCGATGGGGCGCCTGGTCCGCCCAGGTGTCGCTCGACTTGCTTCAGCCGGTCAACGAAGCAAACGGTTTTCGCCTGCAACGCCGCGCGGCAGAGCAGGCCAAGGCGCGCATTGCCTACGAACCGGGCGGGTGGGGCGTCGGAGCGGAACTGCTGGCCGTCGGGAAACGCTATGACACGGCGACACAAACCCGGGAGATGCCGCGTTACGAGCTGGTCAATCTCTTCGGTCATGTCCGGCTGACGAAGGATGTCAGGCTCGAGGGCCGCATCGACAACCTGTTCGACAAGGATTACGAGACCGCCTGGGGCTACCGCAATGCCGGCGCGAGCCTGTTCGTCGGCCTGCGCTATCAGCCAAAGTAGCGCATGCCTGCCCGCCGCGCCCTGCTGGTTCTCGCCCTGCTTGCCTTGCTGAGCGCGGCGAGCCTGCTGGCGGCGCTGGCGGCGGGCAGCCTCGGCGTGCCCTTCGGCGAGGTGCTGGCGGCGCTGGCCGGCGCGGAGACGCCCGCGCGCGCCATCGTCCTCGACCTGCGCCTGCCGCGCGCGCTGGCCGGCTTCGCCTGCGGCGGCCTGCTGGCGCTCGCCGGCGCCTTGATGCAGGTCTTGTTGAGAAATCCCCTGGCCGATCCCTACGTGCTGGGCGTCTCCGGGGGCGCGGGCGTCGGCGCGCTGTCGGCCATGTTGCTCGGCCTGGCCGGCTTGAGCATTGCCGGTTTTTCCTTCGTCGGCGCGCTCGCCGCGATGCTGCTGGTGTTCGGCCTGGCCCGCGGCGACGGCAGCTGGACGCAGACGCGCCTCTTGCTGACCGGGGTCGTGGTGGCGGCCGGTTGCGGCGCGCTGGTGGCGCTGATCCTCACGCTGGCGCCGGAGCAGAAAATCCACGGCATGCTGTTCTGGCTGATGGGCGATCTGTCGCAAGCCGTCCATCCGTGGCTGGCGCTCTCGACGCTGGCGGCGGCCCTGCTCTTCGTCCTGCCCTTCGCGCGCGAGCTCAACCTGCTGGCGCGCGGCGCCGACCAGGCGCGGGCCTTGGGCGTCGCCGTGCCGACGCTGCGGCGCGTACTGTATGCCGTCGCCTCGCTGGCGACCGCCGTCGCGGTCACCACGGCCGGCTCGATCGGCTTCGTCGGCCTGATCGTGCCACACCTGGTGCGTCTGGCCATCGGCAACGACCAGCGCCTCTTGCTGCCTGCCGCGCTGCTCGCCGGCGGCAGCCTGCTGGTGCTGGCCGACACGGCGGCGCGCACCGCCTTCGCGCCGCTCCAGTTGCCGGTGGGCGTGCTCACCGCGTTGATCGGCGTGCCGGTGTTCCTTTATCTGCTCTCGCGGGGGCGGCCATGATCCTGCAAGCGCGCCAGCTCGCGGTCAGCGTCGGCCTGCACAAGGTTTGTCTGAATCTCGCCCTCGATCTTGCGCCGGGCAGCCGGCTGGCCATCCTCGGCAGGAACGGCGCCGGCAAGTCCACGCTGCTGTCCGCGCTGGCGGGCCTGCGCGAGCCCGACGCCGGAGTGCTCCGGCTCGCCGGCCGAAGTTACGCCGAACTCGGCCCGCGCGCCGCCGCGCGCCTGCGCGGCTGGCTCGGCCAGGAGCGCAGCGATCCTTTCGCCAGCACCGTCCTCGATACCGTGCTGACCGGCCGCCACCCGCACCTCGACCGCTGGGCCTGGGAATCGGCGGCGGACGTCGCCATCGCCCGCGCCGCACTGGCGGCGACGGGGCTGGCGGGGTTCGAACAACGCGAAATCCATACCCTCTCGGGCGGCGAACGCCAACGCGTCGCCATCGCCGCGCTGCTGGCGCAGGCGCCGCGCCTTTACCTGCTCGACGAGCCGCTCGCCCATCTCGATCTCAACCACCAGATCGCCACCCTCGAACTGCTGACGCGCCGCGCACGCGAGGACGGCATCGCCGTCGCGATGGTGCTGCACGACCCGAATCTCGCGTTGCGTTACTGCGACCAGGCCGTCCTGCTCTACGGTGACAGCCGCCACGTCGCCGGGCCGACGGCGGAGATCCTCGACGCCGCGACGCTGTCGGGTCTCTACGGCCATCCGCTCAGGCGCGTCGAAAACGTTTTCGTTCCGGAGTAACCATGCGCTTTCTCTTCCTCGTTTCCCTGCTGCTGGCCGGCCCGACCTGGGCGAGCGATTGCCCGCGCATCGTTAGCCAGTCGCCCTACATCACACGCGCGCTCGACTGGCTCGGCCTCGAACGCTGTATCGTCGGCGTCAGCCGCTACGACCCGCTCGACCGGCCGAAAACCGGCGGCATCATCGACCCGGATGTCGACGCCATCGCGCAGCTCGAACCGCAATTGATGGTGACCTCGAACTGGACCAAGGCCGAGGTCTGGCAGGCCGCCGCCCAAGCAAGCGGGGGCGCCGCGGCCATGCGCGTCGACGGCTTTCGCGGCATGGCCGGCGTCGAGGCCATGCTGCGCGACATCGGCCGCGCGGCGGGCGTCGCCGACATCGACGCGCGCGTCGAACGCTTCGCCGCCGACTGGCGCGCGGCCGCCGCCCGCGTCGGCGGCAGTGGGCGGCGCGTGCTGATCCTCTCCGCCTGCGGCGAGGCGCCTTATTCCTTCGGGCGCGGCACCACGTTGCACGAACTTTTCACCGCCGCCGGCTTCGCGGTCGTCGCCGACCATGACAGCATTCGCAACTTTCCTCCCGGCAAGCCCGACGATGTCGCGGCCTGGATCGTCGCGAGAAAGCCGGAGTACCTCTTTGTCCTGAAGAACCGTCGCGACGAAGCGTGCAACGTCGCCATCGCCATGCCGGGCATTCCCATCCTGCCGCTCGACGGCCCACTGTTCACCCACCCCGGCCCCGATCTGCTGAAAGGGCTGGCGCAGCTGCGCGAGACGATGCGGAAGATCGACAAACCATGAGCGGCAAAGCGGATCGCCACGCCGCGCGCATGCGGCGCAAAAAGGCTCTCATCGACGCGAAAGTCGGCGCCGCCGGGACGGCGCGTGGCCTGTTCCTCCTCAATACCGGTAACGGCAAAGGCAAGTCCTCCGCCGCCTTCGGCGTGCTGGCGCGCGCACTGGGCCACGGCATGAGCGCCGTCGTGATCCAGTTCGTCAAGAACCGCTCCGACACCGGCGAGGAAGCCTTCTTCAGCGCGCAGCCGAACGTGCGTTGGCACGTGATGGGCGCCGGCTTCACCTGGGAAACGCAAGATGCGGCCAAGGATGCCGCCGCCGCGCGGGCGGCGTGGGAAGTGGCGCGGCGGGCGCTCGCCGATCCGGATGTCGATCTCGTCATCCTCGACGAATTCACCTACGCGCTCAAATACCGCTGGCTCGACGCGGCCGAGGCGCTCGCCGCCTTCGCCGCGCGGCCGGCGATGCAGCACCTGATCGTCACCGGCCGCGCCGCGCCGGCCGAACTCGTCGCCGCCGCCGACACCGTCACCGATATGACCCTCGTCAAGCATGCCTTCCAGAACGGCGTGCAGGCGATGGCGGGGATCGAGTGGTAGCCGTCCCGGCTCTCCTCGTCGCCGCGCCCGCCTCCGGGCACGGCAAAACCACCGTCGTGGCGGCGCTGGCGCGCCTGCATGCGCGGCTGGGCCGCAAGGTGCGCGTGTTCAAATGCGGGCCGGACTTTCTCGACCCGCAGATTCACGCGCTCGCCAGCGGGCGGCCCTGCGAGAACATCGACTTGCGCATGTGCGGCGAAACGGACGCGCGCTGGCGGCTGGCGCGCGCCGCGCAGGAGGCCGATCTGATCCTCGTCGAAGGCGTGATGGGGCTTTACGATTCCGAGCCGTCCGGCGCGGAACTCGCGCGGCGACTCGGCCTGCCGATCCTGCTCGTCATCGACGCCGCCGCGCTGGCCGGCAGCTTCGGCGCCGTGGCCTGGGGTCTCAAGCACTACCAAGACGGCGCGCCGATCGCACAGGCGCTCGCCAATCGCGTCGGCAGCGCCTGGCACGCCGAGCTGTGCCGCGCGAGCCTGCCCGTCGACATCGCTTGGGCAGGCAGCCTGCCGCGCGACGCCGAGGCCGCGCTGCCCGAGCGGCATTTGGGCCTCTTGCCCGCCGCCGAAATCGCCGGCCTCGACGCGCGCATCGAGCGCATGGCCGAGCTGCTGGCCGCCACGCCGGCTGCGGAACTGCCGCCGACCGTCGATTTTGCCGTCCTGCCGGCGTCGACTTTTCCGCGTTTGCTGGAAGGCAGGACTCTCGCCGTCGCGCGCGACGCTGCCTTCTGCTTCCTCTATCCCGCCAATCTCGAATGCCTGGAACGGCTTGGCGCGCGGCTCGTCTTCTTCTCGCCGCTGGCCGAAGCCGCACTGCCCGAGTGCGACGCCGTCTGGCTGCCCGGCGGCTACCCCGAGTTGCATGCCGAAAAGCTTGCCGCCAACGCCAGTCTGCGCGCCGCGCTCGCCGCGCATGTCGCCGCCGGCAAGCCGCTCGTCGCCGAATGCGGCGGCATGATGGCCTGTTTCGACACGCTCGTCGACCTCGTCGGCCAAACGCGCGCCATGTTCGGCCTGCTGCCCGGTCGGGTGCGCATGCAAACGAAGCTCGCCGGATTGGGCATTCTCGAAGCCGGTCTGCCCGAAGGCAAACTCGCCGGCCACACCTTCCACTACTCGACGGTCGAGACCGCGCTCGAACCCGTCGCACGAGCGATCAAGACCGTCGGCCAGGGCGGCGAGGCGATCTATCGCAGCGGTCGCCTCACGGCGAGCTACATGCACTTCTACTTTCCGTCGAACCCGCAAGCCGCCGCGCGGCTGTTTCTGTGAACCGCCCGGGACGGCCCCGCGCTAGCGAGGCCGCTTGCCGCGCGCCGTTTCGAGTTGTTCGCACAGCCGCGCGGCGCCCTCGACGAGGCGCGGGGTGTGGCGCTGGATCAGGTCGGGCGGGATGAAGTAGAGGTTGTCGCGCTTGACGGCCGTCAGGCCCGGCCACTGCCGCCAGTCGTCCACCCACTCGGGGCGCGCCTCGCCCATGCCGCTGGCGACGATGACTTCCGGGTTGGCGGCCAATACCGCTTCGACGCTCACCTTGGGCGCGAGCGGCTTCAGGTCGGCGAAGACGTTCTCGCCGCCGCACAGGCGGATGACGTCGGTGATGACCTGCCTGCCGCCGACGGTGGTCAGCGGCTGTTTCCAGATCTGGTAGAAGACGCGCACCTTCGGCGCGCCAGCGTATTTTTCGCGCAGGGCCGCAAGGCGCGCGCGAAAGGCCGCGGCGGCGGCGCGCGCCGTCGTCTGCGTGCCGGCAAGCCCGCCGTAGCGTTCGAGGTTGACGGCGACGTCGTCGATGCGTTCGGGCTGCGCGAGATAGACGGGGATGCCCAGCGCGCGCAGCTTGTCGATGTGCGCCGGCGCGTTGCCGCTCGCCCAGCCGATGACGAGGTCGGGCTTCAAGGCGGCGACGGCTTCGAGGTCGAGCTTCGAGTAGCCGCCGACGCGGGGAATTTTCTTGGCCGCCTCCGGATGATCGCTGTAATCGACGGCGCCGACGATCTTGCCGCCCGCGCCGGCGGCGAACAGCGTTTCCGTGACGTGCGGCGCGAGACTGACGATGCGTTGCGCGGGCGCGGCGAGGCGCAGCGCGGCGCCCGTATCGTCGATGACGACGATTTCGGCCTGGACGGCCTGGGCCGCCAGCAGCGCCCAGCAGAAAAGAAGCGCTCGTTTCATTTGCGCAGGTGACCCCAGGATTTGAGTTGCGTGCGGGCATGCTCGGCCGGCTTGCCCTGCGCGCCGCTCTCCAGGAAGCGCGCGTAGTGCTGCGCCGCGCCGCGTCGGTCGCCGGCGGCTTCGAGGCTGACCCCTTTCAGGAAGGTGATGCCCGGATCGCCCGGCAGCAGCTTGTCATAATGATCGAAGGCGGCGAAGGCGCCGGCCGGATCGCGCAAGCCAAGGCGCAGCGAGCCGATCAGCTTGTGCGCCTGCGCCTCCTGCGGGTAGATCTCGCGCGCTGCCTCGGCGTAGCGGGCGGCTTCGGCGTTCCTGTTCTGTGCGGCCAGGCAGCGCGCCATCAGCAGGTTGGCCGCGTAGTCGCGCGGCGTGTGTTTGATGGCGGCGGCGAACTGCTCCTGCGCTTCGCCGAGCTTTCTCTTCGCCATCGCCGACTCGCCCTCCTTGCAAGCGTCGATGGTCGGCTTGATGCGCCGCAAGCCGGCCGTGTTGTCCATGAAACGCTCGCGCCGCGCAACGGCCTTGAGGCTCGCGGCGTAAGTCGAATCGGCGAGCGCCTGCGCCGCCGCCATGCGCTCGCCGCTCATCGGGTGCGAGGAGAACATGGTTTCCAGCAGCGAGGGTTTTTCCTTCGCCTCGCGCACCAGCAAGGCATGCAGCCGCACCATGCCGCTGGCCGGATAGCCGGCGCGCACCATGTAGTCCTGACCGAGCGCGTCGGCCTCGCGTTCGTTGTCGCGCGAGTAGGAGGCCAGCAGGGCGCTCGCGCCGATCTGTCCGGCGATGTTGGTCAGCGCGGCCCATTGCGCATCGACGGCGGCGGACAGCCCGGCCACCGCCACCTGCGCAAGCAGCCCCTGCCCCACGCGCTGCGCCGCGTGGCGCGCGTTGACGTGCCCAATCTCGTGGCCGAGCAGAGCGGCGAGTTCCGCTTCGTCCTGCAACTCGGTCATGAGGCCGCGCGTGACACCCATCGCCCCGCCGGGGAAGGTATAGGCGTTGAGGTAGTTGGCATTGAGCACACGGTAGGAATAGGGCATGCCCGGCCGGTGGGTGAACGGATGGATGCGTGCGCCCACTTCCGTGAGGTAGGCATTCAGCGCCCCGTCCTGCACGGCGCCCATGTCCTGGGAGAACTGGTGCGGCGCGATTTCCTTGTCGATGGCGCGCTCCTGCGCCTCGCTCATGCCGACGAGGATGCGCTGGCCGCTGACTGGCGATACCGCGCAGCCCGACAGCGCTGCCGCGGCGGAGGCCGCCACGCCCGCCCCGAACAGCCAGAGTACGTCGCGGCGAGTGAGCCGGTTTTGCGCCAGGCGGCGGGCGAGTCCTTCGGTCATGTCAAGCTCCGTAACGTCGATTCCAGGCGCTGCCAGTCCGCTTCCGTGGCAGGCAGGCCAAATCGTAAACTTGGCAGACCGGGCAGGGCGGGAGGGTTGTCGAACAGGCGCACGAGGATGCCGCGCCGCGCCAGCGTCTCGTGTAACGCAGCGGCGCCCGATACGCTGACATGGCGAAACAGCGCGCAACCCGTCGGCTCGCCCAGGCAAGCCAGCAAACCGGCGAGGCGTTGCGCGGCAACCGCCAGCCGGGCGCGCTGCGTCGCCTGCCAGTCGTGGTCGGCCAGCGCGCGCCGCGCCGCCCAGCGCGCGGGATGACTTACGGCCCAGGGGCCGAGGGCTTCCCGCAAACGGGCGAGCAAATCGGGCGCGCCGAACGCGAAACCGACGCGCGCGCCGGCCAGGCCGAAGAACTTGCCGAGCGAGCGCAGCACGACGACGTTGTCCGCCCCGCAGCCGAGCAGCGATTCTTCCGGCGTCGCGTCGATGAAGGCTTCGTCGACGACCAGCCAGCGCACGCGGGCGGCGCGGTCGAGCAGTTCGCCGCGAGCGTAGCGGCGCCCGGTCGGGTTGTCCGGATTGCAGACCACCGCGTAGTCGGCCGCCTCGTGCCAAGCGACCGGCGCATGGCCGGCGGCGGCCCAGGCGGCCGGGTGTTCGGCATAAATCGGCATGGGCATGGCGACGCGCCCGGGCGGCAAGAGGCGCGGCAGCGCCTGGATTGCCGCCTGCGAGCCGGGCAGCGCGAGCAGATGATCGGCGCCGTAGCAATCGCGGGCGGCTTCCTCCAGACCGTCATCCTCCTCGGGCAGCCGTTGCCACACCTCGGCCGGCACGGGCGGCAGCGGATAAGGCCAGGGCGCGATACCGGTCGATAAATCGAGCCAGTCGGCCAGCGGAATGCCGAAACGCCGCGCGGCCTCGCGCAGTCTGCCGCCATGGTCAAGCAAGGGCGAGGCTCCCGATCAGAAAAATTCCCAGCCACAGCCACTGGCCGCGCTCGACCAGCGCCACGGCGCGGCCGATGTCGGCGGCGGCGGGCGGCGCGCCGAGACCCAGCGCGGGACGTTGCTCGTCCCGACCGTGGTAGCGTGCCGTCCCGCCAACGCCGACTTTCAGCGCGCCCGCGCCGGCCGCCATGACCGGCCCGGCGTTCGGGCTGCTCCAGGTTCCGCCCTGCGCGCGCCAGCAGGCCAGCGCGTTTCGCGTGCTGCCGAGCAGCGCGTAGGTCAGCGCGGTCAGTCGCGCCGGCACGTAGTTCAGCAGATCGTCGAGCCGCGCCGCCGCCCAGCCGAAGTGGATGCGCCGCGCATCCTTGTAGCCCCACATCGCGTCGAGCGTGTTGGCGAGGCGGAACAACAGCGCGCCCGCGCCGCCGGCGAGGCAGAACCAGAACAGCGCGCCGAACACGGCGTCGTTGCCGTTTTCCAGCACCGACTCGACGGCGGCCCTGGCCACGCCGGTTTCGTCGAGTTGCGTCGTGTCGCGCGAGACGATCAGGCCGACGGCCTGCCGCGCGCCGGACAGATCGCCGGCCGCGAGCGGCGCGGCGACGGCGCGCGCGTGCTCCGCGAGGCTCTTGCCGCCGAGCGCGAGCCAGAGCAGCAGCGCATCGAGCGCGGGATGCGCGGCCCATGCCGCCAGGGCGACAAACGGCAGGACGATGGCGCTCCACGCCGCGAGGCCGCGCAGCCGGTTGCCGAGCGGATGCCCCGGCGCGCCCCGGCGCAAGACGCGCTCCGCCGCGTCGGCGAGTCGGCCGAAGCCGACGAGCGGATGGAAGCGGCGCGGCTCGCCGAACAGGCGGTCGAGCAAAACGCCGGCGAGGGCGGCGAGGGCCGATGCAACAGGCAGCATGCAATAATTCAACGCAAAGGCGCGATTGTAAGGTCGTCTTTGCTTGCAGATATTCCACCTGGAGATTGGACCATGCTGATCACCCGGCTCAGGCTGAAGAACTGGCGCAATTTCCCGGAAGTGGATCTACCGCTTGGCCATCGCGTTTATGTGATCGGCGCCAATGCGGCCGGGAAATCCAACCTCCTCGACGTGTTCCGTTTTTTGCGCACTCTCGCGCAAAGCGACGGCGGCGGCTTGCAAAAGGCCTTGAAGGAACGCGGCGGAGTAAAGAAGCTGCGCAGTCTCCATGCTCGCCAGGACACCGAGTTGCGCATCGAGGTCGAACTGAGCGAATCCGGCGACGACCCGGCGCCGCGCTGGCGTTATGCGCTTGCCTTCAAACCGGAGGGCAAGGGCAAGCAACGGGTTCTGCTCACGCAGGAGTCGGTATGGCGCGCCGGCGTATGCATCCTGAACCGCCCCAATCCGGAGGACAAGGTCGATTCGGCCCGACTGACGCAAACCCATCTGGAACAAATCAACAACAACGCCGATTTTCGCGAACTCGCCGAACACTTTGCGGACACGACCTACCTGCATCTCGTACCGCAACTGCTCAAGCATGCGGACGAAATCAGCGGTCGCCTGATGGAAAACGATCCGTTCGGACAGGGCTTGCTGCAACGGATCGCGGCAACCGCGAAAAAAACCTGCGATGCGCGTCTGCGACGAATTCAAAAGTCGCTCGACAAATCCGTTCCTTTGTTTTCCGAGTTGCGTTTCGAAAAAGATGCGACGACCGGCGCCCCCCATCTCGAAGCGCGCTTCAGGCATTGGCGGGAGCATGACGCCTGGCAAAGGGAGGATCAGTTCTCCGATGGCACGTTGCGCCTGATTGGCCTTTTGTGGGCCTTGCAGGACGGCGACGGCGTCTTGCTGCTGGAGGAGCCGGAACTGTCGCTCAACGAGGCCATCGTCGAACACATCCCCCTGATGCTCGACCGGATCCTCAGAGACCGCAAAAAAGGGCGGCAGATATTGGTGAGCACGCACAGCGAAAAACTCATCGCAAACGTCGAAGACCCGGGTTCGGTGGTGCTGCTCGAACCGGGCGACAATGGCACAAAAGTTCGCCCTCCCAGCGAGGACGAGCTGAAAGCCATGCAACACGGCCTCAATCCAGCCGAGGTGCTGCTGCCCAAGACCCGTCCGACACAAGTGGAACAAATGGGACTGTTTGCGTGAGGCAGGTTCTGGTCGTCGGCGAGGATGTCCTGTGCTGCGCCTTGGGAGAAAGGCTTGCGCACGCGATACTGCCGAACTGGAGACTGGCGCGGGATTCGATCAATACGAGGGGCATCACCAGGCTGGCGCCGAGCCTGTCGCGATATCTGGAACAAGCGCGGCATGTCCAGCCCGTGATCTGCATCGCCGACACGGACGGACGTTGTCCGGTCGATCTGCTGGCGCAATGGCTGGGAAGCCGCAAGGATGCGCGCTTCGTTTTTCGCCTTGCCGTTACCGAGGCCGAGAGCTGGTTATTGGCCGACGGCGAAACGCTGGCAGAGTTTCTCGCCGTCCCGGTCGACAAGATCCCCGTTCGTCCGGACGAACTCGCGGACCCCAAGCGCGAAGTGCTGGCTTTGGCGCGACGATCGAAGCGGCGACCGATTCGAACCGAAGTCGTGTCTTCGATCGACTCCAACAAACCGGGCAATGGTTACAACCTCCACCTGGTCGAATATATCCGCATGCATTGGCGAGCGCAGCAGGCCGCCAAACGATCCCCCAGCCTGGCGCGAGCGATTCGTAGCATTCGCACGCTCGAAGATGTCGCGCAATTCTGAATTCTGACCGCTCCAAATATGGCCCGCGCCCTCATGGTGCAAGGCTGCACCTCCGACGCCGGCAAGAGCGCGCTGGTCGCCGCGCTGTGCCGCATCCTGCACCGGCGCGGCGTCAAGGTCGCGCCGTTCAAGCCGCAGAACATGGCCTTGAACTCCGCCGTGACGGTCGATGGCGGCGAGATCGGTCGCGCGCAGGCCTTGCAGGCGCAGGCCGCCGGCTTGGCGCCGCGCATCGACTTCAATCCCGTGCTGCTCAAGCCCAATACCGACCGCCGCGCGCAGGTGATCGTGCAGGGCAAGGCGGTCGCCGATCTCGACGCGCGGGCGTATCACGACTACAAGCGCGTCGCAATGGCGGCGGTGCTCGAATCCTGGGGCCGGCTGACGCAGGAGTTCGACTGCGTGATCGTCGAAGGCGCCGGCAGCCCGGCGGAGGTGAATCTGCGCGACCGCGACATCGCCAACATGGGCTTCGCGGAAGCCGTGGATATTCCCGTGATCCTGATCGGCGACATCGACCGCGGCGGCGTGCTGGCCCACATGGTCGGCACGCTGGCCTGTCTGTCGGCCAGCGAACGGGCGCGCGTGCAGGGCCTCGTCATCAACCGCTTCCGCGGCGACCTCGGCCTGTTGCAACCTGGCCTCGACTGGCTGGAGCGCCACACCGGCAAGCCGGTGCTGGGCGTCTTGCCCTATCTGCACGGCCTGTTCCTCGATGCCGAGGATGCGCTGGCGACGCATTCCGAGCGCGGCGGGGAGACGAAGCTGCGTGTCGCCGCCCTGGCGTTTCCGCGCATCGCGAATGCCAACGATCTCGACCCGCTGCGCCTGCATGCCGAGATCGACTTCCGCTGGGTCGGGCCGGGGCAGAGCCTGCCGCCTTGCGACCTCGTCGTGCTGCCCGGCTCGAAGTCGGTGCAGGCCGACCTGGCCTGGCTGCGGGCGCAGGGGCACGAGGCCGCGATCGAGCGCCATCTGCGTTACGGCGGCAAGCTGGTCGGCATCTGCGGCGGCTTCCAGATGCTGGGCAAGGCGATCCACGACCCGCTCGGCATCGAAGGCCCCCCGGGCAGCATGGCGGGTCTCGGCCTGCTCGATTGCGAAACGACGCTGGAGGCCGAGAAGCAGTTGAAGAACGTGAGCGGGCGACTGGCGCCAACGCCACATCGCCGACCTCGGGCCACCCACGGCCAATGGAAGGCGGACGGTCGCGGTCGGCACGTAAGGCGTTCCACGCTAAACGGCGCGTCGATGACCGGCTACGAAATCCACATGGGCGTGACGCGCGGCGCGGCGCTCGATCGTCCCGCCGTCTTGCTCGACGACGGACGCGCCGACGGCGCGATTTCGGACGATGACCAGATTCTCGGCACCTACTGCCACGGTCTTTTCGATCATCCGCCGGCGCTCGCCGCGCTGCTCGCCTGGGCGGGCGCCAAGGACATCGCGCCGGTGGACCTCGCCGCGCGGCGCGAAGCCGATCTCGACCGGCTGGCCGACGCGACGGAGGCCGCGCTCGACTGGGGAATCCTCAACCGCTGGATTTGAGCTTGAGCGGCAGGCCGGCCGCGACGAGCGTCACCTCGTCGGCGAGCGCGGCGAGGCGCTGGTTCAAGCGCCCCTGTGCGTCGCGGAAGCGGCGTGCCAGCGCGTTTTCCGGCACGATGCCCCAGCCGACTTCGTTGCTGACGAAGATGAGCCGCCCTGGCAGGGCGGGGGCGACTTCCAGCAGCCGGTCGATTTCCGCTTCGCGTTCCGCCAGCATGACGTTGGTCAGCCAGAGCGTCAGGCAATCGACGAGCAGGCAGGCGTCGGCGGACGCTTCGCGCGCCAGCGCGTCGGCGAGCGCGAGCGGCTCCTCGACGGTGCGCCAGGCGGCGGGACGGTCGGCGCGATGGCGGGCGATGCGTGCGCGCATTTCGTCGTCGCCGGCCTGCGCCGTGGCGAAATAGGCGACGGCCAGACCGCTGGCCTGGGCCTGGCGTTGGGCGTAGGCGCTCTTGCCCGAACGGGCGCCGCCGAGGACGAGTTCGATCATGGGGAGCAGCTTGCGATGCCCACTCCCGTGGGCGGCTCGAGGTCGGCGAGCCGGATGGTCGCCAGCGGCAAGAACAGGGTACGCGGCGAATCAGGCAGAGCGATGAAGCCGTGATGCCGGTAGAAGGCCGCTGCCGACTCGTCCTTGGCATCCACCACCAGGGCATGGGCGGCAATCTCCGAGCGGCTGGCGCGGTCGAGCGCATCGGCCAGCAGCGCACCGCCCAGGCCCTGCCCCTTGAAAGCCCGATCTACGGCCAAGCGGCCCATGCGAACGGCTGGTACGGTCGGATAGCGCGGCAATTTTTTGCCGATGCTGGCCGGAAGATCAGCCAGCAGCAGGCTTGCCGAGGCCAAGGTGTAGTAGCCCGCAATGCGCTGGCCGTCGGCCAGCGCCACGAAGCAGGCCGCCATGCGGCGGCGAACGTCCTGGCCGGCTTGCTCCCGCAGGTAGCGGTTCAGCGGCGCGGAACCGCTGTCGAACGTGGCGCGATCGTGCGCGGCATCGAGCGGCGCGAGCCGGAACGGCGTGCCGCTCATTCAGCGCGCAGGAGCCTGCGGCGACGGGCGAAGGCACGTTCCAGAGCCGGGGCCGGTTGCGGCGGCGAGAGCAGCGCTTGCGCGAAGCACTCCTGATCGGCCAGAGACAGGCGGATGATTTCGGCCTGCTCGATGGCGCGTTGCGCGGCGTCCTGGACAGCGGCCACAACGAAATCGGTCATGGTGCGCCCCTGAAGTTCGGCAGCGCGTTTGAGCATCGAATGCAGATCGGTGCTGATCCGGGCTTCGAGGCGGGCGGTAGAGGTGGCTGCGGGCATGATTTCGTCCTCCTGATTCAATAATACGGCAAATTGCCGTACAAATCAAGACGGAAGATCCGGCGGTTGCGGCTTGTCGTGAAAGGCAGGGCAACCTGCGGGCAGGGTTTCCCTGCCCGCAGGTCGTAAGCCTACAATGCCCGCTTTTTCCCCCGAGGTGTTTCGATGGATTTTTCTCTCGCGCCTGCCGACCGTTCGCTCGATGCCGCGCTCGCCGCGAAGATCGACGGCAAGACCAAGCCCTTGGGCGCGCTCGGCCGACTCGAGGCGCTCGCCTTGCAGATCGGCCGCGTGCGCGCTTCGCTCGAACCGACGTTGGACAAGCCGCACATCGTCGTCTGCGCCGGCGACCACGGCGCGGCGAAGGCGGGCATCTCCGCCTATCCGCAGGAGGTGACCTGGCAGATGGTCGAAAACTTCCTCGCCGGCGGCGCGGCGATCAACGTCTTCGCACGCGCCAATGGCATCGAGCTCGTCGTCGTCGATTGCGGCGTCGCCCACGACTTTGGCCCACGCGAAAACCTCGTCGACGCAAAAGTCGGCCCCGGCGGGACGGCGAGCTATCTGGACGGCGCGGCGATGACGGCGGAACAATGCGCGCAGGCGCTGACCAACGGCGCGGGAATCGTCGACCGGCTCGCCGACGCAGGCTGCGAGGTCGTCGGTTTCGGCGAGATGGGCATCGGCAACACGGGTTCGGCCAGCCTCATCACCCATTGCCTGACCGGCGCGCCGCTTCGCGATTGCGTCGGGCGCGGCGCCGGGCTGGACGATGCGGGCCTCGCCAGGAAACACGCATTGCTGCAGCAAGCGCTCGATCGCTGGCCGGAGCGGAGCAGCGACCCCCTGGCGGTGCTGGCGCGCTACGGCGGTTTCGAGATCGCGACGATGGCGGGCGGCATGCTGGCGGCGGCAAGACGGCGCATGCTGGTGCTGGTCGATGGCTTCATCTGCGGTGCGGCGGCGCTGGCCGCGGCGAAATGGCAAGCGGCCTTCCTCGACTACGCGGTGTTCTGCCACGCCTCGGCCGAACCCGGCCACCGCGTGCAGCTCGATGCGCTCGGCGTCACGCCGCTCGTCACGCTCGACCTGCGGCTCGGCGAGGGCACCGGCGCGGCGCTCGCCTGGCCCTTGGTGCGCGCCGCCTGCGCCTTCCTCAACGAGATGGCGAGCTTCGCCTCGGCCGGCGTCAGCGGGAAGCTGTGATCCGCCGGGAAGCCGAAACCTTCTTCGCCGCGCTGCGCTACTTCACGCGCCTGCCCGTGCCGACCTGGGTCGGCCACTCGGCGGAGCAGTTGAACCGCGCTGCGCGCTGGTTTCCGGCGGTCGGCTGGATCGTCGGCGGCATCGGCGCCGGCGTCACGCTCGCCGCCGCCCAGCTCTGGCCGCTTCCCGTCGCCGTGCTGCTGGGCATGGCGGCGACGCTCTTCCTCACCGGCGCCTTCCACGAAGATGGCCTGGCCGATGCCATCGACGGCCTCGGCGGTGGCTCCACGCGCGAGGATGCCCTCTCCATCATGCAGGATTCGCGCATCGGCAGCTACGGCGCCCTCGCCCTCGGCATGGCGCTGCTGCTCAAATTCGCCTTGCTTTCCGCCCTTGCCGTCCTGCCGGCGTCGACTTTCGCGTGGATTCTCGTCGCCGGCCACGGCGTCTCGCGCTTCGCCGCGAGCGCGCTGATCCGCTTTCTCGACTACGCGCGCGAAGAAGGCAAGGCGAAACCGCTCGCCACGCGGCTGGGCTGGGGCGAACTCGCCTTCGCCGCGCTGTGCGGCCTCGCGCCCTGCCTGCTGCTGCCCCTGCCGCAGGTCGCCGTCGCGCTGGCGCTCGTCGCGCTCGTCGCCTGGTTCGCCGCGCGCACCTTCGCGCGCCGTCTCGGCGGCTACACGGGCGATTGTCTTGGCGCCACACAGCAGCTGAGCGAATTAGCCTTCTACCTTGGCCTGGCATGCGCCTGTTTTTGATCCGCCATCCGCCGCCCCTCGTCGCGCCCGGCATCTGCTACGGCGCCACCGACCTGCCGCTGGCGGAGGATCCGGCCGGCCATGCCGCCGCCTTGCGTCCGCTGCTGCCCGCCGCCGCGCCGCTTTATTCGAGTCCGCTCGCGCGTTGCCGGCGGCTCGCCGCGGCGCTGCACCCGGCGCCGCGCTTCGACGAGCGGCTGCGCGAGCTCGACTTCGGCGACTGGGAGATGCAAGCCTGGGACGCCATCGACCGCGCCCGGCTCGACGCCTGGGCCGCCGATCCCTTCGGTTTCGCGCCGCCCGGCGGCGAAGCGGTAGCCGCCCTGCGCGCGCGCGTGGCGGAGTTCCTCGCCGAGTTGCCGGAAGAGGCCGTGCTGGTCACGCACGCCGGCGTCATCAAGGTTTGCGCGGCGGAACTGGCGGGCGAGGAAGACTGGTTCGGACTGCGTTTCGACTGCGGGGCGGCGAGCCTCATCGAGGACGGGCGCTTCGTCTGGAAGAACCGCTTGGGGAAACGCTGAATCAGAGCGCCATCGCCGGCCTGCTCGGCGTCGGCAAGCGCCAGAACTAAATCATCGACCAGCCCGGTCAGTCGAAGGCGATCGGCGAGACGCGCATCGTCACCCGAGTGGAAAGCGCGCCAAAGCAGGGCAGACGACGCCGTAGCCTTGCACCAGTGCGGTGCAGTACCTTGGCCCGAACGCACAAAAACGTGCGGTCCATGCCCTGTCGCGGCCCGGTCGACGGGCGGGCAAGCGTCAATCTGTGGCTCGTCAGCCCTGGCACAATCCATGCGGGTGGTCGACCGCTGCCTACTTTTTCACAGGAGACCACTATGCACAAGACCCTCATCGCTTCTTCCCTCGTCGCCGTTCTCGCCGCTCCGCTCGCCGCGTCTGCGGCCAATGCTTCACCCTTCACCGGCAACGTCAGCATCGCCTCGGAGTACATCTATCGCGGTATCGCCCAGACCAACCGCAAGCCAGCGCTGCAAGGCGGCTTCGATTATGCCCACCCGAGCGGCGTCTACGTCGGCATCTGGGGCTCGAACATCAGCTGGATCTCGGACGCCATCCCCGAAGCCAGCTCCAGCCTCGAACTCGACCTTTATGGCGGCTACAAGGGCTCGCTCGGCGGCGCTCTGGGCTACGACATCGGTCTGCTGCATTACGCCTATCCGGGCAGCAACATGCCGAGCGGCGCGGCGAAGGCCGACACGACCGAGATCTACGGCGCCATCAGCTACCAGTGGCTGACGGTGAAGTATTCGCGCACCACCGGCAGCCTATTCGGTTGGACCAAGCCCGATGGCAGCAAGACGCGCGGCTCGGGTTATCTCGACATCACCGGTACCTTCGACGTTGGCAACGGCCTGTCGGTCGTCGCCCACATTGGTCGCCAGTCGGTGCGCGGCTTTTCCGACGCCAGCTATACCGACTGGAAAATTGGCGTGAACAAGGATTTGGGCATCGGCACGCTGGGCGTGGCCTACATCGACACCAATGCCAAGGGTGGCGAAGGCGAGCCTTATCGCAACGCCCATGGCAAGGATCTGGGCAAGGGCCGGCTGCTGGTCAGCTTCACCAAGACCTTCTGAACGGGAGCACATCATGAAAATGGTTACCGCCATCATCAAGCCCTTCAAGCTCGATGAGGTGCGCGAGGCTCTCGCCGCCGTCGGCGTGCAGGGCATCACGGTCACCGAAGTCAAGGGTTTCGGCCGGCAAAAGGGGCATACCGAGCTCTATCGCGGCGCTGAATACGTCGTCGACTTCCTGCCCAAGGTAAAGATCGAGGCCGCGATCAAGTCCGAACTGCTCGAACAGACCATCGAGGCCATCGAAAAGTCGGCCAGCACCGGCAAGATCGGCGACGGCAAGATCTTCGTCTTCGACCTCGAGCAAGTCGTGCGCATCCGCACCGGCGAAACCGGCACGGATGCCTTGTAATAAAGGAGAAGAGCCATGAAGAAACTGTTTGCCGCCGTGCTGGCGGCGCTGACTTTCAGCCTCGGCTTGCCCGGCGCGGCGCTGGCGGAAGAAAAACCGGCCGAAGCCGCAACCGCCGTGGTTGCCGAGGCGTCTGCGGCTCCGGCCGCCGTCGCTCCAGCCGGGGAGGCGAAGAAGCCCGAAGTGCATAAAGGCGACGTCGCCTGGATGATGACCGCGACGCTGCTCGTCATCCTCATGGTGTTGCCGGGCCTGGCCCTTTTTTATGGCGGCCTGGTGCGTGCCAAGAACATGCTCTCGGTGCTGATGCAGGTAATGGTCGTCTTTTCGCTGATCAGCGTGCTGTGGGCCATCTACGGCTACAGCCTCGCCTTCGGCGGCGAAGGCCTGATCATCGGCACGCTCGACAAACTCTTCCTCTCCGGCGTGACGATGGAAAGCCTGGCCGATACCTTCACCGCCGAAGTGAAGCTGCCTGAGTATGTGTTCATCGCCTTCCAGGCCACCTTCGCCGGCATCACCTGCGCGCTCATCGTCGGCTCTTTTGCCGAACGCATCAAGTTCAGCGCCGTGTTGCTGTTTTCAGCGATCTGGTTCACCTTCTGCTATCTACCGATCGCGCACATGGTCTGGGGTGCCGGCGGCTATCTGCTCGGCAAGGGGGCGCTCGACTTTGCCGGTGGCACGGTGGTGCACATCAATGCCGGTGTCGCTGGTCTGGTCGGCGCTTACCTGATCGGCAAACGCATCGGTTACGGTCGCGAAGCGATGACGCCGCACAGCCTGACGCTGACCATGGTCGGTGCCTCGCTGCTCTGGGTGGGCTGGTTCGGCTTCAATGCCGGCTCGAACCTCGAAGCCACCGCCGGTGCCGCGCTCGCCTTCGTCAATACCCTATTCGCCACCGCCGCCGCCGTGCTGTCGTGGATGGTGGCCGAATGGCTGACGAAGGGCAAGCCGTCGATGCTCGGCGCGGCCTCGGGCGCCGTCGCCGGACTGGTGGCCATCACCCCGGCCTGCGGTTCGGTCGGGCCGATGGGCGCGATTATCATCGGCCTCGCTTCCGGCGCCATCTGCCTGTGGGGCGTCAATGGTCTGAAGAAGATGCTCGGCGCCGACGACTCGCTCGACGTCTTCGGTGTGCATGGTGTCGGCGGCATGCTCGGCGCGCTGCTCACCGGCGTATTTACCGCCCCGTCTCTGGGCGGCACGGGTGGGGCGACTCCGGATCAGTTTTCGATCGCCTCGCAGGTCGTCATCCAGGCCGAGGGGGTGATCATCACCATCGTCTGGTCGGCGGTCGTGGCCTTCGTCGCCTACAAGATCGTCGATGTGCTGGTCGGACTGCGCGTGCCGGAAGAAGAGGAACGCGAGGGTCTGGACATCACCGCCCACGGCGAATCGGCCTATCACTACTGACCGTGATCGTGCCGGAAAACCAGGGCTCGCCCCGGGTTTTCCGCACCGCGAGGGCCAATAACGAACAAGCCGGCGCATGGCCGCTGCGGGCAAAGCCCGGAATGCATCACCGGGTGGCTGCGGCCCGCCGCCGACGACATCTCCTTCTCTCCACCGCATCGCAGGCGCCCTCGTGGCGCCTTTTTTTTGCCGGTCTGCCGGCGCCTGGCCGACGCCAAAGTCAGCCCCACCGGCACGGCGTCTTTCCGGAACGCCTGCCCCCGCAGGCTTCAATCGGGGGTGCGGCGAACGGTGTTGCTCTCGTCGCAGCCTCCATCGCCTCGCCTCAGGCATGCAATGGCGCCTTGGCGCCGGCGCGTTCGGCTTGGTGGCCAAAGCCGTTACTGCTAAAGTAACATTAAAAACTTGGTGGCCAAAGCCGTTACTGCCAAAGTAAAATTACATATTGACCTGCCGTTCAGGGCCGAGATGATTCCTGCCACCGTAGATCGCGCATCTCCTCCCGCCGGTAGCGCGGGCGCTCCAGCTGGCGGTGCCGGCGGGGTGCTGCTGCCCGGCTTCATCAACAAGACCGCGCAGGGTCTGATGGTCGATGCTGCCAAGAGCAGCGCCGAAGATGTTCTGCGCTTCGTCGATCGCATCTTCGACAACAATGCCTGCTTCTTCCATCTGAACTATGCCTTGCTGCTGACCCTGCTCTACGGCGAGAAAGAGCGGCCGACGGCTGTCGTGCGCCTTGCCGAGGCAGTGAAGGTTTTCGAGCCCGAGCGGCGACCGCTTTACCGTGGTGTCAAGATCGCGCTCGACGGCAGCGAAGCCGAGTACTTCTTCGAGCCGGTCGAGATGGAGATCGTCGAGCAGGCGCCGGTCTATGGCCCGCCGGCCGAGGACGGTTCGACCAATCTGATCGGTTATCAGCCGATGGTGCGTAGCGTGCCGGCGCGGCTGGACTTCGACGAGTTCGTTGCCGACATGTGGCTGAAAGGCGTGCGTTACGGTATCGACGAAGCTCTTGTGCGCGGCGTTATCGAGCGCGGCGAGACGGCGCGCATGATCATCGCGCGCTGGCGGCCGCCGACACCGGGGAAGGATGCCACACTGGAAGAATTGACCGATGCCTTTTATCGCGACGATTCGCCAGTCATCCTGCCCGACGGCCGCGTCGATCTACGTCGTTACAAGAACCGCTATCCACAGGTTGCCAAAGGCTTGCCGCTGTTGCGCAAGGTGCCGCGCCAGCTCGGCAAGCCCGGTTTCAAGGTCAGCGGCGAACGCATCGAACCGCCACTGCCGAAGGATTTCGATCTGGCCAAGGTCGCCGGTGCCGGCACGAAGATCGTCAGCGGCGAAGGCGGTGAGTTCATCGTCGCCGACCAGGACGGCTTCCTCAATCTCGATCCAAAGACGATGCAGGTGTCGATCACCGAAAAGATCGTCAGCCGGCAGGGCGTGTCGATGCGCACCACCGGCGATCTGGCGCTGGCCGGCGACGAGTTCGAAGAGCACGGCGACGTGCAGGAAGGGCGCACCGTCGAAGGCAGACACATGACCTTCTTCGGCAACGTCTATGGTCGTATCAACTCGAGCGGCGGCCGTGTGTTGTTCAAGGGCAATCTGGTCGGTGGCCAGACGGTCAGTCCGGGCGGCGAGATCCGCTGCGAAAACCGGGTCTCGAAGGCGCACCTGCACGCGATCGGCGGCGAAGTGATCGCCGCCACGGTGGAAAGCAGCTGGATCATCGCCAGCAAGGTGGTGCTGGAGAAAGCCATCGCCTGTGACATCATCGCCGAGACGATCGAGATCGGCATCGCCGAAGGCTGTGCGCTGGTCGGCCGGACGGTGAAGATCGGCGCTTGCGGCACTTTCCGCAACAAGGAGACGATGATCGGTCTGCTGCTCCCCGATCTGGCGCCCTGGGATCGCGCGCTGGCCGATCTGGCGCGCAGGCAGAGCGAGATCGAGGGCACGATGCAGGCGCGCGTGCGCCAGATCGAACAACTGCGTAGCCAGCCCGAGTTTGCCAAGTTTCTCGCTCTCGACGCCCAGGTCCGCAGTGGCAAGATCAAGCTGAATGCGCCCCAAGAAGAGGCGTTCATGCGCGTTGCGGCGCGCCTCGCGTCACCGTTGCGCCAACTGCGGTCGCTGCAGGCCGAACTGACAGCCGCCAGCGCCGAAGTCAATGCCTTGCGCGCCGAGCAGGCCGAGCTCGCCGAACGGCGCAAGCATGCCGGCGAAGGCACGCACTGCGCGATCGGCGAGGTACGGGGAGAGACGCTGGTGCGCCGTTTCAAATACAACCCCAATCTGCCCCTGCTCGGCGAGAACCAGGTGGCCGAACTGGCGCCCAGGTTGCGCGAGTATGGCCCGGCTGGTGACCGGCTGTTCTGGAACGATCGCGGCCAGTTCGAGTGGAACAGCGGCGAAGGCTGATGCGGGCGGCAGGTGACTTTCCACCCCGGAGAGGGAGAGACGCAAATGCTAGAATCGACCGCCATCGAACTGACGATCAATGGCGAACGCTTATCGTTTGCCTCGCCTCTGACGGTGAAGGCACTGCTCGAGGCGCGCGGCCTGGCTGGCAAGCGCGTGGCCGTCGAGCGCAATGGTGAAATCGTGCCGCGCAGCCAGCATGGCGAAGTCGCGCTGGCCGACGGCGACCGGCTCGAAATCGTTGTCGCGGTCGGCGGCGGCTGATGCCGCCGCCCTTCAACCACCACGGAATTCCCGATGCGAGAAGACACGCTGATCATCGCCGGCAAGGCCTATGCCTCGCGCCTTCTGGTCGGCACCGGCAAGTACAAGGACTTCGACGAGACGCGTGCCGCCGTCGAAGCTTCGGGTGCGCAGATCGTCACCGTCGCCATCCGGCGCACCAACATCGGCCAGGAGCCGGGACAGCCTTCGCTGCTCGACGTCCTGCCGCCGGAGCGTTACACGATTCTGCCCAACACCGCCGGCTGCTACACCGCTGAGGAAGCCGTGCGCACGCTGCGCCTGGCGCGCGAGCTGCTCGACGGCCATGCACTGGTCAAACTCGAAGTGCTGGGCGATCAGCGCACGCTCTACCCGAACATGCCCGAGACGCTGCGCGCCGCCGAAACGCTGGTGTGCGAAGGCTTCCAGGTCATGGTCTATTGCGCCGATGACCCGATCCAGGCCAAGCGTCTCGAAGAGATCGGCTGCGTCGCGGTGATGCCGCTCGCCTCGCTGATCGGCTCGGGTATGGGCATCCTCAATCCCTGGAACCTGCGTCTGATCATCGAAGAAGCCAAGGTGCCGGTGCTGGTCGATGCCGGAGTCGGCACCGCCTCGGATGCCGCCATTGCGATGGAGCTCGGTTGCGATGGCGTGCTGATGAACACCGCCATCGCCCAGGCGAAGAACCCAGTGCTGATGGCCAGCGCGATGAAAAAAGCGGTCGAGGCCGGCCGCGAGGCTTTCCTCGCCGGCCGCATGCCGCGCAAGACCTACGAAGCCACCCCCAGCTCGCCGACCGGCGGCCTGATTGCCTGAACCGGCCGATGCCGCAGCCATCGCTCTGGCCCAGGCGAACCAGAGCCATCGCCGTGGCGATGGGGCTGACTTTGGC
>OGCL01001164.1_pt1 | contig 23682 bp, 26 predicted proteins | sample 1570041 | NCBI WGS metagenome assembly OGCL01 (sample SAMN06266162, study PRJEB24511) | hot springs metagenome | isolation source: Hot spring water | place: South Africa: Limpopo | collected 2015-06-22 | reverse complement strand
ACCAAAACCTTTCTCGTCGTTAAACCACTTGACGGTACCGTTCTGACGATTCGACATGTTGTATTTCCTTGAAACTAAAGTTGAGGACAGCCTCTAGATAATAAGAGGACTGAGACTGGTTGCAAGGAGTAATACGAGTCGAGCGGGATGTAGCGGATCGAGAGGATCTACTGCACCAGGTCACGATTCACGGCGACCCATGCAAACACAGTTGCAGCACTCTACGCTAACTTTTGGGCAAATGCCAACCCCCGCAAAACCGAGGTTTAGCGGCCTTTGTGCGGCGTTTCGCAGGGTGTTGGGTGGGGTTGGTCTTTCGTTTGCGGACAGGAAAAATGGCAGGGGCCATTTACAACCATGCCGGAGGCCGCCGGGAGAATGGCCGTCATGATTTTCAGGCATAAAAAAGGCCTTGATATTCAAGGCCTTCAATAAATTCTATGGTGCCCCGGGGGAGACTCGAACTCCCACTCCTTTCGGAAACGGATTTTGAATCCGCCGCGTCTACCGGTTCCGCCACCGGGGCACAATGGCGGCGCAGTATAGGGATGCAGTGGGGGCGGGTCAATCCACCTGCGTGGCCAGAGTAGGGGATTTCCGGTAAGCTTTGCCGCCCTGCAAGATGACCTCCTCCCGATCATGCGTGTTGCCGACTTTTCCTTCGAGCTGCCTGACGCTCTTATTGCCCGTCATCCCCTGGCCGAGCGCCGGGCCAGCCGTTTGCTGGTACTCGATGGGCCCACGGGTGCCCTGGCCCATCGCCAGTTTGCCGACCTGCTGGAGTATCTCCGGCCCGAAGACCTGATGGTGTTCAACAATACCCGGGTGATTCCGGCGCGGTTGTTTGGTCAAAAGGCCAGCGGCGGGCGCCTGGAAATCCTCGTGGAGCGGGTGCTGGACAGCCATCGGGTGCTGGCCCATGTGCGTTCGAGCAAGTCGCCCAAGCCGGGCTCGCTGATTATGCTCGACGGCGGTGGCGAGGCCGAGATGCTGGCCCGCCACGATGCCCTGTTTGAGTTGCGTTTCCAGGAGGAGGTGCTGCCGCTGCTGGAGCGGGTCGGGCATATGCCGCTGCCACCCTATATCGACCGCCCGGATGAGGCGGCCGACCGCGAGCGCTACCAGACCGTCTATGCCGAAAAGGCCGGTGCCGTGGCGGCGCCCACTGCCGGCCTGCACTTCGATGAAGCCCTGCTGGCATCCATCCGCGCCAAGGGCGTGCAGATGGCCTTCGTGACCCTGCATGTCGGCGCCGGCACTTTCCAGCCGGTGCGGGTCGAGCGCATCGAGGATCACCATATGCACAGCGAATGGCTGGAGGTCAGCCAGGAGGCGGTGGATGCCGTGGCCGCCTGCCGCGCCCGGGGTGGCCGGGTGATCGCCGTGGGTACCACCAGCGTGCGCTCCCTGGAAAGCGCCGCCCGCGATGGCGTGCTCAAGGCCTTCAGTGGTGACACCGATATCTTTATCTACCCGGGCCGTCCGCTGCATGTGGTGGATGCCCTGGTGACCAATTTCCATCTGCCCGAGTCGACCCTGCTGATGCTGGTATCGGCCTTTGCCGGTTACCCGGAAACCATGGCGGCCTACCAGGCGGCAGTGGCCGAGCAATACCGATTCTTCAGTTATGGCGACGCCATGTTTATCACCCGCAATCCCGCGCCGCGCGGGCCCGAGGAACAGCTATGACGCGCACCTGCCGCATGTCTTTCGAATTGCTTGCCAGCGAAGGCAAGGCGCGCCGTGGTCGCCTGACCTTTCCCCGCGGCGTGGTGGAAACCCCGGCCTTTATGCCGGTGGGCACCTACGGTACGGTCAAGGGCATGTTGCCACGGGATATCGAAGCCATTGGCGCGCAGATCATCCTCGGCAATACCTTCCACCTGTGGCTGCGTCCTGGTACCGAGGTGATCAGAAAGCATGGCGATCTGCATGACTTTATGCAGTGGCAGGGGCCGATTCTCACCGACTCCGGTGGCTTCCAGGTGTTCAGCCTGGGTGCCATGCGCAAGATCAAGGAAGAGGGTGTGTACTTCGCTTCGCCGGTAGATGGTTCCAAGGTATTCATGGGGCCGGAAGAGTCGATGCAGGTGCAGCGCGACCTGGGTTCGGACATCGTGATGATCTTCGACGAATGCACGCCATACCCGGCCGAATTCGACGTGGCCAAGCGCTCCATGGAGTTGTCGCTGCGTTGGGCCAAACGTTCCAAGGAGGCCCATGGCGACAGCAGTGCGGCGCTGTTCGGCATCGTCCAGGGCGGCATGCATGAAGAACTGCGCAAGATTTCCCTGGAGGGGCTGGAGCAGATCGGCTTCGACGGCTATGCCATTGGCGGCCTGTCGGTGGGCGAGCCCAAGGATGAGATGATCAAGGTGCTCGATTACCTGCCGCCCATGCTGCCGGCTGATAAACCGCGCTACCTGATGGGTGTGGGCACGCCGGCCGATCTGGTTGAGGGGGTGCGCCGCGGGGTGGACATGTTCGACTGCGTGATGCCGACCCGCAACGCGCGCAATGGCCACCTGTTTGTCGACACCGGGGTGCTGAAGATCCGCAACGCGGTGCACAAGCACGACGATTCGCCGCTGGACCCGACCTGCGACTGTTACACCTGCAAACACTTCTCCCGCGCCTATCTGCATCATCTGGATAAATGCGGGGAAATGCTGGGTAGCATGCTCAATACCATCCATAACTTGCGCCATTATCAGGTGCTGATGGCTGGTTTGCGCGAGGCTATTCAACAGGGTACATTGGCCGCCTTTGTCGATGCCTTCTACGCCAAGCGCGGGCTGCCAACGCCGCCGCTGGACTGATCACACAACCTTTTCGGACCTTCCCACAGGAGTGTTACATGAGCTTTTTCATTTCCGCTGCATATGCCGACGCCGCTGCACCTGCCGCCGGTCCCGCGGGTAGCGGTTTCGAGTGGGTCTTCCTGCTCGGTTTCCTGGTGATCTTCTACCTGATGATCTGGCGTCCCCAGGCCAAGCGCGCCAAGGAGCACAAGAACCTGATCGGCAGCCTGCAGAAGGGCGACGAGATCGTCACCAGCGGTGGTATCGCCGGCAAGGTGGCCAAGGTCAGTGATGACTTCGTGGTGATCGAGGTGTCCGACACCGTCGAGCTGAAGATTCAGAAAGTGGCTGTCGCCGCCACCCTGCCCAAGGGCACCCTCAAGGCGATCTAAGCAACAGACTTTTACCATTCGACGGGGCGCTTAATGCGCCCCGCGTCATAACGGGCGGCGTCATGCTCAACAAGTTTCCCCTCTGGAAGTACCTGCTGATCCTGGCTGTGCTGGCGATCGGCTTTCTCTATTCGGCCCCCAACCTGTACCCGGACGATCCGGCGATCCAGATCAGTGGCACCAGCTCGGCCATGCGCGTGGAGCAGGCCGATCTCGACCGCGCCGCGCGCGCCCTGGCTGACGCCGGTATCCAGGTCAAGGCCAGCAGTGTCTCCAACCAGGGCCGCGCCGGTCTGCTGCGTCTGGTCGACAAGGAAGACCAGCTGCCAGCCAAGGATGTGGTGCGTCGCGCCCTGAGCGATGAGTTTGTAGTCGCTCTGAACCTGGCCCAGACCACCCCTGAGTGGCTGAGCAACCTGGGTGGCAGCCCGATGAAGCTGGGTCTGGACCTCTCCGGTGGTGTGCACTTCCTGATGGAAGTGGATATGGAGAAGGCCCTGGAAGCCCGACGCAAGGTCTATGAGGGTGAAGTCAAAACCCTGTTGCGCAAGGAGCGGGTGCGCTATCGCAGCCTGCCCGAGTTCAATGGCGCCATTCAGCTGGGCTTTGCCGACAAGGCCAGCCTGGACAAGGCGCAGCAGCTGATTCGCAATGACTTCAACGAGTTCGAGCTGAGCAGTGTCGAGCGCAGCGGGCAGCAGGTGCTGCGTCTGGCCCTGACGCAGGCCAAGGTGGTGGAGATCCGCGAGTATTCCATCAAGCAGAACCTGACCACTGTGCGTAACCGGGTCAACGAACTGGGTGTGGCCGAGCCGCTGGTGCAGCGTCAGGGCGCCAACCGTATCGTGGTCGAGCTGCCGGGTGTGCAGGACACCGCCGAGGCCAAGCGCATTCTCGGCAAGACCGCCAACCTGGAGTTCCGCCTGGCCGCCGAGCTGGATGCGCCGCGGGCCTCCAGCGAGATGTTCGAGTTCCGTGAGCCGGGCCGTGCGCCGGCCCAGCTGGAGCGCGATCTGATCATCACCGGTGACCAGGTCACCGATGCCCAGGCCAGCTTCGACGAGAACGGCGCGCCCCAGGTCAATATCCGCCTGGATGGTCGTGGTGGCGATCTGATGAATCGCGCCACCCGCAACAATGTCGGGCGCAGCATGGCGGTGATCTTTATCGAGCAGAAGCCGGTTACCCGTCTGGTGCGCCAGGTGGTCGACGGCGTCGAGTCCGAGGTGGAGGTGCAGACCTTTATCGAGGAGAAGAAGATCATCAGCCTGGCGACCATCCAGTCGCCGCTGGGCAGCAGCTTCCGCATCACCGGTCTGAACGGCCCGGGTGAGTCCTCCGAACTGGCCCTGTTGCTGCGTGCCGGTGGTCTGGCGGCGCCGATGTACTTCGCCGAGGAGCGCACCATCGGTCCGAGCCTGGGTGCGGACAACATCGCCAAAGGGGTGCAGGCCTCGATCTGGGCGATGCTCTTCGTCTCGCTGTTTATCGTGGTTATCTACCGCTTCTTCGGTGTGCTGGCGACTGTTGCCCTGGGCCTGAACATGGTGCTGCTGCTGGCGCTGATGTCGCTGCTCAGTGCCACCCTGACCCTGCCGGGTATCGCCGGTATCGTCCTGACCATGGGTATGGCGGTGGATGCCAACGTGCTGATCTTCTCCCGCATCCGCGAGGAACTGGCCAACGGCATGTCGGTGCAGCGCGCCATTCATGAAGGCTTCGATCGCGCCTATTCGGCGATCGTCGACGCCAACCTGACCACGCTGCTGGTGGGCGGCATCCTCTTTGCCATGGGTACCGGGCCGGTCAAGGGCTTTGCGGTCACCCTGTCGCTGGGGATTCTGACCTCGATGTTTACCGCCATTCTGGTCACCCGTGCCATGGTCAACCTGACCTGCGGCGGGCGTGACTTCAAGAAGCTGTGGATCTGAATGCCATGAATATAAAAACCATCAACTTTATGGGCATACGCAATATCGCGTTTGCCATTACCGTGCTGCTGACCCTGGTTGCGCTGGGTAGCCTGTTTACCAAGGGGCTCAACCTGGGGCTGGATTTCACCGGTGGTACGCAGATCGAACTGGGTTACGAGCAGCCGGCCGACCTCGGCAAGATCCGCCAGCAACTGTCTGCCGCCGGTTATGGCGATGCGGTGGTGCAGAACTTTGGTGCCACCACCGATGTGGTGGTGCGCATGCAGGGCGATGACCCCGATCTGGGGATCAAGGTCGCCGAAGCGCTGCGCCACTCCGGCGACAGGCTGGAGGTCAAGAAGGTCGAGTTCGTCGGTCCGCAGGTGGGTGAGGAGCTGCGCGACAAGGGCGGCCTGGGCCTGTTGCTGGCCCTGGGCGGGGTGATGCTGTACCTGGCCTTCCGCTTTCAGTGGAAGTTCGGCGTGGGTGCCATCGTATCCCTGGTGCATGACGTCATCATCACCCTGGGCATTCTGTCGTTCTTCCAGATCAGCTTCGATCTGACAGTGTTGGCGGCGCTGCTGGCCATTATCGGTTACTCGCTGAACGACACCATCGTGGTGTTTGACCGGGTGCGGGAAAACTTCCGGGTGCTGCGCAACACCAGCCTGATCGACAACATCAATATCTCCACCACCCAGACCCTGCTGCGCACCATGGCCACCTCGATCTCCACCTTGCTGGCGGTCGGGGCTCTGCTGGTGTTTGCCGGGGATAACCTGTTCGCCTTCTCCATTGCGCTGTTCGTCGGTGTGGCGGTGGGTACCTATTCCTCGGTGTATATCTCCAACGTGATGCTGATCTGGCTGGATCTGACCGTGGAAGACCTGATTCCGCCGGTGGTTGCCGAAGAGGTCGATGAGCGCCCCTGAATCTGTGGCATGCATCGCAGTTGTAGACAGGAACCGGGCAGGTATTGAACTGCCCGGTTTTTTTTCGCTCCAAGAAAGTGAAAACAGTCAGCCTGACCGCATGCGGTACGGGTGCGCAGGAGCGAGGGAGTCGGATATGAACAAGTCAATGTTGGTCGGTACGGTATTGGGTGCTGTGGGTGTGACGGCGGGTGGTGCAGTGGCCACCTACAGTCTGGTCAGTGGCCCGCAGTATGCCGAGGTGCTGGCGGTAACCCCGGTCAATGAAACCATCAAGACCCCGCGCCAGGTGTGCAATGACGTAACGGTGACGCGGCAGCGGCCGGTGCAGGACCAGCACCGTATCGCCGGTACTGCAGTCGGGGCTGTGGTGGGCGGCCTGCTGGGCAACCAGGTGGGCAAGGGCAGTGGCAAGAAGGTGGCGACCGTTGCCGGTGCCGTGGGCGGTGGCTATGCCGGCAACAAGGTGCAGGAGCATATGCAGAACAGCGACACCTATACCACCACCGAGACACGCTGCAACACGGTCACCGATATCAGCGAGAAGCGGGTGGGCTATGACGTGCGTTATCAGCTGGGCGACAAGGTCGATACCGTGCGCATGGCCTATGACCCGGGGCAGCGCATCGAGGTGCGGGATGGTCAGCTGGTGCTGGCTGCAGGCAACTGATCAGCGCTGCGGCAGGCTGGCCGGGTGAAAAGCGCCTCGCATTATGCGAGGCGTTTTTTTGGCAGCAGGCCCAGGCCGTGGAATGCCCAGTTCAGCAGCTGCTCGGTCAGCTGCTCCAGGCGATTGCCAGCCCGGCTATGGAACAGCCAGGCGGCGGCGATCAGGATCAAGGGCAGGGCGCCGCACAGGTAGTCGGTCAGCCAGTGGGCGCCGACCAGCAGGCGTGGCAGGGCCAGTAGCAGGATCAGGGGTGTCACCAGCCACAGGGCGCGGCTGGCGAAGCGGTAGAAGGCGAACAGCAGGAACGTGAAGAAGCCGATGGCGTGATCGCTCGGCAGGCTGGCCTTGGAGGCGTCCTTGGTGCGGATCTCGGGGAACTGCTCGGTGACCCGCACGGCATGCTCATGGCTCAGGGAGGGGCTCAGGCGCTTGGGCATCAGGTCGCCAGCCGCCACGGCGGTGCTGAAGGTGGCGCCCATCAGGATGGCGGCCGCCAGCACCCTTAAGCGTTGCCCAGGGCGGCTGCGCCAGGTGCAGTGGGCCACGGTGGCGAGCATGATCAGGCCCGCGACAAAGTCGACCCAGCGCTGGTTGGCAATGGCGACAAATTCGGCCCAGGCACCGGACAGGAGCAGCCAGTGGTTGAAAACCTCGAACAGGTCACGGTCGACGCCATCCCAGTAGCCGAGAAAGAAGGTGGCGAGCAGCAGCAGAGCAAGCAGGTGCAGCATCAGCCAGCTACCCAGGTTGCTGGCCTTGTCCTGTGCGTGGGGGTGTTGAGCTTCCATGTGCAACCTCCTGCTGCTGGGTACTGGACCGATTTGCCGGTCGTTAGCGCTTGAGTGAAGCCGACAGGTGGGGCTGGATTGCGGTCAGCACGGCCTTGAAGCACTTGGTATTGCCGGCGACGATCTGGCCTTTCTCCAGGAAGTCGTGGCCGCCGCTGAAATCGCTGACCAGGCCGCCTGCTTCCTGAATCAGCAGGGCGCCGGCGGCCATGTCCCATTCCGACAGGCCGAATTCCCAGAAGGCGTCGAAACGCCCGGCCGCGACATAGGCCAGGTCCAGGCTGGCAGCACCGGCACGGCGGATGCCGGCGGTCTGGCCAACCAGGCTGCGGAACATGCCGATATAGTTTTCCAGGTTGTCCATCTGGCTGTCGCGGAACGGGAAGCCGGTGCCGAGCAGGGCGCCTTCCAGGCTCTTGCGGCTGCTGACGCGCAGGCGGCGACCATTGAGGGCGGCGCCACGGCCACGGCTGGCGGTAAATTCTTCCTGGCGCACCGGGTCGATGATCACGGCGTGCTCCAGGCGGCCGCGGTATTTGCAGGCCACGCTGACGGCGTAGTGGGGGATGCCGCGGATAAAGTTGGTGGTGCCATCCAGCGGATCGATGATCCACAGGTAGTCGGCGCCTTCGCCGCTGCCCGCGCTCAGGCCGCTTTCCTCGCCGAGGATGCCGTGGTTGGGGAAGGCCTTGCGCAGGGCCTGGACGATCAACTGCTCGGCGGAGCGGTCGATTTCGGTCACATAGTCCTTGGCTTCTTTGGCATCGACCGAGATGACGTCCAAGCGTTCGGTCGAGCGGAAGATCATTTCGCCGGCGCTACGGGCTGCGCGCAGCGCGATATTCAGCATGGGCTGCATGGAGGTTCACCTGGGTCGTTAAAGAAAGCCGGCCATTCTAGCAGAAAAGTCGCTCGATTGAAGTGCAACCTGCGCCCGCGTGGCGTAAGTGCGCTCGCTTCGGTAAGCTTCGCTGCCTAATTTGCAGCTGTGTGAGTGCGTGCGTTGCTGGAGAATATTCGCGTCGTTCTGGTCAATACCAGCCATCCCGGCAATATCGGCGGGGCTGCCCGGGCCATGAAGAACATGGGCCTGTCCCGTCTGGTGCTGGTCGACCCCCTGGATTTTCCCAGTGGAGATGCCGTGGCCCGGGCCAGCGGTGCTACCGATATCCTCGATGCTGCCCAGGTGGTGGGCACTCTGGAGGAGGCGCTGGTGGGCTGCAACCTGGTGCTGGGCACCAGTGCCCGGGACCGGCGCATTCCCTGGCCGCTGCTCGATCCGCGCGAATGTGGCGTGGCCAGTTGCGAGCAGGCGGCTCTGGGCGGCGAGGTGGCGCTGGTGTTCGGCCGCGAATACGCCGGGCTGACCAATGAAGAGCTGCAGCGCTGCCATTACCATGTGCATATTCCGTCCAATCCGGATTTCAGTTCCCTGAACCTTGCAGCAGCGGTGCAGGTGCTGGCCTACGAGGTGCGTATGGCCTGGCTGGCGGCTCAGAACCAGCCGACCAAGGTGCCCAAGCTGGAAGCCACGGCGATCCAGAGTTCGCAGCCGGTGACGGCCGATGAGCTGGAGTCCTTCTACGGCCACCTGCAGGAAGCGCTGGTGGAGATCGGTTTCCTCGATCCGGCCAAGCCGCGGCATCTGATGAGCCGCTTGCGCCGCCTGTATGGGCGCAGCGAGGTGAGCAAGTTGGAAATGAATATCTTGCGTGGCATCTTGACCGAAACCATCAAGGCGGCGCGGGGCGAGCACCATAAGCAGGGGAAGGCCGATGTTTGAGCGTATGCGAGAGGATATCCAGAGCGTGTTCCATCGCGATCCGGCGGCGCGCAACGCCTTCGAGGTGGTCACCTGCTACCCGGGTCTGCATGCGGTATGGCTGCATCGTGTCGCCCATGCGTTGTGGGGCAGTGGCTGGAAGTGGTTGGCGCGGGTGGTGTCGAACTTTGGTCGCTGGCTCACCGGTATCGAGATCCATCCGGGGGCGAAGATCGGTCGGCGCTTCTTTATCGATCACGGCATGGGCATCGTGATCGGCGAGACCGCCGAGATCGGCGATGACGTGACCCTCTACCAGGGGGTGACCCTGGGCGGTACCAGCTGGAACAAGGGCAAGCGCCATCCGACCCTGGAGGATGGGGTGGTGGTGGGCGCCGGGGCCAAGGTGCTGGGGCCCTTTACCGTGGGTGCCGGGGCCAAGATCGGCTCCAATGCGGTGGTGACCAAGGCGGTGCCGCCGGGGGCTACGGCGGTCGGCATTCCCGGGCGCATCATCGCCAAGGTCGATGACGAGCAGCAGGCCAAGCGTCAGGCCATGGCCGAAAAACTGGGCTTCGATGCCTATGGCGTCAGCCAGGACATGCCGGACCCGGTGGCGCGTGCCATTGGTCAGTTGCTCGACCACCTGCATGCGGTGGACAGCCGCCTGGAGGGCATGTGTGGGGCGCTGAAATCCCTGGGCAGCGACTACTGTGCCAAGGAGCTGCCCGAACTGCGCGACGAGGATTTCGCCGATGTGGTCAAGGAAGTCGACGACAAGCCGGCGGCCTGATGGTGTGGGCGCGAGTACTTTGCTATGATGCGCACCCCTCCGATGGTCTAATCCTGAGTAAAACAATAGGTCTTATAGTTGACTTAAATACTCGGGAATTGCATACTCGCGGCAAATCGTCACCCTCGCGGTAATCCTTATGCGACTGACCACTAAAGGCCGTTACGCCGTCACCGCCATGCTCGATCTGGCGCTGCACGCTCAGCGTGGGCCGGTGTCTCTGGCGGATATTTCCGAGCGGCAGGGCATCTCCCTTTCCTATCTCGAACAGCTGTTCGCCAAACTGCGTCGCGGCAATCTGGTTTCCAGTGTGCGTGGGCCGGGTGGCGGCTATCAGCTGTCGCGGGACATGGGCGTTATCCAGGTGGCCGAGGTGATCGATGCGGTCAACGAATCGGTGGATGCCACCCGTTGCCAGGGGCAGGGTGATTGCCATTCCGGTGATACCTGCCTGACCCATCACCTGTGGTGCGATCTCAGCCAGCAGATACACGAATTCCTCAGCGGCATCAGCCTGGCCGACCTGGTCAGCCGCCGCGAAGTGCAGGAAGTTGCCCAGCGCCAGGATCAGCGCCGCTGCAATGGCAGGATGCCGCATCCGGATAAGATCGAAGCGTCCGCCGTGGAATAAGCGAGCGACGCCGGCCAGCAGGCCTGATACCTGATTAGGAGAGATTCAATGAAATTGCCGATTTACCTCGATTACTCCGCCACCACGCCGGTCGATCCCCGTGTGGCGCAGAAGATGTGCGAATGCCTGACCATGGACGGCAACTTCGGCAATCCGGCGTCGCGCTCCCATGTGTTCGGCTGGAAGGCCGAGGAAGCGGTGGAAAATGCCCGGCGCCAGGTGGCTGAACTGGTCAATGCCGACCCCCGCGAGATCGTCTGGACCAGTGGTGCCACCGAGTCCAACAACCTGGCCATCAAGGGCATTGCCGACTTCTACAAGAGCAAGGGCAAGCACCTGATCACCTCGAAGATCGAACACAAGGCGGTGCTGGACACCATGCGCCAGCTGGAGCGCGAAGGCTTCGAAGTGACCTATATCGAGCCGGGTGAAGACGGCCTGACCACCCCGGCCATGATCGAGGCGGCGCTGCGCGAAGACACCATTCTGGTGTCGATCATGCATGTGAACAACGAAATCGGCATCATCAACGACATTGCCGCCATCGGCGAGCTGACCCGTTCGCGCGGTGTGTTCTTCCATGTCGATGCGGCCCAGTCCACCGGCAAGGTGGCCATCGATCTGGACAAGCTCAAGGTCGACCTGATGTCCTTCTCGGCGCACAAGACCTACGGCCCCAAGGGCATGGGCGCCCTCTATGTACGCCGCAAGCCGCGTGTACGCCTGGAAGCCCAGACCCATGGCGGTGGCCATGAGCGTGGCATGCGCTCCGGCACCCTGCCGACCCACCAGATTGTCGGCATGGGTGAGGCCTTCCGTATCGCCAAGGAAGAAATGGCCAAGGATGCCCAGCGCGTGCTGGCCTTGCGCAATCGCTTCTTCGATCAGCTCAAGGACATGGAAGAGCTGTACGTCAACGGCAGCATGACGGCCCGCGTACCGCACAACCTCAACCTCAGCTTCAACTATGTGGAAGGCGAGTCGCTGATCATGGCCCTCAAGGATCTGGCGGTGTCGTCCGGTTCGGCCTGTACCTCGGCCTCCCTGGAGCCTTCCTATGTGCTGCGCGCCCTGGGGCGCAACGATGAGCTGGCGCACAGCTCCATCCGCTTCAGCTTCGGTCGTTTCACCACTGAAGAAGAAATCGACTACGCCGCGCAGAAGGTTCGCGAGGCGGTGACCAAGCTGCGCGAATTGTCGCCGCTGTGGGATATGTTCAAAGAGGGTGTGGACCTGTCCAAGGTCGAGTGGACAGCACACTAAAGCTACCGCCGAGTAGCCCCTGATGAGAGAGGAATTGCAACATGGCTTACAGTGAAAAGGTTATTGACCACTACGAGAATCCGCGCAACGTCGGCAAGATGGATGCGCAGGATCCGGACGTTGGCACCGGCATGGTCGGTGCGCCGGCCTGTGGCGACGTAATGCGCCTGCAGATCAAGGTCAACGAGCAGGGCGTGATCGAAGACGCCAAGTTTAAGACCTATGGCTGTGGTTCGGCCATCGCCTCCAGCTCCCTCGCCACCGAGTGGATGAAGGGCAAGACCCTGGATGAGGCCGAGACCATCAAGAACACCCAGCTGGCCGAAGAACTGGCCCTGCCGCCGGTGAAGATCCACTGCTCGGTGCTCGCCGAAGACGCCATCAAGGCGGCGGTGCGCGACTACAAGCAGAAGAAAGGTTTGCTCTAAGGAGAGTTGTCGATGGCTATCAGCATGACCGAAGCTGCCGCTCAGCACGTGCGCCGCTCCCTGGAAGGGCGTGGCAAGGGCGAGGGTATCCGCCTGGGGGTACGTACCACCGGCTGTTCCGGCCTGGCCTATGTGCTGGAGTTTGTCGATGAAACCGCCGGTGAGGATCAGGTGTTCGAGAGTCACGGGGTCAAGGTGATCATCGATCCCAAGAGTCTGGTCTACCTCGATGGCACCGAGCTGGACTTCGTCAAGGAAGGTTTGAACGAAGGCTTCAAGTTCAACAACCCCAACGTGCGCGGCGAATGCGGCTGCGGCGAAAGCTTCAATGTCTGAAGGTAGAACCTAGTGGGGAGCCCCTGTCACTTCGCCCTGTTCGACCTGCAGCCCGATTTTCGCTTGGATCTCGACCTGCTGGCCGCCCGCTACCGTGAGCTGGCCCGGCATGTGCACCCGGATCGCTTTGCCGATGCCTCCGAGCGCGAGCAGCGCCTGGCGCTGGAGCAGTCCGCGCAGCTCAACGAGGCCTACCAGGTGCTCAGGAGTGCGCCGCAGCGCGCCCGCTACCTGCTGACTCTGCGCGGGGCCGAGCTGCCGCTGGAGGTCACGGTGCAGGATGGCGAGTTCCTTCTGCAGCAGATGCACTGGCGCGAAGAGCTGGAAGACCTGCAGGACAGTGCCGATCTGGCAGGGGTGGCGTCCTTCAAGCGGCGTTTGAAGGCGGCTCAGGATGAGCTCAACGAAAGCTTCGCGGTTTGTTGGGATGATCCGCAGCAACGTGAGCAGGCCGAACGCCTGATGCGTCGCATGCAGTTTCTCGACAAGCTTTCCTTTGAGGTGCGCCAACTGGAAGAGCGCCTCGACGATTAATGCGCGCACGCCTGTCATGGCGTGCCTGCCAGCCGATAAGCAATGACTGACCATGGCCCTACTGCAGATCGCTGAGCCCGGACAAAGCCCGCAACCCCACCAGCGTCGGTTGGCGGTCGGCATTGACCTGGGCACCACCAATTCACTCGTTGCTGCGGTGCGCAGCGGCCTTAGCGCGCCCCTGGCGGACGAAACCGGTGCGGTTATCCTGCCCTCGGCGGTGCGCTATTTCGCCGATCATGTACGGGTGGGCGATGCGGCCAAGGCGGCCGCCTCCAGTGACCCGCTGAATACCGTGCTGTCGGTCAAGCGCCTGATGGGGCGTGGCCTGGAAGACGTCAAGCAACTCGGTGAGCAGCTGCCTTACCGTTTCGTGGCGGGCGAGTCCCATATGCCCTTTATCGACACCGTGCAGGGCCTGAAGAGCCCGGTGGAAGTGTCGGCCGATATCCTCAAGGTACTGCGTCAGCGTGCCGAAGCCGCCCTGGGCGGTGAGTTGGTGGGGGCGGTGATCACCGTGCCGGCCTATTTCGATGACGCCCAGCGTCAGGCCACCAAGGATGCCGCGCGCCTGGCCGGGCTGAGCGTGCTGCGCCTGCTCAACGAGCCCACCGCGGCGGCCGTGGCCTATGGCCTGGACCAGCATGCCGAGGGGCTGGTGGCGATCTATGACCTGGGTGGCGGGACCTTTGATATTTCCATTCTGCGCCTGACCGGTGGTGTGTTCGAGGTGCTGGCCACGGGCGGCGACAGCGCTCTGGGCGGCGATGACTTCGATCATGCGATTGCCGGCTGGATAGTCGAGCAAGCGGGTATCTCCTCCGACCTTGACCCAACCCAGCAGCGCCTATTGCTGGAGGCGGCCTGTGCGGCCAAGGAAGCCCTGACCCAGGCCGATCGCGCCAGCCTGAACTATGGCGACTGGCGCGGCGAGCTCAGTCGCGAACAGTTCGATGCCCTGATCGAGCCCATGGTCGCGCGCAGCCTCAAGGCATGCCGGCGCGCCGTGCGTGATGCCGGTATCGAACTGGAAGAGGTCGAGGCGGTGGTCATGGTCGGCGGCTCGACCCGTGTGCCGCGGGTGCGTCAGGCAGTGGCCGAGCTGTTCGGTCGTGAGCCCTTGACCGATATCGACCCGGATCAGGTGGTGGCCATCGGCGCCGCCATCCAGGCCGATACCCTGGCCGGCAACCAGCGTGGCCAGGGTGAAGAGTTGCTGCTGCTGGATGTGATTCCGCTGTCCCTGGGGCTGGAGACCATGGGCGGGCTGATGGAAAAGGTGATCCCGCGCAACACCACCATTCCGGTAGCCCGGGCCCAGGATTTCACCACCTACAAGGATGGCCAGACGGCCATGCTGATCCATGTGCTGCAGGGCGAGCGCGAGCTGATCAGTGCCTGTCGCTCCCTGGCGCGCTTCGAGTTGCGCGGGATTCCGCCGATGGTGGCCGGTGCGGCGAAGATTCGCGTGACCTTCCAGGTTGATGCCGACGGCCTGCTCAGTGTCTCGGCTCGGGAGCTGGTATCGGGGGTGGAGGCCAGTATCCAGGTCAAGCCGTCCTACGGTCTGACCGATGGCGAGATCGCCCGCATGCTGCAGGACTCCTTCCAGAATGCCGGGGATGACAAGCTGGCCCGCGCCCTGCGCGAACAGCAGGTGGATGCCCAGCGTCTGCTGGGAGCGGTGGAGGCGGCCCTGCTCGCCGATGGTGAACGCCTGCTCGATGCCGACGAGCGTCTGGCCATCGAGGCGCAGATGCAGCAGTTGCGCGAGCTGATGGCGGGCAGTGATGGCCTGGCCATCGAGCAGCAGACCAAGCGCCTGACCCAGGTGACCGATGCCTTTGCCGCGCGCCGTCTGGATGCCACGGTCAAGGCCGCCCTGGCCGGTCGTAGTCTTAACGAGATCGAGGAGTAAGCATGCCGCAGATCATTTTTCTGCCCCACGCCGTTTTCTGCCCGGAGGGGATGGTGGTGGAGGCCGAGCCGGGCACCTCTGTCCTCGAAGTGGCCCATGCCCACCATATCGAGATCGAGAGTGCCTGTGGCGGCGTCTGTGCCTGCACCACCTGCCACTGCATCATTCGCGAGGGTTTCGACTCGCTGAACGAGGCCGATGAGCTGGAAGAAGACCTGCTGGACAAGGCCTGGGGCCTGGAGGCGCAATCGCGTCTGTCCTGTCAGGCGATTGTCGGCAGCGAGGATCTGACCGTGGAGATCCCCAAGTACTCGCTTAACCATGCTTCCGAAGCGCCGCACTGAGTCAAGGAGTTGCCATGAGCCTGAAGTGGATTGATGTGCTGGAAATCGCCATTCAACTGGCCGAGTCCAAGCCCGATGTTGACCCGCGCTATGTCAATTTCGTCGACCTGCATCAGTGGGTGCTGGCCCTGCCGGATTTTGCCGACGACCCCCAGCGCGGTGGCGAGAAGGTGCTGGAGGCCATCCAGGCGGCCTGGATCGAAGAAGCCGACTGATAGGCGCAGCACGCGCCTTACGCTTTTAACCAGAACCCGCGTATAATTCGCGGGTTTAATTTTTCGTTTTACTCATTGTTTCTGGAGTTTCACATGGCTGTTCAACGCACTTTCTCCATCATCAAGCCCGATGCCGTTGCCAAAAACGTGATTGGTGAGATCACCAGCCGTTTCGAGAAGGCCGGCCTGCGCGTCGTTGCTTCGAAAATGGTTCAGCTGTCCGAGCGCGAAGCTGCTGGCTTCTACGCCGAGCACAGCGAGCGTGGCTTCTTCAAGGACCTGGTTGCCTTCATGACCTCCGGCCCGGTTATCGTCCAGGTTCTGGAAGGTGAAGATGCCGTACTGAAGAACCGCGAGCTGATGGGTGCTACCAACCCGAAAGAAGCCGCTGCCGGCACCATTCGTGCTGATTTCGCCGTTTCCATCGACGAAAACGCCGTACACGGCTCCGACTCCGAAGCTTCCGCTGCCCGCGAAATCGCTTACTTCTTCTCCGCTACCGAAGTTTGCGCCCGTATTCGCTAAGCGAAACCGGGGAGGGTGAAGCCATGACTGATGCTATCGGCAAGATCAATCTGCTGGGTCTGACCCAGGCAGAAATGGAGCAGTTCTTCGAGCGTATCGGGGAAAAGCGCTTCCGTGCCGGTCAGGTGATGAAGTGGATTCACCACTTTGGCGTCGATGATTTCGACGCCATGAGCAATGTCGGCAAGGCCTTGCGCGAAAAGCTCAAGGCCTGTGCCGAGATTCGCGGCCCGGAAGTGGTCAGCGAAGATATTTCCACCGATGGCACGCGCAAGTGGGTAGTGCGGGTGGCGTCGGGCAGTTGTGTGGAAACCGTGTATATCCCCCAGGGCTCGCGGGGCACGCTGTGCGTGTCGTCCCAGGCCGGCTGCGCGCTGGATTGCAGTTTCTGCTCGACCGGCAAACAAGGATTCAACAGCGACCTGACCGCGGCCGAGGTGATCGGCCAGGTGTGGATCGCCAACAAGTCGTTCGGCAGTGTGCCGGCGAAGATCGACCGGGCCATCACCAACGTGGTGATGATGGGCATGGGCGAGCCGCTGCTCAACTTCGACAATGTGGTCGCCGCCATGAACATCATGATGGATGACCTGGGTTATGGCATTTCCAAACGCAAGGTGACTCTGTCCACCTCCGGCGTGGCACCGATGATCGACAAGCTCGGCGAGGTGATCGACGTCTCCCTGGCCCTGTCCCTGCACGCGCCCAACGATGAGTTGCGCAACGTGCTGGTGCCGATCAACAAGAAGTACCCCCTGGCGGTGGTGCTGGATGCCTGCAAACGTTATATCTCGCGTCTCGGCGAGAAGCGCGTGCTGACCATCGAGTACACCCTGCTCAAGGATGTCAACGACAAGCCCGAGCACGCCGAAGAGATGATTGCCCTGCTCAGGGATGTGCCGTGCAAGGTCAACCTGATCCCTTTCAACCCCTTCCCCCATTCGGGCTACGAACGGCCCAGCAACAATGCGATACGCCGTTTCCAGGACCTGCTGCACAAAGCCGGGCACAATGTCACCGTACGCACTACCCGCGGCGAGGATATTGATGCAGCCTGTGGCCAGCTGGTCGGCCAGGTCATGGACCGCACCCGTCGCAGCGAACGCTATATTGCCGTGCGGCAACTGAGTAGCGAGGCCGAAGCGCCGAGTTCCGCCGCCAAGTGAACCCGAAGGGAGGATACCCATGACCTTGCGCCCCGCGCTGTTCTTGTTGCTCGCCAGCCTGCTGGCTGGTTGCGTGTCGACTGGTACTGTGGACCCGATGAGAACGGGCAAGGGGCGCGAGGAAGCCCGCGATGCCTATATCCAGCTGGGTATAGGCTATCTGCAGGAAGGCCAGAGCGAGCGGGCCAAGGTGCCGCTGCGCAAGGCTCTGGAACTGGATCCTGCCAGTGCCGATGCGCACTCGGTGCTGGCGCTGGTGTTCCAGGTGGAAATGGAATCCAAGCTGGCCGACGAGCATTTTCGCAAGGCCCTGTCCCAGCGTCCCAACGATGCACGTCTGCTCAACAACTATGGCAGTTTCCTGTTCGAGCAGAAGCGCTATGAGGATGCCAGCCAGCGTTACCTGCAAGCGGCTCAGGACACCATGTACCCGGAGCGTTCGCGGGTTTTCGAGAACCTGGGCATGACCGCCCTGATGCTCAAGCAGCGCGAGCAGGCCAAGACCTATTTCGAGCGCGCCCTGCGCCTGAACAGCTCTCAACCACGCGCCATGCTGGAACTGGCAGTGCTCAATTACGAGGACGGCCTCTATGTGCCGGCCCGTGACTACTACGAGGGTTTCAGTCAGCTGTCCGAGCAGAATGCCCGTAGCCTGCTGCTGGGCGCTCGTCTGGCCAAGATCTTCGATGACCGCGACCGGGCCGCGACCCTCGGCCTGCAATTGCGGCGTCTCTACCCGGGTACCCCGGAATATCAGCAATACAAGTCGGAGCGATAATGAAAGCGGCGCAACCCGAAGTGCTGGCTGCCCCTCGTAGCAATCCAGGCGAGACGCTGCGCAAGGCCCGCGAGAGCCGTGGCTGGAGCGTTGCCGAGGTGGCCACTCAGCTCAATCTGACCGCCCAGCGGGTCAGCCAGATCGAGGCGGGGGCTTTCGACAAGCTGCCCGGGCACACCTTTGCCCGTGGTTATGTGCGCACCTACGCCAAATTGCTCGGCGTCGACCCCAATCGCCTGGTTCTTGAGTTCGACCACTACACCAACAGCGATGCCAGCGGTTGCGCGGTACACAGCCTGGGTCATATCGAAGAGCCGCGCAGCTATTCGCAGCGCATGTTGCGCCTGGTCAGCTTTGTCCTGCTGCTGGGTCTGGCCGGGGCCGGTTTCTACTGGTGGCAGGAGCAGGTCGAAAGTCGTGGCGAGCAAAGTCTGGCGGCCAGTTTCGAACAGGTCGAGGTGGAAAGCGTCGACGGCACCACCCTGATTCATGCCCTGGATGAGCCGGAAGACCAGGCCGTGTTGCTGGCCCAGGGCGATGCGCCACTGCTGTTGCCCCTGGATAGTGCCCAGGCCACAGGCGAGGATGCAGCCGAAACCGAAGCCAGCGCGGCCGGTGTCGATGAGGCGCCCGCCCAGCAGGTCGTGGCCAGCGCCACGCCGCCTGCCCCGGTCGAGCCCGTGGCTGCCCCGGCAGCGGTGCAGGAGGTGGTTGCTGCAGCGGCGCCGCTGGCGGCCGGCCAGGCCCGGGTCAACATCGACTTTACCGCCGATTGCTGGACCCAGTTGACCGACGCCGATGGCAAGGTGCTGTTCAGCGCCCTCAAGCGCAAGGGCGACAATCTGGAGCTGGTCGGCAAGCCGCCCTTCGAGTTGCGCCTGGGCTTTGCCCGCGGCGCCCAGGTCCGTTACAACGGCGCCGCCGTGGATGTCATGCCCTTTGTCTCGGGCGAGACGGCGCGCATGAAATTGGGGCAGTAAGATGCAGTGCGAATCACCGATCAAGCGTCGCCTGTCGCGCAAAATCTGGGTGGGCTCGGTGCCGGTGGGCGGCGATGCGCCCATTGCCGTGCAGAGCATGACCAATACCGACACCAATGATGTGGCCGCCACCGTGGCGCAGATCCGTCGCCTGGAAGATGCCGGTGCCGACATTGTCCGCGTCTCGGTGCCGGACATGGACGCCGCCGAAGCCTTCGGCAAGATCAAGCAGCAGGTACGCGTGCCGCTGGTGGCCGATATCCACTTCGACTACCAGATCGCCCTGCGCGTGGCCGAGCTGGGTGTCGATTGCCTGCGCATCAACCCGGGCAATATCGGGCGTGAGGATAGGGTGCGCGCCGTGGTGGAAGCGGCCCGCGAGCGCGGTATTCCGATTCGTATCGGGGTCAACGCCGGCTCGCTGGAGAAGGACCTGCAAAAGAAATATGGCGAGCCGACCCCGGAAGCCCTGGTCGAGTCGGCCCTGCGCCATGTCGAGCACCTGGATCGACTGAACTTCCCCGACTTCAAGGTCAGCGTAAAGGCTTCCGACGTATTTATGGCCGTGGCCGCCTACCGGCTGCTGGCCAAGCAGATCGAACAGCCGCTGCACCTGGGCATCACCGAAGCCGGTGGCCTGCGTTCCGGTACGGTCAAGTCGGCTGTCGGCCTGGGCATGCTGCTGGCCGAGGGCATCGGCGATACCATCCGCATCTCCCTGGCCGCCGATCCGGTGGAGGAGATCAAGGTCGGTTACGACATCCTCAAGTCGCTGCGCCTGCGCTCGCGGGGCATCAACTTTATCGCCTGCCCGAGTTGTTCGCGGCAGAACTTCGACGTGGTCAAGACCATGAACGAACTGGAGCAGCGCGTCGAAGACCTGCTGGTGCCGCTGGACGTGGCCGTGATCGGTTGTGTGGTCAACGGCCCGGGTGAAGCCAAGGAGGCCCATATCGGCCTGACCGGTGGTTCGCCCAACCTGATCTATATCGACGGCAAGCCGGCGCAAAAACTGACCAATGACAACCTGGTGGATGAGCTGGAAAAGCTGATTCGCCAGAAAGCGGCCGACAAGCTGGCGGCTGACGCCGCACTGATCGTCCGCAGCTGATACCCGTTAAGGAAAAGAATTGAGCAAGCCCCTGCAAGCCATTCGTGGCATGAACGACATCCTGCCCGAGCAGACCCCGCTCTGGCGCTACTTCGAAGGCACGGTGGCAGCCCTGCTGGATGGCTACGGCTACCGGCAGATCCGCATGCCGATTGTCGAGTTCACCGAGCTGTTCAAGCGCTCCATCGGCGAGGTCACCGATATCGTCGAGAAGGAGATGTACACCTTCGAAGACCGCAACGGCGACTCCCTGACCCTGCGCCCGGAAGGCACCGCCGCCTGTGTGCGTGCCGTGCTGGAGCACGGCCTGGCCGGTGGTGGGCAGACCCAGAAACTCTGGTACATCGGCCCCATGTTCCGCCATGAGCGCCCGCAGAAGGGCCGCTACCGCCAGTTCCACCAGATCGGCGTGGAGGTCTTCAATATCGACGGCCCGGATATCGACGCCGAGATGATCATCATGACCTGGCGCCTCTGGCAGCTGCTGGGCATCCGTGAGGCGGTGACCCTGGAGCTCAACAGCCTGGGCACCAGTGCGGCGCGGGCGGTTTACCGCGACGCCCTGGTCGAATACCTCAGTGCCCGCGCCGAGCAGCTGGACGAAGACAGCCGCCGTCGCCTGAACAGCAACCCGTTGCGCGTGCTCGACAGCAAGGTGCCGGAAACCCAGACCCTGCTGGTGGATGCACCGAAGCTGGCGGACTACCTGGACGAGGAGTCCAAGGTTCACTTCGAGGGCCTGAAAGCCCGCCTGGATGCCGCCGGCGTGCCCTATGTGATCAATCCCAAGCTGGTGCGTGGTCTGGATTACTACAGCAAGACCGTATTCGAATGGGTGACCAGCGAGCTGGGTTCCCAGGGCACCGTCTGCGCCGGTGGCCGCTACGACGGCCTGGTCGAGCAGATGGGCGGCAAGCCGACCCCGGGGGTGGGTTTTGCCATGGGCATCGAACGCCTGGTGCTATTGCTGGAAACTCTGGGTAAAGTGCCTGCCGAGCTTGCTCGCCAGGTGGATGTCTATCTGTGCGCCTTTGGCGAGGCGGCCGAGCTGGTGGCACTGGCTTTGGCCGAGCGCCTGCGTGACCAGGTGCCCGGTTTGCGTCTGCAGGTCAATGCCGGCGCCGGCAGTTTCAAGAGCCAGTTGAAGAAGGCCGACAAGAGTGGCGCGCATTACGCCCTGGTGCTGGGTGAAGACGAACTGGCCCGGCAGGTGGTAGGTTGCAAGCCGCTGCGCGATCAGTCCGAGCAGCAGAGCATTGCCTGGGACGAACTGGGCGCCTACCTGGCAGAGCGTATCGCGCAGGCCTAGCAGGCGGCAGTTAACGAGTAACGCGGCGCCGCATGGCCTGCGATCAGCATAAGCGAATAGGAGTACTGGGGTGGTTTCGCGTACCGATGAAGAAGAGCTGGCGGTAATCAAGGAGTGGTGGCAGCGCAATGGCATGCCGCTGGTGACCGGCGTGCTGCTGGCACTGGTGCTGGTCTTCGGCTGGCAGGGCTGGCAGAAATACCAGGCCAATCAGGCCCACGGCGCCTCCATGCTCTATCAGCAGCTGCTGGAAGAAGCCCTGACTCCGGCTGGCCAGGCCGATACCGCCAAGGTGGTGGAGCTGGCCGGCAAGCTCAAGAACGAGTTCGGCGGCAGTCACTATGCCCAGTACGCCAGTCTGTTCGTCGCCAAGCTGGCGGTCGAGTCGGGCAAACTGGACGATGCCGCCGCCGAGTTGCAGGCGGTGGTCAACAAGCCGGCCGACGACAAGCTGGGTGAGCTGGCGCGTCAGCGTCTGGCCCGGGTCCTGGCGGCTCAGGGGCAGGTCGAGCAGGCGCTGCAGTTGCTGGAAACCAAGGCGGCCGAAGGGGCCTTCCTGGCCAGCCGAGAAGAACTCAAGGGCGACCTGCTGGTGCGCCTCGGCCGCCCTGATGAGGCCTTTGAAGCCTACAGCAAGGCCAAGGCCGCTGTTTCCGAAGATGCCGCCCTGGGCGGTCTGCAAATGAAGCTGGATGACCTGGCAAAAGGGGATGCGTGACGTGATGCGCTGGAAAAATGCCGCAGTGCTGGCCTTGGCCGTCGTGGTCGTAGGTTGCAGCAGCAACACCAAAAAGGAATTGCCGCCAGCCGAACTGCCGAAGTTTGAGCGCGAAGTGCAGCTGAAGAAGGAGTGGAGCCGCTCCATCGGCAAGGGCCAGGGCGACACCTTCAATATGCTGACCCCGGCGATCGAGGGCGACCGTCTGTTTGCCGCCGATGTCACGGGCCTGGTCATGGCCCTGGACCGCCTGAGTGGCAAGGTGCTGTGGAAAAAGGACCTGAAAGCGCCGGTTTCCGGTGCCGTGGGTGCCGGCTACGGCCTGGTCACCATGGGTACGCTCAAGGGTGAAGTGATCGCCCTGGATGCCAGCAGTGGTGAAGAGAAGTGGCGCTCCCGGGTGACCAGCGAAGTGCTGGCCGCCCCGGCAGTGAACGGTGATGTGGTGCTGGTGCAGACCCAGGACGACCGCCTGATCGCCTTCGACGCCGATACCGGCAATCAGCGCTGGATCTTCGAAAGCACCCCGGCGGTGCTGACCCTGCGCGGCACCGGCAGCCCGCTGCTGACCAACCGACTGGCCATCGCCGGCCTGTCCACCGGCAAGGTCATCGCCCTGGACGCCCAGCGCGGCATCCCGGTGTGGGAGCAGCGCGTGGCCATTGCCCAGGGCCGTTCGGAACTGGAGCGTGTGGTGGATATCGACGGTGGCCTGCTGTTGTCGGCCGGCACCCTGTATGCCGTGAGCTATCAGGGCCGTGTGGCGGCGATGGATCTGGAAAGCGGGCGTATTCTCTGGCAGCGCGAAGCCTCCAGCTCCGTGGGCGTGGCCCAGGGCTTTGGCAACGTCTATGTCAGCCTGGCCAGTGGCACCGTGGAAGGCATCGACGAGCGCAGCGCTTCGGCCCTGTGGAGCAACGACGCCCTGGCGCGCCGCCAGCTGTCGGCACCGGAAGTGTTTTCCAGCTACGTGGCCTTCGGTGACCTGGAAGGCTACCTGCACCTGATCAGCCAGGTGGACGGCCGTTTCGTCGGTCGCGAGCGCATTGACAGCAGTGGCCTGCGTGCCCGTCCGCTGGTGGTGGGCGACTGGCTCTATGCCTTTGGCAATGGCGGCAACCTGGTGGCCCTGACCATCAAGTGAAGCCTTGGCTATGCTGCACAGCATCGCTGCTGTGCGGTCTGGCCGAAGCAATAAATTCGGCCGCTGCCCGTGCAGCGGCTTTTGTATTTTCTGAAATAACCAAGTGGAGAGCCTGATGGTTCCCGTAATTGCCCTGGTGGGCCGCCCGAACGTGGGCAAGTCCACCCTGTTTAACCGCTTGACCAAGTCCCGTGACGCGATTGTCGGCGACCTGTCTGGTCTGACCCGTGA
>OGCL01001163.1_pt1 | contig 23704 bp, 14 predicted proteins | sample 1570041 | NCBI WGS metagenome assembly OGCL01 (sample SAMN06266162, study PRJEB24511) | hot springs metagenome | isolation source: Hot spring water | place: South Africa: Limpopo | collected 2015-06-22 | reverse complement strand
CTATGCGATGGGCTGAACAACTGGATGGATGAAAAAGGCTTCCAGAAGCTGGAAGACTTGCTGGTGCGCCAAGCCGGCAGGGCGGACTTTCGCATCTCGGTGCCCGGCTACGGCGATGGCCGATTCAGTTTCCTGAAGGTCTGAGCAGCACGCGTTCATGAACCCCCAACTACTGGCACTGGCCATTCTGTTAGCGACGAACGCGGCCGCCTTCACGCTGTTGGGCGTCCTGTTGTACCGAATGTTCGGTCAGTTGGCCGTCACGCAAGACACGGTGGAGCAGCGCACAGCCCTCTTGGCAGACGCTGGCAAGCAACTTCACCATCAGCTCACTTCGGTCGACAGGCTGAGCGAACGCCTGCACATGACGCTCGACAAGCTCGGCCAACTGCCGCAGAGCCTGCGCGTGTCGGCACAGGACGTCGAAGCGCTCGGTAACCTCAGTGACGCCATGTCGCCCGACAGCATGGAGAACCACGAACGGCTGCTGGATGACATGCGCGAGCTGCTGGAATCGCTCGGCAACGTTCGTCCAGATACCTACGCCCAGTGGCACCAGCTCAACCAGCGCAAATTGGAGCAAGCCATGGCCCAGCGAGGCCGAGCATCCGCCGAACTCGAGCAACTCAAACTGCGCCTCAACGAGGCCAACCTGGTGATCAACGAGCTTCGGCGCGCCAACCGTATCGCAGACACCCACGCACAGGCAGCCGACGTGCTGCGACAGAATCTGGATCAGCAACAAGTGCTGCTGGGACGTGCGAAGGAACGGGCGCGTAAAGCCGAAGCGGAACTGGAAGCGCTGAGAGCAGATGCCGTCAGAATTCAGTCCGAACTCGACGCTGCAACCAGCCGTAAGCAAGCGACGGAGGAGACGCTCAAAGGTCAGATGGATGCCGTGTCAAAAGAGCGCGACCTGCTGTTCAGCCAGTTGGAGGAGATGCGTGAAGAGATGCAGCGCACCCAGCGCGAGAAAGACTTCATCGAAGACAAACTGCTGGACCTGGACCAAGTCACGCGTGCATCATGACCTCAACCGGGGCCGCTGCCCGCGCGCACCACGAGGTCGCTCTGCGCTTCTGCCACACACGGCAAGATCAGACCTTCGTCATGTTCGTCAACGCTCAGACCTGGCCAGGCCACTCGGTAACGCACCTGCCCAGACTGCAGCCGCGCGATGCAGGTGCGGCAGGTGCCGTTGCGGCAGGATCGTGCTGGCGACAGCCCGGCAGCCAGCGCCGCCTCAACCAGGCTCTGCCCGGAGCCGACTGTGAAACGGATCCCCTCGGGTAGCCAGGTCACCTGCCACGCGCGCGTACCACCGAGCGAATCAGCCATGCGTCATGCTCCCCTGTCCGTTTACGCCTGAATTGTCGCCGCCCGTCAGCCGTCGAACAGCGGCAGCGTGTCGAGCATGCTTTTCGCATCACGCTGCCCGGCCTGGCGTAAGCCGGCCATCTTCACGCCAAGCAGCCGCAATCGCTCGTCCAGCGGCACGGTCTTGAGGCACCGGCCAGCCCAGAGACGGATGGTGGCGGCATCGTCTGTCGGTGCAGTCAGGGTGATGCTGCGGGTGACGATGCGGAAATCGCTGTAGCGCAGCTTGACCCCCACATTGCGGCCGACATAGCCTTTGCGCACGAGGTCCGCGGCCAGTTGCTCGCACAAGCGCGTGAACCGTTCACCCAACTCCGTCCGGTCCGATCGAGGATGCAAGTCGCGCTCGAACGTGGTCTCGCGGCTGATGGACTTGGGTTCGCGCCACACCACAACCGGCCGTTCGTCGCGGCCATGGGCGGCGTCGTGCAGCCACTGGCCGTAGGTGCGGCCGAAGGTGTCGCACAGCTGCTCGACGGGCATGGCGGCCAACTCGCCGATGGTGTGCACACCCATCTCCGCCAAACGGGCACTGGCCTTGGGGCCGATGCCATTGATCCGCGCCGCCGGCAAGGGCCAGATGCGGCTGGGCAGATCGTCCAGGGTCAGCACCGTCAGGCCATCGGGCTTGTCCAGATCTGAGCCGATTTTGGCCAGCAGCTTGTTGGGCGTCACGGCAATGGAGCAGCTCAGACCGGTCGCATCGCGCACCGCAGCCTTGATGCGCGCTGCCAGGGCACGCACGCCGGCGGCCGGATCATCACGCTCAGTGCGCTGAGCGCCGGCTACATGGGTGAGATCCAGGTAGATCTCGTCGATGCCCCGGTCTTCGATCACCGGTGCCACGGTGGCCACCGCACCCTTGAATGCCCGGGAGTGACGGCGGTACTCGTCGAAATCGACTGGCAGCAAAATCGCATCGGGCGCCAGCGCAGCGGCTTTCATCAAGCCCATGCCCGAGTGCACGCCAAGGGCGCGCGCGGCATATGTGGCGGTGGTGATCACCCCGCGGCCAGCGTAATCGCGCAGCCGGGCGAAGCGAGCGAGCCCTGCGCCGCCAGCGTCCGGCGCATGGCGACGTCCCCCCCCGATGACGACTGGCAAGCCTGTCAGTTCAGGATATCGCAGCAACTCGACCGAGGCATAGAACGCGTCCATGTCAAGGTGAGCAATCCAACGGCGGGGCAACGTCACGGCGCGGGCACACTCCAGAGCATGCCCGCGATTGTGACCGCGGTTGGGTCGTCGCGCCTCAGGCCTTGATGTCCAGGAGGCTGCCTGTGAGCTGCTGATCGGTCTGAATGCTGCGCAGGTTCGCCCGGTAGGCGGCCGCCGCGTCCATCTGTTCGACCAGGTCGGCCGCAAGGGCTGCACCAATCTCCTCGGCCTTGCCGATCGTGGTCAGCACGCCGGCCTGCTCCTGGGTCTCAAGCTGGACCACCTGCCGCTGAAACTGCGGCGTCTGCGCGTTGGCAATGTTGTGAGCGGCCGTGTCCAGCCGCAACGAAGCGGCCTGCACGCCGCTGAGTGCTGTCGTGGAAACAATGTTCATGGGGCCCTCCAATGGCACGACCATCGACCAAAAAGCAGGGAAACTTGAGCCCAGATCAAGCGATCACGTGCCGAGACGTGACAAGCTTCACGGTTTAAGCTGGCTCGCAGGCGCCGTGTGCTGCTGCGCGTGACCCGTTTTTGTCACCGACTCCTCCGCCAGGTCGGACGAGTCCTCATCAAGCTGACGCAAGCTTGACCGAAAATGGCCAAGCTGTTTCTGGATTTTCGTACCCATCCATGTCCACTTCGCCCGAATATGACGTGATCGTCGTGGGTGCCCGCTGCGCGGGCGCCGCTTCCGCCATGCTCCTCGCCCGACAGGGCCACCGCGTGCTGATGATCGACCACGCCCGCTTCCCCAGCGACGTGCGCCTGTCCACCCATCTGCTGTGGCACAGCGGCGTGGACTTGCTGGCCAAGTGGGGCGTCCTTGACGCACTGCGCGCGACCGGCTGTCCCGAACTGACCCGATTCAAGCTCGACATGGGCGAACTGGTGTTGCGTGGCGCTCCACCGGACACACGGGTCGGTGCCGCCATGGCGCCACGCCGCATCGTGCTGGATCAGGTGCTGATCGACGCCGCGCGCGACGCCGGCGCCGAACTCCGCGAAGGTGTCGTGCTGGAAGACGTGCTTCAAGAAGGCGGACGGGTTGTGGGCATTCAGGGCCGCCTGGATGATGGCAGCCCCTTCGAGGCGCGCGCGCGCATCGTCGTAGGGGCCGACGGCACGCACTCGCGCGTGGCGCGCTGCGTGGCAGCCGAGTCGTATCACACCTTCCCAAAAGAGGCCGGCGCCTTCAACACCTTCTCCTACTTCAGCGGCATCGCGCTGGACGGCGTGGAGTTCTATTCGCGTCCAGAGCGCATGGTCTACGCCTGGGAAACCCATGACGGCCAGGCCGTGATCGGCATCATTCAACCCGGCCACGCGCCACGGGTGGGCCGTGATGAGATCGAGCAGGACTTCATGGGCCAGATGACGGCCATGGTGCCCGATCTGGCCCAACGGCTGCGCGCGGCGCGCCGGGAGGCGGATTGGGTCACCGTCGGTGTGGGGACAGGCTGCCGGCAGGCTTCGGGCCCGGGCTGGGCGCTGGTGGGCGATGCCGGCGTGACGGTGGACCCGATCACGGCTGCGGGCATCACCAACGCGCTGCGGGACGCCGACCTGCTGGCCGAACTGGTGCACGAGGGCTTGTCCGGCCAGCGTCCGCTGGACGCCGCACTGGCCGACTATGGCCCGCGCCGGGACGCCACTGCCGTGCCGCTTCATCTGTTCGCGCAGGAGATGGCCAAGCTGTCTCCGCCAACAGAAGAGGTAATCGGACTGTTCGTGGCCTTGGCTGGCAACCAATCTCAGATCGACCGCTACTTCGGTCTCTTCGGGCAGACGGTGACGCCCTCGGCGTTCTTCGATCCCGCCAACGTCGAAGCCATCCTCAAGGCGGCACAGCCAGCGGCAATGGCGAACTGAACCATTCGGTCCAGTTCTGACGACTGCGCTGTGCCCAACGCACCGCGCCTTGCTGCCGTGCCACCTCGGCTGCTCGCAGCAAAGCAGCCTGAACGGACTCGTCGGGCTCGCCAGCCTGGCGACGCAATACGGCCAGCACGCGGTGACCTTCCGCCTCATGCCAGCGCTCTCCACCGGCTGCCGTGCGCGCCAGGGCCTGCTCCACCAGCGCAAGGCCTTCTGCGATCCGCCCCTGGGTGCCCAGCGCCTCGGCCAGCACCGTCTGGAAAAAGGGGACAACGATGCCTGCCCCCGTGGCCTGGAAATCAGCCAGCGCGTCACGCATTGCAGCCAGGCCATCGATTGCCTCGCCCCGCTGGACAGCGCACCAGCCCAGCTGGAAGCGCGCCATGGCCTGCACGTAAGCATAGCCATGCGACTCGGCCAAGGTCAGGGCGGCCCGAGCCCGCTCGGCCAATGCGTCATGCCGCCCCTCGAACAACAACACCATCGCGCCCCAGCTCAGCGCCCATGCGAGCGAGTAGGGATGTTGCAACGCCTGCGCCCGGGCAACCAGTGCATCGCACGCCGGCTCAAGCGCCACCGCCTCACCCAGTATCCATCGCGCATGCAGACCGTGAACCTGGGCGACCAACAACAGATCAGTCGAGTACAGCGCCATCAGGCTGCGGTCGGCCGGGTCGCTGTAGCGGTGGAGCACCTGCTCGACATGCGCCGGCACCTCTGCCGGGCGACCGCTGTACAGGCACAACTGTGTGTGCATCATGTTGGTGACCAGCCAGGCCATTCGGCTGCTGGACTGGCGCGCCACCGTCATCATGCGGCGCCCCACCGTGACGGCCTCGTCAAGCTCGCCCCGCACCTGGCGAAACACACACAGGCCCCATAGCGGCCACAAGGCCTCCTCGACTCCGTCGGCCGCCTGCGCCAGGGCGTGCGCGCGTGCATAGGCCTGCTCGACTTCCGGGGCTGCCCATCCCCGCTGCAGCATGTGAACCGTGCCCAGCATCGCGTGCAACTGAAGACTGTGGCGATCGCGGCCAGACGACGGGGCCAACTGTTCGACGGCGAGCAGCCCCCCCTGCAGACACGCCACGGCGTCGGCAAGGGCCAGTTGTTGCAGCGCTTGTTCGCTGGCTCGCAGCCACCAGGCCACCGCCTGCTCATGCAGCCCGGCCGCGTCGGCATGTCTCGCCAACAGGGCAGGCTCGGTCGCGCCCTGCCCCGCTTGCGACAGCACGGTCAGCCAGGCTGCGTGCAGCGCCACCCGCTGACTGTGCACCATGGCCTCGTAGGCCACGTCCTGCACGAGCGCGTGCTTGAACACCAGACGCCCCGCCCCACCGGAAAGACCGCCGGCTGCGACATCCTGAAGGATCAGGCCGGCTGCCTGCAGTTCTGCCAGCGCCGCATCCACATCCACCCCGAGCCCAGCCTGGGTCAGCATGGCCAGCAGGCCTTCGCGCGAGAACGCCCTGCCAATGACAGATGCCGCCTGCGCCACCGTGCGTGCGCGCGGAACCTGGTCCAGGCGGGCCATCAGCAAGCCGTGCAGCGTCTGGGGGACCGACAAAGCATCACACGGGGCACCACCGGGTCGCTCGGCCAGCATACGGGCCAGCTCTTCCACGAACAGCGGCACACCGTCGGTGCGTTCGGCAATGACGGACTGCCAGACCGGATCCAGCGCGTGATGGCGCGCCGCGTGTGCGACCAGCCCGGCTACCTCGTCCGGCGCGAGACCGCGCAGCTGCATCAGGTGGATGTGCTCGGCAATCGGTGGCCGCCAGCTGACCTCGGGCCGCGCAGTCAGCACGATGAGCACCGGCCAGTCGCGCACGGCCGCCAGCGTGGACAGCAGCCAGTCGCGCGTCAGACTGTCTGCCCAGTGCAGGTCTTCGATGACCCACAGCAAGGGCACCCTGGCCGCCTGCGCCGTCAACAGCGCCTGCAGCACCTGTCCGGTCGCGGCCCAGCGCGCATCGGCGCTGGCCGGCAGCGGGGGCGCATCGGGCGGGACGGGCAGGCCCATCATCGCGCACAGCAGTGCGGGAGCGAGCGCATCACGAATGCCCTGCTCGTGCAACCACGCCGTCAGGCGTGCGGCCTGCGCCGCCGACGGCTGTGTTCGGACGAGCGCGGCCTGACGGGTCAGCGCGTCAGTGGCCAGATGAAAGGCGCGCTGCACGTGCTGGGGCGACGCCTGCCAGGCCCAGCGCTGGCCCTCTGACAGCGCCAACTGCTCACGCAGGGCCTCGACCAGCCGCGACTTCCCCATCCCCGGCTCGGCCTCGACCCACACCGCCTGGCCGCGCCCTTGCGTGGCCCGCTGCCATGCCGCACACAACTCGCGCAGTTCGGCCTGGCGCCCGACCATGGGCGTCCAGCCCAGTTGACGGCGCGCGTCATAACGGTGCTGAAGGTCGCGGCTGCGATGTACCTGCCAGACCTCCGTGGGGGCAGGGCGCCCCTTGAGCGCGTGCAACCCGTGGCTACTGCCCTCAAAGTGGGCCTGAACCAGCTGCCAGGTGACGGCGCTGACAAGCACCTCGCCCGGTGCCGCCAACGACTGCAAACGTGCGGCCACATTGGGCGCATCGCCCAGTGCCAGCCGTTCCCGCCGGTTACCGGAGCCCATGTCACCGACCACAACCAGGCCCGTGTCCAGCCCCAGGCGCACGCGCAGCGTCACGGGCTGACCCGACACCGTACACGGTTGCTCGGCCAGCGCAGACACGATGTCCAGCGCTGCATGCACGGCGCGAACGGGGGCATCTTCGTGGGCTTGCGGGAAACCGAAGTACGCCAGCAGGCCGTCACCCAGATACTGCGCCACCGTGCCGCCGTACGCCGCCAGCACCTGCGCTGCCACGCGCTGGTAATGCAGCACCGTGTCGCGCCAGGCCTCGGGTGACATGGACTGACACAACGCTGTCGAATCCACCAGGTCACAGAAGAGGATGGTCAACTGGCGCCGCTCGCCCGCATCGGCCGGGACGTCATCTGAGGGGGGCGACCAATCCGCCAGGGCGCGCATGAACCGCTTGCGGTCGCCAAGGTTGAGCCCCAGCCCGATCAGGTCGGGCTCGGTGAGCGCGTCAATGACATCGTCGGCCACACCTTCGGCTGCTAGGCGCGGCACCAGATGCCCCAGGCCCTGATGCACCAGCCACGTCACCCATCGGGCCGTCGGCTCGGGCGCGTCGGGCGGGGTGGGCTCGCTCATGGTTGCATCGCGGGCGCGGCCAGCGCCCAGGCCACGACCGTCTCCGGCATGAGGCTGGCGCCCTGCGACATCAGGCGACTCATCACCGGCGCAGGCAAGGCCGCATAGACCAGATCGTGGGCCACCTGATCCACACGCAGGATCAATGGATCCAGCGGCCCCAGATGGCCGCGGCTGCGCTTGGCATGCCCCAGCAGGCGCGCCGCATCTTCGGCACGCCCCTCGGCCGCCGCCAGCCAGGCCAGCACGCCGCTGTACAGGTCCAGCCATTCCCAGCCACGGGATTTGGACATGGTGAGGAAGTCCTGCAACAGCCCGCGGGCGGCGCGCCAGTCGCGCGCGCGCAGGCGGATGACGGCCTGTAGCGCCAAGGCGTGCAGCACGAAATTGTCACGCCGGCTGCGCCCTTCATCGAGGATGTGCTGGCAGGCCAGCCATGCGGCTGGCTCGTCGTTCATGGTCAGACAGATGCAGGCCAGATCGTGCCGTGCAGCCGACCGCATGCCGTCCAGCCCGTGCGCGCCCGTCAGCATGATGAGGTCTTCGCAGGCATGCCGCGCCTCCAGCAGCAGCCCGTCCGCGCGATACACGGTCACCTGCGCCATCAGACGCTGAGCGCGCAGGCGCGCGGGCCAGTCAGGACGTTCAAGCTGCAGCATCTCCTCCACCGCTGCGCGTGCCTGGGCCGGGTTGAGGGCACCGGAACCTGCCAGGCAACGCAACGCCAGGAACAGCCCCATGGCGTCGTCTGCAGCTCGGTAGGAGGCCGCCGCATGCAAGGCGAACTGGTGCATCTGATGGTTCGAGACGCCCCAATGCAGGCGACTGCGCTCCAGCCAGAAGCGCGACACGGCCGCACCGGGCGTCAGCGCCACGGCATGGGGCTCCAGCATTTGGCCGCGCCAGCGGCATTCGGGCGCCAGCCCCAACAACATGAACAGCGGACTGGCCGCACCCAGCAGCCGCAAGCCCAGCATGGGATCGACCTGGGTGCACCAGTCCAGCGCCAGGCGCACATTGTCGATGTCGGCGCCATGCTGCTGCAGCCAGGCCGCATCAGGCGTTTCCCAGTAAGCCCGGTATGCGGCATCCAGCGTATCGGCCATCAGCGCAGCGTGTCGCGCGCGCATGGCAGCCGCCTCACCGGCCTGTTCCAGACGGGCCCAGGCGTAGGCGCGCATGGTGTCCAGCAAGCGATAACGCGGCGGATCCGTGTCGTCGACCGCCACCAGGGAGCGATCCACCAACGAGGCCAGGCGTTCGATGGTGTCCCATGCATCGTCGCCCGGCTCACGCGCCAGTGCGCGTGCCATGTCGACCGAGAAACCTCCCACAAAGACGGACAGGCGCCGAAACACCGCCTGCTCAGCGCCGCTGAGCAGCTCATGGCTCCAGTCGAGCGCTGCGGCCAGCGTCTGCTGACGCAACGGCACGCTGTGGCCAGGCGCTGCCAGCAGCCTGAAACGCTCATCGAGCCGCGCGGCCACGCCCTGCAGACCGAGCAGCGGCACCCGCGAGGCTGCCAGCTTGATGGCCAGCGGCAGCCCATCGAGTCGCCGACACAGGTCTGCAATCAGTGCCACATGGGCGTCGGTCAGTTGGAAGCGGCGGTCCATCGCCCGGACCTGGTCGACGAACAAGGCAAACGCCCCGTGCCGCATGGCATCGTCCAGCGAGGCCCCCGGATCGGGCACCGACAGTGGGCCCAGCGTGAACAGCCGCTCGCCCGCAACCCTCAGCGGACACTGGCTGGTCGTCAGAACCCGCAGGCCAGCCGCCGTCTGCAGCAGAGTCGTGAGCAACTCGGCCACCGGCTCGACCACATGCTCGGCGTTGTCCAGCACCACGAGCAACTGCAGCCCGCGCAGCGCGGTCACCAGCGCCTGCGTGGTGTCGCCATCGGCCTGCGGCACATTGACGGCCTGGGCGAGTGCGCGGCAGACGGCCGCAGGCTCGGTCACGGCAGCCAGGTCCACCCAGACCGCCCCATCACGGCATTCCGCCGACCACGCCCGCGCCAGACGCACCGCAAAGGCGGTCTTGCCGACGCCGGCCGGCCCGGTGATCGTGACAAGCGAGGCGCCGTGCAGGGCCTCAATGGCCATCATGTCGGTGTCGCGCCCCCATAGCGTGCCACCAGCCAGCGGCAAACGCACCGCCGGCGCCGCACGAACCGGCCCGGCCGCGGCCCGCAGGTCCGCTTGGGTGTCTTGGGCCGGGGCAACGGCTGACACGATGGGCACCATGAACCGATAGCCACGCCCGGGGACCGTGGCAATGGCGTCGGCACCGAGCACTTTGCGCAAGGCGGAAATCTGGACCTGCAGGTTGTTCTCTTCGACCACCAGACCAGACCAGGCCTCCTCCAGCAACTCCGCCTTGCTCACCAAGCGTCCCTGTCGACGCAACAGCGCCACCAGGACATCGATGGCGCGGCTACCCACCGCCACGGCTTCGCCGTTGGCGTACAGCATGCGCTCAGCAGGGTTCAGCTCGTAAGGGCCAAAACGGTAAGGTTGCACCAACGGGAGGCCGACACGGGCCGGCACGATTCAGAACTATTTCAGGCAGGCTTCAGGACACCCGAGGGCGCCCAAGCCACAATGTAACCATTCTAAAGAAAGCTGATTTCCGGGATTCAGGAACAAAGCACATACACACACGCTGTCATCATCCGGCCCAACCGGACCCGCGGGGCGACGACCAGAACTGGCGTCGCCCCGCTTTTTTTCTGCCTCCCTTGACGCTGCACTGCTCACCCCGCATGCAGGTGGCGGGAAAACCTCACACATTCACTTACATTTGGCGCCATCTGCTTCACGCTTCTCGCCGATGTTGCCCTTCATGCTTACCTTGCGTCGCCTGCTCCTGCCGCTTTGCTGCGCCGCGCTCGGCGTGCCGGCCATCGCCGGCGACAATGTCCTGCCCGACGCGTCCACCGAGGCGCCACTGCCAGCGCTGGGCGCCTCGCCCTCCGGCTGGACCGCCTCCGGCACGGGCGCAGGCGGGTTCATGGCCGTGCAGTTTCAAGTCGCATTGTCCGACAAGGTGCGCGGCGTGGGGGTGCAGGGCGGCGGCGCCTTTAACTGCGCAGGCGGCTCCGCCCGCAGTGCGGCGCTGACCTGTACCTGTCCGGTTGGCGGCGACACCGGGTTCGCACCGCTGGGACTGATGTCAGGCATCGATCCCGCACACTGCATGGTGATGCCACCCGCCGTCATGGCTCGACGCAGTCTGGACAGCCTGCATGCCTTGTCGCCCCATATCCAGGCCAGGCGCCCGGTACGACAGGTGCGCGTGTGGCTGCATTCGTACGCCGAGGACGCCACGTTCGCACCCGCCGGGCTCGACAGCGTGGCGCGGTTTTACCGGGGCCGGGGCACCTCGGCAAGCCACATCCAGCGGATCACCACAAGCGCCCCGGCCATCGGCAGCCGGTGGCAGGGCGACATGCTGCGCTGGCTGCACCCGGCTGCGAGCCCACAGGTCAGCGTGCAACCCCTTGCGCCGCGCCCTGAAGGCCTACGGGCCTTCGATCAGCGCCCTTTTCACCCAATGGAAAACGGCCATGGGTTGGCCGACGCCGGCCTGATCTACGTGCCGGCCGCCTGCGAGCCTGCATCCCGCCCTGGCGCGGCCTGCCGCGTGCATGTCCATTTCCATGGATGCGCACTCGAGGCGCCGGACCCCCGCGGCCTGCGGTCATTGCACGCGTGGGCCGAAAGCCTGCGCATCGTGGTGCTTCACCCCCGAGCAGCGGCGGAGCCGACCCGCAATCCCGGGGCTTGTTGGGACTTCTGGGGAGCCAGCACGCCGCCCCCCACGGGTGGCAATCTGCTATTGGCACCGGCCTACGCACGTGCCGACGCGCCGCAGATCGGCGCAGTGCACGACATGCTCGATGCGGTGACGCGGCCCGCTCCGCGCTGATCCTGCTGCCTCGTCAGCGCAGCACGAAACGCACGCCGGGCGGTGGCGCGGCAGGCGCCTGGGTATCCTGCTGCACCACCGATGCGGCCAGTCGCACGCGATCGGCGGGCAGCCGGGTGATCAGGTAAGCCTTGACGGTGTCTGCGCGGCGGTCGGCCAAGGCACGCAGCGCCGCGGCATCCACCGGTGCGGCGGCCTTCAGCAGGGCCATCTGCTCGGCGGGCGGCAAGGCTTTAGGCACCCCCACGACATTGCGCGGCTTGCGGATGTCGGCCGCGCGGTAGGCTGCCGCCAACCAACGGTCACGCTCCTGCGGCATCACTTCCACCTCATCGATCGGTACGCCCAACGCCCGCGCCTTGGCCACGCGCATCCACTGCGCGACCTGGGCTTCACGCAAGCCCTCCTCGTCCACGGCAGCGTGGGCCTGGCCGATGGCATCCAGCTTGAGCGCCGGGCGGTCGGTCAGACGCGCGCTCATGGCATCCAGGCGCTGCCGGGCGGCCTCTGTGAGCTCGGCCTGACCAGGGGCAAACGGCACTTCGCCCGCTTCGTCGCTGTCTCCGCCCATCAACAGCGCGAACGGCGCGGTCACGGCCTTGGTGACCAGGTTGACCACCACGCGCCACAGGATGCCGCCGACCGAGAACTGCGGATCGTCCAGCGACCCCGATATGGGAAGGTTGATGTCGATCTCGCCCCGGCTGTTCTTCAACAGCGCAACGGCCAGCCGAACAGGCAACCGAGTGGCGTCTGGGTCGCCCGAGGGCTCGCCGAACGTGAGTTGGTCCAGAAACAGCCGGTTGCTGGCAGCCAGTCGCCCCTCCTCCACCTTGTAGCGGACATTGACCGACAGCGTGCCACGCTCGATCGCATAGCCGGCATAGCGCGCGGCATAGGGCGTCATGCGAGTGAGTTCCACCCCCCGTGCCTCGCCTTCGATGTCCGTGAACAGCCGCGGGCCCAGCGGGTGCAGCGTGCCCTTGATGGACAGCGGTGCGCCATCGTCCACCGCGCCATCCAACTGCAGCTGGGCCGGCTCCGGCTGGCGGGCCGCCACAGCGGAGATGGTGCCGTTCAGACGGGTGAGCCGCGCAGAGTAGCTGGGCCGAATGTACGTGTCGGTGAAGTCGACCTGGCCGTTGGTCAGCTGGATCCCCCGCCAGCGCAGGTCCATCGGATTGGGGGGCGGCGCGTCGGCGGGGGCGCGGGCACCCTCGGTTGATCCACGCGCGGAAGCCGGCGGGGGCACAGCCGCCTGCGGCGTGGTGATCGAGGTCGCGGACTCGCCCTCGTCGCCACGCCGCACGATGCTGGCCAGATTGAGCCGGGCGTCGGGCTGCAGGATCAGACGCCCGTAAAAGTCCTGCAAGGCGATGCGCCCGAGATCAGCCTGTACCTGCCCTTGTCGCCAATGCAGATCCGTTCCATCCAGCGCCAGCCGCCGCCAACGCAAAAACTCGGCCTCGTTGACCTTGTCCAGCAGCTGCACCCGGTCCAGCCCCAAGCGCCCACGATACCGGACGGTCAGCGCGTCAGCCCCTGCGCCCGCACCCGAACCGGCACTCAGGCTCAGTCGACCGTCGGCCTGCGCCTGGGCCGACGCCAGCTGCACATTCAGGTGTGGCGCTAGGTAGGGCTGCAGCACCCGCAGATCCAGCGACTGGAGCGCCAGCCTGGCCTGCACGGCCAACGGCGAACGACGCACCTCGCCCTCGAAGCGCACTCGCCCATTGCCCTGCGCCAGCGTGTCCAGCTCGACCTGGATCGGGCGCACGGCGTCATGACTGAGCCCCTGGACAACCAGCGTGGTGCGCGCCAGTCGGAAAATCGCCGAAGGATCCGTCGCAGCGTCACGCACGCTGAGCTGGCACCCTTGGCACGACACACGACCGATGGACCACTGCCCGCTCGGCCGGTTGGCAGACATCGCCCCATCGCTCGCAGCCGTCCCATCGGCGCCCGCTGGCATCCGGGTCCAACCCAGATCCAGGCCATTGACATCGACCGACGCAATACGAGCCTGCCAAGCCGCAGACTCAGGGCCTTGTCTCGCCGACCATTGGGCCGTCACACCGTCAACCACCCCGTCTTGCCACATCAGATGATCGGTGCCTTGCGAGGCCTTGGCAGCAAAGCCCTGCAGTTGCACACGCGTGTTGGTGACTTGCAGTTGCCAAGACGGTGTGTACTGAACGGCGAGCGAGGCCTGGGCCGTCACGCGCCCCGCGGTGGGCGCCATGGGCAGGCGCCAGGTCGGCGCGAGCGGCCGCAGCCACGGCACGATGGCGGCGTCAGCAAGCGTCACGGTGGCCTGGCCCGCGCCATCGGCCAGCTGCCACTCGCCCTGAGCCTGCAGGCGGCTGCCCACCTCATCCTTCAGCCCCAGCTGCCAGCGAGCCGGCGGGGCCTTGGCATCCGAACGAAGATCGCGGACCTGCCACTTCACATCCTGCAGCACGGGCCACGGGGCGGTGGCCTCGGTCTGCACATCCAGCCGGCTGGCCGCCACGACCGCCTCGCCGACCGACCAGCGCCAGCGCACTGCCGCCTCGCCCTGCGGCGCTGGTGTCGCAGTGGACCGCGCCGCCGTGCGCACTGTCCCCGGCCTCGGCAGCGGACGAACCGCCAGCGACAACCCTTCCACGGCCACCCGGCCAACCGCCGCCTGATGGGCCAGCGGTTGCAGGTCCAGCCCGCTGAGCGTGAGCGCCTGCCATCCCAGTTGCACCTGCCCCAGCCCCGGCGCGCGGGGCAGGTGCAGGCCCAGGTCGGTGAGCACCACCTGGCCGCGCACCGACAGACTGGGCACTGGATCGACTGTCTGCTGCTCAAATGTCAGCGTCAGATCGGTGGACAAGCGCCCGCGCGGTGCCTCCACCCTCCATGCTGGCGGCAGCCATGGACCGGCGTGCGGCACCCACTCGGCCAGGTCCACATCGCGCCAGGTCAGCTTGAGTTCAGAGCGGTGGCCGGCCTGGAACGGCAAGGTCGAGCCGACCAGACGCAAGGCGCTGCCGTTGACGCGGGCCTCCAGCAGGGGTTGAACCGCCACATCGATCTGGCTGGGCAGGCTGGAGACGAAGGGCACGCCCAAGCGGATGCGGTCGACGGCATGCGTCTGCCCCAGCACCCGGTCTTCATAGCGCAGACTGCCCTGCTCCAGCGCAATGTTGAAGACAGCAAAACGGGCCGGCCCGTCGCTGGCCGGCGCGGCCGCTCCCTGCTCACGCAGACGGGCGAGCACTGGCGAGATGTTCAAACGATCAGGCGCTTCACGCACCAGCGTGAGGGCTGGCGCCTGGACCTGCAGGCGCCGCAACACAGGGGCACGGTGCCACAGCGACGCCAATGACACCTGGGCCTCGATCGCCTGCACGCGCAACATGGGTGCATCGGGCGCACCGACCCTCAGCCCACTCAGGCGGGCCGTCAAGGTCCAGGGCGACAAGGTCAGCTCGTCGAGCGCCACCGGCACGCCCAGCGCCTGTTCGGCTGCTTCCGCCACCCGCGGTTTCAGGACTCCGGGCAGCCACGCCCCCACCCCCGCGGTCCAGCCCACCGCAACGACCGCCACCGCGGCCGCGACCCGCCAGAGCCTCGACGGGCCGCCTCCACCACGCGCGGGAGGCGCGTCCGCAGATCGAGGAGAAGGAGAAGGCTCGGCACGCATGACACACGATGGCAAAACGCCGCACACCTTGCGCGGCCACCCGACATGTTAGGCCTTGCGCAGCATCATGGCGTGACACGCCCCGGACGCCCCCCGCTGTTGGACAATGCCCAACATGAACAAGCACCCCCTGACTTCACCCTGGCAAGTGGCCTACTGGCTGCTGGCCGTGATGGCCCTGCTCACCCTGCAGAGCTGGTGGCAGACGCAACAGACGGTCGAGGCCGTGCCCTACAGCGAGTTCGAGAAGGCCCTGGCTGAACGCCGCATCGAGTCGATCACGATCGGCGAGACCACGGTGACGGGCCACCTGCGCAGCAGCGATGGCAGCGGCAAGCGCGTGATCGTGGCCAACCGCGTGGAGCCGGCCCTGGCCGAGCGTCTGTCGCGTTACGACGTGCCCTACACCCGCGTGGTCGAGAGCACGTTCGTGCGCGACCTGCTGTCATGGGTCGTGCCATCCATGGTGTTTTTCGGGCTGTGGTTGTTCCTGATGCGGCGCTTTGCCGAGCGCCAGGGCATGGGCGGTTTCATGAGCATCGGCAAGAGCCACGCCAAGGTCTATGTCGAGACCGACACCGGCGTGAACTTTGGCGATGTGGCTGGCGTCGACGAGGCCAAAGCCGAGCTGCAGGAGATCGTGTCCTTCCTCAAAGATCCACGGGGCAACAGCCGCCTGGGCGCCCGCCTGCCGCGCGGGGTGCTGCTCGTGGGTCCGCCCGGCACGGGCAAGACCTTGCTGGCCAAAGCAGTGGCAGGCGAAGCCGGCGTGCCCTTCTTCAGCATCTCGGGCAGCGAGTTCGTCGAGATGTTCGTCGGCGTGGGGGCGGCACGCGTGCGCGACCTGTTCGAGCAGGCCCGCGCCAAGGCCCCGGCCATCATCTTCATCGACGAGCTCGACGCGCTGGGCCGCGCCCGCGGCGCAGCCGGCCCCATGAGCGGACACGATGAGCGCGAGCAGACACTCAACCAGTTGCTCGTCGAGCTCGATGGCTTCGACAGCTCCAGCGGCCTGGTGCTGCTGGCGGCCACCAACCGACCCGAGATCCTCGACCCGGCCCTGCTGCGGGCCGGCCGCTTCGACCGTCAGGTGCTGGTAGACCGACCCGACAAGCACGGCCGCGTACAGATCTTGCACGTGCACACGCGGCGCATCCGGCTGGCCCCGGAGGTCGACCTGGACCAGGTCGCCGCGCTGACGACCGGCTTCTCCGGTGCCGACCTGGCCAACCTCTGCAATGAGGCCGCGCTGGCCGCCACGCGCCGCGGTGGCGAGGCCGTGACACTGGCCGACTTCACGACCGCCATTGAGCGCATCGTGGCCGGCCTGGAAAAGAAGAACCGCGTGCTCAACCCGCGCGAGCGCGAGATTGTGGCCTATCACGAGATGGGTCACGCCCTGGTGGCCATGTCACTGCCCGGCACCGACCCCATCCACAAGGTCAGCATCATCCCGCGCGGCATCGGCGCGCTGGGCTACACCATCCAACGGCCCACCGAAGACCGCTTTTTGATGACGCGCGACGAACTGGAGCACAAGATCATGGTGCTACTGGGCGGGCGCGCAGCCGAATCGGTCGTGTTCGGCCACCTGTCGACCGGCGCCGCCGACGACCTCGCCAAGGTGACCGACATCGCGCGCGACATGGTCACCCGCTACGGCATGGACGCCGGCCTGGGCCATGTGGCCTACGACAGCGCCCCAACCCACCTCGACGTGCCCGGCTTCGGGCTGGGCGGCTGGCCCGTGAGCCCGCAGACGCAGGCCAGCATCGATGAGGCGATCCGCGCCATCGTCGCCCAGGCCTTCGAGCGCACCACGGCTGTGCTGCGCACGCACCGCGCCGTGCTCGACCGCTGCGCCCAGGCCCTGCTGCAGCGCGAAACGCTGGACGAAGCAGCGCTGCGCGCGCTCACGCCGGAGTTGCGCACCTCGCCCACCTTGTCAGAATGAACCGAAGGCCGTGCCCAGCCCGATCACCACGGCCAGCGCGAACAAGGGCACACCCACAGCCACCACGGCGATGTCGAGGTAAGACTGGCGGTGGGTCAGCTTGCAGATCTCCAGCAGCGTGATCACCGCACCGTTGTGCGGCAAGGCATCGAGCCCGCCTGTGGCAATGGACGTGACGCGGTGGAGCAGATCGGGCGCAAAGCCCTGCTCCCGGCCCATGGCCAGGTAATCGTCGCCCATGGCCTGCAGGGCGATGCTCATGCCGCCCGAGGCCGAGCCGGTGATGCCGGCCAGCACGTTGACAACAATGGCCAACGAAATCAGCGGGTTGCTGCCACCGACACCCAGGATGGCATCCCGGATCAGCTCAAAACCGGCCAGCGAGGCCACAACGGCGCCAAATCCAACAAGCGAGGCCGTGTTGAAGATGGGCATCACCGACGCGGCCACACCTGCGTTGTACACGGCCCATCCCCGCGGCAGCTGACGCCAGGCGAGACCCAACAGCAACACGATCGACAGGCTGAGCGCCACGATGATGGCCCATACGCCGCGGACCGCGCCCAACTGGGTCTCACCATAAAGCGCCGCAGCCAGGTAGCTGGTATCAAGCCGCGGCAACCACCATTCGCCCACCACCAGGTTGAGCAGCACCACAGAGACGATGGGCGTGACGGCCGCGATCACCGGCAGGTCGTGCTCTGTCGAGGTGGTCGGTGTCCCGAGCCCCTGTTCGTCGTGCTGTCCGTAGCCCTCGCCGCCCAGCCGGGCCTGGCGATGACGCCATGTCAGCCACAGCAGCCCCCCGCCGAGCATCACCGCACCCGCGAGCACGCCCAAGCCAGGCGCGGCGAACGGCGTGGTGCCAAAGAACGGCATGGGAATGGCATTCTGGATGGCAGGCGTGCCAGGCAGCGCCGTCATCGTGAACGTGAAGGCACCCAAGGCAATGGTCGCTGGCACGAGTCGCTTCGGCACATCGGCCTGGCGAAACAGCTCGGCGGCAATCGGATACACCGCAAAGGCCACCACGAAAAGCGACACACCGCCGTAGGTCAGCAGCGCGCACGCCAGCGTCACGGCGAGGATGGCCTGCCCCGCCCCCAGGCGCCGGACAATCGCCAATGCGAGCACCCGCGCGGCGCCGGATGCCTCCATCAACTTCCCGAACAAGGCACCCAGCATGAACAGCGGGAAATACAGCACCACGAAGCCGCCAAGCGCCTTCATGAAGACCTGGGTGTAGCTGGCCAGCACCGGTGTGTCGGGCGTCATCAGCACCGCCACCAGCGCCGCCAAGGGCGCAAGCAGCAACACGGACAGCCCCCGATAGGCCAGCACGATGAGCCCGCCAAGGGCCAGAACAATGCCGACTACGCTCAACATGCGTTCATTCCTTTCACGGCTTCCTGGAGGACAAGGGTCGAGCGTCGACCCACATGGGTGCAGTTGCGCAACAGCCACTCATCGGCGGCCTGGCGCCCCACACGGTGCAGCCGACTGATCAGCGGCCAAGCCGCATTGAGCTTGCTGGACGCGCCAAGTTCCGCCAGCTCCGCTTCGGCGTCGATGCGATGCAGGCGCAGATCGTTGAGTTTGTGAAACAGCGATGCCGGCCCGCTGCTGGCCGGCAGCCCCTCGGCGCGGAGCAACTGCTGGAGCAAGCCGATGGTCTGCAACTCTTTGACCAGACTGCTGTTGAACGTGATCTCGTTGAGCCGATCCAGGATGTCCGCCCCCCGCGTCGGGACCGAGGTTCGGCAACTCGGATTGATCTGCACCAGCACCAAGTCCGAACTGGGGCTCTCGGCAATCAGCGGCAGCAGCGATGGATTGGCCACATAGCCGCCGTCCCAATAGGCCTGACCGTCGATCTCCACCGCCCGAAACAGCAAGGGCAGGCAGGCCGATGCCATCACGGCGTCCACCGAGAGTTCTTCGTGTCGGAACTCGCGCAGCCGGCCGGTCTGTACGTGCGTGGCCGAGACGAACACCCGGGGGCGACAGTGCGCGCGCAGGAAGTCGAAGTCGACCTCGTCGGCCAGGATGTCACGCAGCGGGTTGAGATCCAGCGGGTTGAGCTGGTAAGGCGACAGCACGCGGCTGAACCAGTCCATGTACCAACCCCACGGCGAACTCGGCCCCATCCAATCCCAGAACAAGCCCGCCATGCCCTGCGAGGCCCCCGACGCGCGGCTCACCCGCGTCCAGAAGCGCAGCAAGGCCTCGCGAGCCTGTCGGCGTCCGCCCTGCGCGAAGCCATGGGCCAGCACCACCGCGTTCATCGCGCCTGCGCTGGTGCCGCTGATGGCCTCGATCTCCAACCGCTCGTCTTCGAGGAGCCGGTCGAGCACCCCCCATGTGAACGCGCCGTGGGCGCCGCCGCCCTGCAGCGCCAGGTCGATGCATTTGCGCGATTTGCCTGCCATTGATTTCCTTTCGTCAAAAGGACCGCCATGAGCCAAGCAGCCGGTTGGACAGATCGTGCCATAAGCACACGCCGTGCCCTGTGACGGAGGAAAGACCCTGCGCCGCGCTATGCTCAGGGGGCACCAGCCTCCTGTGAGAGGAATACGATTGACCGAATCCCCTAGCCTGCCCTTTCTCAGAGAAGCCCTGTTGTTCCTGGCGTTTGCCGGGGTGCTGATTCCCCTGCTGCAACGCCTGCGGATCAATCAGATCCTGGGCTTTCTGGCGGTGGGCCTGCTGGTCGGGCCGTATGGCCTGGCGCGCTGGACGGACACCCTGCCCTGGCTGGGCACCTTCACCTTCCGCGAGAGCGCCGAGGTTGGCTCGCTGGCCGAACTCGGGGTGCTCTTCCTGATGTTCATGATCGGGCTGGAGCTGTCGACCGAACGCCTGGTGGCGCTGCGGCGATGGGTGTTTGCGGCAGGGGGCGCACAGGTGTTGATCAGCGGGGCCTTGATCGGTGGGGTGGCCTACCTGTTCGGCAACCGCTGGGAAACCGCGCTGGTGCTGGGCCTGGTCCTGGCCTTGTCATCCACCGCAGTGGTGGTGCAATGGCTCACCCAGCGGCGCGAGCTGGCCTCGCCACAGGGCCAGGCCACCTTTTCCGTGCTGATGCTGCAGGATCTGGCCGTGGTGCCCATCCTGATTCTCGTAGGCCTGCTCTCGCCCGAGAACAACGACGAATCGGTGGGCCGCATCCTGGGCATGACGGCGCTGAAATCGGTGGCGGCGATCACCCTTATTTTCGTCATCGGCCGGCGCATGATCCGCCCGCTGTTCAAGGCGTTTGCGCGCCAGCACCAGCCCGAGGTGTTCATGGCGCTCACGCTGCTGACCACCATGAGCATGGCCTGGCTGACGGCCGAGGCCGGCCTGTCGATGGCGCTCGGGGCCTTCCTCGCCGGCCTGCTGCTGTCCGAGACCGAATACCGGCATGAGGTGGAGGTCACGATCGAGCCCTTCAAGGGCCTGCTGATGGGCCTGTTCTTCATGTCGGTGGGCATGAGCATCGACCCGTTGGCCGTGTTGCGCAACCCGGTGTGGGTGCCCCTGTCGGTCATCGGGCTGATGCTGATCAAGGCCATCGTGGTGACGGTGATCTTCCGCATCGGGCGGTTGTCGTGGGGCCGCGCCATCGAAGGCGGCCTGCTGTTGAGTCAAGGCGGCGAGTTTGCCTTCGTCGTCGTCGGGGCGGCCACCGCCAGCGGCCTGATGAAGCGCGATCTGGCGCAGTTCATGCTGCTGGTCGTGGGGCTCAGTCTGTTCATCACACCAGCGCTGGCCTCACTGGGCACGCGGCTGCGCGAGCGCCTTGACAGGCAGGCCGCGTTCGTCCCACCTGAGGACATGGTGCCCGACGACCTGCGCGATCAGGTCATCATCGCCGGCTTCGGCCGCGTTGGCCAGCTGGCTGCCGAGGTGCTGCAACGCGAAGGCGTGCCTTACGTGGCCATTGAGCAAGATGCCAAGAGCGTGGCGCACTGGCGCAACCTGGGCCAGCCCGTGTACTACGGCAACGCAGCCCGCACCGACCTGCTGCAACGCCTGCGGGCCGAGCAGGCGCGCCTCATCATCGTGACGATGGACAATCCCGCCTCGGCGCTGCACACGGTCAAGGCCGTGCGCCAGGCCTTCCCGCACCTGGCCATCGTGGCGCGCTCGCGTGATGAGCGCCACGCCCAGGAGCTGGTGGCCGCTGGCGCCGGGCAGGTGATCCCCGAAACCCTGGAGGCCGGCCTGCAGCTGTCGGCCGCCGTCCTGCTGGGCCTGGGCCATGCTGAAGCCCATGTGGCCCATCTCATTGAAGCCGAACGCAACCGCCGCGTGGCGCTGTTGCGCATCTGAGTATCCGACCATGTCTCTGAAGAAAACCGACCTCGCCCGCCTGATGGGCCTGAAGATCGAAGGCAAGATGAAACGCCAGGGCGTGCCCCCGCGCTTCGGCCAAGGCGCCCGCGCCGTGGCGCGTACCGAGCGCCCCGCCCTGTCGGACAAGCCCGCCGAGCAGGCTCCCAGCCTGGTGCCCATGACCTGCAAGCTGCCCGCCCCGTTGGCCGCGAGACTGCGTGACGCCGCCGCCGCGCATCCGGGCAAGCTCAATGGTCTGATGGCCGAGTTGCTGACGCAGGCATTGCCGCAAGCGCCCGTTGCCCAGCCAGCCGTGACCCAAAAGCCCGTGGCAAAGAAGGCCACCGCGCAGAAGGCCACCGCGCAGAAGGCCACCGCGCAGAAGGTCGCCGCCAAGAAGACCGCCGTCAAGAAGACCACCGCCACACAGCCCCCTGCCCCGACCGCTGAAAAGAAGGCCGCTGCGAAGAAAGCCGTCGCCAAGACGGCGGCCGTCAAGCAGCCGGCCACCAAGAAGGCAGCGGCCAAGAAGGCGACAGCGAAGACCGCGCCAGCCCGAAAAGCCGCCGGGCGCTGAAGCCGCACGGCCACCGACATGCCCTACGCCATCGCGGTGCGGGCGCTGTGCGAGTTCACCGCCCGCACGGGCGACCTGGATCTGCGCTTCACCCCTGCGCCCAGCGCCGAGGAGGGCATGGCGGGCCACCTGCTGGTGCAGGGCCGGCGGGGTGCCCATTACCAGGCCGAGCTACCCTTGACGGCCACGGTGGGCGAGCTGACGGTGCGTGGCCGCGCCGATGGCTACGACCCCGTGCGCCAGCGGTTGGAAGAAATCAAGACGCACAAGGGCGATCTGGCGCTGCAGCCAGCGCACCACCGCGCGCTGCACTGGGCCCAGGCCAAGGTGTATGGCGCGCTGCTCTGCCGTGAGCGGGGCTTGCAGACGCTGGAGGTGGCCCTGGTCTACCTCGACATCGGCACCCAACAGGAGACCGTGTTCTGCGAGCAGCACACGGCCGACGCGCTGGAGGCCTTCCTGCAGACGCAGTGCGCCCGCTTTGCCCAGTGGGCTCAGCAGGAAGCCGCCCACCGCGCCACTCGCGATGCGGCCTTGCACGCGCTGCGCTTCCCGCATGCCGATTTCCGGCCCGGTCAGCGGGCGCTGTCGGAGGCGGTCTACCGTGCGGCCGTCCAGGCGCGTTGCCTGCTGGCTGAGGCACCGACCGGTCTGGGCAAGAGCATCGGGACGGTCTTCCCCTTGCTCAAGGCCATGCCGTCCAGCGGGCTGGACAAGCTCTGCTTCCTCACGGCCAAGCGATCCGGACGCACCCAGGCCTGGCATGCACTGAAGCAGCTGTCGATGCCTGCTTCACCAGCCCCGGCGTTGCGCGCGATGGAACTGCTGGCACGCGAGCGCGCGTGTGAGCATCCCGACAAGGCCTGCCATGGCGAGAGCTGCCCGCTGGCCCGGGGCTTTCATGACCGACTGCCCGCGGCCCGGCAAGCGGCGGTTGGCATCCCTGTGCTCGATGGCCCCGCCCTGCGCGCCCTCGCCGCTGAACACGGCATCTGCCCCTACTACCTGGGGCAGGAGATGGTGCGCTGGGCCGATGTCGTGATCGCCGACTACAACCACTACCTCGACCCCTATGCGCTGCTGTACGCGCATGTGCAGGCGCAGGGTTGGCGAGTGGGTCTGCTGCTGGACGAGGCCCACAACCTGGTCGACCGCGCCCGGCAGATGTACAGCGCCGAGCTGGACCACGACGCGCTGCGCCTGGCCCGGCGCAGCGCGCCCAAGGCGCTCAAACGCCCGCTCGATCAACTCCACCGCGCCTGGCTGGCTCAAGCCCGTGTGGCCCAGGCCGACCACAGCGTGCTGCCCGATCTGCCCGCCGCCTGGCATGGCGCGCTGCAGCGCGCCACCTCGGCCATCGGCGAGTACCTGGGCGACCACCCCACCGAGGTTCTGCCCGATCTGCAGGCCTTCTACCTGAACGCGCTGCACTTCAACCGCCTGGCCGAGACCCTCGGCCCGCATGCCCTGGTCGACATGCAATGCGACGGCGATGCCCATCGCGCCGACCGGCCCCAGCGCGCTGCCCCCGGTCTGCAGCGCGAAGGTCAGGGCCAGCAGCGCGACCGCCAGCACCGCCGCGCCGATCAGCGGCCGTCCGGTCTTGAGCGCCTTGCCGCG
>OGCL01001162.1_pt1 | contig 23714 bp, 32 predicted proteins | sample 1570041 | NCBI WGS metagenome assembly OGCL01 (sample SAMN06266162, study PRJEB24511) | hot springs metagenome | isolation source: Hot spring water | place: South Africa: Limpopo | collected 2015-06-22 | reverse complement strand
CACGGACGGAAGTGGTTCATTTCGGGTGCTGGTGTCGCCAGCCATTTCATCCTGGTGGCGCGCACGTCCGAGGACCCACGGCGCGGCCTTTCGGCCTTCCTGCATCACAAGGACGCGCCGGGCTGGCGCATCCTGCGGCGCATTCCGATCATGGGGCCGGAAGAACATGGCGGGGTGTGCGAGATCGCGTATGAAGGGCTCGAGATCCCCGAGGAGGAGAGGCTGCTCGCGGAGGGTGACGGGCTGCGCCTCACCCAGATCAGGCTGGGGCCGGCGCGGCTCACCCACTGCATGCGCTGGCTCGGGCTGTCGCGGCGCTGCGTCGAGATCGCCCGCGCCTACGCGGCCGAGCGCAGCGGCTTCGGCGTCCGGCTGGCCGAGCGCGAGTCGATCCGGATGATGCTGGGCGATCTCGCCATGCGGATCGAGATCGGCCGGCAGCGTGTCGCTCGACGGCTCGACGTGGAATGCAGCGCCCGGATGATCCAGCGACCAGTCGTAGGGGCTGCGGCTTTGCGGGGTGAGGGCGGTCTGCATGGTCAGACCCGCTTGATGAAGCTGCGACGGGCGACTTCCAGCGCCTCATCCTTGTAGCGCTCGACGATGGCGAGCGGGATGTTGCGGGCGATCAGCGCTTCTTCTGTCACCGGCTCGCTGGAGCCCTGCATTTCGCGGATGACATCGGCGATGCGACCGACGGCGACCTGGCGGCAGGACAGGCGCGGGGCAGGCTTGGGCTGCGGGTTGGTGCGGAACTCAATCATGGGGATCTCCGATCCTCCCGCCTGACCGCCGGCGCCGCTGATCTCGGGAGGAGGAGGAGAGATCAGCGGCGACGGGTCTTGCGGTCATCCGCAGCTGGGAGGAGGAGTGCTGCGGATGTCACGGAAAATGATGCGGAACGCTTTCCGTGTCAAGCTGAAAAGCGGAAACCGTTCCGCTTTGTCAAAATTGGTCATGTGACTTGTATTGACGCGGCGCTGCAACCGTCCCTAACGTGAGTCGAGAAGTGGGGGTATATGATGGGGTTCTTTTGCGGTCTTTTGCTGGTCCTGGCGGGCGGCTATTACATGCTCGACGCCTTCATGCTGTTCGGGCGTGCTCAGAGCATCCTGCAGGAGGATTTCGTGCAGTCGCGGCTCATTGGCGGCGGGCTGCTATTCGGGTTGGGGTGCCTGGTTTTCCTGCTTTCTTCAATTTCCGAAAGCCTGGGAAAGATCCTGAAGGTGATGGAGGCGCCGTCTGCCGGCGCTCCAGCTACCGCTCCTGTCCCTGCCGTGCCGCCAGGTGATGCCGGCACCGCTGCGCCGCGCGGGTGGACGTGTCGGGCCTGTGGAAAGCTCAATCCGCCGCAGGCCATGGCCTGCGTCTGCGGAGCGTCGCGACCTTAGGCGCCGAACAGTTCGTTATATGTGAAAACGCGATGGACCGCGCGGACATAGCTCTTCGGGAACTCGATGCTGGCTGCCGGATTGCGCTTGCCGATGACGATTGTCTTGTCGGTCGGCTTCTTCAGGATGCCCAGTGAGGCTTCTTCCGTGCCGTTTTCCGTGTAAAGCGCCTGGACCACGACGACATCGCCTTCTCGTGCGGGGCGATGCGGGCTGACGTAGATGATCTGGCCGGCGAAGTATTGCGGCTCCATCGAATCACCTTCGACATAAAGGGCGTACAGATCTCGCGCCGTGGGGAGGGCCGGAGGTCGGGGCACGTAGTCGATAGCGCCTCCCTCGAACTTGAACGCGCCTTTGCTGAGGGAGCCGGCAGCCGTGCCCATCACCGGCACAGAGGCCTCGTCAGACTGTGTCGCGCTGCTTCTGGAAGTTGCCTGTGCCTGTGCCTCTGTCGCCAGTCCGCTCCCGTCTGCGAGCCATACGCTGGAAACGCCGAAATGATTCGCGAGCTTGCGGATGGTCTGGGGAGACGGGGCTTGCTTGGGGTTGTTGACCAGCTTTCCCAGCGTGTCTTTATGCAGCCCTGCGGCTTCGGAGACGGCAATGACGCTCTGTCCCGTGTTGCCCAGTAGCTGCATCAGACGGTCGTGAAATGTTTCGTGTGCCATGTGCGGAATTATATCCGTGCGGGAAAACGAGGTATCGCGGAAACTGAGCCGTTGACGATGCGGAACACTTTCCGTATGTTCGGCGCATGATGACACTCAGGGCGCAACTCATTCTGGTTTCGGATCTGTACGGGCAGGCGACCGGCAAGGGGCGCCAGCGCGTTTCAACGATCGTGCTCAATCGTGGCTCGACACTCGACAAGATTGCCGATGGTCAGGCCGACCTGAACACGGGGACCTTTGAGAAGGCCATGCTTTGGTTCTCGCGGAACTGGCCTGATGATGCCGAGTGGCCTTCTGACGTGGCCCGGCCTGCCGCCCGTCTTCCGGAGGCTGCCGAATGAACACGCGCCTCTCACCCATCGGGCTTCTGCCCGTCGTCTGCCCGGGCGGCATGTTCCGTCCAATCCGTGTGCGCCCGGCAGGCGAACTCGTCCGGCATTGTAGAGATGTCGGCTGCAAGGCTGCTGCGGCGATTGTTTGCGGTCGCCGCCTACGAAAGCTGCGTCGTCGCAGCAGTCTTTCCCCGTTTCAACAGGAGCAACAGACATGTTTGATTTTGCAGCGTGGGCACGGCTTCGTCTGGCCGAGCTTACGCGTCCAATCGCGATTTCCAGTGCGGATTGGCCGCGAGTATCCCGAGGAGCAGATCGCTCAGCGGACGCGCTCCAGCAAGGCGCGCCTCCGTCGCAAACTTCATGAGTGGATCGGAAGTCAGCTCCCCCTCGATGTCGTCGCGGGCTTTCCATATGCATGCTGCTACGTGATCGGGGACTTCCGTCTGCATGGCAAATGCGACGAGACAGGCCTCGATGATTTTCAGGCGGCCGATGATGGCTTCCTGGATCCGCGCATTGGTTTCGTCCGCGTCCGGAATTATTTCGTCCATCAGCGCTCTCCTCGGTTGTTGGTTGGCACTGCCAATCGAGCAGAGTTGCATGATGGTGTCCAGCGGCGGGCGGCAAGACCCACAGCCCGCCGTTGGCTCTTCTCCTCCCTGATGCGCGGTGTTCTCTGGTCAGCCGCGCCAACTGCCCGGGGCGGGATGTCTGGCCATGTGCCGGCGTTCCGGCGGACTGCTCCGGGCTTTTTCTATTCCGCATGCGGGCCTCCGTGATTTGTTCCATGCCGCAGCGTTAAGCGCGGCGCCGCGTCCCATCACCGAATGAATTTTTGCCTTTGATTCCTTGACGAACCGGGGAGCGATTTCGTGCGCGTCATTTCCGAGAGAGACCTGAAGAAGCTGAAGGCCGCGACGCGGTTTTCGGTCGATGGCGCCGGCGGCTCGGAAGAGTTTCAGAAGGCGACCCGCGTTCGTCAGGGGCAGCTTTCCAAGTATGGCCTGGCCGGCGACGAACACATGGAAACCTTCATGCCGATCGACGTCGCGGTCGAGGCCGATCTTGAGGCCGGATCGCCTGTTATCACCGAGATGATGGCGAAGCTGCAGGGCTATCGCCTGGTGCGCGACGAGGCGGAGGCGCCGGAAGCGGGGCTTACGCATCGGGATATCTCGGCGCTCAATGCCGAGGTTGGCGACGTAACTCGGCTTGCAATCGAGGCGCTCGACGACGGCAAGGTCGATGCGCGGGAAAAGCGCGACCTGATGCGCGAGCTGACCGATCTCAAGGCGCAAATCGCCGTGATCGAGGGCAAGCTCGGGAGCGGGGCATGACGACCACCGCGCATCTCCCATCCCCCTGGCCTGAAGGCGACGTGGCGGAGCTGCGTCGCCTCTGGCTCTCCGGCTGCAGCAAGGCCGAGATCGCCTTCCGGATGAACCGGACGCTGGGGCAGGTGAGCGGCAAGATCGACCGCATGCGCGACGAGCTGCAGTTTCGCAATGCCAAGGCGGCGGCGCGCAACCAAGGGCAGCTTATGGCGAAGCGCTGGGTCGAGTTGCGCCGCGAGCTGCAGCGCGATCTGCAGGGCAGGGAGCGCGCAAGATGACCGGCACGCTCGTTTCCTTGATCGACAGCATCCAGGCGCGGCAGACGTGCCCGGCCTGCGAGGGGCCGCGCCAGGGGCATGCGCTTCCGACACAGTGGCATCACAACCGGGCGATCTTTGCCTGCGGCGCGGTGTTCATCGCGCGCGGCGAGGCGATCGAGGTCGAGCGGCCCTGCGGCGACCGGTCGGCGCTGTGTGCCCAACTCTGGACAATCGAGGCGAAGGGCGATGGCGGCGTTGTGGTTTCCTCGGCGGCTGGTGACGCGGAAGACACCCGGATTGCGAAGCTGATCCTGGTGCTCTCCGTCACCGCCACCAAGGCGGGCTTCGACCCGCTCACCATCTGCGAAATCATCCGCGACGAGATACAGAGCTTTTCCGACCGCAAGAGCGAGGGCGGGACATGAGAGACCGCGCGCCGGATCAGGAACAGGTGCGCCAGGCGCTGCTGGTCAAGCAGGCGCGGTTTGCGCGGGTGCTGGAGCTGCATGACGGGCAGGGGCTTTCGACCTTCTGCGTCGCAGCTGAGCTGAACATGTCCGAGGAGGAGGTCTGCGCCATCCTCGAAGAAGCGATGAGGGGGCGGTGATGTCAGACGAATTCGATCCCATGGCAGTGCAGGGGCGTGACCCATCGGACGGCACGGTGACCCGTATCACCGTCCGATCTGACACGCGGGCTGCCAGCCCCAATGTGGCTGCTAATCAACTGAGAGCCTTTGTCGAGCGCATCGAGCGGCTGGAGGAAGAGAAAAAGACGGGCGCCGACGATATCAAAAATGTCTACGGCGAGGCGAAGTGTATGGGCTTCGACACGAAGATCCTCAAGAAAGTGATCGCGCTTCGCCGCATGGATGATGCCGAGCGGATGGAGCAGGATGCGATCCTGGACACCTATCTCGCGGCGCTGGGGATGATCCCCGATGAATGAAGCGCCATACCAGCTCCTGCCGCCGCTCTCGCCAGAGGACTACGCCGCCCTCGAGGCTGACATCATCGCACGCGGGGTTCTTGTGCCTGTCGAATATGACGAGGCCGGGAACATTCTCGACGGGCATCATCGTGTGCAGATCTGCGAGAGCCTCGGCCTGGTCGACTGGCCGCGCTTCGTGCGCAAGGGGCTCTCGGAGGACGAGAAGCGGGCGCACGCCCGGGCGCTGAACCTTTCGCGTCGCCACCTGACCAACGCGCAGAAGCGCGAGATCATAGAAGCGCAGCTGAAGGAAACACCGTCCATCTCGTCGCGGGCGATCGCGGCACGCTTTGGGGTGCATCACTCGACGGTATCGACTGTTCGCAAGCGCATGGAAGATGGTGGCGAAATTAGCCACCATGCCGAGGTTGTTGGTCGCGACGGGGTGAGGCAGCCTATCGCCAAGCCGATCCGCACCATGTTCCTGCCTGATGCTGCCAATGTCGGCGAGGCAAAGAAGGTGGCGAAGGCCATCCGCGACCGCGAGATGGCGACGCGCCGACAGGTGAAAACCGGGATCATCAACGCGATTGCCGATCGGGGCCGGATGGCAGCCGGCGAGCTGCCGCGCGCGGCCTTTCCTGTCGGCTATGCCGATCCGCCTTGGGAGCAGCAGGCGTGGAGCGACGAGACGGGCCAGGATAAGGGCCTGATGTATCCGGCCATGCCGCTCGACGAGATCAAGGCGCTTTGCGCAGGTGAGTCCTCGCCCTTCACGGCGGACGCGATTCTCTATCTCTGGGTGACATCGAACCGCCTCGACGACGGCATCGACGTGTTGCGGGCCTGGGGCTTCGAGTTCGTCTCGGCCATTACCTGGGACAAGGTTCATATCGGCATGGGGCGCTGGGTGCGGGACCGGACCGAGCATCTGCTGATCGGCAAGCGCGGGAACTTCCCGGGCCTCATTCCCGGCACGCAGACCGAAAGCCTTTATGCCGAGCCGCGCACCACGCATTCGCGCAAGCCCGTCTGGTTTGCCGAGCAGATCGACCGGCTCTTTCCCGACATGCGCAAGCTCGAACTCTTCCAGCGCCGCGAAAGCCTTGCTGTAGGCGATGTGCGCCTTAACGGCCAATGGAGCTTCTGGGGCTTCGAAGCCGGAGAGGCGGTGGCGGCATGACAGCAAAGATTACCGAGGTTCAAATCGTCGAGCTTGGCCAGTACTACCTGGTGCCGACCGTATTCGCGCGCTGGTCTGGCTATGCTGCGCGCGCCTGGCCGGTGATCGGGCCGAAACACAATGACAAGCACTGCCTGAATTTCGACTGGGATCACTACCACCTCGATGCGCGCTTTTTCCCGTTCTCCTATCCGGAGGCCGACCATCCGGCGTGGAAGAGCGTGATGTCCATGCCGCTCATGACGAGCGAGCGCATGAACCCTGGCGGGCTGCCGCCTGTGATCTGGAAGCGGCTCAAATGCCGCCGCACGATGAATCCGGTTCAAGACCTGCTGGTCGAGACCGTCTCAGCGGCAAAGCAATGGCAGTGCCTCGTCGATGATTTCGCCGGACGCCAGGCGGCACATGATGGTCGTGGCTGGGTTTGCCCGCATCGCAGGGTTCCGCTGGCTGGTCAGCCTGTCGAGGATGGCGTGATCGTCTGCCCTTTGCATCTCCTGCGGATCGTCGCGGAGACGGGCAAGGTGCTCGGCTCTGCGGCCTCCTATCGCGGAGGTGTGGCGGCATGACGAAACGCCTCAATTTTGGCTCCGGCATGCTGGCGCTCTTTCTCAAGGCGCATGTGATCTATGCCGGCGTGATCGGCGCGTCTTTGCCGCTCGACCAGCGGCGGCTCGACGAGCCCCGGCGGGCAGCCGAGCAGGACGAAGAGCGGCGGCTTGCGAAGCTGGCGGGGGTGAGCCTCGCCTCGCTGCGTCGCGCCATGCGTGGCGACATACGCATCAGCCAGGACGAGCGCATCGCGCTTTGGATGGCCATGGACATCGATCCCTACATTCATCAGCGGAGGGCGGCATGAGCGGGCTGCAGAACGGGCGCGATCCCTCGCGCGGCGATTTCGACTGGCGGCGCTTTGCGATTGAGCTGCGCCGGCACAACGCCAAGGACGCGCGCGGCTTTCGCGACAAGGCCGATGAGATTGGCGTGACGATCTCCGATCTCTCCCGCGCCATGAGCGGGCAGGTGGTGAGCGCGGGGCGCGTGATCGCCCTTTGCGACTGGATGGGGGCGGACTTTCGCGAGTTCTACCTGCCACCGGAAAAGCCTGAGAAATCAGCATGTTTCAACAGGCGCAACGTGAAACACGAGGTGTGGGCATGAGGCCGGTTCCGCGCGTTCTCGTCGGCTGCGAATACTCCGGCACGGTTCGCAACGCCTTTCTCGAACTCGGCTTTGACGCCTGGTCCTGCGATCTGCTGCCGGCTGACGACGGGAGCAACCGCCACATCCGGGGCGACATCAGGTCGGTACTGGATGATGGCTGGGATCTTCTGGTCGTCATGCATCCGCCCTGCACGCGGCTCTGCCGATCGGGGCGCCGGTGGCTGTCCGGTCCCGGCAAGATGACGCCACCGAAGGCGCTGCCAAGGGGCCGCACCTGGGCGGACATGCAGCGTGAGTTTGACGAGGGCGTTGACCTCTTCCTCGCCTGCTGGCGGGCGCCGATCGCGCGCGTCGCAGTCGAAAACCCGGAGATGCATGATCTGGCGCGAGACAGGATGCCGGCGGATCTGCCGGCGCCGCAGATCGTCCAGCCGCACTGGTTCGGTCATCCCGAATACAAGGCCACCGGCTGGTATCTGCGCGGCCTGAAGCCGCTCACGCCGACCGACAGGCTCAACGAGCCGGAAAAGGGCTCCGACGAATGGAAGCGCTGGAACCGGGTGCATCGCATGCCGCCCGGCGCTGATCGCGGCAAGGAACGGGCTCGCTTCTTCCCCGGCATGGCGCGCGCCTGCGCGAGCCAATGGGGAACGCAGGCGATGATGGACATGATGGGGGTGGCAGCGTGAGCATCCTTCTGATGTCCCGCATCTTCAGGCAGCCCATGGGCGGGGCGAACCGCAAGGCGCTGGCCGTGCGGCTGGCGGATTTTGCCGACGACGAGGGGCGCGGGATCTTTCCGAGCGTCGACAGACTGGCGGCGGAGACCGAGCTTTCGGTGCGCACCGTGCAGCGGCTTATGGCCGATTTCGTGCAGGAAGGCATTCTCGTCCTCGTCAAGAAGGCGAGCGGGCGACCCGGTGAAACCAACCGGTATGACTTCGATCTGGTGCGCCTCTTCGCAGCACCCACGCCTCAGGAAAATAATCCGGTGGTCGAACAGACGGGTGTCACCGTGTCACCCGTCTCCGGGGCTTCAACGGGTGACACGGATGCAGAGACGGGTGTCAACGGCGACATAGACGGGTGTCACGGTGACACCCGAACCGTCATAGAACCATCAGTTAACCTTCAAGAGAGAGAGGGCGCGAGCGAGCGTGAGGGGCAGGAGGGAAATCCTAGCCGACCGATCGACATGGGCCAGATGATGCGGCGGGTGAAGGCGATGGAGATCGGAGCCAAGCCGGCTTACTCGGGCGTGGGCTGGCCGGGAGCTGCCGGATCCTCGACGCAGTGGGCAGCGCAGCAGTTCGCCAAGCTCTCGGACGCCGACAGGGCAGAGGCCGAGCGCCTGAGAGACGCCTATCTCGACCATTGCAGCCGGGCGGGCGTTCGCCCTGTGGCGCTGGGGGTCTATCTGCGAGATCGCAAGTTCGAGGGCGTCCAGGTGCTGCCGAAGGATGCGGCACCGAGGCTTGCCGGGGACCGCGTCGTCGTGCCGGTGTTCGGGCCGGTGTTTGCGGCGGCATGCATGGCGGAGGTGCTGGGACGACCGGCGCCGATCCGGCTGGCCGACAATCACCGCGAAACGATCCTGAAGAGCGCTGAGGCGCTGTCGCGCACCAACCCACAGCGGGGCAGGGACTATCTCGCCAATCGTGGCATCGACCTCGACGAAACCGGCAAGCCGGTGTTTCCGGCGAACTTCGAGCGCGACGAGGAGCGGCGTCTGCGGATGACCGAGGGCTATCCCGGCGCAAAGCGGCTCTACGAGGCGGCGAAGGACCGGCAGAACGTGACCGTGCCGCAGCGCTTCGAGGCGCTGAAGAACGCGATGGAATTCGTGCCTCTCGACAGCGAGATGATGAGCGCCTGGCGCAGCTGGTACGAACGCAACTTCCTTCCCTTCCCGCCACTGACGGCAAGGGGCGGCTATTTCCCGGCGGGCGGGCCGGACAGACTGGATGACTTCCGGGCGGCACTGGCGAGAGAGAGCGACGAGGGGCAACATGATGCAGCATAGGGACATCAAGGGGCAGGTGATCGAGATCACCGAGCGAGCATTGGCCAAGTGCGAGCAGGCGTTTTTCAGCCGTGCGAATCGGGAAGGTGATCTGCATCGGATCATGTCTGCCGGCGAATCGGACCCATGGTTTGCTATCCGAGTGATGACTGGATGCGAGCAGGCTGTGGAAAAGGACCTGCAATCCTACTCGATAGAGGCATTGGTGCCGATGCGAAAAGGCAAGACCTGGGAGCGTCGCGGACGCAAGATCGAGGGGCGTCCGATGCCTGTCATCCACGGCTATGTGCTGGTTCGATTCATGCCGGACGTTTACTCGATGCAGGCGATCTCCTCTGTCGATAAGGTGCTTGGATTCCTTCGCGCGGGAGAAGAAGCAAAGCGCATAAGCCATTCCGAAGTCAAAAGATTCTATCAGCGGGCAATGGCCGGTGAGTACGACTGGAAAGCGAATGCGCCGACGTATGGCCGGGGCGAAAAGGTGAGGATTGTCGATGGGCCTTTTGAGGGCCTTCAGGCAGAAGTCTTGACCCCCAATGATGGCAAGAAGGCGGACATGATCGTTGTCTCGGTCGAGATCTTCGGCACGCAGACGCCTGTCACCTTGCCGCTTGCGTTGATCGAAAAACTGTGAGAGTCATTTCGCCACTGGACGCGCTGATGATCCTGCTAGTGAGCCTCTGAGAACGCCGTAGAACGCGGGGAGCAATCCCGAGGTGGTACACCGGTCAGCCCCAGCCTTGACGGTCCGAAGATCGGACATCGACTCAAGGCCAGTGCGAAAGCTATGACTTCCAAACACCGCAGGGGTTGGCAAAGCAGAGATATCTGGTCCCTCCGCCAAAGAGTAGCCTGCAGCGGGCAGGATGCGGTCTCTGAGAAGCCCGGTGATGAGCCGGGCTTTCGTGTGTCTAAAGGGTATGACCGCCGAAATCACATTCGATACATCGGAGCTTCGACAGCTCGGGCGGGCAATCAACAATCTGCCCGGAGAGATCAAGGCAAAGGCGATGGCGAGAGCTATGCGCCGCATGCGTGACATGGCGCGAACGCGCTTCATCAAGCGAAATGCCGAGCGCGTGAACATCCAGCAGAAATACGTTCGGGAGATGACTGTCGCCTACTTCAACGCTGGCGGCAACACGATTGAGATCGTGGAGAAATCGGGCTGGATACCTGTTTACAAGATGAACCCTCAGGTAGACGCGGCAGCAGGCGGTATCTCGGTTCGATTTCTGGACGCTCGCGGGACATATAAGCAGGCATTCATAGCCAAGATGAAATCGGGGCATTCCGGGGTTTTCAAGCGGATGGGTTCGGCAAGGCTTCCCATTCGGGAGATGTACGGACCAAACCCGGCGAACGATGTCACAAACCACCCGCACGAATATCTGCAGCTTTTGGCAGAGATCATAGAGGACCATCTCGCGCCGCGCGTCCTGCACGAGATCGACCGCCTCCTGCCTCGGTGAGGCAGGGCGCACCCCCACCCCCCTTTGGGTCCTTCCCGGAGGGGCACCGCCAGCGGGCCGGGGCGACCCCGGGATTTCGCTAGTGAAACGGGTTTTGAAACTGGGTTGACCGGGTTGACTTGGTTGACTGCGAGACGTCGCGGTTGACTTCGAGCCCCGAACGACAAGGGCAAGTATCATTCATGGCAGCGGTTGAGACCGGGGCGGCAGACGGCGGCGTCTGGCTGACGATCGCTGAACTCGCGCGGCGAAAGGGCGTGAGCAAGCAGGCTGCGACGAAGCGGGTTAACCGGCTTGTCGAAGAGGGCCGGCTCAATGTTCGCGCCGAGGGGCGAAACCGGCTCGTTGAGCTTGCCACCTATGACCGCCTCGTCGGCCAGGTGGGCGATGCCTTCAAGGAACAGGCTGCGGCGACGGTGCGCGAGACGCGCGCCGAGAAGTCACCTCGGCAGCAGACTCTGGAAGAGATCACGCAGCCCGGCCTTCGTGATGCCCAGACCGAGCGTGCGAAATATGAGGCACGGCTCAAGGCCTTGGACTTTGCCGAGCGCACCGGACAAGTCGTGCCGCTCAAGGGCGAGCACGGGATCGAGGGCGCGCTGATCAAGGTTTCCGACCAGGTGGTTCGCCATCTGGGCCAGCCGATGCAGTGGGTCGACGAGATCATGGAGGCAAGCCGCAAGGGCGAGCCGCAACTGCGCCGGCTTCTGCGCAGCAAGGTGGCCGAGCTGCGGCGCGCGATCGCCGAGGATCTTCTGAAGATCTCCGGCGAAGCTGCCCATGCGGAGGCCGATGGCATCCAGATCGACATCCACTTCGAGGGTGACGACTGATGAAGGTGGCGCTGAAGCGTTCCGCCGTTGCGGTCATCGCGGCCACCCTGGCTGCGGCGATCATGCCGCCGGAAAAGGTCGACGCGGTCGAGTATGCCCGGAAGAACGTTGTCGTTCCGGACGGGCCGCGCAGCGGCGATACCTGGGACGACGGCCTGACGCCGTACATTCGTGAGCCGCTACTCATGGGCATGGTCGAAAGCGGCCATAACGAGATGGCGGTACGCAAGTCGGCACAGACCGGCTTCACGACACTGCTGCTCTGCTCGGTCGCCTTCTCGATCGCGCAGGACCCGTGCCGCATGATGATCGTGCAGCCGACCACAAATGCCCTGTCGGAGTTCAACCGGGAAAAGCTCTCGGTGATGATCGAGCAGTCGCCGGCGCTGAAAAAGCTGGTGCGCGACCAGGCGAGCCGATCGGGCGAGGGGTCGACGGCACTGGCCAAGCGATTTGCCGGCGGCTCGCTGAAACTGGCCATCGCGAATTCGGCTGCGGATCTCCGCTCGTCGACCATCCGCAAGGCCTTTCTCGACGAGATCGACGAGTATCCCGACGATCTCGACGGGCAGGGCGATCCCTTCGCCATGATCGAGGCGCGTCAGGAAAGCTTCCTGATGAGCGGCGACTGGTTCCGGGCCTATATCTCGACGCCGACCGTCAAGGGCTCGTCGAAGATCGAGGAGAAGTTCGAGGCGGGCGACCAGCGTTACTGGCACATGCCGTGCCCCGGCTGCGGCGAGAAGTTCAAGTTTGTCTTCGACCGGAAGTACTTCAAGTTCAACGACGAGTTTCCGCACGACCCGCATTACGCGACGCCGTGCTGCGGGACCATCATCGACAGCCACGAAAAGGTGTCGTTGATGCGGAAGGGCGAATGGGTGGCCGAAAAGCCGCGCCCGGGCGCCTATCCGAGCTACCATTTCGATGCGCTGACCTCGCCGTTCGTCCCATGGGAGAAGATCGCCGAGCGCTTCATCGCCTGCAATGGCGACCCGCAGAAGCTGAAGGCCTTCTACAACCTGACGCTGGGGCTTGCCTTCGACATGAAGGGCGATGCGCCCGACCATGTCCGGCTGATGGAGCGGGCCAAGGGCGAGCACTACAAGCGCGGCGTGATCCCGCCGCAGGGTATCGTTTTTGTCGGCACGGCTGACGTGCAACTCAAGGGCATCTGGTATCTCTTCAAGGCCTATGCACCGGACCGGCGCAGCTTCCGTGTCGATGCCGGTTATATCGAGGGGGCGACCGACGACCCGAACGGCGGCGCTTTCCTGAAGCTCGAAGAGCTGCGACAGAAACAGTGGCCCGATAGTTTCGGACGGACGCGCGCCGTCGACGCCTTCGGGATCGACTCCGGTTACCGGAGCCATGTGGTCTATACCTGGTGCCGGGGCAAGGCGGGTGTCTTTGCTCTCGATGGTCTTGATGGCTGGTCCCGCCCGCCGCTCGGTCAGCCGAAGGCGATGGACATCAACTGGAACGGCAAACGCATCCGCAACGGCATCATGCTGTGGGGTGTGGGCACCTGGTCGTTGAAGGGCGGGTTCTACGCCAACCTGCGCAAGGAAGGCCGCGCGGCCGGCAAGGAAGACGACCCGCCGGGCTACTGCCATTTCGCCGACTGGCTCGACGAGGAATACTTCAAGCAGATCACTGCCGAATATCTCGGCACGGAAAAGTTCAAGGGACGCAGCCGGCAGAAGTGGATCCCACGCGTCGGCTATGAGAACCACCTGCTCGACTGCGAAGTCTATGGCGACGCTCTGGCCGATTATCTCGGCGTGTCGCGGATGACGCCCGACGAGTGGCAAAGGCTGGTCGCCATGCGCGGCGTGCCGGACACGGTTTTCAACCCCGATCTCTTCGCGCCGGCGCCGATCGTCGCCCAGGCACAGACGCAAATCGAACGGTCTGTCGAAGCCTTGAAGGCTGAGCCAGACATCACGGATGACGGCGATGGCTGGCATCGCACCGTTTCCTTCTGGGACCGCTGACCATGGCTTTCACCTCGGCAGATCTTGATGCGATCAACAGCGCCATCGCGAGCGGTGCAAAGCGTGTGCGGTTCCAGACGCATGAGGTCGAGTATCAATCGGTCGCCGAGATGCTTCGGGCGCGGGATGTGATCAAGGCCGAACTTGAAGTGCCGCCTTCTGACGGTGGCGCCATGTTTGCCCGTTTCGAAAGCGACTACTGATGAACTTCATCGATTCGGCGATTGCGTGGTTCAACCCGGAAACCGGACTGCGGCGCGCGCATGCGCGTCAGATGCTGGACGCAGCGCGTGATTACGCCGCTGCTGGCAATGGGCGGCGCAACAGCAACTGGCGCGCGCGGGGAACATCGTCGACGACGGAAATCGGCGGGGCACTGCAGGCGCTGCGCGATCGCAGTCGTGCCTTTGTCCGTGACAACTGGGCGGGTCAGCGCATCCTCGACGTTCTGGTCTCCCACGCTGTCGGGACCGGGATCATGACCGTGCCTGACACCGGATCCGACAGGGACGACAATCGCTATCGCGACGCTCGCGAAGCATGGGAACAGCATTCCGATATCGAGGAAGTTCTGGACTATGGCGGCCAGCAGGCGCTCGCTGTTCGGTCGATGGCAGAAGGCGGCGACTGTGTCGTTCGTCATCTTGCCACCGGGATCAATGAAGTTCGCGGAGTTGTACCGTTTCGGCTTCAACTGCTCGAAGGCGACCACATCGATACGACGCGCGACAGCCGTATCGTGCGTGGTGGCACTTACGAGCGCACCCGGCTCGGCGTTGCCTTGGGCGACTGGGGGCAGCGCCGCGGGCTTTACCTGCATCCGCAGCATCCCGGGGATCAGGATGCGGTCAAGATCGAGACTTCGACACTGATCGATTGGCAGGACCTCTGCCACCTTTACAGGCCTCTTCGTGCGGGACAGTTGCGCGGCGTTCCGATCTTCACGCCGATCTTGCTGCCGGCAAAAGAGGTCGCGGACCTCATGGAAGCGGTCATCGTGCAACAGCGCACTCAAGCCAGCTTCGGAGGTTTCCTCAAGCGTCAGGCTGGCGGGTTGAACCCCCTGGCTGCCAAGAACGATCCCACGACCGGCCAGAAGGTGACGGAAATCCGACCGGGTCAGATACAGGATATCGGCGACGCCGATATCGTCTTCGCCAATCCATCGAGCACCTCCCAGTTCGAGACCGCTTCGATGATGGGGCTCTTCGCAATGGCAGCTGGTGCTGGCATCACCTACGACCAGCTGACCGGTGATCTGCGCCAGGCGAATTACTCGTCTCTGCGCGCGGGCAAGATCGAGTTTCGGCGGATCATCGAGCAGATGCAATGGCACTACATCGTCCCGATGTTCTGCCGCCGTGTCGATCGCAGGTTCGAAGATCTGGCAACCATGTCAGGCATTCTCCGCCAGCGCCGGGACGGCTACCGTGTCAAGCATGTCATGCCGGCGATCGAGCCAATCGATCCGAAGAAGGATCTGGAGGCAGACATTCTGGCTGTTCGGGCGGGACGGATGTCGCCGCAGGAGTTTATTTCTGGCTGGGGCCGCGACTGGCGGACTGTCGTCACCGACTTTGATGCCTTCTTCCGCTTCTGCGACGACAATGGGTTGCGGAATCTGATGTTCGATCTGGATCCGCGCCGGCCGCAGAGCGGGCCTGTGCCGCAGCCGCAAACAGGAGACACCACCGATGTCTAGCGTCATCCATCTTCCGAAGATGCATCGGGACGCCGAGCTGCGTGCTGCGTCCTTTGACGAAAGCGACAACACGATCGAAGTTGTCTGGACCACCGGTGCTACCGGGCGCCGGGTCACCTGGATGGAAGGCGAGTTCGACGAAGAGCTTGTCGTCGACCAGCGCAGCGTGCGTCTCGATCGCCTGAATGCCGGTGCCCCGTTCCTCGATACGCATCAGCGCTGGGGCCTCGATGCGGTCATCGGTTCAGTCGTGCCCGGCTCCGCACGCCTCGAAGCCGGTAGCGGGATCTGCCGTGTAATGCTGTCCAAGGCTGAAGGTGCTGTCGATCGTGTTGCCCGGATCATTGAGGGCACCGTCAAAAACGTGTCGGTCGGCTATCGCATCTGGGCCGTTGAGAAAAAAGAGCGTGACGGCTCGGTGCCGCTGCATCGCGTCATCGACTGGGAGCCGTGGGAAATCTCCGCAGTGCCGGTCCCGTTCGATGCTGGCGCACAGATCCGCTCCGGCGACCAGGACGGACTCTTCTCCTGTCGCGTCGAGCAGACGCTTGCCGATATCAATTCCAGCCGCCGCATTCGCATGCAGATGCAGCAGCGGCATATCCAATTGGCCTGATAGCGCCTTTCGCCATCGCCAAGATCCGCAACAGCGGAGCCCGAAAACAGCCTCTGGGCAAGGCGCACTCTGAAGGAAAACCATCATGAAAACATATCGCTTTGTGGCGGTAGCCCTTGCGCTTGCCGTCGTTCCTGTTCTCGCCGTGGCGCTCATGGCCTTCGGCGCGTCTGATGCTGCAGCCGCATCGCTGCACGCGCCCGACATTCTTCACGAAATTTCCCGCGGCTTTTCGTCCGAGCAACTGATGGCCTCCTGGCCTGCTCTGCTGGCTCTGCGTTCCGATCTCGACGCGCTCCTGAAGAAGGCGAAGGAGAAGATCGGCGAGATCAAGGACGATACTGCGCCCGATGCTGCGCGTTCGATCGAGGCAGAACACAAGACCCTGCTTGACGAGATCGAGGCGAAGCGTGCCGAGATTGCTGCCGAAGAGAAGCTTGGTGACCCTTCCACCCGTGGTCAGCAGCAGTCGGGCACCGAACAGACACGCGCTGAAGCCAATCGCGCGGCCGAAATTCTGGCGGTCGGGCATGGCGCAAAAATGGATGTCAATGACATTCAGGACGCCATTCGCAGCGGCGTCAGCGTCCAGGCATTCCGCATTCGGGCGTTCGACTTCATGGTCGAGCGTCAGAATGGAACGCGCACGGATTCCTCTCACACCCGCATCCTTCAGGATGAACGGGATACAATGCGGAGCGCGGCGATCGAGGCGCTTTCGTACAACCTCGGGGCCCCGCAGCCGACCAACGGCCCAAGCGATGCCGCCAAAATCCGCATGAATGAAGGCTTGATCAGTATAGCGATGGAGTGTGTGGGCGAGCGCAAAGCCCCGAGAACTGCTCGCCAGATCGAGGATCTCTATGAGCGAGCTGCACACACAACCTCGGATTTTCCGATCATTCTTGACGGCGCAATCAATCGAACCGTTGAATCTCGCTACAGGCTTGCAGAGCCTACATACCGACAAATTGCGAGGCAGCGCAATTTCCGAGATTTCCGCCCCCATGCTTCCATCAAGCTCGGTGATTTCCCTCTTCTCCAGCCCATCGCAGAAAGTGGCGAGATCAAGTACGGCACGTTAACTGAAGGCAAGGAAACGATCTCTGTTGCGTCTTACGCGGTGGCGCTTTCGGTCACGCGTCAGATGATGATCAATGATGATCTTGGCGCGATCGACGAAATGCTCTCTGAATATGGCGCTACCGTTGCTTTGTTTGAGGAAATTCTTTTCTATTCGACGGCGCTTAACGGCGTTCTTGCTGATGGAAAGACAGTGTTCCATGCCGATCACGGGAACCTCGCTGCGTCTGGGGCGGCTATAGACGTCGACACTGTATCGATTGGACGGGCAGCGATGTCGAAGCAGAAGTCGATCAGTGGTAATCCGCTTATGGCCAACAAGCCGGCGTTCATTGTAACCGGCCCTGACCGGATCACGTCGGCTGAAAAGCTTGTGATGGGTATTACCCCTGCGACTGTCGCCAACGTCAACATCTTCTCGGGACGTCTTACCCCCTTCGATACAGCACAGATCTCTGGGAACACTTGGTATCTGTTCACCAATCCTGCGATCGACTCCAATTATCGCTGGGGTTACCTGGAGGGATCAAGCGCGCCCCGCGTCCGGATCGAGAACCCCTTCGGTCGTCAGGGCATGGCGATGTCCGTCGAGCACGACTTCGGCTGCGGCGCCGTCGACTTCCGCTACGGCTACAAGAACCCCGGCGCCTGATCCGCATCAGGTCATCTGATCGTGTTGCCGGCGGGCGTGGGCTGACAGCCGGCAACTTATTCTTTTCAACGTTCTTCAAGAGGACAGGATCATGAAAAACTTCATTCAGCCGGGAGATGCGATCACGGTGCCGGCCCCTTCGGGCGGCACGGTCTCCGGTCGCGTCTGCATCATAGGCTCGCTGATCGGCGTTGCCGCTGTCACCGCTGCTCAGGGGGCCGATGCTACGCTTCACACGGAAGGCGTTTTCGAACTTGCCAAGGCCGGCTCGCTGGCAATCGCCGTGGGTGACAAGGTCTACTGGGTCGCCGCGAACAACCATGTCAATAAGACCGCATCCGGCAACACGCTGGTCGGTATTGCCGTCGAGGCTGCGGCCAGTGATGCCGCGACCGTCAAGGTCAAGCTCGGCGCGACCACGGTCTGATCATGACCAACATGTTCGAACGCCTGGCGGCGCAGAGCCGCCAGGTCGTCGAGCGGGTTCACGGCAAGGCGGTGACGATCTATCCGGTCTCGTCGCGTGATGTGAATGCCGAGGCGACGGCTTCGATCGATGATCCGCAGTGGGACACGGTTGCGTGCTTCTTCGAGAACACGCTGCTGGATTCCGAGGCGCGGGCGCAGCCTTCTGCCGATGGCCGGCGGGTGATGCAGCGCAGCCTGCAGAAACAGGCATCGATCCGGCTTGTCGAAGGCAAGAGCCTGAAGGCTGGCTACAAGATGCGCCGGCACGACGACGGTGCCTGGTTTACCATTTCCTCCTACGATCCCGACGGGCTGGGCCAGGTGATGGCTCTGGTCACACCGTCCGGCCCATTGCAGGTTTGACTGATGCTGGCTCCGGAAGCGCTGCGGCTCGTGACGATCGAGGTTCTGAGGCCCACGGCGGCTGTGGAAGCCGATGACGGCTATCCGACCGTCGCGCGTGGCCATGTCTATGACAGCCGCGAAATTCCGGTGCAGGACATCGACCGCGACCGGCGGTATACCCCTGTTATCTCGGTGCATAGCAACGAGGCGCGGATCACGCCGCGCGGCGAGGCTTCGTCGCTCACGGATGTCCAGCACCAGGCTGTGCTCGATATCGTGGCGGAGCTGGCCGTTGTCAGTTCCGACGAGGGCGGCGACTTCGTCGACTGCATTGCAGGCACCGATCCGGAAGCCAAGCTGGTGCTGGGGGCGCTCTGCTCGAAGATCCGTTTCCTGCTGGAGCGCAGCCAGGACGGGACGATGCCTGCCTATTGGCGCCGGCTGGTAAAGCGGGTCGTAAGCCTTGAGGCCATTCCCTTTGCCGTCCCTGATATCGGCCTCCGGTTCCAGCGCGTGACCCTGCGCTACACCGTCGAGCTGATGGCCGATGTCTACGATCTTTCGGAAGACGGGCTGCCGCAGCCTCTGCGCGGTGTCTACGAGGCCCTGCCTGCTGGCAGCTATGCGAAGCGCAAGCTTGCCGAGCTTGCCGGATACTTCAAGGCCGAGGACCCGCCGGGCGCCATCGAGGCGATCGTGGCGACGGTCGTGCTGCCTGGCGGGACCGAGCTGACAGCCGGCGATATCGTCGGCGACTGAGCACGAGGGCATCCATGAAAACGCTTTACGTAGCGGCGCCCGGGCGCTCGATCCCCGGCGGCTGGCCGGAAGGCGGGCGGGCGATCGATGAGACAAGCCGCCTGCATCGCCGCTTCGTTCGCGACGGCGACCTGATCGTCAAAAAGAAAACTCAAGGCAAGCGCGCGGTGAAACCGGCGCAGAAGAAGGAGACAAACCATGGTGAGTAATATCCCTGGAGGTATCGTGGCGCCTCTTCTGGCCTTCGATGTCGAAAGCGGCGGGCAGTTCCAGTCCGAAACCCGGATGATCCTGCTGGGCAATGGTCTATCAAGCGGTGCGCTGGCAGCCGGCTCAATCGCGCTTTGCGGTTCCATGGCGGAAGCCCGGGTGCTGGCCGGTCGCGGCTCCATGCTGGAAAGCATGTTCATCCGTGCGCGACGCAACGCGCCCTCGCAGGAAATCTGGCTTGGCCGCGTGGCGGACGGGGCAACCGCGCAGGTGCGCACCGTGACGGTCGGTACCGTGCCGGCCGCCGGCGGGCAGGGGGTTCTCTCGATCGCGGGCGAGGATGTGTCGGTCAATGTCGCAGCCGGCGACAATGCGGCTGCCGTGGCGGCAGCGCTTCGCGATGCGATCAACGCCTATATCAACCCGGTCACCAAGATCTCGCTGCCCTTCACTGCGACGGCTTCGAGCAATGTGGTCTCGCTGACGGCACGGCATGGCGGTACCTATGCCAATGCGATCGACGTGTTCGTCCCGACGCTGGAAGGCGGCAATGTCTTTGCCGGGCTGTTCACCTTTGCCGTTGGCACGGCGGGTGCCGGGGTTCCTGATGTCGCGGCGGTGCTGGCGGCAATGGGCGACGATCCCTTCGAGATCGTCGTCTCGGCCTTTGGTGACGATTCCAACCGGGCGAAGCTCGACAACTTCCACAGCAACAGCTCGGGCCGCTGGTCCTATGCGCAGCAGCTTTATGGCCATGTCTTCTATCCGCGCACGGATTCGGTCGCCAATCTGGCGACGGCAGGTCTGGGGCGTGACAGCTGGCACCTGACGCTGATTCCGCTGATGGCGGCAGCCGCAGGGATGGCGCGACCGGATTATGAATTCGTTTCGGCTGTCGTTGCCCGCCTGGCTCCGTTCTTCGATGGAGGCTCGACGGGCCTTGTCTCGGTCAACCAGTCCGGCCTTGAAGTCGTCGACATGATCGCGCCGCGCGACCGTGACTACTGGCCGGACTATGCGACCCGCGACAGCCTGCTGAAGAACGGCGTCTCGACCTGGAAGGTGGATCGCTCGGGCCGGATCCTGATCGACAAGATCATCACCCAGCAGCAGACGACGAACGATGTGCCGGACACGGCGTTGCGCGATATCCAGGCGGTCTACCAGATCACCTACGCGCTGAAGTATTTCCGGGCGCAGCTCGCCTTCGAGCATTCGAACAAGGCGATCGTCGACGACAATCCGGCCAATCTGGATGCGCTGCGAACGCCCCGGGATATCCGGGCGACGCTGATCAATTCGACGATCGAGCTGCAGCAGCGCGGTGTGCTGGAAGCTTCGAATGCGGTGCTCGACCAGATCACGGTGACGCGCAATGCGGACAATCCGAACCGGGTCGACATCGTGCTGCCGATGGATCGCGCCAACCCGCTCGACATCTTCGCCGGGCTTGCCCGGGTCTATGCCGAGACCTGAGGCCGCTTTATCCCCGTGACGGGCGAATAGCCCGTCGCCCTTCCTTCCAGCCATTCCAGGAGAGACCATCATGGCAGGCAATGATTTCGGCGGGCGCATGTCGGTCCGTCTTTCCAGCGGCACGACACTTCCGCTGCGCGGCACGTTCACGGTCATGGGCTCCGACCAGAGCAACGAGGCGGTGACGAACCAGGACAATTCGGTCGACCGCGTGGGCACGCCGGTCTCGCCCTCGGCGGAGGTGAGTTTTGCCGATAGCGGCGTGGACTACAGCGCACTGATGAAGGCTCCCCGCCAGAACATCGTGGTCACCGAGGAATTCACCGGCGTGACGCATCACTTCATCAACGCCTTCATGACGGGGCGCAACAGCAATAACCGGATCAGCGGCGAGGTGAGCGGGCTCACCATCGTTGCCGAGACCTATCGCAAGACGGGTGGCTGATCGTGGGTGACCGGACCATTCCACTCTCCAAGCGCTACGAGGTGCCGGGAGAGGCGCCGTTCGAGAAGGTCGTGCTGCGCGAGCCGACCTATCACGACATCTTCGTCAGCGGGCTTGGCCGTCCGGTCGAATGGCAGCCGAGCAAGACCGGGGAGATTGTCCGCATCGTCTATGCCGAGATCATCGACGCCTATGTGTCGAGGCTGATCAAGGCGCCCAGCTACGGTGCCATCTCCGGCCTCGAAGCGCCCGATGCCCTGGCGGTTGCCGAGGAGGTCTGTGGTTTTTTTCGGTTGTCGAGGACGGGTTTGAAGACGTCGGAACCTTCCTCGTCTTCCGACTGAGGCTTTCGCCGCTCGATGTCGAGCAAATGAGTATTTCGCAAATCCGCTACTGGCTCGGCCAGGCCATGAAGTCGAGGGATGCCGGTGACCCGTGAAGTCGAAGCCAGGCTGAAAATCTCTGCCGTCGACCGGACGGGCCGTGTGCTCAAGGGCGTCGGCGAGAAGCTCGGCTATGTGAACGGTCGTGCCGAACAGTATAACCGGTCGCTCGGAATGATGGGGCGGCTTGGCGAAGCGGCCATGGGGCGGCTGATGTTGCTCGGTGCCAGCGGTTTTGCGGCAGCCGGGGCGGGTGCAATCTATGCGACGCGGCAGGCTGCCAAGTTTGAGCAGTCGCTCTTCGGCATCCAGAAAAAGAGCGGCGCGACAGCCGAGCAGATGGGCAAGCTTGGCGAGGACATCAAGGAACTTGCCACGCAGATGCCGGTCTCGATCGACGAGATCGCATCGGCTTTCGAGCGTGGGGCGGCTGCCGGCATTCCGCTGGACGAACTCAAGGAGTTCGCGCGGCTGACCTCTGGCGTGGCCGACGCATGGGACACGACGGCAGAGAATGTCGGTAATACCTTCGCCGGCTTCACTGCCGGCATGGGCATGGCGCGCAGCGACCTCGAAGCCTTCGCGTCGTTGATCAATGATCTTGCGGATGCCGGCATTGCCGACGAGACCGGCATTGCCGACTTCATCGACCGTGCCGGCGCCAGCCTGAAGAATTTTGGTATGACGCCGGAAGAGATCGCGGCCTATGGCGCCTCGCTTCTGAACCTGAAGATGCCGGCGGAAGTGGCCGCACGGGCCATGGACACGGTCACCGGCAAGCTGCTTGCGCCGGAGAACCTGTCGAAAAAGTCGCGCAACGCGCTCGGCCAGATTGTCGGGGATCTCGACAAGTTCCAGAAGATGAGCGGGAACCAGAAGTTCACGTTCTTCATCGGGCAGCTAGAAAAGCTCACGGCGCAGCGTCGCGCCAGCCTGCTCGGCGCCCTGCTGGGCGAGGGCTTCGACGACGAGATCATGCGGCTTGTATCGGGCTCCGAGGAGATGCGCCGCAATCTGGAGATGGCGCGCAAGCATGTGGCGGCGCCGTCGAACTCCATCATGGAGGCCCAAGTCAAGAAGATGGAGTTGTTCAATTCGCAGATGCAAATCATGCGAAACCACTTCTCGGCCATAGCAACCGATATCGGTGAGCAGGCCCTCCCAGCGCTGACCGACATTGCCAAGAGCATCAACGAGACACTGCGCCAGGGCCGTGGCTATGCCAAGGGCCTGGAGGGCATGTCCCAAGCAGAGCAGAACCAGCAGTATAACCACTTCCTGAAGGCGTACGAAGAGCTATATCCCGACGACTGGACCGCGACGGGCCGCGCCATGCATGACTACGACCAGGCGGTTGCCATGGTCGGCAATGGCGAGATCCGCGACGTCATGGACTATCTCAACAAGCTCAGGTCCAACGAGCGGTATATTCGCGGGCAGAACAAGGCATCGATCGGGCGGCACAGCGGCAAGGTCGTCAGGCCTCAGGATCTGGAGTTTCCGGGTGGCGGGCGTGATCTTGACCCATACAACCTGCCTTCTGAGGGGCCGATGCCAGGCGATCGCCATGCGATGACGCCGCGCGAGAGGAGCGCTCTGGAAGAGCAGTATCGGCTTTACGGAAACGCTCAGAGAAGCGTAGTGAACCCGACACGTAGCGTAAGGGCCGCACTTCTCAAGGCTGCGGACCCTTCGCAGATTGGCATGGAAGGCATGGGTGGCATGCTGATCGAGCAGGCCAGCAAGGCGGGCGACGAGATCAAGAGCCGCAGCGAAGAAGCCGGTGACAAGATAGCGCAGGGGGGCGAACAGGCGGCCTCTGCACTGGAACGTGCGGCGCAGTCCATTCTGGGGGCGGTTCAGGCCCTCGGAAGGCTGACGGCCATGCCCACCATGCCAAGCACGGGCGTCAATGCCAATACCGGGCGCAGCATGCCGCCGGCGGCGGGGCGTCCTGCCGGGACCGGCAGGCAGTAAGG
>OGCL01001161.1_pt1 | contig 23717 bp, 19 predicted proteins | sample 1570041 | NCBI WGS metagenome assembly OGCL01 (sample SAMN06266162, study PRJEB24511) | hot springs metagenome | isolation source: Hot spring water | place: South Africa: Limpopo | collected 2015-06-22 | reverse complement strand
CTTGCGCCCATTGCGGAAAATTCCCCACTGCTGCCTCCCGTAGGAGTCTGGGCCGTGTCTCAGTCCCAGTGTGGCTGGTCATCCTCTCAAACCAGCTACGGATCGTCGCCTTGGTAGGCCCTTACCCCACCAACTAGCTAATCCGACGCGAGTTCATCCTCAGGCAGTTAACCTTTCACCTCCCGGCATATCCGGTATTAGCGACCGTTTCCAGCCGTTATCCCCGACCTAAGGGCAGATCCTCACGCGTTACTCACCCGTCCGCCACTAAGTGCCCGAAGGCACTCCGTTCGACTTGCATGTGTTAAGCACGCCGCCAGCGTTCATCCTGAGCCAGGATCAAACTCTCCATGTTATCAATTAGCTCTGAATCAAAACTAATTGACTCATCTCGAGTGTCCAGAACTCGCGTTCCGGTTATCCGTCTGACTCACCAATCCCTTCTAAGCTCCCGCTCTTCCCGAATTGGCTCGCCTCTGTTACAATTGGCTGATATTCAGCCCATTATCTTGACGAGGTCTTCTTTCGTCTGGCTTCCAAGTTATTTCAATGTCTAGGTGCTGACGCCCCCGGTTGGCTCGCTCCCGCTCGCCTCCCCTCCTGAGCGCTTTTCTAGCTTATCTATCCCAAACAACCCTGTCAACCCCTTTCTCGAAAATTTTTCTGGGTTCTTTGGGATAAATGCCTTGAACCCTTGCTGTGAAAAGCTTTTATGGCTGCCAGTGGTCTGGCTGCTTGGGCGAAATGGAGTGATCAGGTAAAGGGTGAACGGCTCTGGAGCAGCGATCGCGGGTCCAGCCAAGCCGTCGGTGTTCTAATCATGCCTATATATAAAATTATATAAAATTGGCATAATTGGCACTGCGCAATCCAACGCCCAAAAATCCTGGGTCTGGTCGGGCTAGGTTCAAGCCTTGGATCTTACAGATCTCGTTGATCTTGTTGATCTCATTGGTTTCATCGGTTTTAGGTGCCCGATCGCTCCCCCTTCAGTGATACGCTGAAAAATGGCAATTTTCAGTCGCCGCGCCTTTCCGATCGCGAGCCAGACTGAGTCACGAGGATAAGGGTAAGCATGGTCACGACTACAGAAAAGGTCAACGTTGGCAAGATCACGCAAATTATTGGTCCGGTTGTGGATGTTGAGTTCCCGGAAGGGAAGCTACCGCAGATTTATAACGCCCTGAGGATTAGTGGCAAAAATGCGGTCGGGGAGGAAACCTCGGTTACCTGCGAAGTGCAGCAACTGCTGGGCGATCGCCAGGTGCGGGCGGTGGCGATGAGTTCCACCGACGGGTTGGTGCGAGGGATGGATGCTGTAGATACGGGCGCCCCGATCAGTGTGCCGGTGGGGACCGCCACCCTGGGCCGGATTTTTAATGTTTTGGGTGAACCCGTGGATAATCTGGGGCCAGTGAGTGCCACGGAAGCGTTCCCGATTCACCGGGATGCGCCGAAGCTGACGGATCTGGAAACCAAACCGTCGGTGTTTGAAACTGGGATTAAGGTGATTGACCTGCTAACCCCCTATCGTCGCGGCGGCAAGATTGGGCTGTTTGGCGGTGCTGGTGTGGGCAAGACCGTCATCATGATGGAATTGATCAACAATATCGCGACTAACCACGGGGGGGTGTCGGTGTTTGGCGGCGTGGGGGAACGCACCCGCGAGGGCAATGACCTCTACAACGAAATGATTGAGTCCGGGGTTATCGACACGGACGATCGCCAAAAGTCGAAGATTTCCCTAGTCTATGGTCAGATGAACGAGCCGCCCGGTGCCCGGATGCGCGTGGGTCTTTCGGCGTTGACGATGGCAGAGTACTTCCGCGATGTGAACAAGCAGGACGTGCTGCTGTTTATCGATAATATTTTCCGGTTTGTGCAAGCGGGTTCGGAAGTGTCGGCGCTGCTGGGGCGGATGCCGTCGGCGGTTGGTTATCAGCCCACCCTGGGGACGGACGTGGGAGCACTGCAAGAGCGAATTACCTCGACGCGTGAAGGGTCTATCACCTCGATTCAAGCGGTCTATGTACCGGCGGATGACTTGACCGACCCGGCTCCGGCCACGACCTTTGCCCACTTGGATGGGACGACGGTACTCTCCCGTGGGTTGGCGGCGAAGGGGATTTATCCGGCGGTTGATCCCTTGGATTCAGCTTCGACGATGTTGCAACCGAACATTGTTGGGGATGAGCATTACAACACGGCGCGGGCGGTGCAATCGACGCTCCAGCGCTATAAGGAGTTGCAAGATATTATTGCGATTCTGGGGTTGGATGAACTGTCGGAAGACGATCGCTTGACCGTGGCCCGCGCCCGCAAGATCGAGCGGTTCCTCTCCCAACCCTTCTTTGTGGCGGAAGTGTTCACTGGGGCACCGGGCAAATATGTACCGTTGGAGAAGACGATCAAGGGCTTCCAGATGATCCTGAGTGGTGAACTCGATGATCTGCCGGAGCAAGCCTTCTACCTGGTGGGCGATATCGATGAGGCGATCGCGAAGGCCGAAAAGATGAAGGCGGAAGGCAAGTAAGGAGCCAAGCCCCTTATCCCTAGCTGGATGCCATTTGATGCCAGGAATTCCGGGCGTGTTAGATGCTGGATATTGATACGCTGAAGGCGGCTGAGCCACTAACATTGCCCGGATGACCTGAGAATCTGACGCGTTTAATTTATTCACGAGTAGCAACTATGGCTTTAACGGTGCGAGTGATTGCTCCGGATCGCACAATCTGGGATTCGGAAGCGCAGGAAGTGATCCTCCCCAGTACGACGGGACAGTTGGGTATTCTCACGGGTCACGTCCCCCTATTGACGGCGCTGGATATCGGTGTGATGCGGGTCCGGGCCAGCCGCGATTGGGAAAATATTGCGATTATGGGTGGCTTCGCGGAAGTAGAGAATGATGAAGTCACGATTCTGGTCAATGGCGGCGAGACGGGCAAAAAGATTGACCTAGAGACAGCCCGTCAAAAATTCACCGAGGCAGAAGCGCGCTACAGTCAGGCCCAGGCCAGTGGCGATCGCCAAACCCAAATTCAAGCTGCCCAAGCCTACAGGCGTGCCCGCGCTCGGTTTCAAGCAGCGGGGGGCATGGTTTCCGCTTAGGGGTCTTCCAGGCTGTGCTGCCTAGCTAGGACACCCGACTAGACAGACCCCAATCGGGGTTTGTCTGATGGGTGCGTATCCAACCATGAGCTGACCGGTGGGCAACCAAAACTCATGAACTGCCGACAAAGTTAACTTCTGGAAACTTCGCTTGGACATCCGTCACGGAAAGCTTGCGACCCTCTTCTTGCCAGTAGTTAATCACTTCTGTGGCTTTGTTGAGCAACAGCACCCGCTCTTGTTCGCTAATCCAGTGCTTCGCTTCTAATTCAGTTTTCAGTTGTTCCCAGGCATCGTTACGCGGCCAGAAGAAATAGGAGGTGAGGGGGCTGGTGCCCTTACCTACCACTTGGTCTACGGCGAGGGCAACGTTGTCCTCTAACCACAGGACTTTGAGAATAAACTTGGACAATTCCACCTCCGAGCGGATTCGGTAATGCTAAGGGTTAACAGGTCGGGTCGATTAACCCGCAATTGGCCATTGTACTCCACTATCTGGACGGATAACAGAGGGATACGGAGATGAGGGCGATCGTGGTTTTTGATATTGATGGGGTGATCCGGGATGTGAGCCATTCCTACCGGCGGGCCTTGGCGGATACGGTGGAACAGTTTACCGAGGGGCAATACCGCCCGTCGATGCTGGATATTGATACGCTGAAGGCGGAAGGGCGCTGGAATAATGACTGGGAGGCATCCCAGGAGTTGATCTATCGGTATTTTGAACGGCAGGGCCAGCCGCGATCGCAGCTAGGGTTGGATTACGGGGCGGTGGTGGCCTTTTTCCAGAGTCGTTATCGGGGGCTGAATCCGGATGATCCGGATCAATGGACGGGGTATATCTGTGATGAGCCGTTGTTAGTCACCACAGATTATCTGGAGGGGTTATCCCAGGGGCAGATTGCCTGGGGGTTTTTCAGTGGGGCGACGCGGGGATCGGCCCGGTATGTGTTGGAGCGGCGGTTGGGGTTGCAGGACCCGGTGCTGGTGGCGATGGAGGATGCGCCAGGAAAGCCGGACCCGACGGGCTTATTCCAGGTGATCCAACAGTTGGAGCAGATCTATGGATTAGAGGCCACGATGCCGGTGGTCTATGCCGGGGATACGGTGGCGGATTTGCAGACGGTGCAAGCCGCGTATCAGCAGCAACCCGATCGCACTTGGGTGGGGGTGGGGGTGTTGCCGCCCCATGTGCAGGCATCGTCGGCACGGCAGGTGAGTTATCGCGAGGTGTTGACGGCGGCGGGGGCCGCGACGGTGGTGGCAAATATTCAGGAGTTGACGCCGGGAAAGGTGCAGGCGCTGGTGGGTTAGGGGTTGTTCGAGGGGGCGGGGGATTTTTTCACCCCTAAGGCACGAAGGGCACGAAGGTCCACGAAGGGGGTTATTCGTCGAGATCGTCGAAGTCGGGGTCGATCGCGTCGCTGAAGTCGGTCACGATTTCGTCGGTGGTGTCTAGATCGACGACTTTGCCGTTGAAAAATTCGGCGAGGCGTTGGGCGGCTTGGGTGACTTCGCTCACCTGCCAGTTGGTTGCGGGGGGCGGGGCAAGTTCCGGAGCGGCTAGGTTGGGCAAGGGCTGGGGGTCTACCCAGTCGGTCATGGCGGGGGCAGTGGGATGCCCATTAATCGCAGGATGGCCGTTACTGACAGCACTGACAGCACTGCTGTTGTCATACCCCTGGGATCTGCCATTGGAGGAAATATTCCCATTACTGAGAGGGCTATCGTTGCGGGGGCTACCGTTGCTGGGGTAGTAGGGCGGGCGGGTTTCGCCGAGGGCAGGGAAGACGGGAGCGGCGGCGGGCGTAATCGGCAATGGATTGGTAGGTGGGGACGGTGATGGCACGGGCGGGGGCGGCGACATCATCGGGGGGGCCGTACTAACCGGCGTTGGGTTTGCGGACGGCAAGATGGGCTGGCCTGACGCTGGATCGCTGTCGGTGTCTTCGGGGTCGGGTTCGCGGCGAGTGACGGTTTCAACGCGGATCTGGACCGGGCGATGGAGAACTTGCTCAAAGGCCGCACTGACGATCGCGAGGCTGGCCTCTAAATTGGACTTTAACTTGGGGGGAATCCCTAAGCGCACACCGTTCTGGTCGATCTGGAGCAGTTGCCCCCATTGGCTGAGCATGACGCGGGTACTGGTCTGTTGGATTTGCGGGATCACCTGGGACCAGATCGTTTTGAGATCCTGCGCCGTCAGAAACGCTGGGACTGCCCGTCCGGGGCCTGGGGGAACGGGGAGCGCGACCGGGGGTGAGGCGGTGGTGGGTGGATGGGGGGGGGGCGAGGATGCGGCGGGTGGAACGGCGGGGGGGGGCGGGCAGGCTGGGCGTTGCCGGGGCAGGGGTTGGCGCGGGTTGGGCTGGGGCGGTGGCGGCGATAGCTTCGCGACGCCTTTGGCGTATCGCGGCGGTATCCGTTGACGGTTGTTGGGGTAACGGCTGGGGTAATGGCTGGGGCGGGGCAGGTTGCGTCTGGGTGGGCGTTTGGGCCTGAATTGGCGCGGGCGCGAAGGGGGCTGTAACGGGGGGGGGACCGCCCGTGGACGCGGGGGGCAGGAGGGCAACGGGGAGAAGACCCACCAAGATGACTTCGAGCCAGAGGCGGGGTTGGGTGGAATGTTTGAGTTGGGCTTCGCCACTACGCAGGTGTTGCTGACCTTGCAGGATCAGGTGGGTGTCCCACGATCGCGCAAATTCCACCAGTTGCGTCCAGGTAGGCCCCGTCAGGGCAACCAGATCGCTGCGATCGGGGGCAGTTTTGGCAATCAACAAATCTCGGTAAAAACTCGCCAGGTTTTGCAACACCGTCAGCGGCTCCCGGCCCCGGTCCAATAGCTGGCGGGTGCAATCAATCACGGCGGTGGGATCATTGGCTGCGATCGCCTGGAGAAGCACCAGCAAATCCCGTTCCGGCACGGCTCCCACCAGGTCCCAAACGCGATCGGCGTTAACTTGCCCCACGGCCAGACTGAGTTGATCCAACAAACTTTCCGCATCCCGTAATCCCCCCTGGGCGATTTGACCCACCAGAGTGAGGGCTTCCGGGGTGATATCGATCGCCTCAATCTCAGCAATTTTCTGAAGGTGGGCCACCATCGCCTCCAGGGGAATGCGGCGAAAGTCGAAGCGTTGGCAGCGGGAAATGATGGTGGGCAAGACCCGCTGGGGATCGGTAGTGGCGAGGACAAAGACGACGCGATCGGGGGGTTCCTCCAGGGTTTTCAGCAGCGCATTAAAAGCCGCAGTGCTGAGCATGTGGCACTCATCGATCACATAGACCTTGTAACGGCACTGCACCGGGGCAAATTGGGCACGCTCGATCAATTCACGGATATTGTCCACCCCCGTATTACTGGCCGCGTCAATCTCCGTCACATCCAGCGCCGTTCCCCGCGTAATCGTGCCACAGGCCTCACACTGCCCGCAGGGCTGGGCCGTGGGCCGATCGCTGGCCAGACAATTCAACGACTTCGCCAGAATCCGCGCACTCGACGTTTTCCCTGTCCCCCGTGGTCCCGTGAATAAATAGGCCGGAGCGATTTTTTCCTGGCCGATCGCATTCGCCAAAGTCGTCGCGATCGCCGTTTGGCCCACCAGATCGGCAAACGTTTGGGGACGATATTTATGATGCAGGGGTTCGTAGGTCACCAGTCTGCCCGCCCGCCTAACAAAGACAGCATACGCTTACCACTGCCGAGGGGCATCCGTCCTTCCCAGGGATACGCCCACCCCGCTTGCAGCCAAATTTCTGGCTCAATCTTAACCTTCTTGAGGCTGGATCGGTGGGATTGCACGCTGGGCACCTTGGGAAAACCCTTAACTGGTCACAAGCTGTTGCAGATAGGCCAAAAAGTGAGGAACATCCGCAGGCTGGCGCAGGGAGTAGGAGAAGAGCCGCAAACCCAGATTAGCCCCCAGCAGGGCTATATCGGCACCATTCAAAACCACGATCGCCCGACTGGCCAATTCTGGATACAGTTGAATTTGGGCGAGGTACGGTTCCGGTTCCGTGAGCGTATCTCCCCGCAGCAACAGGAGGTCGGGGTGCCAAACCGTGGCCAAAAGTGCCGCCTGCTCCAGATCATCAGCCTCTAACAAGCGGTGGTGGGCTTGATACAACGCCCCAGGGAGATCGATCGGTAGCGCTCCCGGCAGGATTCCCCCCGGCCGATCAGCGATCAGGGAATCGGGTAACAATTGACTTAAGGAGAGGAGCGTCAGGAACTTCGCTGGGGACATGTCCACCGCCACATTACCCGGTTTAACCGCCAACCGCTCTAACCAAGATTGCAGCAGGCTCATCTGGGTCGGCAGGCTAAGAATCCCATCCACACGAGCTTGCAGCAGGGATGCGGATGCCGAATGCGGCACCGTCGCTAAGACCGGGATGTGGGCAGTGGCAGGATCGGCCTTCAACACCGTCAGGATGGCAGTATCTGTGTCGGCCAGCCACGACTCATCCAGGAAAATGACAGTCGGTTGTAGACACTGGGCCTTTTCCAGCAAATCTCGGGGAAACCGAGCGATCACGACCCGGCACCCCAGTGCTTGTAAGGGGGCAATCAAGGCTTGCCCTTGAGACGGTGGCTCTGTGACCACCGCGATCGCTGGGGGGGAAGCGATCGCGGGGGGTAACCTTTCCCTATCCTCAGATCCACCTTGGCCAGTGGTGGATACCAACCCATCGGGATGGGATGACGGTAGCAGCAGGGTAAACTCACTGCCCACCCCCACCTCTGAGCGGAAGCTAATCACCCCGCCGTGCAGCCGGACGAGACGGTAGGTCAACGCCAAGCCCACCCCCACACCCCCTGGGTAAGCACTGGCAGCAAACTGTAGGCGCTGTGACTTCTGGAACAAGCGAGATTGGTCCGCCGCCGCTATCCCTATCCCCGTATCCCAAACGGTCAAGGCCAGCCAATCCGGGTGCCAGCGACTCACCCGCAACCCCACCTGATCCGTGTCTTGGGAAAACTTCAGGGCATTACTCAGCAAATGGGTCAACATCTGACACAACCGCAGTTCATCCGCTAGCAACGACTCGCGCTGCGGATCGATCGCCCAATCTTGCTGAATGAGACGCCGATCGCTCGTGGCAGGAGAGACCGGGAGTGAACTACTGGGTGCTGTCGTTGCCAGTGAAGTTGACAGTAGCCCCTGAGCCTGGGCGATCGCCCGTTCACAGACCGCGACCAGATCGACCGGTTTGCGATTTAATTTGAGTTGGCCCGCATCCAAGCACGCCAGTTCAAAGCTTTGGTTCGCCAAAGTCGTCAGCAGGCGCGCATTGTGGTGAATAAGCTGCATATACTGCTGCTGGCGGGGGTTGAGCTGCCCCACCGTTGGGGGTTGCATGAGGCTGGCTAAGCCCAAAATGGCCGTTAAAGGGGTCTTGATATCGTGGCTGAGGGACATCAAAAATTCATCTTTAGCCTGATTTTTTTGCCACAGATCCCGGTTTTCCGCCATTAGCAGTTGATTTTGCGTATAGATCGGGGTCACCTCGATCGCCATCAACAGCCGCAGGGGCGTGTCCTGGCCCTCTGCCGAGTGTGTTCCTGACCACCCCGCTGCCGCTAACGCCGGATCGATCGCCATCGTCGCCGGTAGGGGCAGGGATAAAAATTGCCAAACCTTCTCTTCGCCCGTATCCAGAGTACACACATAGGCATAGGCATGGCGCGTGGGCATAGCCGTCCCTAGGGTTGCATCCGTTGAATTCTCCTCTGAATTCTCCTCCAATGCGGCATCCGGGGTAGGCACTGTAGGCACTAGCGAAGGAACCGTCCCCACCGACCAAGTTACCGGGGAGGCAACAACTGGCGTGTAACGCGCAGCCGTGGGGGCATTGAGATAGGGGGGGGAAGTCCCAACGCCCGTGGGTGGAGCCGTGGGGGTCTCCGGCCCGCGATCGCCGCGATCGCCAAAGCTTTGGGTCCAAGCGCGATTTTGCCCCCAGACGATGCCCGTGCCGGTTTGTAACTGAAGGGGCACCGGCAACACCTCCAGCCATTGCCAGCCTAAGGGCAGGGTTGAGGGTACCGCCGTCGGGAGTGGCAGCGTTTGTGCCCCCAGGTGGGCAGAGTCGCTCGGTGGGGGCCACGATCGCCCTGGCCGTTCAGGCGTTGGGGTAACCGCCGACTGGGACTGGGGTAACGGTTGGGATATCCCGGAATAGGCAGCGTGTCGGGATTCCAACCCTGACAACCCCTGGGCCAACACGGTCGGCGCGGGGGGTGCCCATTGGCTAGCCAGCCAGGATAGGGCGAGTTCACTATTCAGTAGCCCCAGAAATTGGCCTTGCCCATCCACAATCGCCCAGTGCCCGGCGTCCCGACGGGCCAGATGGGCACACAATTCTGAGATGGACAGGGCAACTGGCAGTAACCCAATGGGTTCGATCAAAGTGGCGATCGCCAGGCCCACCGGCAGCGGCTGGGGCATCTCCATCCCGGCAGCAGGCCACGATGACCTCGGCAGCGGGAGAGACAGCAAGCGATGTAGCCGGACCACGCCCAAAGGACAGTGGTGATCATCCAGGACCACCCCCAGGCTGGTATCGGCCTCAAGCATCTGCGTTACCAGGGTAGCCGGTTCCGTCCCTGGCGAACAGGTGACAACGGGGCAAGTGATGCGGGCGATCGGCAAGGAGGGCATGGGCTTCCAATAACGGGCGGGCAGCAAGGCATCTGAAAAACTCGGTAGCAACCCTTAGGGACCATCAAGCATCATGCCAAGCATCATGCCCACCAGAGTTGTACAGGGATCAGCCTCTACAGGGATCATAGTATTCCTGCCGTAGGGTTGTCAGGAGTTGTGCAGGGACCACATTCAGGACAATGGGGTTACAGAGGACGTACTGCGTGACTTTTTCCTAATTTTCCAGGTCAGCAATGGAGACCGGAGCAGCTTTACAGTTACAATTAGCAAAGTTGTAAACATCTGTAACTAATTGCGGCAGTGGCAGGGAGTGGGAAAAGGCTCTTGACTTCGGCACTGGCACGGGGAGTTGCAGGAACACCAAAGTTATCACGATTTGCCTGGTTATTAGTGTGGTCCGTTCCAGTTTAGCCATCTGCTCTCTGCTCAACTCTGACGCTCTAGCCAAGGCGTTATCCGATGCACTTGGTCGAGGGCGTTATCACCTGTCGCCCTTTCACCATGCACCGGAATTTCTCGAATTTGTCCGCCAGGAAGAACGCAATATTGACTGCCTGATTTTGCAGGAGAGTCCAGAACTAACGAAGGTAGCGGAGGTCCTGCGCCAAGATTCGATTATGTTGCCGGCCCTGATCTTGTATGACCAGGATTTGCCCACAGACGTTGTATCCGACGAACACCCCGTTGCGGAACCGCTGAATCCCCACACCCCCCTGTACCATACGGCTGAGGTTAGGATGACCCTTAACGCCCTCAATCAGGTTGGGACGGAAATTGATCGTGCTATCCGTGAATTCCTACGTTTATCGCCAACCAATTTCAGCATTGGTGCAGACAATGTCTTGATGGTTAACCTGGCAGAGCCACCGGTAGAATTGCAAATACAGCAGCGGCGGCTGGCTGAAAAATTGAAGGAACGGCTGGGATATCTTGGTGTGTATTACAAGCGAGACCCCAAAAACTTCTTGCGGAATTTGTCATTAGCAGCTCGTCATGCCTTCATGGAAAAGCTAAAGGCAAATTATCGTAATATTGTCATTCTATATTTTTCTGACGAGGAAACGCTCAACAAACAAATTGATGAGTTTGTCAATGATGCTTTTTTTTCCGATATCCCGGTAACACAAATCGTTGAATTGCATATGGAGTTGATGGATCAATTATCAAAGCAATTGAAACTAGAAGGTAGAAATGAAGACATTCTCCTAGACTATCGCCTAACCCTAATTGATGTACTGTCACACCTTTGTGAAATGTATCGACGATCGATCCCACGAGAATCCTAATCTCGCGATCGTAATTTGTCTTTATTTGTCTTTTCTGGTTGCTATGGTTCTATGAATCCTTTAAAGAAGACCTACATTCTTAAGCTTTATGTGGCGGGTAATACGCCCAATTCAGTCCGGGCGTTAAAGATGTTGAAAAACATTCTGGAAGAAGAGTTTCAGGGGATCTATGCCCTTAAGGTGATTGATGTGCTACAAAATCCGCAACTAGCGGAGGAAGATAAGATTTTGGCAACCCCCACCCTGTCCAAAATTCTGCCCCCACCAGTGCGGAAAATTATTGGTGACCTCTCTGATCGCGAGCGGGTATTGATTGGCCTGGATCTCCTCTACGATGAGTTGCGGGAAGATGAATTAGACTTTTAGCACCTTGAGGGGTTATGGCAAGGCGGACTTACGGGTTTGCAAAAGGCCCGGATCAAGCCAATTACTCAGGATCGCGATCGGAATCATGGGCAAGGCGGGCAAGAGGCAAATCAGCCACTGCTGCCAGGTGAGTGGGGCCGTGCTGAACAGCCAATTCATCATGGGTAATTGACTGAAGACGACTTGCAAACCTGCCGCGATCGCAATGCCCAAAATCAAGATGGGAGCGGGGGGCAGCGATCGGCCCCAATCACCCTGAAACAAGATGCCCCTGACCCACTGCCATAGGCTAATGCCCAGTTGACTGATGCTAAGCAGATAAACAATCCGAGCGGCCACGAGGGATTGGATCGCCATTGTTCGCGCCACGGCAATATCGCCCGTCGTGGACTCCACCCATTCAAACATCCCGAAAATCAGCACCCAGTTAAAGAGGGAAACGGCCAAAATCCGCCGTAGGAGCTTGGTCGTCAACAGGGGTTCCTGGGGCGGTCGAGGGGGCTGTTGCATTAGGCCCTGGGATTTGGGTTCAAAGGCCAGTGGGACAGTCATGGTGATCGAATTGATCATGTTCAGCCACAGAACTTGCAGCGCGAGAATCGGTAACTCTCTGGCCAGTAAAGCACTAATTAAAATGGTCATCGATTCCCCACCATTGACAGGCAACAGAAAGGCGATCGCCTTGCGCAGGTTTTGGTAGACCGCCCGTCCTTCCTCCACTGCCGCCGCGATCGAGGCAAAGTTATCATCGGTCAGCAACATATCCGCCGCTTCACGGGCCACCTCGGTTCCCCCCTTGCCCATCGCCACGCCAATATCCGCCTGTTTCAGGGCCGGGGCATCATTCACTCCGTCCCCCGTCATGGCCACAATTTCCCCCTTGGACTGGAGCGCTTCGACCAAACGCAGCTTTTGGGCCGGGGCTACCCGTGCGAAGACATCCCCTTCGACGATCGCCTGGGCCAAGTCGTGATCGTCCATTTTGGCCAATTGCTGTCCCTCGAAGGCGGCCACCGGCTCGCTCATGGCAATTCCCATCCGTTGGGCGATCGCGCGGGCGGTGGCGATATGGTCCCCCGTGATCATCTTCACCCGAATCCCTGCCGTCTGGCAGACATGGACCGCCGCGATCGCCTCAGGCCGGGGGGGATCAATCATGCCCTGGAGACCCAGGAAAACCAAGCCCTGTTGGATATCACTGTGATCGATCGCGTGTTGGTGAGGCTGGCCAACTTTCTGGGCAAAGGCCAACACCCGCAAGCCCTGGCCGGTCAGGGTCGCGACGACGGCCTCAATCCCGGCCACATTCAGGGGAACCGCCTCCCCTTGGGCATCCATCTGGCGATCGCAACGGCTCAACAGGGCCTCCACCGAGCCTTTGACGTAGATGATTGGCGGTACTGTATCATGCAGGGTCGCCATGTATTGGTACTGGGACTCAAACGGAATGGCATCCAGGCGCGGGTGGCTGGCCGCAAGGCCCGCTTGGGTCAGATCCGCCTTGGCCGCTGCGGTGATCAAGGCCCCTTCGGTAGGATCGCCCACGACGGACCAATGTTCACCCGTCTGCTTGAGTTGGGCATCATTGCAGAGAATCCCGGCCATCAGGCAAGCCGCTAGGGCCGGGGGTAAGCCATCGGGGAAGAGATCACCCTCGCCGTCAGCCGTCCGTTGGCGAATGTCCCCCTTGGGGCTATAGCCACTGCCACTCACCTGGTAGTGCTGTGTTCCGGCATAGATCGCCTGGACGGTCATTTGGTTTTCCGTCAGGGTGCCGGTTTTATCCGAGCAAATCACCGTGGCACTCCCCAACGCTTCCACCGCCGGGAGCTTACGGATAATCGCATGACGGCGGGCCATTCGGTTTACCCCGATCGCTAAGGTAATCGTCACCACCGCCGGTAACCCCTCTGGGATCGCACTCACCGCCAGGGCCACTGCCGCTTCAAACATCTTCAGCAGATCCTCCCCTTGCCCCCAGCCGATCGCAAAGGTGAGGGCCGCCAGGGTGAGGATGCAGTAGAGCAAAATGCGACTGAACTTGGCGAACTTGCGCGTTAGGGGGGTGCTGAGGTTCACCCGTGCTGCCATCGCCTGGGAAATTTGGCCGACCTCCGTTGCGCCCGCCGTTGCCACGACGACCCCGGTTCCCTGGCCAAAGGTGACGAAACTCCCGGCATAGGCCATGTTGGCCCGTTCTGCGAGGGGGGTTTCCGGGGGTAGGGCCGCGATCGCCTTCGTCACCGGCACCGATTCCCCCGTCAGGGCCGACTCATCAATCTGCAAATCACGGGTCTTGAGCAACCGTAAATCGGCAGGCACCTTATCCCCCGACGTGAGCAGGACAATATCCCCCACCACCAACTCCTGGGAGGGAACTTGCAGCAGTTGTCCTTCGCGCAATACCGTGCTTTCCGTGGTCACCGCCTTCGCCAGGGACGCGATCGCCCCTTCCGCCTTGGCCTCTTGGACGTAGCCGATCACCGCATTAATCACTGTCACGCCCCAAATCACCAGGGCATTGGTCCACACCCCCAGGAATGCCTTAATGGCTCCGGCAATGAGCAGGATATAGAGTAACGGCTGATGAAATTGCAGCAGAAACCTGAACCAAGCAGGCTTACCGGGATGTACCGGCAGTTGATTCCAACCGTAAAGTTCACCCCGACGGGCGACTTCCTCTGGGGTTAGCCCCGTTTCTAGATGACTATCACAAACTTTAATAACTTCATGTGGCGACAGTTCATGATAGGGGTGCGACTGTGAGTTCGCGAGCATAATGATCTCCCCAATGCAGCAGCAACCATCGGGGATTGGCCCGATGGTATAGATCCATGCTAACAAAGGGGCGATCGTCGCCCGGTTTCAGCTAGTGGTCTGTCAGCCCTAAACTTGAGAGTTGTAGATAAACGCGAAGATCCTTCGAGAGAAGCTTGCAGGGTGACCGGGGAAAGATAGCCGTAATCATCCAGATGAGGACAAGGGGCTTAAGCCCCTTGTTGATTCCAGTCTTTGCAATGTCCTAATGATCATGACTGCCGCTATAATCCGTTCGGGCTGAGCCAGTCGAAGCCCGAATCTTAAGTTTGATAGACCCCTAGACCGCTGGCTAGAAATCCCGTCGAATCGCGCTCTCATGCCAGTGGCGCAGAAGCAAATCGGAGAGTACCGAAAGTGTCACAAAAATTAAAACCCCTAATACGGTAATGAGGAGCAGCGCGGCAAACATGCGGGGAATTTGCAAGTTATAACTCGCCATTAAAATCTGATAGGCCAGTCCCGCTTTTTGCCCCCCCGTACCTGCCACAAATTCCGCCACCACCGCTCCGATCAGCGCTAACCCCCCACTAATTCGCAACCCACCGAGAAAATAGGGCAGCGCGGCGGGGAGTCGCAAATAAACTAGGGTTTGCCACCGATTCGCCCGATAGAGTTTGAATAAATCCAATAAATTACGATCGACACTATTCAAGCCCAAGGTTGTATTCGACACGATCGGGAAAAAAGCCACAATCCAAGCACAGACAATCATCGCGGCAAAGGTATTATTACGCAACCAGATGATAATCAGGGGCGCGATCGCCACGATCGGTGTTGTTTGCAGAATCACCGCATAGGGGAAAAAACTACGCTCAATCCATTTACTCTGGGTAAATAAAATAGCAATCAATAACCCAATCACTGTTGCGGTGAGAAAAGCCACGATCGTAATCTTCAGCGTGACCAGAAACGACGGCCATAGGATCGGCCAATCCTGGACCAAAGTTTGGAACACCAACAGCGGCCCTGGTAACAGATAGATGGGCATCTGGGTCACCCGCACAAACCCTTCCCAGAGTGCCAGGAATAGAACCCCGACGATTACCGGCGCAATCACCTCCGGTGTCGTTGCCTTAGTGAACCCAGCCGACCAACCTGCTGGTGAGCTAGGCCGGTTTAGATCCGGTGGCAGTTGTGTTGGGGCAGCAGATATAGGGGTCGAGACAGACGAGCGATCGTGGGTCATTTTGGAAAAGTCAAAATTTAAAATTCAAAATTCAAAATTCAACAGTAGTTACCGACCAGGGGCAAGGTGACCCGCTCGCAAAAATCCAGTATTACGGGCGGCGTTTATTGTAGGCGATCGGTTACCCGCAAAGATTGTGGCATAACCCACCCCTACACCCCAAACGCACACTGCTCCCACGCCGCTAATTACGCAACCGAAGAGAGCGAATGATCGATCGGCTCAGGCTGCATCGCTTTGGCAAGATGGGCGGAGACTTCCCGGCAGTATTGGTTACAAATTGCCGAGGTGCGAAAGTCCTCGGTGCGGGGATAGGGGGCATCGATCGGGATATCGGCTACGACCCGGCCCGGTCGCGGTGCCATGACAATCACCCGCTGGGAAAGATAGACGGCTTCGTAGATATTGTGGGTGACGAACAAGACGGTCCATTGCTTTTGTTGCCATAGGTCCAGCAGATCATTGTTCAGCTTACTGCGGGTAATTTCGTCGAGGGCACCGAAGGGTTCATCCATGAGCAAGACGCTGGGCTGGGTCACTAGGGCACGGGCGATCGACACCCGCATTTTCATCCCGCCCGATAGTTCGCGGGGATAGTGACGATCGCAGCCCGCTAAACCGACCAAATGCAATGCCTCCTGGGCAGCAATCTGGGCAGCACGACGGGACACGCCGCTGAGTTTCAAAGGTAAACAGACATTCTCTAGCACCGTAGCCCAAGGCATGAGGGCCGCTTCTTGGAACACAAAGGCCAGATTGGGGGATTGGGGATGGGCGGCGGGGGTTGGGGTATCTGGCCCCCAGTCGATCTGCCCGGTGGATAACCGGCTGAGTCCCGCCACGAGCCGTAGCACGGTACTTTTGCCACACCCGGAGGGACCGACGAGACTAATAAACTGGGAGGTCTGCACCGTTAAGTGCATATCCTGTAGGGCCACCGTCCCATTGGTAAAGACCTTACTGACATGGTTGAGGCTAAAGGCAATGCGGTCGTTCATTCGCAAGTGTTCGTCGGCTATTGACGGTAAAAATCAACCCCTTTGTTCACAAATTGTAATGTATAGGCATCTTGGTAGGGGGTATCTGGCTTAAACACGCCCTCGGCTTGCATCGTCTCGAACAACGCCCGCCAGCGATCGTCCACCATTGCCCCAATCCCCTGGGTTGTCGCCTCGCCCGACACCACAATGCCATATTCCTTCATCTTGGCGATGCCATAGGCAATCAACTCATCGGTCATCTGGGGATTTTCCTGCTTGATCAACTGGTTGGCGGGGGTGGGATCACCCTCCAGGTAGCTATACCAGCCCTTGATCGAGGCATCAACAAAGCGTTGCACCAGATCGGGATTCTGCTCCACCATCTCCCGGCGGGTTTCGATCGTCGTGTCATAGGGGGTATAGCCATAGTCAGCCAGCAAAAAGACGATCGGGGTAAAGCCGCCCTCCTTCTCCACCGTCAGCGGCTCCGAGGTGAGGTAGCCCTGTTGGGCCGACTGTTTATCCGCCAGGAAGGGCGCAACGCTGAAGTTATAGGGGCGCTGCTGATCATCAGTAAAGCCAAATCTTTGCCGGAGGAAGGGCCAATAGCTGATGGCGGCCCCTTTCGAGACAAAGATCGGTCGTCCCTTGAGATCGGCTAGGGTATTCACCCCCGTATTGGGATGGGCAATCAAAACCTGGGGTGATTTTTGGAAAATGGCCGCTACGGTGATCTTGGGGATACCCTCCTGGATTGCGAGGATGGCATCACTACCGTTATTCATGAAGAAGTCAACCGCCTTGCCCATCAACAATTGGGTGCTATTCACCTGGGGACCGCCCATCCGAATGGTTACGTCTAAGCCATGCTCAGCGTAAATCCCCGTTGCCAATGCCTGATAAAAGCCCCCGTGTTCAGCCTGGGCATACCAGTTGGTGCCAAAGGTGACCCGATCGCGGGGACCCGTGGCGTTCGGGCGAGCGGTTGCATCCGTCGGTTGTTGCCCCGTTGGGGGTGCCGTATTGCAGGCCCACAAAAGACTACCGGTCAGGGCCAAGGCGCCGTAGCGCAAAAGGGATCGTCGATTCAGCAACCGGGCCATAGAGGTTCCTCCGTTACAGACTTTAATTATCTGGTCTCCTGGAGTCCGTGGAGCACTGGCGCACCGCCCGGAATCGTCACGATGCGCAAACGGTACCATAACATCCCCATCCCATCCCCGCGATCGCGCCCTGCCTCCTGACAACTGGGCCTAAAGCTGGGGCAGTCGGGCTTGGAGCCACCGCCAAGCCTGGGCAATGAGCGTCTCAATCCAGAGCATGACCCGATCTAGCCACTCCAGAATATGCTCTAGGGGGTGTTTGACATAGCCCATAACCTGGGATTCCACCTCTAGCAGGGAAGGTACCGGTAGCGGGTCTGCCGCTGGGGCACTGGGCGAAGCGATGTCGGTGGATAGCGTGGGTACTGGGGTTGGGGCAACGGCAGCCGCAGTCTGGAGTGGACCGGCGGGGGGCGGGGGGGGAATCAGGGGAGCCGAGGGGGCGTTAGGCGGGGACGGCGATCGCCGAACGGGCATTGAAGTCGCGGGGACGGACGGGGACCAGTGAGCTGAATTCCCCCCAACCAAGCCGAGGGTGGCCTGGGCAGTCACGAGATGAACGATCGCGTGCCACTGACTCACGGGAGCAGGTCCCGGCGTAACTAGGGCACCAGGATTCGCACCGGGATTCGCAGCGATGGCACCGGTATGGGCACCCGTCGTATCGGTGGTCTTCACCCTTGGGCGCAAGCGGCGCAGCACAGCCCCAATAAGGCCGGACGATTGTCCAGGTTGAGGCGCGGTGACTGGGCTGGGTGGGAGGACCGGGACTACCGGTTCTGGCGGGGAGGGTGGAAAGGGACAGGGAATCCCCAAGGTAGCGGCGCGGGCGGGGGCAGGGGCCAGCAACGGGGAGAGGGGACTGGCCCACAGATCGGCGGGGCCTTCCCATTGCAAATCTACGGCGATCGCGGTCACGGGACGGTTAGCGTGGGCGGCTTCCTGGCGCAACAATTGCTGGATCAGGGTGGAGGCCGACTGGGGAAGGGTTCCCAACCAGGACGGAGGCGGGGGGAGGGCCGCCGAGGGCTGGTCGGCTGGGCTGAGTTCCCCCAATGTGGGCAGGGCAGGCAGAGTCAGAAGATTGGCCAGATCCCAACGATCGCCCGTGCGCAGCGTCGCCTCATCAAACAAATTGGTCAGCTTGGCGACGGGTCCCTGTTGCATCCAGGCCATCAGCGCTCGGAAGTGGCGCACGGGGGGAAACTGGGTGGGGCGCAATTTGGGTGGCAACAGGCGAATGTGGAACTGCCAGTGGGGAGGCTGGGCGACCTGTTGATAGCGGCGGTAGTGGGCCACCTCATCCGCTAGCCGTTGATACAGCCATTGCTGCTGCTGGGGGGTCAGGAGATCAAGCACCTGATTTTGGGCCGTCACTAGGACCAGGGTCCGCGTCTCGATCCAACTGGCGATCGCTCGGATGGCCTGGGGTTGCGAAACAGGCATCGATCGGTCCGAGGCGGATGGGTCAGGTGCAATTGCCGCTGGGGAAGCAGCCACGATCGGCCAATTCGCACTCACCGGGGCTGGGCCGGGAACCGGGGGAGAGGGAGCCACCGTTGGAGGCAGGGCGATCGCTCCTGGCGGGATCTGTGCCGCCAAACGAGGGGCCGATCCACTGGCCAAAGGGACAGGCAATGGCTCCGGCGTTGCGATCGCGATCGGGGCAATCAGGTCCTGAACAGCCTGTAAAACGTTGTAAATGGGGGTATCCGCTGTGAGGGGCGGTTGGGGTTGCCGACGGGCCTCCAGTTGCAGCCGGAAATGGGCCACCTGTCGCTCCGCTTGCTGGAGTTGTTTGCCAATCACCCGCCCGGATTGGAACAGCCAATAGACGGGATAGAGCAGCAATTGGACACTCCACAACGTCGCCACCTTACAGTGTCGCCAGACCTGGGTGGACTGATCTACCCACTGGCGGGTCTGACGGTGCAAAATATTCAACACGCGACTGCGGTAGGGACCTGACGCAGGCATAGGACGATCGCCCCCAGCAACAAACGGATCAATTCGCTCCACTGACAACTGACGGATGGATAGGGACTCATCCCGGCTTCAGGCTCAACGTAGAGTTGCGAGGGTGCCCGCACCATCCTTACCAGCCTACCACTGGGGTGGGACCCGTTCCGATCCGGTTTGAATTTTGAACTTTGAATTTTGAGAATTTTGAATTGACGCTGGGGCTGTGCCTGGAACAGTAGCCGCTAAGATAAAGCCAGACGCAGGAAATAAGCTATGCAGGACTTTCTTAACAACGCGACCCGGTTTTTGCGCTTCTTTATTACCATTTGCTTGGGGATCTTCTTTGCCCTGTTCGGTTGGCTCAAGCCACTGACACAGCGCCCCGTGACCGCGATCGCCCTGATCGGCCTGTTAATATCGGGGATGGTCTTTATTGGACTCACGCTCCGGGCCATGTTGGGGGTTGGACCAGTCTAAGATGATTGAACCTGTCTAAGATCAAGGGTGTGCTAACCGGAACAGCCGGATGGCGGGTCGTACGGACCGTGGTTGGCCGTTGGGCAGATGCCTGACCGGTCACCACACAGCACCGTCGGCAAATCGTCAGCCTCAGCCCGATCGCTATTTCACTCAAGGGGAGGAGTCATTATGGCTACCAGTCGTCGTGTCTCGCGGGTCGCTTCGTTGATCAAGCGTGAGATCAGCCAAATGCTGATGAACGAAATCAAAGATGAACGGGTGGGCATGGGCATGGTCAGTGTTACCGATGTGGATGTGTCGGGGGATTTGCAACACGCCAAGGTCTTTGTCAGTATCTATGGGAGTGATGAGGCACGGGCCACCACTATGCAAGGTCTCAAAGCCGCCACGGGCCATGTGCGCAGCGAACTGGGCCATCGCATTCGGTTGCGGCGGACACCGGAAGTGGTCTTTCTTGAAGATCGCTCGATCGAACGGGGCAATCGAGTCCTGTCGTTGCTGAACCAGTTATCCCAGTCGGCACCGGCCCCAGCGGATGGGGATGAAGAGCGGGAGCCAGCGATTCCTGATGCGGAGGTGTGATGCCTTCCCCTCCCAATGCCCGATTCCCGCAGGGATCGCTTCGCGAATCGGTACCTAGGGCCGTGAAATTATGATCATGCCGCCCCTCCCCAATCCCCAGGATCTGCCCTTGGCGACCCAGGTTGCCCAGATGGTGGTCGTCCGCGCCTCTGGCCATGTGTTCGATCACCAGATCCGCTATCCCGCCTGGGAACCCCCGGCGGCTACTCTCCAATCCTGGCTGACGGACCTGGGGGTGGGGGGCGTGATTCTTCTGGGGGGGAGTGCGGCTGAACTGTGGCTGCGGACGCAACAACTCCAATCCTGGGCCACGTTACCGTTGTTGCTGGCGGCGGATATCGAGGAGGGGGTCGGTCAACGGTTCGCCGGGGCTACTGAGTTTCCCCCCCCAATGGCTCTCGCGGCGATCGCCCAGCAGGATCTCCCCACGGCGATCGCCCTGGCCCAGCAGATGGGCGCAACCACGGCTCAGGAAGCCTTGGCGATCGGTCTGAACTGGGTGCTGGCCCCGGTGGTCGATGTCAACAACAATCCGGCCAACCCGGTGATCAATGTCCGGGCCTTTGGCGAAACCCCCGCGATCGTGGGTCAACTGGCCACGGCCTTTATCCAGGGTGCCCAAGCCTATCCGGTGCTGACGGCGGCGAAGCATTTTCCGGGACATGGGGATACGGCGATCGACTCCCATCTGGATCTTCCCGTGCTGCCCCATAGTTGGGAGCGGCTGGTGAAGGTGGAGTGGCCCCCCTTTGTGGCGGCGATCGCGGCGGGGGTAGATGCGGTGATGAGTGCCCATGTCCAGATTCCGGCTTTGGACCCCCAGTACCCGGCCACCCTCTCGAAGCAAGCCCTCACGATGGGTCTGCGTCACCACCTGGGGTTTGAGGGTCTAGTGGTCACCGATGCCCTGGTGATGGGGGCGATCGCGAATCGCTATGGGGCAAATGAAGCCCCCGTGCTGGCGGTGGAGGCGGGGGCAGATATTTTGCTGATGCCCCTCGATCCGGTGGGGGCGGTGGAGGCGGTGTGTACGGCGGTGGAGCGGGGGCGGATTAGTCAGGCGCGGATTCTGGCCTCGGTGGAGCGTATCTGGCGGGCGAAGCAAAAGGTGATGGCGGCGCCCCCCTGTACGGCGGTGGGGGAGTGGGTCACCCGGTTGGCCCAACCAGCCAGTCGCCAAGTAGCGGCGCAGATCCTAACGACTTCCCAGCGGGTGCGGGTCCAGCAACCCTTGGTCCGGGCCGACTCTCCCCAGCACTGGCGGAACCTCATCGTGGTCGATCGCGCCTTGAATTGTCCCTACCTCGATCGTCACACGCCCGCGATCGTCCTGCCCAGCCAGTGGGGGTACGATCGGCTGCATTTAGTCGATCAAAGCCTGGGAGACCCCAATCTTGCGGCCCTGGAACCGGTTCCCACCTTGGTGCAAATTTTTGTGCGGGGGAATCCGTTTCGGGGGAGTGCGGCGCTCCTACCGGCGGTCCAGCCTTGGCTACAAACCCTCGGCGATTCGCGCAGCGATCCCTACGGGAATCGTCAACTCCTGCGGGGTCTGGTCATCTACGGCAGTCCCTATGCGATGGACGCGTTGCTGCCGTTACTGCCGCCTGAGATTCCCTGGGTGTTCAGCTATGGTCAAATGCCTGCCGCCCAAGCGATCGCCCTGCAAGCCCTAGCGGACTGTCATCCCTAAAGTGGGAGATTCACAGGTGGATGTCGAGTTTGCAAGCCCCAGAGAGAGTCTACGGTGCTGCGATCGTTCTCATCTTTACGGCTCACCGCATCTCTCACTGAGTCAAGAAGCTTCCTTTGCGGAGATTCCGGAGGGAGAAGTTCCCTAGCAGGTAGTCATGCATAGTAATTTGTTTCGACGGCTGAAACAGCCTGGGAATCGGCATCCTAACCATTAGGATGCATTACCACCGAATTACTCGGTCATAAAGATGTGAAAACAACAATGATCTACACGCACGTTCTTAACCGGAGAGGTTATGGGGTGAGGAGTCCATTAGATGAGTAAGGGAAATTAAAAATAAATGCGATCGCCCTGTTGAATCTAGAAGTTACAGACAGAAAACTTGAAATAATCTCGCTCTTCCCGCAGATCATCACCGCTTTACCCCTGGAGAAGCAGATCACCACCGCTTTACCCCTGGAGAATCTGGGCCGCAGTGATGCCCAAACGTCCAAATCCCGGCGGCAAGGCATACCGTCGATGAACTCGTAGCATTCATCCATATCATCTTGATCATTAAGATATTTCTTGAAGGTTAGTTTTTTGATTATTTCATAGTTATTTGGTTATCTTTCCTTCACTAACGGCAGATGCCGCAGACGAACTCGACTCGGTTCAACTGTCATAATAGCTCCTTGTTTTAGATCCTCGGCAAACTCCCCAACAACGCTTAAAAGCAGGTTGGCTAATACTTGGGCACGCAATCTTTCAATGCGGATGCGAATGACAGAAGGGGTAGTCGCGGCGCTCAGAGCTAGTAAAGCATGGAAGTCAGCATCAAGAGTCACCACTATGCGTTCATCATTCTTCGCTCTCTGAAGAATGTCGGTATCATCCGCTGCCGACAGACCAATATCGGCAACATGAATTGTATCGATACCAGCCTTAGTGAGCAAAGTCGCCGCAGAACGTGGCAAGCCCTGATCAAGCAGCAGTTTCATCACTTTGATGCCGTTCGATAATGCGATCGTCTAAGTAAGAAATGGCAAAAATGAGGGCTTGTTGGATATCTTCTTCTTCTAGTTCGGGAAACTCTTGAAACAATTCTTGACGATCGGGATAAGTGGCTAGCAACTCAAGCACCCGACGCACGGTAAGGCGCAAGTCGCGAATGCAGGGTTGCCCATTCATCCGATTGGGATTGCTGATAATACGGTCTAGTTTCATGGCTGTTAGTCAAGCTTAGTAACTACTGATTATCCCAATGTAGGCGACTACTTAACCAGCGCTGAAATGACTTTTGGCTTTCGCCAGAGGGTTGCCCCAGGATAATATTCTTAAGGCTAATATCCTCATCTAATTGGGGCCAATGAATCCCCCTACCACCCGCGATCAAACAATAGTCATTACGTTCGGCAACCGAACCATGTACCAGCCGAGGATACCAAGCCAGCGGCACCGATATCGTTCGGCCATCAGATAAATCCACTGTCAGCGTATC
>OGCL01001160.1_pt1 | contig 23738 bp, 20 predicted proteins | sample 1570041 | NCBI WGS metagenome assembly OGCL01 (sample SAMN06266162, study PRJEB24511) | hot springs metagenome | isolation source: Hot spring water | place: South Africa: Limpopo | collected 2015-06-22 | reverse complement strand
CTCATTGTTATGTCTCGGTCGCTGCGCTCCGTGCGCCTTGCGCTTCATCCCGCTCGCTGCTTTCTTCAGCGTTTCCTGAAGGTTGTTCCGTCGGGGCGTTCAGCACGCCCACCGTCGCGGCAGGAGCGCGTCGACTCGAACGCAGAACCTGCACTGGTCTATCGGCCGGTTCGCTCGATTGCCCAACTGCCGTTTTACCTGACCTCCGGCTAGACTGCGGCGATGGATTACATCTTTCCGCCGCCGTCCGTGCCTTCCCTGGCCATCGTTGGTCGCCGTGAACGGTTCCCAGTGCGCCGCGTGTACTGTGTAGGACGCAACTACGTCGAACACGCGGTCGAAATGGGCGCCACCGGCCGGGAGCCACCATTTTTCTTCATGAAGCCGGCCGATGCCGTGGTCCCCGCGGAGGCGGGCCGGCGGGTCGCGGTGGCCTATCCTCCGGCAACCAATGATCTTCACCACGAGGTCGAGATGGTCGTGGCCATCGGGCGCGGCGGCGCGAATATTGCGCCAGTCGATGCCGTCCGGCACATTTTTGGCTATGCCGTCGGCCTGGATCTGACGCGCCGTGACAGGCAGGCCGAAGCCAAGAAGCAAGGACGCCCATGGGAAATCGGTAAGGCGTTCGATCAGTCGGCGCCTATCGGCGCGCTCACCCAGATCGAAGCGACGGGGGAAATCCTGGCTGGTGACATCGTGCTGGCGGTCAACGGAACGGTCAGGCAGGCGAGCGATGTTGGCAAGCTGATCTGGCCGGTCGCCGACGTGATTTCCAAGCTCTCCGAAGCTTGGCAGCTCGTCGCCGGCGACCTGATCATGACCGGGACGCCCGCGGGCGTGGGTGCGGTCGCGCGCGGTGATGTGCTCTCGGCGCGCTGCGTTGGGTGCGAGCCAATCGAAGTGGAATTCGTCTGACGGCTGAGTCAGCCGCGGGGAATGAGCCGCAACGCGCCGGCGACGAGGCGACGGATTTCGCGCGCGGCGACATCCAAGGCCCAGCGAAGAAATTCGTAGGTGAGGAATTTGCCGCGATCCCAGGACCGGCCGATGAATTGCATGATGGCCTGGATCATCGCCTCGACGTACCATGCCGTCCGCTCGGCGATCTGCGTTGCGCGGTGAAGGGCGAAGGCGAGCAGGTCGAGCGCGCCGATACCCGCGGCAAAATAGGGCTGGAGCAGTATAAGTCCACCTTCGAGCAGCTTTCGAAGCACCCAGTCGAGGGCTATGGCGATCATCTCGCTTGCGCGTGCGCCCCAGTTTTGCACCCAGCCACCCGACCGAACGGTCTGCAGCCACTGCTCGATCTGACGGTCGGTCAATGTCTGTGGGCCGTTTTGTGTCAATTGGGCGAATGACACGCCGCTCATCGCCTGGACATAGCCCGCCATGGAGTGCCGACCCACGCTGAATCGCTCCTGCGGACCGCAGGCGATAGCGCACCCGCAGTGATTCCACGGAACATGCGCGAACGGGTACAACGGCGCCATGGGGACCGGATCGGCCGGATGGTAGACCCGGAAGATGTTCTCGCGTCCGACTCGTGCCGTCAGCTGATCACAGAAGTCTGCGCCCGCGACCCGTGGCGAGCCGAAGGTATACAGCTTGACCAACGCACCCTGACGGCTCAGGCGATCGGCGACCAGTGTTGCCAAAGCGCCACCCAGGCTGTGCCCGATGCAGTGAACGGTCGCCCCGGAAATCGCCTGGGCTGGCAAGGCTTCGTCGATCTGTCCCGCAATCGAGGACCAGGTTCGCGCGAAGCCCGCGTGTACCCCATGTGCCGTGGCGCGGGAAAAGTCGGCCAGCAGCAAGTCGGTAAACACGTCAGGCGGGAATGTGAGTTCCGTGCCACGCAGAGCAACAATGACTTCGCGACCGCCGCCGCCGCTTCGGGTCGCCACGAAACCGAGATTCGAAGCAACCCCTGGGCCCAGGCCCGTACGGCCGGCTAACGGCGCACCGAGGCTGAAGCCGGCCGGCAGTCGCGCGATCGAGCGTCGCCGTTCCGCCGCATCCGATGCCCTGACAAGATAGACGTCGTCGGCAAGCTGCGCTGCGGTGAGGGGATCGAGAGGATTCATTGCCTTTTGGCCTTCTCGAGCGCCTGATCGAACATGCGGTCGATCGCCTCGTTGCGTTGCGTCTGGCCGCCACCGGCCTGATCTCGAACGAAGCCTGCCAATGCCGTTCGTCCTTGCGTCGATAGACGCGCGGTCAGGGGACGCGAGAGAGCACCGGTACCGAACTCGAGGCCGCTCTCGGGGGCTGCGAGGTCGAACTCCCAAGCCCTCGCAGATCCGCCGAATTCTCCGTTCCGATCGAAATTGCGCTTTACGACGGAGAGCAACTTGGTCTCGCCCGCGGCCGTGACGGCAAACACACCAATGGTGATCACGGCCTCGCCAGGGAGTATGCGCATCAGCAACGAGCGCTCCGCAACCTCGGGAAATGTGAACCGCCCATCAGCATCCGTGGTTGCACGTTGCTCCTCGCGCCGGTCACGGGTGCCCGCGGTGACGCGCCGCACGACAGTTATCCCCGACGCAGGTCGATCCCGATCGAGCAGGCGACCAGACATTTCCGAGGCGCGTACTTGGGAGGCCATCGAAGGAGAAGTGCATGCACTTAGCAGGGATACGCCAAGCATAAACGCGGCGATCAGGGCGGGCAATTCTCGGCGTCGCATGGCCTTCAGCGCGGAAGCTGGTGGGGCCGCGTACAGTCGTAGTGTTCGAACGGCTGATGGATCCACGGACTGGTCGGCAACAACTCGACGTAGTAGTCCGGATGGAAGGTGGAAACACCCTTTTTCCACAGCACCGCAGTGCGAACTTCGGTCAGATGCGGATAGCGCACCGGCAATTCCTGCTTGACCACGTGGAGGGTGTGCCCGGAGTCCACCATGTCGTCCACGACTAGCACGCGATCGCCGAGGCGTGCCGAGGTCATCGTCAGATGCTCGGATACCAGGAGCTTGCCGCGCACGGTGCCGCCCTCGGCCACGTAACTCGAAGTGCTCATGATCGCGAGCGGTTTGTCGAAGATCCTAGACAACTGGTCACCGACCCGGAGTCCGCCGCGCGCAATGCAGATGATGTGGTCGAAGGCCCAACCGGAATCATGCACGATCAGCGCCAGACGTTCGATCAGACGGTGATAGCGGTCCCAGGTGATGTAGAGGTGGCCGGTGTCAGTCATTTACGAGCAGACGGATGCGGCAAAGCGCTCAATTTAGCGGATGCTGCATCAGGATCGTGTCGTCGCGCTCGAATCCGGTCGAAATCAGCGCGATCGGCACCCCGGTCAGCGCCTCGATTCGCTTGAGATAGCTCTGGGCGTTCATGGGAAGCTGCTCGAAGCGACGCACGCCGAACACCGATTCTTTCCAGCCGGGAAAACTCTCGTACACCGGCTCGCAGGCGGCGACCGCAGCCGAGCCGTAGGGAAGGCGATCGATCAGGTCGCCGCGGAACCGATAGGCGACGCAAACCTTGATCTCGTCCATGCCGGAGAGCACGTCGAGCTTCATGATCGCCATGCCATCGACGCCGTTGATCTCGAAGCTGCGCTTGAGCGCCGGAACGTCGAGCCAGCCGCAGCGGCGCGGACGGCCGGTGACCGAGCCGAATTCGTTGCCGCGCTTGGCAAGTCCGGCGCCGACTTCGTCGAAGAGTTCGGTCGGAAACGGACCGGAGCCGACGCGGGTTGTATAGGCCTTGGTGATGCCGAGCACGTAGTCGACCATCCGCGCGCCGACGCCGGCGCCCGGGGCCGCGGCACCCGACACACAGTTCGAGGAGGTGACGAAGGGATAGGTGCCGTTGTCCACATCGAGGAGAGTGCCCTGAGCCCCCTCGAACAGCAGCGGTTTGCCGTGCCGACGCGCCTCGGTCAGAAGATGCGACACGTCGGCCAACATGGGTTCGATCTCGCCACCAGCGGCACGTAATTCCTCGAGTGTGCGCTGGTAGTCCACTGGTTCCGCATTCAGGTAGTGCACCAGCATGAAATTGTGGAATTCGAGCACGTCGCGCAGCTTGTCCGGTAACGATTCGTCAATGAGGTCGTGCAACCGCAGCGCGCGCCGCGCAACCTTGTCCTCGTAGGCGGGCCCAATGCCGCGCCCGGTCGTTCCGATCTTCGCATCACCGCGCTTGCGTTCCCGCGCCTGATCGATCGCAACGTGATAGGGCGCGACGACGGGACAGGCGTGGGCGATCTTCAGCCGCGAACGTACTTCGACGCCTGCCGCCTCCAGCTCACGTATTTCCTTTAGCAAATCAGCCGGGGAGACGACGACGCCGTTGCCAAGGAAACAGTTGGTGTGAGGATGCAGGATGCCGGAGGGAATCAGGCGCAGGATCGTTTTCTGTCCGTTGATGACGAGCGTGTGCCCCGCGTTGTGTCCGCCCTGGAAGCGCACGACGCCGAACACCTGTTCGGCCAGCCAGTCGACGATCTTGCCCTTGCCTTCATCTCCCCACTGGGTACCGATCACGACGACGTTTCGAGGCATGAGGTTACGAATCCTTTCAGACGGAATGTGTCAGCGCTGCAAGTGCGCGCAGGTCGACAAAGGAGAAACCGGTGGCGGGTCGAAGGTCGGTCTCGGCTCCGGCGGCCCGTCCTGACCCAGCAAACGCCTCGCCGACTCCGTCGTACCTTCCTCCCCGTGCCACGACCTCGGGCGTGCGATGCAGGTAGGCGACGAAGACGATGCCGGTGTGGTAGTCAAGCCCCGGCAGATCGGCCAGATCAAGTGAGACCGAGGCCCCCAGGTGAGTCGCGGCAGAGCTCACGGCGGCCAGTTCGTCCAACGCGTAGACGACCGCGGGCGAGGTCGGCAGCGCTTCGCGCGCTCGGGCGAGGACGCTGTCGACCGGGCCGAAGAGGCGGGTGAGCGCAACGAACACCGCGCGTGCTTCTCCGGGCAGGGAATCGATGGCCTCGATCGCCGACGCCGCCTTCATCGCAAGCGCCGCATCGAGGCGCGCGACGACCTGAGGCGGCAGGCGGTAATGTTGGGTCAGCGCCTTGAACAGTCCGATGTGACCGAAATCGATCAGCAGAGGGGCGGCATTCACCTTGCGCGCAGCCTCGATCATCAGCGTGACGATCTCGATGTCGCCGGCGACTGAGGCCTCGCCGAATAGCTCGGCGCCGACCTGGGTCAGGACGCGCGATTCGCCGAGTCCCGCCGTCGCGCGCAGGACGCTGCCGGCGTAGCAGTAGCGCCGTGCGGAGGCGTCGTCGAAATAGGTCGCATCGATACGTGCGATCTGGGGGGTGATGTCCGGGCGCACGCCGAGCATCCGACCCGAGAGTGGATCGAGCAGCTTGAAGGTTGCCGCTTCGAGGTCATGACCGGTACCCGTCAGAAGTGCCTCCAGGTGCTCGACGAGCGGAGGCTCCACCAGGTCGAAGCCCGCGCCGACCAGGTGGTCGATCAGGGTTCGGCGCGTCGTCTCAATGACGATGGCCGTCGGGGCGAGCAGATCTTCGACTTGATCCGGGAGAACCCATTTGCGCATGGCGCGAATCGAGACGCGCCGGAGCCTTCCAACGATGGCCCTCAACGCACAAGTGGTTGACGCGAAATTCTATTGCGACGACGATTCCGGCCGCACGGCTGCCGCCCGGCGGGTACGCGCCTGCCAGCGATAGCCTTGCTGCCGGGCGCGGTCGATCCGAGCGCTCCTGGGTTCGGCGAGGAGAGGGCGATAGAGCTCGATGCGGTCGCCGGGCTGGAGCACATGCGTGCGCGAACGGCGTCGTCCCCAGATGCCGACGTTGGCAGGATCGACTGCGATGCCGCGTGCCGCGAGCGCATCGATGGCCTCACCCAGCGTGCTGCCGCTGGGAAGCGCGAGCACCCAGCGTTCCAGGCCGTCGGGGAAGGCGCGTATCGCTTCCAGGTGCAGTTGCTCGCAATCGGCCGATGTGGGCTTCATGAGGATGAGAAAAGTTTGTCTGCGCGCTCGACGAAACAGTCGACGAAGGTGGCGGCAATGCGGTCGAAAACCGGCGAGACGACAGCCGCCAGGACACCTTCGAAGGCGTAGTTCAACTCGAATTCCACCCGGCAGCCGGCGCTTCCGATCTGCCGGAAGCGCCATTCCCCCGAAAGCCGCTTGAACGGGCCACGGGCGAGGTGAAGTTCGATGCGCTCGTATGGGTGGAGCACGTTGTCGGTGGCAAAGCTCTGATGAATGCCGAGATAGGCGATGTCGACCTCAGCGCGCATGCGCCGCTCAGTCTGCTCGAGGATGCGCGCGCCGCCGCACCACGGCAGAAATTCCGGATAGCACGGCACGTCGTTGACGAGGGCATACATGTCGGCTGCCGGGTACGGCACGAGGATCGAGCGGATGACGTGTTTCATTAGCCCGGATTTTGAACGAGGCGACCGGGCGGGCGGCTCCGGGGGCTGCCTACAATCGGGTCATGTCGATCGTTGACAATAAAAAGGCCTATTTCGACTATTTCATCGAAGAGCGCTACGAGGCGGGGCTCGAACTCGAAGGGTGGGAGGTCAAGGCGATCCGTGCCGGTCGGGCGCAAATCAAGGAAGCCTACGTCCGGGTGTTGCGTTCCCAAGTCTTTCTGGTGGGGGCAACCGTGAGCCCCCTGCCGGCCTCGTCGACTCACGTCAAACCCGACCCGACGCGCTCCCGCCGCTGTCTGCTGCACCGTGGCGAGATCGACAAGCTGATCGGCAAAGTAAAGGAACGTGGTTACACGCTGGTGCCGCTCGATCTGCACTTCAAGGACGGTCGGATCAAGCTCAACATCGGTTTGGCCAAGGGAAAGAAGGCACACGACAAGCGGGATGCGATCAAGGACCGCGACACCCGCCGCGAGGCACAGGCCGCCATCAAACGGAGCGCGCGGTGACGGTCACGACCAACGCCGCCTTCAGTCCCGCGGATCAGACCTTCATGCAGGCTGCGCTGGAGGAAGCCAGGCGTGCAGGCGAAGCCGGCGAGGTACCGATCGGCGCCGTGGTCGTGGTCGGCGACGAAATCGTCGGGCGCGGGCAGAACCGCGTGGTGCGCGATCAGGACGGCACCGCGCACGCCGAAATTGTCGCCCTGCGCGCGGCGTCCGCACGCTTGCGCAACTACCGTTTGCCGGGTGCCCGGCTCTACACCACGGTCGAGCCCTGCGCGATGTGCGCAGGGGCGGCGCTGCACGCCCGCGTGGCCGAGGTGATCTGGGGAGCGCCCGACCCGAAGTTCGGCGCTGCAGGCAGCATCGTCGATCTGTTTGCCGAGGAACGGCTCAACCACCATACGCGCCGCTGCGTCGGCGGCCTCCTTGGCGATGCTTCGGCGAGGCTGCTACGCACGTTCTTTGCTGATCGTCGCCCGCGCCCTGCGGACGGCATCAGCATTCGAGCCGCCAACTGGCAGGATGATCGGGCAGCGCTCGCGGCGATCCGCATGGAAGTCTTCGTCCGCGAGCAGGGGGTCCCAGTCGAGGCGGAGATCGATGACGCCGATCCCCTATCCCAGCACGTCATCGCGTGGTGTGACGGCGAGGCGGTGGGGTGCGGTCGGCTGCTGCCCGACGGGCACATCGGCCGTATGGCCGTTCGCCGCCCCTGGCGCGGCCGCGGAGTCGGCGCCGCGCTGCTGCTGCATTTGATGGAGCGCGCCCGTCGGCGGGGCGATCGTCAGGTGATTCTGTCGGCACAGATGCATGCGATCGCGTTCTACGAGAAGTTTGGGTTCGTAGCTGAGGGGGCCGTCTTTGAAGATTGCGGCATACCCCACAGGATGATGCGGGCAACACTCGGAGTTTGACCATGCGCGCAGTGAAGACCACCATTGGCTCGATGGCCCTCCTACTGGGCGCTCTGCTTTCAGGCTGTGATCGCGTGGCCGTCGGGGACATCCAGCCTGGCCTGTCCACCACTGCCGACCTTCGCGCCAAGATGGGCGAACCGTACAGCATCCGCCAACTGGATGATGCCGCGGGTGGCGGTCCGCGCCAGATCTGGACGTACCCTTTGGGGCCGGAGGGGACGCGGACATACTTCGTCCACATTGCGCCGGACGGACGCATCGAACGCATCGACAACGTGCTGACCGAGAACCATTTCGCTCGTATCCAGCCTGGCATGACCCGGGCCGAGGTTGAGTCGGTCATTGGCCCGCATGGACGAGAGCAGCGCTTTGCCCTCTCGCCCGGCGAGGTTACCTTCAAGTACAAGTTCACGCGCCAAAACGAGGACCTGTTCTTCGACGTGGTGTACGACGTTGGCAGCGGGCGCGTCAAATCCACTGGGTACGACGAGTTCTCTGCCCGTCGCGACAGCGCGAGATGAGCCCTCTGGCGTTGTGCGCGTGCGCTCAGCTCGAAGGCCGTGCCTGCGTGCTGTCTCGCCAACGCATCCACATCAGCCCGCTCGCAATGATCGCGAGGGCTGGCAAGGCGGTGTAGTTCACCATCTCCCAACCGCGCACATTGACCAGCAGGCCCGCGCTCGACGATGAAACGGCCATGGTGGCGAACACCAGCATGTCGTTGAAGCCCTGGACGCGCGGTCGTTCGTGAGCCTCAGCGGTGTCGGCGAGGAGCGCGGTGCCACCAACGAAAAGGAAGTTCCATGCCACACCGAGGACCACCAGTCCGATCCAGAAATGCGTAACCGTCGTGCCGGACAGATGGATGGCCACCGATGCGAGATTGAGCCAGACACCTGCCCACAAGACGCGTGTCACGCCGTAACGGCGGATCAGATCGCCGGTCACGAAGCCCGGCGCGAACATGCCAACGACATGCCACTCGAGAACGAAGACGCCGGCAGCGAACGGATGGCCGCAGAACTGCATCGCGAGCGGCGTGGCGACCATAAGGAGGTTCATGACGCCGTAGCCGAGTGCGGCGGCCAACACGGCGACGACGAAGCGTGGTTGACGTGCGATGACACTGAGCGGCCGGGCAGGCAGCGCGTCGCGCGACGGTGAAACCACGAGCGGCAGTTGCAGGCGACGCTGCAATGCGATCGCAAGCAGCGCAAAACCCACCAGGGAGAGGTAGGTTCCGGCGTAAGTCACCGACAACCAATCCTTGGTGATCTTGGAGCTTTCCGGTCCTACGAGCCCGCCGATGATTCCGCCAGCGAGAACGAGCGAGATCGCGCGCGCCTTGTTTGCACCAGCAACCGCATCGGCCGCAGCAAAGCGGTACAGTGCACCGGTCGCGTTGTAGCAGCCGATCAAGAAAGTTCCTGCACAGACGCCCAGGAAACTTTGGCCCATCACGCTCGCGGCACAGACGAGAGCGCCGGCAATTGCGAAGAGACTGCCGTGAATGAAGCCGGCGCGGCGCCCGACTCGCTGCATCCAACGCGAGGCAGGCATGGCACTGATGGCCGATCCCAAAACGTAGGTCATGGCTGGCAGGGTTGCGAGCGCCTTGATTTCGGTCAGCATGTAGCCAACCAGTGCATTCACGGCCATCAGAATGACCGTGTTGGTGAGCAAGAGCCCCTGGCAAATCGCAAGCAGCGCAATCGTCGACCGCTCGCGCCGAGATAACCGGGCGGCGTCGGCGGCCGTCATGGTGCGTCGAAGACGTGCTTGAGATAGGTCAGGTAGGACGCGTCATCGCACATGGTCTTGCCCGGCGTATCGGACAACTTGGCCACGGGCTGCCCCTGGCAGCGCACCATCTTGATGACGATCTGCAGCGGCGTGTAGCCAAGATCGTTCGTCAGATTGGTGCCGATGCCGAAGGCTGTACGCGCTCTGCCGCTGAAATAGCGCGCGAGTTCAATGGCGCGCGGAAAGGTCAAACCGTCGGAGAAAACGAGCGTTTTCGTGCGAGGGTCAACCTTGTTCGCACGGTAGTGGTCGATCAGAGCGTCACCCCACGCCATCGGGTCGCCGCTGTCGTGACGAGCGCCGTCGAACAGTTTGCAAAAGTACATATCGAAATCCCGCATGAAGGCCTTGAGCCCAGCGACGTCCGAAAGCGCAATGCCGAGATCGCCGCGATACTCGTCAGCCCACTTCTGGAACGCCCATCGCTGCGAGTCGCGGAGCCGAGGTCCGAGGGCCTGCGCGGCCTGAAGCCATTCATGCGCCATGGTCCCAACCGCCAGAAGACCAAGTTCCTTGGCGAAAAGCACGTTACTGGTGCCGACGAACGCACCGCCGCATGCATCGCGCAGGGTCGTGAGCACCTCGCGCTGCCAAGCGTGCGAGAAGCGCCGCCGCGTGCCGTAATCGGCAAAACTGAAGCCCAGTTCCGGCGGCAGGGCGCGTACCATGGCGATCTTCTCGGAGAGACGCGCGCGCCCGGTAACGAAATCCGGCTCCGGGGCGGTCGACCGGAAATACAGCTCGTTGACGATCGCGAGCACCGGTATCTCGAAAAGGATCGTGTGCAGCCAGGGCCCGCGGATGGTGATCTTCAGTTCCTCGTCCGCCGTGCCGATCTGGATGTGACGCCGGTTGAAGCGGAAGAGCGCGAGAAAGTCGACGAAATCGCTCTTGATGTAGCGCAGCTGGCGAAGATAGGCCAACTCGTCCTCGGCAAAGCGCAGCTCGCACAGAGCATCGACCGCGTCATTGACTGAAGGGGCAAGCGTTGCCAGGGCGACGGCTTCGTTCCGACACTTGAAGCGGTATTCGACCTCGGCGCCCGGGAACTGATGCAGGACGGCCTGCATCATCGTGAACTTGTACAGGTCAGTGTCGAGAAGCGAACGAATGATCAACGCGGAGCCCAAACGAGGACGGTTGCAGGGAGTGTAGCCTCCGGTAATGGAGGGTCGCCGTGCTGGCAGGATAATCCGATCGTTCGGTCTCGCGGATGGGCCCAGTGATCTTCATATCGTCTCGCATTCGGTCTGCACCACGACGGTACGGCCGGTGGCTCGCAGTCGTGTATGCCGTGATGCTGGGCATCGACGCCGTCGCAGCGGATTGGCCCTTAGCCGACGTGGCGGAGCGAGGAGCGGATGCGCTGTTGCTCGAATGGTCGGATATGCCCCCGGCCGACGATACGCTCGAGCGGCGTCGACTGCCGACCAATGCGGCGGCTGTCCGCCGGGCCGTCGTGCGACTGGATGCCCTCGAGGCGACATACAGAAGCAGGCACGCTGCAGTGCAACTGACCGCTGCCGATGGGTTCACCTACCGCTTTTCGCTCGACCGTGTCGAACACGCGGCGAGCGGTGGGCGCGTCTGGGTACTAAGCCCCGTCGGCGGTGACGCCGGTCATTCGGTCAGGGAACTCCGCTCTTACGTGTCGGAGCAAGACGGTCAAGTCACCGGGCTCATCGAACTACCTTCGACCTCTCTCGAACTGCTCCCGTTCGCGGCCGAGAGGCCGGGTGAAGTGCTGGTCGTGGATACGGCCCGCGCGGGCCGGGAACGGGCCCTCTACGTTGCGGATGACACGCGGATACCGCCGCCATTCGACAAGCGGCCGCCATGGATGCAAGCAGACAGCCTCCGGATGCGGGCAGCCCCGACGCACGATTGGCACAAGGCAGCGCCGTCGCCACACTCGACGATCGATATTCTGATTGCCTACACGCCTGGAATGGTGACCCGCTACGGTTCTCCGGACGCTGTCATCGCCCGTCTCAACCAACTGGTTGCCTATGCGAATACCGCCTATTTGACGAGTGAAGTCGCCATCACTCTTCGCCTTGTTCACAGCGTGCAGGTCGGTTACCCGGACAGCGGCGCAAACGATGCCGCGCTCTTTGCGCTGACCGGACACAATGGCAGCACCAGCGTGCCAGTGCCGCCGAGTCTTGCCATGATCGCGGGATTGCGCAACACCCACGGCGCGGATCTCGTCGCGCTGGTTCGCCCCTACATGCGGTCCAGCCACGGCGGCTGCGGTATCGCTTGGGTGGGGGGCTACGAGGTGACCGACATCGGCGATGACGCGCCGTTCGCCTTTTCTGTCACCAGCGACGGGAGTGACGTCGGTGGCACCGGCTTCTTCTGTTCGCTCGGCACTTTTGCCCACGAGCTCGGCCACAACATGGGCCTGATGCACAACCGGGCCCATTCGGGCGGCGGGCGCGGCGCAACACCGTATGCGTACGGATACATCATTCCCGGCACGAGCGACGGTGATGTGATGTCCTATGCCCCCGGCCGATTGCAGGCCTTTTCCAATCCCGGCTTGCGCTGCAGCGGTGCGGCGTGCAGCATCGGTGGCAGCGGTCAGGCGCTCGGCGTACCTGCCGACGGAACGGGCGAGGCCTGCCTCGGTAGCGCGAGCGGTTGCTCCCCTGGTCAGGCGGCCGCATGCACGAGCAACCCGACGACATGCGCCGACGCCGCACGGGCACTCAATTTCACGCGGGTCAAGGTGGCCGCCTACCGGGCCGCTGCCAGTCCGCCGAGCATCAGCGGCATGGCCCGACTTTCGGGCGGAGCTCCGGTGGCAGACGGCACGCCAGTGTGCGCCGCGCCCGCAGCGGGCGTCACGTGCACCGCGACCGTCGCCGGCCAGTACAACTGCTCCGTCCCGGCCGGGTGGACGGGCACCCTGCACTTGATGGCGGGCAACGCCTTTCGCGTCCCCGCGCGCCGCTTCACGACCGGCGTTACCGCCGCCGTCTCGGGGCAGGACTTCGCTGTTCAGGCCGCGGGCGCGTTCGCGTGCAATCTCGATGTCGACAACAACGGCCTGCTGGAGACGCAGGTTGATGGCGTCATGGTCGTGCGTCGCATTCTCGGGTTGACCGGAACGCCGGCTACGGTTGCAGGCAACGGCGCTTGCGCCCAGCGCACCAGCGCGATCGACAAGTGGGCGTTTCTTGCGACGCAGTCCTTCGACTTCGATGGCGGTGGCGCATCCGCGGCGCGGGAAGGGCTCCTGCTGCTTCGCTTGATGCTCGGCGTTCCCGGCGCGCAGGCCGTCGCAGGGACGGGTTATTCGTGGCCAGCGGCCCAGACGGCGATCAACTCCAACTGCGGCACCTCATTCTGAGATGCACGGATCGGGCGTGCTCCACCCGATCGATTCTCAGTCGCCGTGCGTCGGTCTGCGGCCCGGACTGTGCCTGGGCGGTTTCTAAAATCGGTGGCATGAGGACTATTCGGATCGAGGTTTGGACGGCGCTGTGCCGCACATGCGCCGCCGTCGCAGGCACGCTGGCGGTGCCACTTGCGTTCGCCACTTCGTTGTCAGCAGCGCACGGCGTTGGCGGCGACGTAACAGCAGAGCCTGCCGCCACGGTCGTGATCGATCTGGATCCGGCCTCACGCAAGGCGCGAGGAAGGGAGTCGTCCGATCATTTGGCTCCGCTGGCGCGGGCGCAGCCGGGCACGACCGTGCGCTGGAAAATGGAGTCCTCGGTGACCTACGATCTCGTCACAGATCGGGTACTGCGATCGGGCGATGCATGGACCTGGGTGGGTCGAGACGCCGCTGGCGGGATATCGCGTTCGTACATCACGCAGTCAAGTTCGTATGTCGTCGGCACACTGGCCGTCGGCGGTACCGAGTGGGCCGTCGAGGGCGACGCGGCAACGGGCATCATTGCCCGAAACCTTGCCGACGAACGGCGCACGCGGGCGATCTGGCTTACACCGGATTATCTGATGGTTCCGCCCCTCACTGAAATCTCTCTGGGATCACGGGGGCACGACGAGCCCAAGGCCGGCGAGGGCGCGGCGTCGCCGACATCGAGCACGACGATCGATGTTGCGGTGCTGTACACACCGGGATTCGTGACCCAGCAAGGCAGTGTCGCCGCGGCGCACGCGCGGATCGACCACCTCAACGGCGTGGCGAACGCCATACTTGCCAACACGGCCGTTCCGATCACGCTCAACATCGTGCATCGTCAGCAGGTGACCTATTCGGACACGATCAGTGTGGATGCTGCGCTTGAGGACTTCAGCGGCTGGCGGGCGTCACCGTTCGGCGAGTTGTCGCCCCTACCGGCGCTGGCAACCACGGTCCGCCCAATCCGCAATGCGGTGGGTGCCGATCTGATGGTGCTCATGCGCCCCTACCATCACGCATCGCACGCGGGATGCGGCATCGGTTGGGTAGGATCGGATGCCAACCCGGTTTCCTTTGCGCAGAATTTCGGCTATGCAGTGGTCAGTGTGGGCAGCGACATCGGGGGAAGCGGCTTTTTCTGTCCTGACTCCGCGTACATGCACGAGCTCGGGCACACCATGGGACTTGTGCACGACCGGCCCATTTCGCCATTTCCCGGTGCAAGACCCTACGCCTACGGCTACGGGCTTAGCTACACCGGTCCCACACCGCAACTTGGCGACGTGATGTCTTACGCGATTCATGAGGCGCCATTCTTCTCATCCCCGAGCGTTAGGTGCAGCCTGGCAACGAATTCCTGCGCGTTGGGCGGCAGTGGATCGCCGTTGGGCGTGCCGGGCGACATCCCGCCTGCCACCACCTGCACGGTCAACCCGACGACCTGTGCCGATGGTGCGCGCACGCTGGCTGAGATGCGGACGTTCATCGCATCGTTTCGGCCCACGGCTAATCCCGTCATTAGCGGCACCATCACCCAGCCGGGCGGGGCGCCGCTCGCCGGCGTCGCTTTCTGTGCAGTCCCGGCCGCAGGTGTTAGTTGCACCGCATCGAACAGCGCCGGTTTCTACACCTGCACGGTGCCGAGTGGCTGGACCGGGACGCTGCACTCCCCCCAGGTGGCAGGCATGCGAATTCCGCCCCAGCGCTTCGCCATCGCAGTGAGCGGCGATACCACCCGCAACGTGAGCACGGTCGCCAATGCGGGGTTTGGCTGCAATCTGGACATCGACGACAACGGACTCGTCGAAGCGAACCGTGACGGCATCGCTATCCTTCGCCGCATGCTCGGCCTGCCCGGCGAAGCCCTGACCGACCTGCCCGGCGCCTGTGCAAACCGAACCAGTGCGAGCGCGCTGGCGGCCGCCGCCAATCCCTCGGTTTTCGCGGTTACGGGTGCGTCCAGCGTGACCGCAACAAGTGATGGCATCATTCTTCAACGCGCCATGCGCGGGGGCTCGGAGCACGTCACCTCAGGTGTCGGCATTGCTCCGAGTGCTACGCGAACCACCTGGAGCGGGACCGGCCAGATCAACGACTGGCTCACGAACGTCTGCGGCTTCGTCTACCAACCGGTTCCGTGAAGGCGCAGGAACGTCTGAACCGAGAGCCATGTCGCGACCTTTTCGATTCGCTCGCTTCACGGGCCGCTTTGCCGCGGCATTTGCGGCTGCACTCCTGTCGTTCTCCCTCACGGCGGCATCGTTGGATGAACTGGCCAAGCGGGGTGATGCGCAACCGGAGGTGGTCGGCCTGATCGTCCGCTACCGGGCGCCGGACAAGGGGGTTGCTGCATTGGCCGCAGCGCCCGTGCCGGAGCGTGCGACCATCATCGCTCGGAGCGTTGGGCTCAGCGAATCGTCGCTGCGACATCAACGCATCAGCGCGCTCGGAGACGATGTGCTGCTGTTGGCTGAACCGGTCGGCCTGGCCGACGGCGTCGCGCTGGCGAGCGCTGTGGCACGGCTCCCCGGGGTGGCCGCCGCTTGGCCAAACCGGCTGATGCGAGTGCAGGCTGTCCCTCTCGATACACATTACGCCCTGCAGTGGGGCTTTCGGTTGACCCCAGGGGTCTCGGAAGGCGCCAATTTCGAAGCTGCATGGTCCATCACACGGGGCAATCCGGCGCACACCATCGGTGTGATCGATAGCGGCATCGCCCTCGGTCACCGTGAGTTCGTCGGACAGCTTCGACTTTCGGCGGAGTTTCCGAACGGTGGCTACGACTTCATGTCGTCCCCGACACTCGCAGGCGACGGCGACGGCCGCGACGATGATCCGTCCCAGTTGCCGAACAGTTGTGGCCACGGTACCCATGTCGCCGGTACGATTGCCGCCCGGACGGCATTCGCGACAGGCGAACCAGCCGACGACGTGGCCGGGGGGGCGCCGGCGAGCCGCCTCCTGATTGCGCGCGGGCTAGCCTTTACAGGGCTGGAGTCGGATCTGATCGACGCCATGCTTTGGCTCGCAGGCGATCCCGTTCCTGGCGTGGCAATCAACCCGCACCCGGTACGCGCGATCAACATGAGCTTCGGCGGAGGCGGGGCCTGCGGCGCGTATCAGGCAGCCATCGACCGGCTCGTCGCGCTGGGCATCGTTCCGATCGCGGCCGCCGGCAACCAGTTTGGCGCCGACGTGGCGAACTTCGCGCCTGCCAACTGCCGCGGCGTGGTCTCTGTCGTCGCGACTGATTCGAGCGGGGCGCGCGCCGGCTACAGCAATCAGGGCGGCAGCGCCACCCTGAGCGCTCCAGGCGATGGGATCCTCTCCGTCGGCGGAACGACCGAGGGCGTTTGCTTCAAGAACGGCACATCGATGGCGGCCCCGCATGTAACGGCGGCCGTTGCCCTGATCCACGCGGTCAATTCGGGGCTCAACGTCGGACAGACCACGCTCGCACTGCGAGCCTCCGCTCGCCCGTTTCCGAGCGGCAGCAACTGCTCGACGGCGACCTGTGGTGCAGGTCTGCTGGATGCGCGCGCCGCCATCGACTCGGTGCAGCCCACCGCCCCGGTTCGCATCGGTGCATTGGACAAGGCGATTTCGGTGCGGGAGAACGACGGCAGCGTCGAGCTGCGGCTGTCGCGAATCGGCGCTGCGGCGGCCGCGGTCAGCGTCACCGTCACGGCCGTTCCCGGCACGGCGGTCGCAGGTGTCGACTATTCGCCACCGTCCTCGCCGGTCAATTGGGCAGCGGGCGACATGGCCGACAAAAGCGTGACGCTGCCGATCATCTATCGACCGGGAGAGCAGGGTGAACGAGGGCTGTCGCTGGTCCTGACGTCGAGTAGCGCAGCGATCGTCGCTCCGGCCTCGGTGCCCGTCCGCATCACCGAGGTCGACTGCGCAACCGTCGTTCCGATCACGATGGGGCAAACGCTGACCGGACATATCGGCGAGCCCGGCGAAACCTATTGCCGCGGTGGAGTGCGCGGACCGGAGTTCAATACCGTGCGCTACCAGTTCACGGGCACTGCTGGGCAGGTGGTGTCGATCGATCTGCGCAGCACCACCCCCACCAGCGTCGGCATTCTCGATCCGTATGTGTACCTGCTTGACCACGACAAGCGGGTCATCGCAGAAAACGACGACATCGTGACCGGCATCGATCGAGACTCGCGCATCCGACGCATCACCCTGCCGTCCGACGGCAGCTTCTTCATCGACGTGACGACATGGTCTCCCGTGCAGGATGCGCGCGGCACCTACGCGCTGCGTCTGTACGGATGCGGCGATTACGCGCCTGGGCCGCACTGCAACCTGGATGTCGACGGCGATCAGGCATTTGACCGGGTCGATGCGATGCTGGCGCTGCGGCGGGTGTTCGGGCTCGAAGGCGGCGTACTGCGTAGCGGCCTTCCGGCGCCGGATGCCTGCACGACACGCCAAGGCGACGTGCTGGCGAACTTCATCGATAACCAAAGAACGCCAACATCAGCCCTGGGGAGCCTCGCCCCGCTCGATCTTGACGGCAACGGCCGCGTGGAGGCGACGACCGACGGCCTGATGCTTCTGCGAATAGCGCTTGGCCTTTCGGGCACCGCCGTCACCAGTGGTGCCATAGGCAGCGAAGCGACACGCAGCGACTGGGCCAGCATCCGCACGTACATCAACGCGGCTTGCAATGCGGGGCTGCCCTGAAGCGATCCGCTTCGTGATGGGGCTCTGACACAATCCCCGCCCATGTCCACCCTTCACCTGACCCCATGCCGGGAAGTTCGCGGATGCGTCCGCCTGCCCGGCTCGAAAAGCATCTCCAATCGCGCCTTGCTTCTGGCAGCGCTGGCCGACGGCGAAACACAGTTGGAAGGTTTGCTCGATTCCGACGACACGCGCGTCATGCGCGGCGCGCTCGGCGCTCTTGGAATCGAATGCGGCGTGCTTTCTCCACATGGCGAACTGACGGTTCGCGGCCGCTCCGGTGCGTTTCAGGCTTCCGAGGCAAGCCTGTTCGTCGGCAACGCTGGAACCGCTGCGCGTTCCCTGGTGGCCACACTCGCGCTGCTTGCACCGCGCGGAACGCGCTTCACCGTCGACGGTGTACCACGCATGCGCGAGCGGCCGATCGGTGACCTGGTCGATGCGCTTCGAGCGGTCGGTGGTTCGATCCGCTACTTGGGAAGGGAAGGCTTCCCGCCACTTCTGATCGAGGGGGCGGATATCGATTTGTCGTCGCCGATTCCCGTCCGCGGAGAGGTTTCCTCCCAGTTTCTGACCGGCGTACTGCTCGCGCTGCCACCGCTGACCCGCCAGCAGGGGCGTGCCGGCCGCCTCATCGTCGCGGGCGAGCTCATATCGAAGCCCTATATCGACATCACGCTCGGCATGATGGAAGCGTTTGGGGTAAAGGCGGATCGACGCGGGTGGCAGGAATTCACCGTCCCCGCTCAGGGCTACCGCTCGCCGGGGCGCTACCCAGTCGAGGGCGACGCGTCGTCTGCGTCGTACTTTCTGGCGGCGGGAGCGATCGCTGGCGGGCCCGTCCGCGTGGAAGGCGTTGGTTCGGTGGCCTTGCAAGGTGATGTCGCCTTTGCCGATGCGCTGGCCGCGATCGGTGCGGAAGTCTCGAAAGAGGCCCATGCCATGACGGTCCGTGGCAGTGCCGATGGGCGACTGCGGGCCTTCGACCTCGATTTGAATCACATTCCGGATGCTGCCATGACGCTGGCCGTCGTGGCTTTGTTCGCCGATGGACCGTCGCGATTGCGCAACATCGGCAGCTGGCGGGTCAAGGAAACGGACAGGATCGCGGCCATGGCCACCGAGCTGCGCAAGCTTGGCGCCGAAGTGGAAGAGGGCGCCGACTTTCTGGCCATCCGTCCACCCGGCAGGCTCCGGTCGGGCGTTGCCATCGATACGTACGATGACCACCGAATGGCGATGTGCTTCTCGTTGGTCAGCCTGGGACGCCATGGCGTGGCGGTCACGATCAACGATCCGAACTGCGTCGCGAAGACATTCCCCGACTACTTCGATGTCTTTTCGCGCCTTGGGCAGGTTGCATGATCCGGGCGGACGCTGGACCGCCGGTACTTGCCGTCGACGGCCCAACCGCCTCTGGCAAGGGGACGGTTTGCCGCCTGCTCGCGGCTCGCCTCGGCTTTCACCTGCTCGACTCCGGGGCAATTTACCGTGCCTTTGCCTTGGCAATACGCAGGTCAGGATCTAACATAAGTGAAATCAGCTACTTAAAAGAGAAAGCTCAAGTGTTTTCTCTGGATTTTCGCGGCGATCGGATCATCGTCGACGACATCGACTCGACGCTCGAAACGCGGGGGGAAGAGATCGGTTTGCTGGCCTCGCGCCTTGCCGCCATCCCCGAGGTACGCTCGTCGCTCTTGCAACGGCAACGAATGTTTGCCCGCCCACCGGGGCTTGTGGCCGACGGGCGCGACATGGGAACCGTCGTCTTTCCTCGGGCGCAGCTCAAAGTCTTTCTTACCGCGACACTAAACGAGCGCGCGCGCCGGCGCTCAGCCCAGCAGCCGGAAATCGACGCACGGGAGATCGTTGCCGCCATCCGGCGGCGGGACGACCAAGATCGCAACCGCGCCATAGCGCCGCTTCGGCTGGCCGAGGGAGCCGTGATGGTGGACAACGCCGGACACCAGCCAGAACAGACGGCAGACATCATCGAGCGGCTGTGGCGGCGGCTTTCGGCCTCGAACTGAGGCTGTGACCAAGCCGGTGCGGTCGGGCCAGGCGGGCGGGCCGAAGCCAACACCGCGCAACGCGGCCAAAGACCCACCGCATTGGTGTTACAACGGCCTGCTAAACCTTTGATTGGAAAATGAAATCGGGCGTATAATCAATAGTTCCACAGGGCGCTGGGAAACACTGAATGAATCGCCGCGCGGGTAAATCGCCCGGGTGTGCAGTGCTTTCTTCAGCGTTTATTCCGGGGTGCGCCACCCGGGAGACGCCGTGTTTCGAGCCCTGTCGAAAGGCCGCGCCGTATCGCGCTGCCGGCTCGTTCTGGCACCAGCCTTTCTGCCGGCGGCGCGGCGACTCGCGGCGCTCACTATCAACCCTCAACCTCTATGCCAGGTAATCCCGCCGCGGCGAGAGTTCAACGAAAGTCACTGATGTCATCAACCCAGGAATCCTTCGCCCAGTTGTTCGAAGAGTCGCTCTCCCGTCAGGAGATGCGTTCGGGCGAGGTCATCACCGCCGAGGTGGTGCGCGTCGACTACAACGTGGTCGTCGTCAATGCGGGCCTCAAATCGGAGGCCTATGTTCCGATCGAAGAATTCAAGAACGATCGCGGCGAAATCGACGTCAAGGCGGGCGATTTCATCGAGGTCGCCATCGAAGCCGTCGAGAACGGCTACGGGGAGACAAAGCTCTCCCGCGACAAGGCCAAGCGTCTCGCCTCGTGGTACTACCTCGAGAATGCGATGAACCACGGCGACATCGTCACCGGAACGGTCGTTGGCAAGGTGAAGGGCGGACTGACGGTGATGACCCACGGGGTTCGCGCCTTTCTTCCTGGATCGCTGGTCGACATGCGTCCGGTCAAGGACACCTCGCCCTACGAGGGCAAGGAACTCGAATTCAAGGTCATCAAACTCGACAAGAAGCGCAACAACGTCGTCGTCAGCCGGCGCGCCGTGCTTGAGGTTTCGATGGGCGCGGAGCGTGAGAAACTCCTTGCCACGCTGCAAGAAGGCGCAACCGTCCAGGGCACGGTCAAGAACATCACGGACTATGGCGCGTTCGTCGACCTTGGTGGTATCGACGGCCTGTTGCACATCACCGACCTCGCCTGGCGTCGTGTCAAACACCCGTCCGAGGTACTGAGCGTCGGTCAGGAAGTGACGGCCAAAGTCCTCAAGTTCGATCAGGAGAAGAACCGCGTCTCACTGGGTCTCAAGCAGCTCGGCGACGATCCCTGGATCGGCCTGTCGCGCCGCTACCCGCAGGGCACACGCCTGTTTGGAAAAGTCACCAACATCACCGACTACGGCGCGTTCGTCGAGATCGATGCGGGCATCGAAGGCTTGGTGCACGTCTCCGAGATGGACTGGACCAACAAGAATGTCAGCCCGTCGAAGGTGGTCTCGTTGGGTGACGAGGTGGAAGTCATGATCCTGGAGATCGACGAGGATCGTCGTCGCATTTCGCTTGGCATCAAGCAGTGCCTGCCGAACCCTTGGGACGAATTTGCAGCCAACTTCAAGAAAGGCGACAAGGTCGCCGGCGCCATCAAGTCGATCACCGACTTTGGTGTCTTCATCGGCCTGCCTGGCGGCATCGACGGGCTGATTCACCTGTCCGATCTTTCATGGAGCGTGCCTGGCGAACAGGCCGTGCGCGAGTTCAAGAAAGGTCAGGAAGTCGAGGCGGTTGTGCTTGGTATCGATATCGAACGGGAGCGCATCTCGCTCGGCATCAAGCAGCTCGACGGCGATCCCTTCAGCAACTACGTGGCAACCAACGACAAAGGCACGATCGTGTCTGGCACCGTGAAGTCGGTGGATGCGAAGGGCGCCGTGATCGCGCTGACCGACGATGTCGAGGGTTATCTGCGCGTGTCCGAGATCGCGCGCGAGCGTGTCGAGGACGCTTCGCAACGGCTGAAGGTGGGTGACTCTGTTGAAGCGATGATCATCAACGTCGACCGCAAGACCCGTAACATAAGCCTGTCGATCAAGGCGAAAGACAGCGCGGAGGAAGCCGAAGCGATCCGCGCCCACAGCAACGACAGCACGCCGACCGTCTCCGGTTTGGCCGGGCTCGGTGCGTTGCTGAAGGCCAAGCAGGAGACCAACAAGTCCTGAAAACGAAGACGCTAGGGACGACAATGGGAGGGCGGCAGAGCGGCGTATCCCGCCTTCCGGCGTCGTCCTGCCCGATCGCCTGTGGACAAACGGGCGCACCGACTGCCCGTTAGTGGCCTCGGCGGAACTGCCGTACGATGTGACCGCGGCGCCGCCATTGGGCGGCGGGGCGGAGGAAGTCGCTGGCATCACGGTCGAGCTTGGCAGGGCAATCGATGTCGTTTCGGGTTGGCCGCGACACTGGGAAGGAAAGGCGAGGGCGTGACGAGATCGGGCTTGGTTGCAAGGTTGGCACTCAAGTTTCCACACTTGACGGCGCAAGACACCGAGTATGCGGTCCGCCTGATCCTGGATGCGATCGGCGACGCGCTGGCCGAGGGTTCGCGAGTTGAGGTTCGCGGCTTCGGCAGCTTTTCGCTGTCGCATCGCCCTTCTCGCATCGGACGCAACCCAAAGTCCGGTGAACAGGTCGTGATCCCTGCCCGTCACATCCCGCACTTCAAGGCGGGCAAAGAGTTGCGCGAGAGAGTCGACGCAGCGCATACAGCTGCCGCCAACCCGCGATCAGGGACGGCCGAACCCGACCCCAAAGGCGAACCGCGTTGAAATGACCGGCATCGACGCCTGGTGGCTGCTGCTGCCGCTCGCGTTTTTTGCGCTCGGCTGGCTGGCCGCTCGTGTTGATATTCGCTTCGTGCTGCGCGAGGCGCGATCTCTTCCCGCGCAGTATTTCCGCGGGTTGAATTTTCTGCTCAGGCAGGAACACGACCGTGCCGTCGAGAGCTTCGTGGACATTTCCAGCCGTGACCCTCATGCCCTGGACCTGCAGCTAGCGCTAGGTAGCTTGTTCCGCCAGCAGGGCAAGATCTCGGAGGCCACGCGCATCCACCAATCGCTGGTCGATCGCCACGACGTTCCGAAGGATAAGCGTGAACTCGCCCAGTTCGAACTGGCGCAAGACTTCCACGCCGCTGGCTTGTTCGACCGGGCGGAGGTGGTCTATGAGTCGCTGCGTGGAACGGCTTTCGAGGCTGATGCCGAAGCTCGTCTCGCCAGCGTCCTCGAACAGGAAAAGGAATGGGACAAGGCGATTGCGGCACGCCAGCGGGTAGAGCGCTTAACCGGCACGCCGCAGGGACGCATCATTGCAAATTATCACTGCGAGATCGCCGAGGCAGCCTTCCTGCGTTGCGATCAGGCGGGGATGCATTCAGCCCTGGAGGCGGCGCTTACCCATAACCGCAATTCCGGCCGAGTCCGGCTCCTGCAACTCCGAGCCGCCGTCAAGGCTGAGGACTGGAAGGTTGCCGAAGCGGCTTTATCGGAACTCGAGCGAGTTCAGCCCGAGTTAATCGTGCTCGCTTCCGATGACGTCGAATCCTTGTTCCGAGGCCTCGGTCAGCCGCAGCGTTGGCTCGAGCAGTTGGCCGGAGTGCAGGCTGAGACGCGCAGTAGTGTTGGGTTATCACGCCTGATCGATGCCTCATTGAAGGTTGAAGGTCGGGAAGCGGCGCTGCGACGTCTGAAACGCGTTCTTGCCGACCAACCTTCCGCACGGGAGGCGGCGCGATGGTTGGAACTCGAAGCGCAAGTGCACGGCCAGGAAGCGGCGGAGACGATGACGGCCGTGGCCCAATTACTTCGCCGCGCCACTGACCGCACCCCCGGATTCCACTGCCGTCAATGCGGCTTTCAGGCGCCGCGGTACTACTGGAAATGCCCAGGCTGCAACCAGTGGGAAAGCTTCGCTGCCACCCCCCTCAGCTAAATTTAAGTTGATTGACAAGACTGTGTTCTAGGGAAACGCTGAATAAATGGCTGCGCAGGCGAATCGCTGCGTTGCGCGGTGTTGGCTCCGGCCGCTTCGCTTCACATCGGCCTCAACGATGTGAGCCTTCGCCG
>OGCL01001159.1_pt1 | contig 23744 bp, 23 predicted proteins | sample 1570041 | NCBI WGS metagenome assembly OGCL01 (sample SAMN06266162, study PRJEB24511) | hot springs metagenome | isolation source: Hot spring water | place: South Africa: Limpopo | collected 2015-06-22 | reverse complement strand
CTGGGGTGTCATGCCATACCAGGCCGCCACTTCGGGCAGCTTGCCCCCGAGCCCGCGTATGGCCTCTTCGCCGCGCAACTTCTGAGTCAATGCGACCGCCGGGAAAGGCTTCTTGGGTGTGTGCGCTCGTGCTTCCGCACCCCGGGCTTGTTGCGCAACGCCGCTCAGCAGGGCCGCTCCAAACACTGTGGCCAGCGCGAAATGGGTCATGCGACCGGCGAGACCGGGATGTCCCGTCCTCGGGTCGGCGGTGGTGCATCTGGACTTCATCGGTCAACCTCCTACTGGTCATGGACACGCACGACTTGGTGCTGCGGGGCATGGGGCGGACATACCGCCGACGCGAGAGGCAGCCTGGCGACCATCGCAGCGCGCGCCCCGGCGCGCAATGCCTTAGGCCCATGGCTTTGCGTCCCCGGCTTTCACCGGGTTTGCCCTGGCTCTGCGCCGCCCAGGAGGCTGCGCCGATACCGCCACCCGGATGGATGGCAGTTCATTTCTATCACAGCGGGAAGACGAAAGAGGATGTGCCTGCAGGTCCGAAGACGTGGGGACGGCCCTGAACACCGCATGAAACAAAGCCGATGGGGCGACGCCCTAGGTGATCGACCGCTGGCCCGGCGCCCACCAAGCGGGAAGTAAGAGGTGGCCGGGAGAGGCTCCTAGCCCCGCTCTTGTCTGTCGAGCCAGATACCCAGGCCCTGGGCATTGAGCTCCACATCGTGGGCCAAAAGCGCCCGCAGGGCCGTATCGCTCAGACGGCAGCCGTGCCGGCGCAGCCGGGAGACGAGGAGGGACTCCAGCTCGGCGACGAGCCAGGCGTGACGCCGCGCGCCGTCCGCCGGGGCCGCTTCGGCCAGGCGCACGAAGGCATCCAGCAGGGTGTGCATGTCGAGCGCCAGGCGCGGCAGATCCGCGACCCGGCCAAAGTGGGTCAGGTAGGCCACACTGGGCCCCAGGGCCATGATGCGGTCGATGGAGGCATGCGCCGCCTCGGGTTCGAACTGCACCGGCGTGGTGGTGGGGAAGATGAAGGGACGGCCGTCGACGTCGAGCTCACGGTAGGACAGGCCGAAGGCATCCCCCGTGAAGACACCGGCACTGGCCGCGTCGTGTATGCACAGGTGATGCCTGGCATGGCCCGGCGTATCGAGGAAGTAGAGCCTGCGACCGGCGAGATCGAGCTCGAAGCCGTCACCCGCCTCGATGACACGCTCGGCAGCCACGGGCAGTATCTCGCCATAAAGCGCCCGGAAGGTCTCCGCACCGTAGACGGCGCTGGCGCCGGCCACCAGCCGCGTCGGGTCCACCATGTGCGGTGCCCCGCGCGGATGCACCACCAGCCTCGCATTCGGGCAACAGGCCATGAGCGCGCCGGCCGCGCCGGCATGGTCGAGATGGACATGGGTGAGCAGGATGTAGTCGACCGCCTCCGGGCCCAGTCCCAGCGCCTGCAAACCATGCAGCAACACGGGCACGCCGTGCCGGGTGCCCGTGTCCACCAGGGCGACACGGCCCGCCTCGACGATGAGATGCACGGCGGCCAGACCGGGCCGCAGATAACCGGTATCGAGGACATGGATGCCCTGGCCGTAGTCGAGGTGATGAGGGGGGGTATGCATGAGGCGACCGATAATCAAAGCGCTATGCTGCAATCATGACGACATCGCATGACACTCGCCAGCCCCCCATCCACGAGGTGTTGAGCCGTATCCGCTGGGACCCGTCGTTCGGACGGGGCCGGTTCGAACTGGGCTACTGGGATCGGGTCGGCCGGCGGGTCGTGCGCCTGCCGCTCGAACGGGTCCGCGTCGACCCGGCCGACCATTTTGCCCTGAGGGTCATGGACGCGGCGGGATGCCTCGTCGATCTCCCCTATCACCGGGTCGTCGCGGTCTGGCGCGATGGCGAGCTCATCTGGCAGCGCCACACCCCCGACCGGGCATGACCGGCCGGCGGTGGACAACACACCCAAGCTGACGCATCTTTATGCCGTAGGACCCTCATCCCGAAGGGGCCGCATTCGAGAGGAGCGTCACCCATGCGTATCGCAATGTGTTTGTTGGCGGCAGGACTGCTTCTGTCCGTTGCCGCCCGGGCCGAGATCCGCGGCCAGGAGGTGAGTTACAGCGACGGCACGGTCACCATGAAGGGCTACATCGCCTATGACGACGCCGTCAAGGGCAAGCGCCCCGGCGTGCTGGTGGTCCACGAATGGTGGGGCCACAACGACTATGCCCGCAACCGCGCCCGCATGCTGGCGGCCATGGGCTATACCGCCCTGGCGGTGGACATGTACGGTGACGGCAAGACCGCGAGCCACCCCTCGGAGGCTGGCGCCTTCGCCGGCGAGGTGCGCAGGAACCTGCCCTTAGCGCGCGCCCGCTTCGAGGCGGCCCTGGAGCAGCTGCGCAAGCACCCCACGGTGGCGGCCGATCAGGTTGCCGCCCTGGGCTATTGTTTCGGCGGTTCCGTGGTCCTGGAGATGGCGCGGCTGGGCCTGGACCTCGATGCCGTCGTGAGCTACCACGGCAGCCTGGGGCTCTCCACCCCGGCCGAACCCGGTCGGATCAAGGCCAAGGTGGCGGTGTTCACCGGGGCTGACGACCCCATGATCCCGCCGGCCCAGGTGGAGGGGTTCCGGCAGGACATGGACAAGGCCGGCGCCCGGTTGACCCTGGTGAGCTATCCCGGCGTCAAGCACAGCTTCACCAACCCGGAGGCGGATCATCTGGCCGCCCGTTTCGGGCTGCCCCTGGCCTATGACCCGGCCGCCGATCAGGATTCCTGGACGCGGACGGGCACCCTGCTGAAGGAAGTCTTCCGCACGGGCAAATGATCGCAGCAGGTGCCGAGGGCTGCGGCCCGGCACCCTGAGGTTCACCTGGGGATGCGCACCTCGCGTTCGGGGTAGCGTCCCTCGTTGGCGCGGGTATGACAGGCGCCGCAGTTGGCCTTGCTGCCGATCTTGGCGCGCTTCCAGATGTGCGCCGGCACCTCGTCGTGCTGGAACCTGAACAGCTGGGTCTCGGTGATGCGCTGCGGTTCGGCCCCACGGGGGATGGAGGCGGCGACACGGCGCATGAGCATGTTGGCGTTGGGATTGTCCGCGGCGTGATCGATCAGCATGCGCAGGATGGCCAGCCGCTCGGGCTCTTCCAGGCTGGCATCCTCGCCGAAGTGGTTCTCGAGCTCGTTCATCATCTTCTGCCAGGAACGTGCGGGCAGCAGCCCGGGGGCATAGGCGGTGTGGCAGCTGCCGCACTCCTTCACATACATCGGGCCCGGCGGCATCGGAAACACGACCTCGTTGTCGGCCTGTCCCCGGCCGATCCAGGCGCCGGCCAGCACGACGGCGGCGGCGAGTACGGACAGGTTCTTGCTGTTCACGCCCATGCCTATCCCCTCATCACCTGACGCTCAACACATAGGCCGTGAAATCGGCCTTCTCCTGAGGGGTGCAGACCCGGCCCAGCACCTCGCGGCAGTTGCGCCGGAACCACTTCTCCACGTGCGCGGCGTCGGTGAAACGCTGCTTGTTGACCGACGGCGCCAGCGCCTCGATCGCCTTGTGTGTCTTGATGTGCTTGCCCTCGGCCTTGGGGTTGTCGGTGTGGCAGCTGGCGCAGGAATCGGCCTCCTTGCCCCCCGTCTGCTTGGCCCGGTAGAACTGTTCGCCGCGGGCGATCGAGGCGGTGAAACCGGGCTGGGCCTGACGCGCCTCCTGGACCAGGTTGTCGAGGATCTGCTGGGGTGTGTTGGCCCACGCCGGCGTGGTCATGACAAGCAACAGGACTGGCAGACGGATCATTGCTCGTTTTCCTTTCGATATTGATAGCCGCTGACCATGGCCTGGGCGATGGGGATGCCATGCCGGCGCTCGTGGAGGATCAGCGCGGCGAGGTGAACGATGACGAAGGCCAGGATCAATTCCTCCAGCCAGTCGTGCGGGGTCCTGAACCAGGGCTTGAGTTCGAAGGCGTAGCCGAGGGCGTGGTACAGCGGCCCGACGCCCTGGTCGATGGCCGCCAGCGCGAGGCCGGTGATGGCCAGGCACCAGGCCATGCCATAGAACACGACATAGGCCAGACTGGCCAGCGGATGGTGGCCCATGGCCTCCGGCGGGCTGAAGAACCGGCGTTTGCGCAGCGTATCGCGCCAGACGGCCGGGCGCCACAAGTCAGACCAGCGGGCGTGTGACGGACCGACCATGGCCCACGCCAGCCGGGCAACGAGACCGATGAACAGCAGGTAGCCGCACCAGAGGTGCAGACGCCAGAGGGTGGCCACCTCCCATGAGAACTCCAGCCAGGCGGCCAGCTGGCTGCTTGCGAGCAGCAGGACGACCAGGATGGCATTCCAGGCATGGATGATCCTGAGCACGGGGTCGTAGACCCGCGCCCGTCTCAGGACCCGTGCCTCCATGGGAAGCAGCCTGGAGCCTGTCTCTCAAGAAACACGCCGGGCCGCCCCAAGTGTTTCTTGCAGCCCCCTCGGGGGGCGGGCTGGGCAGAGCCCGGCACTGGGGGCGCTCAGTAGGCCTTGACCACCTTGCCGGACTGCGCCGCGGCGGCCACTTCGTCCTCGTCGCCGACGATCTTGACGAAGGGCGGTGTGAAGGCCGGCTTCTGCAGGGACTGGTAGTAGGCGGAGATATCCTCGACGTCCTTGTCGGTGAGGCCGACCGTGAACAGATTCATGATCGGGTGGAAGATCTTGCCGGTGCGATACTTGTTGGTCTTGATGGTGAGCTTGTCGGCATTGCGGCCGGCGAGCTGGTAGGTGTAGAAGATCCCGCCGAATTCCTTGTCACCATGGCAGGCGACACAGGCGGCGGCCTTCTGGCGGCCAGCCTCCACATCCCCGGCGATGGCGGGCAGGGCAACGAGGGTGGCGACGGCGAAGGCGAGGATGGTGGGCTTGTGCATGGTAGGCTCCTGGCTGGGTTGGTTGAAGAAAATCGAGTATATTAACTTACTAATTTACTAATCTTGTCAATGCCTCCCGCCTGACCATGTCTTCATGCAATCCTTCCATCTCGGGACTCAGTCCATGCTGACCCATTACGAGCGCATCGGCGGCGAAGCCAAGGTGCGCGACCTGGTCGACCGCTTCTATCAACTGATGGACGAATTGCCGGAGGCCTGGGAGATCCGCAAGCTGCACCCCGCCGACCTGTCCGGCTCACGCCAGAAGCTGTTCGAATTCCTGAGCGGCTGGATGGGCGGTCCGCAGCGCTATGTGGCCAAACACGGCCACCCCATGCTCCGCCGCCGCCACCTGCCCTTCCCCATCGGGGCGCAGGAGCGGGATCAGTGGCTCATGTGCATGCGCCAGGCCCTGGATGAGGTGGTAACGGAAGTGCGACTTCGGGACGAACTCTACGCCGCCTTCGTCAAGGTGGCCGACCACATGCGCAACCGGTCGCCTTGAGTAACCCAACCGTTCATGGCCATCTACTGCGTCTTTCATCGACAGGGGCGGCCATACGGCCATGAACGGTTGGCCGCGCATGGAGTGAGCCTGACCACGAATGTCACGCACCCGAGGTTTTCAGCCCAGCCTCTTTGTCCTAAGCTTGGCAGAGTCACAACAACCCCTCCCGGAGACTTCCCATGCGCACCCCAACCCTGCCGAGGACTCGTGTGTCGTTGCTTGCGATCCTCATCCCACTCACCCTTGCCGGTTGCGCCACCAAGGAATTCGTTCAACAGGAGGTGGGTGGGGTGCACAAGCGCATCGACGATCTGTCCGCCCTGCTGTCCGCAGCCAACCAGCGCATAGACGAAAACGTCGGCCGCATCGGCTCGGCAGAGGTGCGCTTGAGCAATGCGGAACAGGTCGCCGCGTTCCTGAGCCGGCGCGTCGAGCAGGCCCAGGCGGGGCTGGCCGACGCCGGCAGGCGCATCGAGGATGTCTCCGGCCGGCTGCAGGAGGCCGACCGGCGCATCGCCACGCACAGTGCCGAGATCACCCGCGCGCATGCGCGCCTGGACGGGCTGGAGACCAGGCTCAGCGCCGCGGAGGGTCAGGTGGAGCGTGCAACTGCGCGTATCGTCCAGGCCGAGACCGGCATCGAGACGATACAGCGGGCGCTCGAGGACGGCTCGCGTCCGGCCGCGGCCGCCCCGGCTCAGGCGCCGTTGCCGACGGTCGAGCCGCCTCCGACGGCGGCAGAATCGGTCCGATCCCTGACGGCGATGGGTGACGCCAATCGGCGTCTGGACGAAATCACCGCCCAGATCGCGGCAGCCCATCAGCGCATCACTACCCATGCCCATGCCCTGGACGCGGCCTCCGTACGTCTGACGCGCGTGGAGTCCAAGCTGGACGCTACCCGTACGCAGGTGGAACGCAGCGAGGCAGGCCTGACCGCGGCCAACCAACGCATCGACGAGACGCGGGGCCTGCTGACCGCGGCCGAGCAGCGCATCCAGGCCAACAGCGCGGCTATCGCCGGGGTCGGCCAACGCACGGATGCACTCCAGGACGGACTCGACAAGGCCGCAGGCCGGTTGGACAACGGCGAGGAGGCCCTGCTGATCGCACGGGAGAGGCTGGATCGGGTGCAAAGTGCGCTCGAGGGTCATGACGAGCGCCTGACCCGCAGCGAGCAGGCCTTGAGCACGGCTGGCGACAAGATCGTCCAGGCCCACACGGCCCTTCAGCAGCAGGAAGAACGCCTGGCCAGGAACGAGGCCGAGGATGAGAAGATCTCCGCCACCGCGCGTGAAGCCCTGGAGCGCGCCATGGCCGCCGGCAAGCTTGCCGAGGGCAAACTGGTCTACGAGACGGTGATGACCGAGGTCTTCCTGGGCTACGGACCGAACCGGAGCGCGCTGTCGGATGAGACCCGCCAGGCGCTCAAGCGCATGGCGGACAAGCTGACCGCGGAGAACCAGAACGTCTACATGGAGATCCAGGGTCATACCGACACTTCAGGCAGTGCTGCCAGAAATCTGAGACTGGGCCGCCAGCGTGCCGAGGCCGTGCGCACCTTCCTGCACCAGATCGGCATCCCCATGCACCGCATGAGCGTGATCTCCTATGGCAGCGCCAACCCGATCGCGGACAACGACACGAGGGAAGGACGCGCCAAGAACCGTCGAGTAGCGGTGGTGGTGCTGAAATAGAAGCGGTAGTGGTGCTGAAATAGAGTCCGGTCCTAAACTTATCGTGAAAGTCGCGAGAGCGGCTCACGACGCTCCCCTCCCCCTCGGGGGGAGGGGCTGGGGGAGAGGGACCGTTCATGGCCGTCAACGATGTCTATCATAGTCAGGGGCGGCCATCAGGCCATGAACGGTTAGGCCCGGGCAGCGGGATGTGGCGGAGGCGGTGAGATTCGAACTCACGAGGGGGGTGCCCCTGGCGGTTTTCAAGACCGCTGCCTTAAACCACTCGGCCACGCCTCCGTTTGACGACCATTGCCCTGGCGGTTCCGGCTCCGGTCGGTTGCGCCAAGACCGCCGCCTCAAACCACTCGGCCGCGCCACTATCTCAGGATCACGTGGCGGCAGGGCGCATTCTAGCCGAGGCCGGTGTTTCGTGGCGTTCCAACCATAGATGAGCGCAACCGGCACTCAGGCCCGATGCGCAGCCAACAGGTTGATCACCGCCGCCGCCTTGTCCAGACATTCCTGATACTCCGAGTCTGCGTCCGAATCCGCGACGATGCCGCCACCGGCCCAGAAGCGCAGGCTGTCCTTCGACCAGACCAGGGTGCGGATGGCGATGTTGGTATCCATGTCGCCGTTGTATCCGAGGTAGCCGATGGCGCCGCAGTAGACGCCACGCCGATGCGGTTCGAGTTCCTCGATGATTTGCATGGCGCGCAGCTTGGGCGCCCCGGTGATGGAGCCGCCGGGGAAGGCGGCGCGCAGGAGCGCGACCGCATCCTGATCGGGTGCGAGCCGACCGGTGACCGTGCTGACCAGATGGTGCACGGTGGCGTAGTGCTCGACCTCGAACAGCTCGGGGACCCGCACCGAACCGGGTATGCACACCTTGCCCAGGTCGTTGCGCAGCAGGTCGACGATCATCAGGTTCTCGGCCCGGTCCTTGGGGCTTGCGGCCAGCTCTCGTGCCAGAACGGCATCCCGAACCGGGTCGGCATCGCGCCGGCGGGTACCCTTGATCGGCCGGGTGACCACCCGCCCGCCGCGCAACTCGAGGAAGCGTTCCGGCGAGGAGGACAGGATGCAGGCGAAAGGCAGGTTCAGATAGGCCGAAAAGGGCGCGGGGTTGCACCGCCGCAGGGCCCGGTAGGCCAGCCAGGGGTCCCCCGTGACCGGACACGCGAAGCGCTGGGCCAGGTTCACCTGATAGCAGTCACCGGCGCGGATGTAGGCCTGGATGCGGTCGAAGCGCTCCCGGTAGGCCGCTTGCGACAGATTGGTCTTTACCGGCCCCCTGACCCGAAAGGGGGCGCGCGGCTTGGGTTGCGGCGGTGCGCTGAACAGGGCGACGAGGTCACGCCACTGTTCGCCGGACATGGGGCGTCGGCCGGCCGAGACGAGCCAGCCCTCCCTGCGCTGATGATCCACCAGAACCGCCCAGTCATAGAACCCCACGGCCATCTCCGGCATGCCCTCGCCGTCCTCGGCCAGTTCCGGCAACCGCTCCAGACGCCTGGCGAGGTCGTAGGCGAAGTAGCCTATGCCTCCCCCGACAAAGGGCAGGGCCTGGGAATGCCGCATGGGGCGCAAATGCATGCGCAGTCGCTCGAAGGGATCCTCGTCGCTGCGCTCGACGCTGCCGTCCTGGCGCAATTCCGTCAACCCGCCCTGGCTGACCAGGGTGGCATAGGGCCGGGCGGCGAGGATGTCCCAGCGACCGCCGGTGGCACCGGAATGGGCGCTGTCCAGAAAAACGGCCCAGGGCTCGTCGGCCAGGGCATCGAACAGCTCGGCGCTGTCAGGACGATAGGGGATGGCTGCCAGGCGCATGTTGCCGGGATATCTTGGCCGCGTTCAGTGTCGTGTCAGCAAAGACCGGGCGCATGGTGGCCAGCGCCTCCTGGCCTGCACCCCCTCACCTGCGTACCTGCCGGACTGGTCTTCCTGTGCAGCCGTGTTTTGGCATACACGCCATCATCGACCGGCATTGCCGACGCGGCGGCTCATTTCGATCAGGGCGTCGGCGATGGGCAGCAGATCGGCCAGGCTGCGGGCGGCCTGACCCGTCACCTGGTAACGTCCCGCCACGGTCAGCCGGGGCACGCTGCGCACCCGGTAGTTGCGCACCATCTGGTCGCTGCGGGAGACCTGGGTGCTGACGCCGAAGGAATCGAAGGCGGCCTTGAAGCGCTTCTCGTCCACACCCTCGCGCTTCACCCAGGCCATGATGGCAGACGGGGTGAACAGGTTGATCCGTTCCTCATGGATGGCGCGAAAGACCGCCTCGTCCAGACGGACCAGGTCGCCGGTCGCCTCCAGGCCATAGTAGAGCCGCGCCAGGTTGGTCCAGGTGGCGCGGCCGAAGGTGACCGGTACACGCTTGAAGACGACGTCGCGCGGCAGCCTGGCCGCCCAGGCCATGACCAGCGGGTGGAAATCCTTGCAATGCGGGCAGGCGTAGGAGAAGAACTCCAGCACCTCGATCCTGCCCGGCGACTCGCCCCGCTGGGGCGGCAAGATGAGCTCGTAGTCACGCCCCTCGACCAGGGGTGCGGCCTTGACGACACGGCTGTGGACAGGCAGGACGGCGCTGGCCAGGCTGGCCAGGAGACAGCGGTTGAAGGCGCGACGGTCGAGGTTCATAGTGGCATGGTCGGTTGATGCGGATGAACGTGCAGACATAGGGATCGACGATCATAAGGCCGAATGATTCAGCGATATCGAGTCATGATCATCGCCCGACATATCCGCGTTGCCAGGCGGCCTCGGCTGTCCGGTCGGTACGCATTCAATCGCTGAGGTAAGTAGGCATGAACAACGCACGCAGGGCGATGCCGAAGAATACGATGAAGGCGATCAGTGCCCAGTTCGCCAGGGACAGTCCCAGGATGCCGAGCGCCTCCTCATCGCAGAATCCTGTGGCCAGAAACAGTTCCGGCACCCGCTGACCAAGCCATTCCACCAAGCGTTCGATGAGACCCGGTTCGCCTCCTGCGCAGGCGATGCTGCCGGGTGGTTGAGCCTGAAGCCAGGTCTGGTAGCCGGAAACACCCACACCGAGGCCGGAGAGCGGGAGCGTCAGCGCGCCTGCCAGACGTTGCCGGCCACCATCGAGGATGAAGGCCGCGAGTGCGAGCACGGCGATCACCATCAGCAGCAGACGCTGGAAGATGCACAGATGGCAGGGATGCAGATCCAGCCAAACGGTCAGGATCAGGCTGCCGGCCACCAGGCCGGCCGCACCCAGGGCCAGGATGAGCCAGAGGTGCCTGGGCAGGAGTCTGGTCATGCAGGTGCTGCGTTCAGGGTCGGGTGGACGGGTTCGGCTTCATACTCCCGGCACATTATCCCGGATTGTCCACAGGGCTGTGGGTCGGGCTTCAGGCCGACCCACAACCCTTCGAATTATCGGGAACCGAAGTCCCAATGGACAATCCGGGATTATCCCAGGGAAGGTCTGCACAACCTGCTGCGCGAACGGATCGCTGCGTTGCGCGGTGTTGGCTAAGGCACGCCTGCCTGTCGACAGGCTTAACCTTGGCTTCGCAAAGGTTACCGTGAAAGTCGCAAGGCGACTCACGACGCTCCCCTCCCCCTCGGGGGGAGGGGCTGGGGGAGAGGGACCGTTCATGGCCGTCAACGACGTCTCTCATGGGCAGGAGCGGCCATGCGGCCATGAACGGTTAGAATGCCGCGTCGACACACCCGCTCGCCACGCATGAAACGGCCCCCCCTGCGCCTGGGCATCGACCTGGGCGGCACCAAGATCGAACTCGTCGCCTTGGATGCGGGGCATCGTGAATTGTTGCGCCGCCGCGTGCCCACCCCCCGCGACGACTACGCCGCCACGCTGACGGCCATCGTCGACTTGGTGCATGCTGCCGAAAGAGAGCTTGGCGCCCGGGGTGGCCTCGGCATCGGCACACCGGGGGCCATCTCCCCCGCCACGGGCCGCATGAAGAACTGCAACTCCACCTGGCTCAACGGTCAGCCCCTCAAGGAGGATTTGCAGCGGCTGCTCGGGCGCGAGATCCGCATCGCCAACGACGCCAACTGCTTCGCCCTGTCCGAGGCGGTGGACGGCGCGGCCGCCGGCGCCGAGGTGGTCTTCGGCGTCATCCTCGGCACCGGCTGCGGCGCCGGTGTGGTCGTGCGCGGGCAGGCGCTCACCGGCCCCAATGCCATCGCCGGCGAGTGGGGCCACAACCCCCTGCCCTGGCCGCACGACGACGAACGACCCGGCCCCGCCTGCTATTGCGGCCGGCATGGCTGCATCGAGACCTGGGTCAGCGGCCCCGGCCTGAGCGCCGACCTCCGACGCGCCAGCGGCCTCGACCTCCCGGCGCACGAGGTCGCCCGCCGCGCCCAGGCGGGCGACGATGCCTGCGTCGCCGCCCTCGCTCGCTACGAAGACCGCCTGGCACGGGGCTTGGCGCACGTCATCAACGTCCTCGACCCCGACGTCATCGTCCTGGGCGGCGGCATGTCCAACCTCGACCGCCTCTATGAAAACGTGCCGCGCCTGTGGGGCCGCTACGTCTTCTCCGACCGGGTGGACACCCGCCTCGTGCCGCCGGCGCATGGCGATTCGAGCGGGGTGCGGGGGGCGGCGTGGCTGTGGAACGGTTGATTTTCTGCTCCCCCGCCACTGGCTCATCCTATGAGCCAGTGGAGTATCTATCATGACGCTGGCAAGGTCAGTAAACAGATGCGCCCTGGCAGCGCCAAGGACTGCATTCGGTTTCTTTTAACGGGTGGGTGATGCCGTAAGCGAATAGAAAGGTGTTCCATGACGTTCGATGAAATGTTTCGCCGTGCCACCGGCCAAAGCGCCTATCCCTATCAGCGCCGCCTAGCAGAGACTGCATGGCCTGATCTACTCGACGTCCCGACCGGCATGGGTAAGACCGCGGCCGTCACCATGGCGTGGTTGTGGAAACGGCGTGGTCGCGACGATTCCGACACACCGCGTCGAATGATCTGGTGCCTACCCATGCGTGTCCTTGTCGAACAGACCTACCGGGAGGTCGGGCGCTGGTTGTCCAATCTGGGCCTGGCGGGCGAGGGTGGTGACGGCAAGGTGTCGGTGCATGTGCTCATGGGCGGCGCGGACGATCTGAAAACCTGGGCCGAGCATCCCGAGGAGGAGGCGATCCTGATTGGCACCCAGGACATGCTGCTCTCCCGCGCGCTGATGCGCGGCTACGGCATGAGCCGCTATCTGTGGCCTGTACATTTCGCCTTCCTGCACAACGATGCCCTTTGGGTGTTCGACGAAATCCAGCTCATGGGGGCGGGCCTACCCACCTCGGCGCAGCTGGAGGCCTTCCGCCGCGGCATGCCGTTGGGCAGGGCGAGCCGCACCTTGTGGGTCTCCGCCACCCTGAACAAAGATTGGCTGGCCACGGTCGATTTCTGCCCGCACATGGGAGGGCTGAATAGAATCGCGCTGGATGATGAGGAGCGTCGGCTGCCCGAGGTCAGCAAGCGCATCCATGCCGTCAAGCGCGTGCGGCGGGCGCACACCGCCCTCAATGCGGCGAACGACGAGGCGTATTTGAGAAGCCTCGCGCGGGAGATTGTGGATGCGCATCAGCCGGGTGCTACGTCGCTGGCGATCGTGAACCGGGTGGATCGCGCCCAGGGACTGTACCGCGAGCTCGCGACCTTGCTCAGCGGGGACGCAGCACCCGCCTTGCTGCTTCTACATGCCCGTTTCCGGCCTGCCGAGCGGCGTGCCATCGAGGTCCGCTTGCGGGAAGACCCACCGCCACAAGGCCGCATCATCATCGCCACCCAGGCCATCGAGGCCGGGGTGGACCTCACCAGCCGCACCCTGTTTACCGAACTGGCGCCCTGGTCGTCCCTGGTGCAGCGTTTCGGGCGCTGCAACCGCCACGGCGAAATTGAACAAGGAGCCGACATCCGCTGGATCGATATCGCCGACGACAGGGCCTCGCTGCCCTACACCCCGGAAGAACTGGCGCTGGCGCGCAGCAAGCTTGGCGGCCGGGACAGTGCCTCGCCCGCTACGCTTCCCCGCACGGACGAAGCAGCCCCGTTGTATTCCGTGATCCGTCGCCGCGACTTCCTCGACCTGTTCAACACCGATCCCGACCTGTCCGGTTTCGATGTGGACGTGTCCGAATACATTCGCGACGTCGACACCCCGCCGCTCACCGTGTTCTGGCGCGATTTCGACGACCAGCCCGGCGACCAGCCGCCGCCGGCGCGGGAAGAACTCTGCCCCGTTTCCATCGGCCAGGCCCAGGGCCTGAAGAAGCGGGACAAGTGGCGCTGGGACAGCCTGGCCAGCCGCTGGGTGAAGCTCGACGGGAACCTGCGTCCCGGCATGACCCTGCTGCTGCGTGCCCGCGAGGGTGGCTATGACCCCGAACTCGGATTCCATGCCGAAAGCAGGAAGCCCGTGACGCCGTTGCCACCCATCGCAGCGCCGGCCAGCGAGTCCTACAACGACGACGGTCGTTCCGACATGGCCATCCCGGTTCCCCTGCCCGACCACCTGGCCCATGTGGCCCGAGCCGCCAGAGCGCTGTGCGACGAATTGGGCGAGGCCGAACCTGCGGTCATCCAGGCCGCCCGCTGGCACGACGTGGGCAAGTCCCACCCGGCATTCCAGGCCATGCTGCTGGCGAATCCCGCTTCACGCATGAGCCCGGATCAACTCTGGGCGAAGTCGGATTTCGGCGCTCACCCCGTCTATGCCACTTGCGAGGGCGAGCCGCTACGCTTCATCGAGCGGCGCCATTTCCGTCACGAACTCGCTTCCATGCTCGCCTGGCTGGAAGTTCATGGCGGGGAAGCCGACGCCGATCTCGTTGCCTATCTCATTGCCGCCCACCACGGCAAGGTCCGCATGAGTCTGCGCGCCCTGCCCGGCGAGACGGAAGCGCCGGACAACCGCCGTTTCGCGCGTGGCGTCTGGGAAGGCGACCAGTTGCCCGCCCTCGCTTTCGACGGCGAACAGATTCCCGAGACCCGCTTGCGGCTGGCGCTCATGGAACTGGGCGAAGGCGAGCAGGGCGCGAGCTGGATTGACCGCGCTCAGAGCCTGCTCGCCGACCATGGCCCCTTCCGCCTGGCCTGGCTGGAGGCCCTGGTGCGGATTGCCGACTGGCGGGCGACTCGCCAGGAACAACAAGGAGGTGGCAATGGAAACGGCCATGAATGAAATCGTCCTCGCCGGATGCGCCCCGACTCCGCTTGCCAACTACCTCAAGGCGCTGGGGGTGTTTCGCTTGGTGGCGGAACAGAAAGACGGGGAGACCAAGGCCCGCTGGCAAGGCGAGCAGTTCGTGTTGCATACCCGGCTTTCGCATGAGGAACTCGTGCGGTTTTTCCTCGAGGAATACCGGCCGACGCCGATACTTTCGCCCTGGAATGGCCGCGCGGGTTATCTGGAGGGTGAGGATGCTGATGATTCATCACGCCATGGAGCCGTGTTGCTGCGTTTGTTCCGAGAATCCAAGGCTGCACGGCTAAGCCAGTATCGGGATTTGATCCGTGTTCTGGATAGCCTCGCGCCCTTGCGAGAGATGAATGAAGTCAGGGCAAAAAAGAAGGTGCTGGTTAATGAAAAGAGGGCAAACCCACGCGCTTGGAACGAAAAAAAACAAAGCGAATTGGCCACCGCGACCAAACGGGAAGCGTTCTTGAAGGAGCAACTTCTCAAACTGATTCGCAATGCCCTACCGGATGACCAACTAGCCTGGCTAGATGCCTCGGTTGCTCTGGGTACTGATCGTGCCTTTGCGCCGCTACTCGGTGGGAGCGGCGGTGTGGAAGGGAGCATGGATTTGGGTGTTAACTTTATGCACAACTTGGTACTTTTGTTTTCCACTGACAACGAGGCGGGGCATGCGACCGGAGATTCCGGCTATTGGCTGGAACACGCTCTTGATGAAAAAAATGTTCGCCTGACAGCAAAAAACAGTGCAGGCTCGCTTTCGCCTGGACGGGTTGGCGGGCATAACGCGACAACCGGGTTTACCCAAGATCTCAACATCAATCCCTGGGACTTCGTCCTGATGATCGAGGGGGCGGTGACTTTCAAGCCAAGCCTGACCAGAAAGCTAGAATCATCCACCCAGGCACGCCTGAGCTATCCGTTTACCGTCGAGCCTTCCGCCATCGGCGCAGGTGCCGTATCTTCAAGCGACGGCAACAAGACCCGCGCGGGCAGCAGCGAAATCTGGATGCCGTTATGGCCGCAGCCGGCTTCCTATTACGAGGTTATCGCCTTGTTGAGAGAAGGGAGTGCCCGCCTGGGAGCAAAGCCTCCCAGAGATGGATTCGATATGGCGCGCTGCATTGCCAAACTGGGTACGGACAGGGGCATTCAAGGCTTTCAGCGTTACCTGTTCCTGAAGCGGTCAGGCGATAACGACCTCGCCGTTCCCTTGGCCCGCTTCGATGTCTCTCGCAATGGCACGCCGAGTGCCGACCTCATCGCCGACCTCGATCACGGCCAGTTCCTCGACCGCCTGCGCCGCGAAGCCCGCGACAAGGATTCGCCTGCTAGTCTCAAGCGCGCCGTCTCGCAACTGGAAAACGCCCTTTTCGCCCTCACCCGGCCGGGTGTCGGGCAGGCGGGCATCCAGCGCGCCATCATTCACTTGGGCGAGGTCATGCAGGTTCTGGGGGTGAGCCGAAAGGGCCAGGAAGCGGTGCCCGTTCCACCCCAGCTCTCCACCGCCTGGGTTCTGCAGGCAGCGGACGACAGCGCGGAATTTCGGGTTGCGCTGGCGCTCGCTGGGCTGGTGAATCTACGCCCCTACATCGCGCCCGTGGAACGGGATGACAAAGGGCGCTGGCAATGGGCGCCGGACAGCCGCCGTCACATCTGGGGCAAGGGCGACCTCGTGCGCAACCTCGTTCGTCTCATCGAACGGCGGATGATCGAAGCACGGCGCGACGCCGAGCCCGAGCCGTTCCAGAGCCATGCGAGCCTGGGTGCAGGGCTATCCGACATCGAGGGCTTCCTCAGGGGGCGCACCGACGATGGCATGATCGCCGGCCTGCTTCTTGGCCTCACCTGGGCGGTATTGCCCGACGCGCTGCCGCCGGCCCGCGAGGAAGTGGCATCGGCCGCCATCCCCATTGCCTATGCCGTCTGCAAGCCCTTCTTCACTGCCCCGGCCTTGCTGAAAGCGATCGACCGATTGCCAGCGGATGCCCGCTTTAATCTGCCCGGAGAACTGCCCAGGCTTCTCGCCGCAAACCAAACGCAACGGGCCCTCACGCTCGCCTGGCGGCGCGCACACATCGCCGGCCTCGGCTGGCCACGCGGCGATCCCCCGCAATGCCCATCCTTTGACGGCGCCCGCTTGCTCGCGGCGCTGGTCGTCCCGCTCCGACCCGACGCGCTGCGCAAGTTGCTGCCGCGCGCGGAAGACTTGCAATCCGAACCCGTTTGACCCAAGGGAGATCCACCATGAACTTCGCCGCACTCGACAATCAACCCCGCCTGCTCATCGAGGCCGACCTGCAACCCGTCCAGGGCACCCGCTTCCAGCCTACCGGCTTCCCCGACCTGGGCGCCGCTGAGTATGACGGCCCGGACGGCCGGCGCATGCTGCTGGTGGAATCCGCCCAGAGCATGGCCAACCGGCTGGAGGCCGTCTGCTGGGATACGGTTGCCGACGACTGGGTGCCTGCGCTCGCGGGTCTGCCCCTCATCCGTGTGCTGGATGGCTCAGGAAAGGTGCTGACCAATTCGGTCCTGGAAGCGCATCGCACCAACTCCCCCTACATCCTCGAAGGCCTGGACACCACGGTCATGGACATGTTCAAGCGGGAATTGGCGGGCATGGAAGAAGGTGCCGTGGACATCCGCAAGCTGGCGAAGGTCCTGCTCCGCTATGACACCAATGCCCTGCTGCACGGCGTATTCCTGGCAAAAAGCGATTTGGCGGGCGGGCGCCTTCGTCTTCCCCGAGCGCTTTCTGCCTTCATCGAGGCTGAGGACGTGAAAGTTGCCCAAAGCGGCGGTGTCAAGAACGATCACGTCCGCCCCAATCGAGGTGATGAAGGGCAAACTGCCAAGGAAGGGTTCGGGAACGTGCCCTTCGCCCGCACCGAGTACGTCGCCCAACGCATCACTGCATTCTTCAATCTGGATTTGGCACAGATTCGAGGCTTTGGGTTGGGAAGGAACGCCGAAGACCTGCTTATCGCCATGGCACTGTTCAAGATTCGCCGCTTCCTGGAGACAGGCCTGCGTCTGCGCACGGCTTGTGATCTCGATTGCCAAGCCGTGCGGCCTACCCGACCGGCTGAATTCGCCCTGCCCGCCACGCAGGAACTGGAAACCGCATTGCCATCCATGATCGCGAAGGTGTTCGAGGATCTACCGACCGAACAGCGCGCCACCCGCGTGACCTGGTCCGGTGCAGCCAAGAAAGCCAAGAAAACCAAGGATGCTGAAGCCACTGCGGAGTAAGCCATGCTCACTCTCGCCTTCACCTTCCCCGCCGGGCGCTATCACGCCACGCCCTGGGGCCGGCATGTCAACGAGGCGGATGTGGGATGGCCGCCGGACCTCTGGCGGCTGACCCGGGCCCTGGTTGCCGTCTGGCATCGCAAGCTCGACCCGGCAGCCTTCCCGCGCGAGCGCCTGGCCGATCTGCTTGCCACTTTAGCTGCCGAGGCACCGCATTACAGGATGCCGGACACCGTGCATTTCCATACGCGCCATTACATGCCTACCCGGGAAGGCGCCAAGGAGAAGCCGACGCTGATCTTCGACGCCTTCGCCCAGGTCGGACGGGAGGCGGAATTGATTGTGCACTGGCCACAAACCACGCTAGTCGCCGCGCAAACCGAGCTGCTAGACGCGTTGCTCAACGCCCTCGGCTACCTGGGACGGGCGGAATCCTGGGTGGACGCCAGACGCCGGGGCGCGTGGACAGGGCAGTGCGACTGCTATCCCTCGGAACAGGCGGTGGACCCGGCCACCGGCGAAGTGGGGGATCTGGTGCCGCTCTGGTTGCCCCGTACGCCGTCCGACTACGGTTTGGTTGGCGCCAAATTGCGCGACGATGAGTTGGCTCGCTTGCGTGCCGAGCTTCAAGCGAAGCGCGACAAGGCCGTGGCCGGTGGAAAATGCCGTAATTTGCCGGACCCCGGCAAGGCGAAGTTGCCCCCGGTACTGAAAGCCACCCTGCCGGAAGACTGGCTGGACGCGATCTCCCTCGACACCGGGCAATTGCAGGCCGCCGGCTGGAGCGCGCCCCCCGCTGCGCGCCAGGTGTATTACCGGCGCCGAAAGGACGCGCTGCGCTTCATGGCATCGGCGCCCCCACGCACGCCGCAACGGCAAGCAGATCGCATCACCACGGCCCGCTTTGCCCTCTATGCCAGACCGCTACCGCGCCTCACCGACGCGGTGCGCGTGGGCGAAACCCTGCGCATTGCCCTCATGGGCCGCGCCCGGCGAATGTTCGGTGACGAGATACCAGCCTGTCTGTCCGGGCACGATCTCCCGGCTGGCAACCGGCATGGCCACGCCTTCTTCCTTCCGGAGGCAAACCGGGAAGGGTACATCGATCACCTGATCGTCCACGCCCCGGCTGGCCTCGACGACCAAGCCCAGGCCGTGCTGGCGGAGCTGCGCTCGATCCGCACCAGAGAAGGCGCGCAATGGCGTCTCATGCTCGAGGGCCTTGGAAAAGCAAGCGATTTCGGCGCAACCACCCCGCTCGCGACCACGGCCGCGTGGCGTTCCGTCACGCCATATCTGCACCCCTGGTACAGCAAGAAGGGATTCGGCGTTGTGGAACAGGTCGCTCGTGAATGCCGATTGCGCGGATGTCCGGAGCCGGTGGCGATCGATTTGCTGCCCGATGATAAGCCTCGCGCGCTGGAATTCCGCCGTTTCCGTTCAAAGCGCGGTTTGACTCAGCCAGACCGGCAGGGTCGCTTTCTCAAGCTGACCTTCCCCGAGCCGGTGGCAGGTCCGCTTGCCCTGGGCTTCGGTTGCCACTTCGGGCTGGGCTTGTTCGTGCCCGCCTGACCCTCACCCCATGACCCTCGCCAGGCACTCCCCCGGCGTGAGCACTTCCACAGCCGTTTCCGGGGGGAAGTGGCGAGTGTTGCCGGTGACGACGGGGCAGCCCGCGAACCGGGCGAGGGCGATGAAGGGGGCGTCGTCGGGGTCGGGTAGCGCGGGGAAGGGTGAGGTGTCGGGTTCCAGCGTCAGCGCAAATTCGCTGAAGGTATCCAGGAATGCGGCGATCAGTGGGGCCGGGAAGTTGAATCTCGGGCGTGACAGGACTTCGCGGTATTCGGCGAGGATGGCCCGGCTGACGAGGGGTTCCAGGCGGCCTTGGCCGATGGCGGCGATCACCTGGGCCGGGGCGCCGGTTTCCTTCAATGCGGCCGAGACCAGCACATTGGTATCAACGACTACCCGCAAGCCGCTCACCGCGTTCTTTCCTGGCCTGGGCGATTTCGGCGTCGATATCTTCCATGCTCAATTTGTCCAGGCCTTGTTCCCTGGCGCGGCGGTGCATATCACCCAGGGCGTTCTGCAGACGGGCGGCGCGAATGGCGCGCAGTGTCTGGTCGAGCTGCTCCGGGCTGGTGCCGAGGACGATGGCGAAGGGTTTGCCGTTGCGGGTGATGACCATCTCTTCGCCGGCTTCGACCTTCTCCCAGACCTTGCCGGATTCGGCTCTGAGTTCGCGGACCGTTACAAAATCCATGTTGCACTCCAGTCTGTATTTATGTACACAATCATAGACCGTTTTGTGTCATGGGGGCAATGATGGGGTCACAGCATCCCCATCACCGCCCGCAGGCTCTTCTCCACCGCCGCCATTTCCTCGGCGGTCAGGCTGGCCAGCGGGCCTTCGCCGAAGCGGTTACGGTCCAGGGCGCGCGGCTGGTCGGTGATGACCTGGCAGGTTTTCAGCAAGCGCTCGCGCGCCGGCAAGCTGATGCGCCAACGCTTGAAACCGGGATAGACCTGGGTGCTAAGGGGCAACACCACAATCATCGGCGTGCCGGTCTGGGTCAGTTCGTCCGCCTGAATGATCAGCACCGGACGAATCTTGCCGATCTCCCGCCCGCGCGAAGGGTTGAGGTTGCCGACCCAGATTTCGCCGCGCCGCATCAGCGCCACCATTTTTCGCCGGGGTCGATGCCTGCCGCGCGTTCATCGGCAATGACCTGGTCGAGCCCGTCGCCCACGGTGTCGTTGGCGATTTCCAGCGCTTCCTTGCGGATAGCCGGATCGGCGTACGCGCGGCGGGCTTCTTCCACCAATTCCGCCATGAAGCGTTCCTTCTCCCGGCGTTCCAGGAATTCGGCGATGGCCTGGCGGGCGATCTCCGAGCGGGTCTTGCCCGCCAGCCGGGCTTCCTCTTCCAGCCGGGTGTCGAAGTCGTCGGGCAGGCGCAGGCTCAGTGCACTCATGTGTTGCCCCTTGTATTTCATTACGTAATGCAAGTCTAGTGACGCCATGCCAGACAGGCAAGAGGGTGCCCCATCCGAATTCCAGCGCGAACTGCCCCTGGCCTTCCCGGAGCTCGCGCCCGAGGCGCCGCTGATCCCGGTGCGCATGGTCAACGAGTATGTCTATTGCCCGCGCCTGGCCTATCTGATGTGGGTGCAAGGGGAATGGGCGGATACGGCCGACACCGTGGAAGGGCGCGTCCGGCACGGTAGCGTGGACGCGGGTAGCGGCCGCCTGCCCGAGTCGCCGCAGGAGGGCGAGCGCATCCATGCACGCTCCGTGTCGCTGTCATCCCTCCAGCTGGGCATCATCGCCAAGCTGGACCTGGTGGAAGGCGAGGGCAGCCAGGTCACGCCGGTGGACTATAAGCGCGGCAAGCGGCCGCACGTGGAAAAAGGCGCCTACGACCCGGAGCGAGTGCAGCTGTGCGCCCAGGGCCTACTGCTGCGCGAGCACGGCTACCAGTGCGAGGCCGGCATGCTCTATTTCGCCGAATCACGCGAGCGGGTGCGCGTGCCGTTCGACGAGCCCCTCATCGAGCAGACCCTGGCCAGCATCCACGGCCTTCGCGGCGTGGCCTACGCCGGCCACATCCCACCGCCGCTCGAAGACAGCCCGAAGTGTCCGCGTTGCTCGCTGGTCGGCATCTGCCTGCCGGACGAAGTGCGCTTCCTCAATGCGGTGCCGGTCGCACCCCGGCCCCTGTTCGCCAAGGATGAATACGCCGTGCCCCTGTATGTGCAGTCGCCCCGCGCCTGGCTGCGCAAGGACGAGGAGCGCATCGTCATCGAGGTGGAGAAGCTGAAGGCGGGCGAGGCACGGCTGCGGGAGGTGTCGCAGGTCGTGCTGTTCGGCTCGGCCGGGCTGTCCACGCCCCTGCTGCACGAACTGATGCGCCGTGAGATCCCCGTCTCCTGGCACACCTACGGCGGCTGGTTCGTCGGCCATACCGTGGGCCTTGGGCATCGCAACGTGGAAACCCGCACGCACCAGTACCAGGCCAGCTTCGACCCGCGTATGTGCCTGCACCTGGCCCGGGGCTGGGTGGCAGCCAAGATCGCCAACAGCCGCACCCTGCTGCGCCGCAATTGGCGGGGTGGCTTCGAAGAAGATGACGACGAGCCGTTCGAGACCGCGGTGGTGGCGGAAGACGCGGCCAAGCCGCCCGATGAACTCCTGCGGGCCTTGAAAGAAGACATTGGCCATGCCGGCCGTGCCCATGCCCTGGAGGATCTGCTGGGCATCGAGGGGATCGCCGCACGCCGCTACTTCCAGCATTTCGCCAACCTGATCAAGCGCGACGAGGATCCGAGCCTGAGCTTCGACTTCATGGGCCGCAACCGCCGCCCGCCCAGGGACCCGGTCAACGCCCTGCTGTCCTTCGCCTACGCCATGCTGACCCGGGAGTGGCATATCGCCCTGACCGCCGTGGGCTTCGACCCCTATCGGGGTTTCTTCCACCAGCCCCGCTTCGGCCGCCCCGCCCTGGCCCTAGACATGATGGAGCCCTTCCGGCCGCTGGTGGCCGATTCCGCCGTCCTCATGGCCATTAACAACGGTGAGGTGCGCAGTACCGACTTCATTCATGCTGCCGGTGCCTGTACCCTCACGGACAGCGGTCGCAAGCGGTTCATCGCCGTCTTCGAGCGGCGACTCGCCCAGGAGGTCACCCATCCCCTGTTCGGCTATCGCCTGAGCTACCGCCGGCTGTTCGAGGTGCAGGCACGGCTCCTGGCCAGACACCTGGCCGGGGAAATTCCGGAATACCCGAATTTCACGACGAGGTGAGCATGGAACACCTGTATGTCATTACCTACGACATTGCCGACGACAAGCGCTGGCGCCGGGTCTTCCGGGCCATGAACGGCTACGGCGAATGGCTGCAGCTCTCGGTGTTCCAATGCCGGCTAGATCGGATGCGGATCGTGCAGCTCGAGGCGGAACTGAACGAGGTCATTCACCACCAGGAAGACCATGTCCTGATCCTCGACCTGGGGCCGGCCGATGGGGTGACCCCCCATGTCACGAGCTTAGGAAAGCGCTTCGAGGTGGTGCGACGCGAGGCGCAGATTTTCTAGCTGCCGCACCCGAGCGATCGGCGGCGAAGCAAATCGGACCCCGATCAGTGCTCGCAGGCAAATTGTTCTTTAAAAACAGGGGCAGTATTCATACATCATAGGGCGTGTCTTGCCGAACTGCCTTGTGCTGTGGCATGTTGTGGAACCGCTCGCAGAAACGCTTGGGCAGTCAAGCCACATGCGGTATGGCGAAGGTGCTGTTTTTTCCGGGGCAATTGCCCCGGCCTCATTGAAGCCACCACCTCATGCACGCCGGCAAGCCGCGCGAACTGTTTTTTCCGGGGCAATTGCCCCGGCCTCATTGAAGCTGTGGCGCGCGGCGGGGTGTACCGCGCGCTGGTGTGGTTTTTTCCGGGGCAATTGCCCCGGCCTCATTGAAGCCCAGGAGCGCAAGGCGCCGGAGTTCGTCGCCATGAGTTTTTTCCGGGGCAATTGCCCCGGCCTCATTGAAGCCTGTCATCCACGCGCAGATATGCGCCGGTGCCGGTGGTTTTTTCCGGGGCAATTGCCCCGGCCTCATTGAAGCCAGGCGGTCTTCAGGTATTCGGCCAGGTCGGTGAGGGTGGTTTTTTCCGGGGCAATTGCCCCGGCCTCATTGAAGCGAGATCGCCGCCGAGATGACGCGCGTGGTGCGCGGCGTTTTTTCCGGGGCAATTGCCCCGGCCTCATTGAAGCAAGGCGTCCCTGGATGCGCTGGGTCAGGAATGCGACGTTTTTTCCGGGGCAATTGCCCCGGCCTCATTGAAGCAAGCCAGGCGCGCTCGACGCCGGCGCCGATGGCAGTGGTTTTTTCCGGGGCAATTGCCCCGGCCTCATTGAAGCGCGTCGACGATGGGGATCTCCACCTGGGCCGATGGGTTTTTTCCGGGGCAATTGCCCCGGCCTCATTGAAGCATGCGCAATTCGCAGCGGTCACTGGCCTTCTAGTGTAGCGCTTCATTCTGTTTGGAACTTAATCTGGAGTTGGCGCGAATGACCTTCTGCAGGATATCGCGAGCGCTCTTGGTCCAGATGAAAGGCTTGGGGTTGGCATTGTGGTGAGCGATGTATTCATCGATGGCGGCAATCAGCTCC
>OGCL01001157.1_pt1 | contig 23791 bp, 23 predicted proteins | sample 1570041 | NCBI WGS metagenome assembly OGCL01 (sample SAMN06266162, study PRJEB24511) | hot springs metagenome | isolation source: Hot spring water | place: South Africa: Limpopo | collected 2015-06-22 | reverse complement strand
GCTGGGCCGTATGCCTTCTGCCGTGGGTTATCAGCCGACCCTGGCCGAAGAAATGGGCCGTCTGCAAGAGCGCATCACCTCGACCAAGGTTGGCTCGATCACCTCCATCCAGGCCGTTTACGTGCCTGCGGATGACTTGACCGACCCGTCGCCTGCCACCACCTTCGCCCACTTGGACTCGACCGTGGTGCTGTCGCGTGACATCGCCTCGCTCGGTATCTACCCCGCCGTGGACCCGCTGGACTCGACCTCGCGTCAGCTGGACCCGCACGTGGTGGGCGAAGAGCACTACCAGGTGGCCCGCAAGGTGCAAGGCACGCTGCAGCGCTACAAGGAACTGCGCGACATCATCGCGATTCTGGGCATGGATGAGCTGGCGCCCGAAGACAAGCTGCTGGTGGCTCGCGCTCGGAAGATCCAGCGCTTCCTGTCGCAGCCTTTCCACGTGGCCGAAGTGTTCACCGGTGCGCCCGGCAAGTACGTGCCGCTGAAGGAAACCATCCGTGGCTTCAAGATGATTGTGAACGGCGAGTGCGACAGCCTGCCCGAGCAAGCCTTCTACATGGTTGGTACGATCGACGAGGCCTTCGAGAAGGCGAAGACGATGCAATAAGCGGCGCGTTCGGTCCGGGCTCGGCGTTGCCGTGCTCGCCGGACTCTGAGTCCGGCTGTGCGCGGCGCCTTGATCCCGAACCGACCGCTTGCTTCTTGCAGCGCCTTCCTGCGCGAAAGCCGTTGAGGCGTTGCGAGAGTCGTTCATCAATTTTTTGAAAGCGCGATATGTCCACCATTCACGTTGACGTCGTCTCCGCCGAAGAGTCCATCTTTTCGGGTGAGGCCACGCTGGTGTCCCTGCCGGGCGAGGTGGGTGAGCTCGGCATCCTGCCGCGCCACACGCCGCTGATTACCCGCATCAAGCCGGGCGCCGTGCGCATCCAGCGCGCCGACAACAGCCAGGAAGAGTTTGTCTTCGTGGCTGGCGGCATCCTGGAGGTGCAGCCGCATTGCGTGACCGTGCTGGCCGATACTGCCATCCGCGGCAAGGACCTGGACGAAGCCAAGGCCAGCGAGGCCAAGCGTCTGGCCGAAGAGGCCGTGCAGAACGCCAAGGGCGAGCTGGATCTGGCCCGCGCCCAGAGCGAGCTGGCCGAACTGGTGGCCCAGCTGGCTGCCATCCGCCGCATGCGCAAGAAGTGAAGCGCGGCCGCTTCGACGGCTTCGCCATTCCCTGACAACAGCCCGCCTTGGCGGGCTGTTGCTTTTTGGGCTCGCCGACCGCGTGGGTGGCCCCCGTTGCCGCCAGTGTCGCGCCATGTTCCAGTGGTCTGTAAGCAGCTGTCACGCCCGCCTCAGGGTGTGTCCGATTGGTGTTTGTGGGCAGAGGTCACGTTGGCGCTTTGCGTCAAGATGGGCGCACACATCACAGCGGTGGAGGGCGAATGGCGGCAGGTGCAGCACAGCAGGCGATCGAAGGTGACCAGCCCGCCGTGCGCCCTGGGCCGTGGTCCGCGCCACCCTTGCGGCACGGCGCCGATCTCTCACGGTCGCGCGAAATGGCAGCCCGATTGCGGATGCTGTTGCGGGGTGATCCCGAGCCCGATGCCGATACCTGGCACGCCCTGGGCATGGCGCTGTGGCGCGGCGACCCGGCGGCCGACGCGGTGGTGCAATGGGCCCAGGCCCACGGCCTGGCGCGTGCGTGGCCCGTGATCGAACGCGCACTGGCGGCCAACCCTGCCAGTCTGGCCGCTCGGACGAACGATGGCTTTGACTGGCCTGCACCTTTGCGGGCCTATGTGTTGCAAGCCCACGCGCGCCCGCCTTGGCTGGACGACGCACGCCTGCGCCGAGGCGCGCGGGTGCTTCAGGCAACAGGGCGCCACGGCATGCTGGTGTTGCGTGATGCAGGGCTCATGGCCGGCTACCAGGCTTCGGCCATCAACCAGACCCTGGTGCGCACCGGCGCGCTCGAGCAGGGCGCGCAGCGACGCGTGGCCGAAACGGCGCAGTGGTGGCTGGCCTGTACGGCCGATGGCGGTATGGCACCCGGCGCGCCGGGCTTTCAGCTCACACTGAAAGTGCGGCTGATGCATGCGCTGGTGCGGGCCCGCCTGCAGGCGCAACCCGACTGGGATGCTGCTTATCTGGGCTTGCCCATCAACCAGCTTGACATGCAGGCCACCTACCTGGCCTTCAGCACGGTGCAGCTACTGGCCCTGCGCATGACCGGCGAGTGGCTCAGCCGTCGCGATGCGAATGCCGTGATGCACCTGTGGCGCTACATCGGCTGGCTCATGGGCGTGGAAGATGCCCTGTTGTGTGACGATGAAGCCGTGGGGCGCGTGCTGCTCTACCGCAACCTGCTGAGTCAGGCGCCGTCGGACGACACCAGCGTGAAGCTGGGCCGGGCCTTGATGGACGAACCCCTGGGCCGGCCTTACCGTTGGGGCCGGCGCTGGCGCGGACGGTTCGACCGCGCTCGCCACCTGAGCCTGGTGCGGTGGTTTGTGGGTCGGCAAGGCATGCGCAATCTGGGCTTGCCGCCCACGCTGCCCTGGTACCCTTTGCTGGTGTGGTTGCCGCACGCGGTTGGGTCCGTCAGCCGGTGGCTGCTGCCGCCGCTGCGTCCATTGGCGCGTCGATGGGGCCGTCGCCAGCAGCTGGCCCACCGCGAGCTCATGCATGTGCCCGACCCGGTGTCATCTCTGCCTGGGGCCGCGAAAGGGTGTCCGCATTCCGGTAACCGCTCGGCGGCGTGAGCCGCCACCCGGGTGGCGGCTGCGGACAGTGACGCTCCGCCATGCCGCAGGCAGCATCTGGTCATGCCCTCTGCCACCACGCCTGTCTCGACCGCTGCTGCCCCATCAACCCGCCCCGTGCCGCCCAGCCGGCATGGGGCCGATCGCGCGATCGCCCGGCGCATGGCCGCGCGTCTGCGGTGGCTGATCCGCGGGCCCGAGCCGGTGCCGGACGACCGGCAGTGGCAGCGGCTGGGCGAGGGCCTGTGGCTGGGTGATCCGCCTGCGGATGCCCTCGTGGCCTGGATGAAGCAGGTTGGCGCGCCGGCCGGGTGGTCCACACTGGAAGCGGCGCTGCGCGCGGGCGAGGGCGCAGGCCATGACCTCGCCTTGCCTCAGCCTGTGCGTGACTACGTGCGGGCCTTGTGTGCCGCGCCCCCGTGGTTCGATCCCTTGCGGGCTGCGCGGGGGGCGCGTGTGCTGCAGGCCACCGGCCTGCACGGCATGATGGTGCTGCGCGACGCGGGGTTGATGGCCGGCTATCAGGCTTCGGCGATCAACCAGCCGCTGCTGCTGACGGGCGCCCTGCACCGCGGGGCGCAGCGGCGGGTGGCGGAAACCACCGCCTGGTGGCTGGCCTGCACGGCCGATGGCGGCATGGCACCTGGTGCCCCGGGCTTTCTGTCGACCGCCCGTGTGCGCGTGATGCACGCGCTGGTGCGCGCGCAGCTGACGCGCTCGCCCGAATGGCGGGCCGATGACTGGGGGCTGCCCGTCAACCAGGTCGACATGCAGGCCACCTACCTGGCGTTCAGCGTGGTGCAGTTGATCGCGCTGCGCACCACCGGCATCTGCCTGACCCGTCAGCAGGCCGATGATGTGATGCACCTATGGCGCCACATCGGCTGGCTGATGGGGGTGGACGAGGCCTGGCTGTGTGACGACGAGCGCACCGGGCGCGTGTGGCTGTATCAGAACCTGCTCAGCCAGGCACCGCCGGATGAGGGCAGCGTGGCGCTGGCCCGCGCCCTGGCCGACGAGCCGCTGCAGCGCCACTATCCCCGGTGGGCCGCCTTGCGCGGGCGTGTCAACCGCGCGCGCCACCTGAGCCTGGTGCGCTGGTTTGTCGGCGCCGATGGCATGCGGCGCCTGGGCCTGCCTGTTGCGCTGCCGTGGTACCCCGTGATGATGCTGGGGCCGCTGGTGCTGGGCAGCCTGGTTTGCCAGGCCGTGCCCCCACTGGCGCGGTGGTGGCGTGCACGGGCGCGGGCCCGTCAGGAGGCGTATTTGCACATCCTGATGGGCGAGGCGACCGCGCCGCATCTGCGTGGCATGGGCGGCGCACGCTAGACTTGCGGGCTCGACCCTTCCCCGAGCCCGGAGTTCCCCATGCCCAAAGCGCCCGCCGCGCGCAAGGCCCCCAAGGCCACCGACCAGCCCCAGCCTCAACCCAGCAAGAAGAAGACGGCGGCCAAGGCTGCCCGCAAAACGGCGGGCCAAGCGGGGGCCTTGAGCATTCAGGACTACCTCCAGCGCATCCTGACCACCCGCGTCTATGACGTGGCCATCGAAAGCCCGCTGGACGAAGCGCGCTCGCTGTCGCGCCGGCTCGGCCACCACATCTACCTCAAGCGCGAAGACCTGCAACCCGTGTTCAGCTTCAAGCTGCGCGGCGCTTACAACAAGATGGCCAAGCTCAGCGCGGCCCATCTGGCCAAGGGCGTGATCTGCGCATCCGCCGGCAACCACGCACAGGGCGTGGCACTCGGGGCGAAGCGCCTGGGCTGCCAGGCCACCATCGTGATGCCCACCACCACGCCGCAGGTCAAGATCGACGCTGTGCGCCATTTCGGTGGTGACAATGTGCAGATCGTGCTGCACGGCGACAGCTACTCCGATGCGGCCCAGCACGCCAAGGTGCTTGAGCGCAAGAAGGGCATGACCTTTGTCCATCCGTTCGATGATCCCGACGTGATCGCGGGCCAGGGCACGGTGGCGATGGAAATCCTGCGTCAGCATGCCGGCCCGATCGATGCGATCTTCGTGGCCATCGGGGGCGGCGGGCTCATCAGCGGCGTGGCTGCCTACGTCAAGGCCGTGCGCCCCGAGATCAAGGTGATCGGCGTGCAGATGAGCGATTCAGACGCCATGGTGCGCTCGGTCAAGGCAGGTGACCGGGTCACGCTCAGCGAGGTCGGTCTGTTCTCGGATGGCACGGCGGTCAAGCTGGTGGGTGAAGAGACGTTGCGGCTCACGCGTGAGCTGGTCGACGAGTTCGTGGTTGTCAACACCGATGCGGTGTGCGCGGCCATCAAGGACATCTACCAGGACACGCGCTCGATCGTCGAGCCGGCCGGCGCGCTGGGTGTGGCTGCGATCAAGCAGTACGCCGAGCGGCATGGCGGGCAGGGCAAGACCTACATCGCGGTCAACTGCGGTGCGAACATGAACTTCGACCGGCTGCGTTTTGTGGCCGAGCGCGCGGAAGTGGGCGAAGAGCGCGAGGCGCTGCTGGCGGTGACCATTCCGGAAGAGCGCGGCTCGTTCAAGCGCTTCTGCGAAGTCATCGGTCCGCGCAGCGTGACCGAGTTCAACTACCGCATCTCGGACGAACGCGAGGCCCATGTGTTCGTGGGCCTGAGCACGCGCGAGAAAGGCGATTCACGCCGCATTGCGCGCGAGTTCGAGGCCGAAGGCTTTCGCACGGTGGACCTCACGCACGACGAACTGGCCAAGACCCACATCCGCCACATGGTGGGGGGGCGCTCGGCCCTGGCCCAGGGCGAGCGGCTGTACAGCTTCGTCTTCCCAGAGAAGCCCGGCGCGCTGATGGGCTTTCTGACCAGCCTGCCGCCTGGTTGGAACATCAGCCTGTTTCACTACCGCAACCAGGGGGCAGACTACGGCCGCATCCTGGTGGGGCTGCAGGTGCCCAAAGGCGAGGCGGGCGAGATCTCGGCTGTGCTCGACCGGCTGGGCTATGTGTACGTGGACGAGACGCGCAACCCGGTCTACCGGCTGTTCTTGCGCTGACGCGTGCGGCGCGCAGCGGTCTGTTCAAGTGCCGTTGTCGTCACTGCCGTCACTGCCATCGCCGCCCATGCGGCCCGGCGCGGTGCGCGCAGGCGAGAGGGGGGCGGCTGACGCGGGCTCGACACCCTGAGGGGGCGGCAGTGTGCCGGTGGACGGCGGTGGCAGCACCGGCAGGTCGACGCGGGCCAGCGCCGGGCCGGCAGCCGGGCCGATCTCGGCCTGGCGCTGGTTGAGCGCGAGCAGCACCATGTCGCCATCGATGACGCTGCCCACGCGCACGGCGCGTGGCGGCTTGCCGTCGATCGACATCAGCGCCACGCCCCCGCCTGTGCCGGCCGAGGCCACGGCGCCCAGGATGCGCAGCCGGCTGACCAGCTGCGCTGCGGCGCCTGGGTCAGGCGCTGGCTCACCCGATGCGGTCTGGTCCGACTGGGCCACGAACAGGCGCCGATAGTCGCCCTGTATGTGGCCGCCGAGCTTGACCGAGGTGGCCGAAGCCGGCACACCCGTGGCCGGCGCGAGCCAGCGCAGACCCCAGTAGGCCAGGCTGGCGGCCACGGCCGCCCACAGAATGAACGCAAAGATACGTGATGCCATGGTCCGGCCATTATGATGGTTGTTCAACGCTGCCAGCGTGACGAACTGGCCGGGTAACCCCGGGTTCATCCCGCATCCCGCGGGTCCAGGCGTCAGGCATGCTGGCAGCCCAGGCTCGCCGCGGGGCGGTGTGTCGCCTTTTGGACCGTTTTTCGTGACCGTTTGAATTGGATATGACGATGTTTGAGCGCCTTCCCCGCCATGCCGGCGCCCTGGCCCGACGCGTGCGTCGCGGCTTCACCCTGATCGAATTGATGGTGGTGCTGGTGATCATCGGCCTGCTGGCTGCGCTGATCGTCCCCAACGTGCTCGACCGCGCGGATGACGCCCGGGTCACGGCTGCGCGCACCGACATCGCCAACATCATGCAGGCGCTCAAGCTCTACCGCCTGGACAACCAGCGCTATCCCACAGCCGAGCAGGGCCTGCAGGCGCTGGTCACGCGTCCAGCCACGCCGCCTGTGCCACCCAACTGGAAGAGCTACCTCGAGAAGCTGCCCCGGGATCCCTGGGGCAACGCGTACCAGTACGCCAACCCCGGCGTGAAGGGGCCCGTGGATGTGTTCAGCTTCGGTGCAGACGGCCAGCCCGGCGGCGAAGGCAAGGATGCCGACATCGGCTCCTGGGAGTAAGCCGCCGCTGTCGCGTCGCGCGCGCGGCTTCACCTTGCTGGAGCTGATGGTCGTGGTCGCGATGATCGCCATCACCACGGCGGTGGTGAGCTTCGCGGTGCCCGACCCGGCGGCCACGCGGCTGGAGCGCGAGGCTGCCCGGCTCGTGGCCTTGCTCGAGTCGGCCCGGACCCAGGCCCGTGCGGGCGCCATGACGGTACTGTGGGTGCCGCAGGGGCGCGATGCCGAATCCGATTACCAGTTCATCGGCCTGCCTCCACCCTTGCAACCCTCGCTGACCTGGCTGGAGCGCGAGGTGCGCGCCGAGGTCGTGGGCGGGCGCAGCATCGTGCTGGGGCCCGAGCCGGTGATCGGCGCGCAAAGCGTGCTGCTGCGCCTGGGCGAGCGACAGTTGCTGATCGGCACCGATGGCCTGGGAGCATTTGCCGTGATCAATGGGGAGGCCGAACAGGGCGCGCCCGTGCCGGGGGGCAGCCTTGCGGCGGCACGTTGATCCCATGGCGACGCGCCACATGGCGGCACGGGGCATGACGCTGGTCGAGGTGCTCGTGGCGCTGGCCATCGTGGCCATCACGCTGTCTGCCGGCATCAAGGCCGCCGGGGGCCTCACGGTCAATGCCCAGCGCATGGATGACCTCATGGTGGCGCAGTGGTGCGCTGAAAATCAGCTCACGGCGCTGCGCCTGACCAAGGCCTACCCGCCGGTGGGCGACAGCGACTTCGGCTGTGTGCAGCTCGGGCGCCAGTTGCAGGGGCGCATGGTCGTGCGGCCCACACCCAACCCGAACTTCCGTCGCGTCGACGCTCAGGTGTTCGACGAGCAGCAGCAATCCATCGTGCGCCTGTCGACGGTGCTGTCCCGGTTCTGATCACCATGTCCAGGCCCGTCACACGCCCCTTTCGCCAGTTGCATGGCTTCACGCTCATCGAGGTGCTTGTGGCCTTGTTGATCCTGTCGGTGCTGGCGGCCACCGCATGGAAGGGCATGGATGCGATTTCGACCTCACGGCAGGTGGCCGAGGACAAGCTCCGCCAGACGCTGCGCGTGCAGTCGGTGATGACCCAATGGGAGGCCGATCTCGGGCAGGTGACCGACACGCTCATCGTCCCCGGCCTGCAGTTTGACGGCGGCCAGCTGCGGCTGACGCGTCGCGCGGTGGGTGGTGTACAGGTCGTGGCCTGGCTCGTGCGCGATGGGCGGTTGTTGCGCTGGGCTAGCCCTGAAACCACGCGGGTCGGCGAGTTGCAGCAGCATTGGCAGCGTGCGGCGCAGCTGCAAGGCAGTGAGCCGGGCACGCTGGTGGCGCTGGAGGGCATTGGCCAGTGGCAGGTGTTCTGTTTCCGCGATGGCTCATTGAGCAACTGTCAGTCCACCGGGAACGTGGTGCAAGGGATGGTGCAAATGCCGCAGGCGCTGCGGGTGCAGCTCGTGCTGGCCGAGGGCAGTGGCTTTGGTGGCAACCTCACGCGCGACATGATGATCGCGCCACAGACGAACAACTGATGATCACGCACACACCGTCCAACCTTTCTGTGGTGCGCGGGCGCCAGCGCGGCGCTGCCCTGCTGTCGGCCATGGTCATCGTCACCCTCGTGGCCACACTGGCTGCTTCGATGGTGTGGCAACAGTGGCGCGCCGTGCAGGTGGAAGCGGCCGAGCGGGTGCGCACGCAGGCCGGCTGGGTGCTCAGCGGCGCGCTCGACTGGGCGCGGCTCATCCTGCGCGAAGACCAGCGCAGCGGCGGGGCCGACCACCTGGGTGAGCCCTGGGCCGTGCCGCTGGCCGAAGCGCGCCTGTCGACCTTTCTGGCGGCCGACGCCACCAACACGGTGGGTGAGGAAGACACCGCGCCGGAGGCCTTCCTGTCGGGCAAGGTGGACGATGCGGCCTCGCGCTACAACCTGCGCAACCTGCTCGACGGCGATGGCAAAGTGGTGCCGACCGAGTTGGCCGTGTTGCGCCGCCTGTGCGAGTTCGCCGGCCTGTCGCCGTCGCTGGCCGATGGCATTGCCGATGGGTGGCGCCGCGCGAGTCTGGCCGTGCGGGCCACCCAGTTGGACGACGCCGAGGCGCTCACCGCGCTGGGTGGGCCCGATGGGCTGGCCCGGGCCCCCTTGATGCCCGCCACGGCCGACCAGTTGACGTGGCTGGGGCTGGATGCCGGCACGGTGGAACGCCTGCGGCCGTATGTCACCGTGCTACCCGACGCCACCAAGGTCAACGTCAACACCGCCCCCCGCGAGGTGATCGCGGCCGTGGTGGACAACCTCGACCTGGGCCGGGCGGCCCGTGTGGTGCAGGCTCGCCAGCGCACGCCCCTGCGTGTCACCGAAGAGCTCAACAACATCCTCGGCGCGGGCAACTGGGACTTCTCTCGCCTGGCCGTGACCACCGATTACTTCGAGGTGCGCGGCCGCCTGCGCTACGAAGACAACGTCATCGAGCAACGCCACCTGGTGCAGCGCAGCGGCGGCGACGTGCTGGTGCGTCACCAGTCGCGCTTCTCGGGTCTGGACCTGACCGGTGCAGCGCCTGCGCGTTGAAGGCTCGCCAGACAGTGGGCAGCTTTGCGACGTAAAGCAGGTATTCATCCTTAAACGGCCCTTATTTCGCCGCTCCTACAATGGAAAGGCCAATAAGCTTGGCAACATGTCACATTCCGACCAGCATTTCCCCAGGGCATGAGCATCCTCATCATCCAACTGCCGGCTCGTCCGCGGCACGTCGCAGACGCAGACGGTGGTGAGTCGTCCACGCCCTCGGGGCCCCGGGAGTACGCCTATGTGCTGAGCCCCGATGGCCTGTCGTTGGGTCGTCAGGGCCGCTGCACGGCGCCCATGCTGCCGCGTGCCGACAGCGTGGTGGCCGTGATGGCGCCGACCGACCTGAGCTGGCACCGCATCACCCTGCCCAAGGCGCCTGCGTCGCGCCTGCGCGCGGCGCTGGCCGGGATGCTCGAAGACGCCGTGCTGGACGACCCGGAAGACCTGCACCTGGCGCTGTCGCCGCAGGCCAAGGTGGGCCAGCCCTGCTGGGTCGCCGCATGCGACCATACCTGGCTGACCAGTCAGCTGATGGCGCTGGAGAAGGCCAAGCTGCGTGTGGACCGCGTGGTGCCGGGTCTGGCGCCTGACGAGCCGGCCACGGCCTTGTTCCATGAGGCGCAGGAAGGGGTCGATCCGGGCAGCGATGGTGCCGCTGGCGTGATGCTGAGCTGGTCGACCACCGAAGGCGTGGCCACCTGGCCGCTGACCGGCACGTTGGCCCACGTGCTGTTGCCTGACCCGCTGCCGCCTCAGACGCGCGTGCTGGCCACCCCGCCGGTGGCCGCGCCTGCCGAGCGCTGGCTCGGCCGTCCGGTCACGGTACAGACCGAGTCGGAACATCTGCTGCTGGCTGCGCGCTCGTTGTGGAACCTGCTGCAGTTCGAACTCACGCCGCGCAGCAAGGGCGTGTACGCCTTCAACGACCAGTGGCGTCGCCTGATGGGCCCGCAATGGCGGCCTGCCCGCATGGGCTTGGCCGTGCTGATCGTCGTTCAGGTGCTGGGGTTGAACCTGTGGGCCTGGCATCAGGAGCGCCTGCTCAAGACCCGCAAGGCCGAGATGGCGCAGCTGCTCAAGCAGGCCCATCCGCAGGTGCAGGTGGTGGTCGATCCTGCGGCCCAGATGCGTCGCGAAACCGATGCGCTGCGCATGCTGGCCGGTGTCCCGGGCGATGCCGATCTGGAGGCCATGCTGGCCGCGGTCGTGCGTGCCTGGCCGGAAGACCGCACGCTGGGTGCCTTCCGCTACGGGTCAGAAGGACTCGCGCTGACCCTGCCGCCAAACTGGGGGCCGGCGGAGGCCGACTTCTTCCGTGTGCGCATGGCCCGTGCGGGCTTGCAGGCGCAAGACAGTGGTGATGGCCGCGTGCTGTTGAGCGCGCTGCCGGCCGGGCAGGTGCCTGGTCGCTGACGGGAACGATGTGCCATGACTGAACAAGGACAGGCGCTGGCTCAGTGGCGCCAGCAGATGCAGGAGCGCTGGACCGCATTGGCTCCGCGAGAGCGTCGCCTGGTGCAGGCCACCGGCTGGGTGTTGCTCTTGGTGCTGGTCGTGATGGTGGGCCTGCGGCCTGCGTGGCGCACGCTGAGCGCCATGCCTGAGCGGATGCAGGCTGTCGAGGTCGAACTCGAGTCCATGCGGCGTCTCGCGCAGGAGGCGCAGGCATTGCGCCAGCGGCCGCCTGTGCCGCCGGTACAGGCCGAAGCCGCCTTGCGCGCGGCCTCCGAGCGGCTGGGCGGTACGGCGCGGCTGACGCTGCAAGGCGAGCGCGCCACGCTGACGTTCACCGACATCCCCGGCGGGGCGCTGGCCGACTGGCTGCAGGAAGCCCGCGGCGCGGCCCGGGCCCGCGTGACCGAAGCCGAAGTCCAGCCTGCGGCGGCCGGCGCATTCAGCGGCAACATCGTGCTGGCGCTGGGCAACGGCCTGGGTGAACGCTGAGGAACCATCATGGCAGGCCTGTCACTCTTCCAACGCCGCCCCGCCTGGTTCAAAGGCGCCACGGCGCTGACCACCCGCTGGCTCGAGTCCACGCTCGAGATCGCCCGCTGGGAGAACATGCGCAAGGCGGGGCGTCGCTGGGGTTGGTGGGGCGTCGGCCTCGGCTCGCTGGTCGGCATCCTGGCCTATGCGCCGGCGCCCTGGCTGGCGCAAGGGGTGCTCTCACTCACAGAGGGGCGCCTGCTCCTGGCCGACTCGCGCGGCACGGTCTGGCGTGGCAACGCGGTCGTGGTGCTGACGGGCGGTGCGGGCAGCCGTGATGCCCGTGCACTGCCGGGGCGCCTGAACTGGCGCCTGTCGCTGGGCCGCGGCGGACTGGATGTCAGCCTGCAGCAGGACTGCTGCATCACCGAGCCGGTGGCCTTGCGGCTGACACCGGGCTGGGGCCGTGTGCGGTTGGCTGTCGTGCCGGCGCCGGGCAGCCAGGCCGAGCGCACGGGCGAGTTGGCCCGCTGGCCTGCCGCATGGCTGGCCGGGCTGGGCACCCCGTGGAACACCTTGCAACTCGAGGGCGTGGCCCGCCTCTCAGCCAGTGGTTTTGGCTTCGAGTGGGTCCAGGGCCGCGTGCGGCTGCAAGGCATGGCCGTGGTGGCGCTGGACGATGTGTCTTCCAGCCTCACCACGCTCGACAGCCTCGGCTCCTACCGTTTCGAGGTGCGTGCCGACGGTGAAGGCCAGGCGGCGCTCAGCCTGCGTACCGAAGAAGGTGCGCTGAGCCTCACCGGCCAGGGCGAATGGCGCCCGGCCGGCGTGTACTTCCGTGGCGAGGCGCGGGCCAGTGAGGCCGAGCGCGACGCGCTGGACAATTTGTTGAACATCATCGGGCGCCGCGAGGGCGAGCGCTCCGTCATTTCGATCGGATAAGGCATGAAGCACCGCTTTCTGACTCGCCCCCGTGCCACTGCGCTGGTGACGGCGCTGGCCCTGAGCTTCGCCCACACCGGCATCCTGCCCCTGGCGGGCCTGGGGCTCGCTTCGGCCGCGCCGCTGAAGAAGGGCGGCCCGTCGGTCACGCTGAATTTCGTCAACGCCGAGATCGAGGGCGTGGCCCGCGCCATGGCGGCCATCGTCGACCGTCAGATCCTGGTCGACCCGCGCGTGAAGGGCGCTATCACGCTGTACAGCGAACAGCCGCTGACGCCGCGTGAGGCCTACCTGAACTTCCTGGCGGCGCTGCGCGGGCAGGGCTTCGCGCTGGTCGAGGTCTCAGGCCTGCTGAAGATCGTGCCCGAAGCCGAGGCCAAGCTGCAGACCGGCACGGTAGACGTCGGCAGCGTGCGCCGCTCGGGCGACCAGGTGCTCACCCAGATCTTCCGGCTCACGCACGAAAACGCCAACAACCTGGTGACCGTGTTGCGTCCGCTGATCAGCCCGAACAACACGATCAACGCCAACCCGTCGACGAACACGCTGGTCATCACCGACTACGCCGACAACCTGCAGCGGATCGCGCAGATGATCGCTGCGCTCGACATCCCGACCAACACGGATGCCGAAGCCATCCCGTTGCAGTACGCCATCGCTGCGGATGTGGCGCCCATGGTGCAGCGCCTGGCCGATGGCGGCGGCGGTGGCGCCGCGCCGGGTGCGGCCGGCGCGCAGGGCACCATCGTGATGGCCGACCCGCGCACCAACACCCTGCTTGTCCGCGCGCCCAACGCGGCGCGTCTGGCCCTCATACGCAACGTCGTGCAGCGGCTGGACCGACCCGGACAGGGGGGGCTGGGCGGCAGCGGCATCCACGTCGTCTACCTGCGCAACGCCGATGCAGTCAAGCTGGCCCAGGTGCTGCGTGCGGCCTTCCCGGGCAGTGGTGGCGCGGCGGCAGGCAATGCCGGCGGCGGCGCTGCGCCCACACCGACGACGCCCAACCCTGCGGCCGGTGGCGTCAACACCACGGGCGGCGGGACCAACAGTGGGGCGTCCAGCCAGGCCACCGCACCGGTGGGCGCATCGGCCCAACCGTCCACAGGGGGCTTCATCCAGGCCGACCCGGCCACCAACTCGCTGATCATCACCGCGACCGATTCGCTGTACCGCCAACTGCGGGCCGTGATCGACCAGCTCGATGGCCGCCGGGCGCAGATCTACATCGAGGCGATGATCGTCAAGGTCGATGCCGAGAAGGCCGCCCGTTTGGGCGTGCAGTGGGCGGGCGCCACAGGTGACCGCAACATTGTGGGTGCCGGCACCAACCTGCCAGTGACTGGCGGGCAGGGCCTGGTCGGTGCGGTCTCCGGCGGCGTGCAGGCGCTGGCGAGCTTGGAGGGCTTCACCGTGGGCGTGGCGCGCCGCCTGAGCGATGGCAGCTACAGCCTGGGCGCCCTGGCCAACTTCCTCAAGACCGAGGCCGGTGGCAACATCCTGTCCACGCCCAATCTGGTGACGCTGGACAACGAAGAAGCCAAGATCATCGTGGGCGAGAACGTGCCGTTCGTGACCGGCAGCTTCACCAACACCGGTGCGAACAGTGGCTCGGTCAACCCGTTCCAGACCATCGAGCGCAAGGACGTGGGCCTGACGCTGCGTGTGCGTCCCCAGGTCGGCGAGGGTGGCACCGTGCGCATGACGATCTTCCAGGAAGACGCGCGCGTGTCGTCCACGGCCGGCAACAACGGTCCGACCACGTCCAAGAGCTCCATCGAGACCACCGTGGTGGTCGACGACGGCCAGGTGCTGGTGCTGGGCGGCCTGATGAAGGACGAGTATGGTGACGGCGAGAACAAGGTGCCGCTGCTGGGCGACCTGCCCGTGCTGGGACACCTGTTCAAGAACCAGCAGCGCACGCGCAAGAAATCGAACCTGATGGTCTTCCTGCGTCCGGTGGTCATGCGCACGCAAGACGCGAGCAATGCGCTCACACTGGATCGTTACGAATTCATGCGTCAGCGCCAGATCGACAGCATCCCCATGCCCAATGCTGTCATGGGCATCAACGAGGTGCCGCAGCTGGATCCGCTCCGGCTCAGCAACCAGCTGTCCATGCCGCCGGTCACGCAGCCGCTGGACGACCCGCGCGCACCCGCGCCCACGGTGGTGATGCCGGCCGATTCGGGCTACGCGCCTCGGCTGTCGCCAGCGACGCCGGCTGCCACGGCGACGCCGGTCGCCCCCCGCTGAGCACGGAGAACGGCCATGCCCATGCGCCATCCCCTGCCTTACGCCTATGCGCGGGCCAATGGCATGCTGCTCGAGCACGACGGCCAGCGCCTGACGCTGTGGGCCAGCCAGACGGTGTCGCCCGCGGCGCTGTCCGAGGTGCTGCGCAAGCACCCGGTGCACACCGTCGAGCAGGACACGCCCGAGGCCCTGTCGCAACGCATTGCGGCGGCCTATGCAGCCGGTGAAGGCAGCGCCGCCGCCGTGGTCGGCGAGGTCGAAAGCGCCGTCGACCTCTCGCGCATGATGCAGGACCTGCCTGCGGTCGAAGATCTGCTCGAAGCCAGCAACGACGCGCCCATCATCCGCATGCTCAACGCGCTGCTGACGCAGGCCGCGAAAGACGGTGCGTCCGACATCCACATCGAGGCCTACGAGCGCAACTCGGTCGTGCGCTTCCGGGTGGACGGCACGCTGCGTGAGGTGGTGCAGCCCAACAAGGCGCTGCACGCCGCGCTGATCTCGCGCCTGAAGATCATGGCCGAGCTCGACATCTCTGAAAAACGCCTGCCGCAGGACGGCCGCATCTCGCTGCGCATTGGCGGCCGCGCGGTCGACGTGCGCGTCTCGACCTTGCCGTCGGCCCATGGCGAGCGTGCCGTGCTGCGGATTCTCGACAAAGGCGACGCCAACAAGTTCACGCTCGAATCGCTGGGCATGAGCGGCGACACGCTCGACCAGTTCAAGCGCCTGCTGCGCCAGCCGCACGGCATCGTGCTGGTCACCGGTCCCACTGGCTCGGGCAAGACGACCACGCTGTACGCGGGTCTGGCCACGGTCGACGCGGCCACCACCAACGTGCTGACGGTCGAAGACCCGGTCGAGTACGAGCTGCCCGGCATCGGCCAGACCCAGGTCAATCACCGCATCGAGCTGACCTTCGCCAAGGCGCTGCGCGCCATCCTGCGTCAGGATCCGGACGTCATCATGATCGGTGAAATCCGTGACCTGGAAACCGCCCAGATCGCGGTGCAGGCCTCGCTGACGGGTCACTTGGTGCTGGCCACGCTGCACACCAACGACGCGCCTTCGGCCGTGGCCCGTCTGACCGACATGGGCATCGAGCCCTTCCTGCTGTCGTCGTCGCTGCTGGGCGTGCTGGCCCAGCGTCTGGTGCGCAAGTTGTGCGTGCACTGCAAGCGCGAAGACGATCAAGGACGCTGGCACCCGGTGGGCTGCAGCGAATGCGGGATGACCGGCTACAAGGGCCGAACCGGCGTGTACGAGCTCATGGTGGCCGACGACGAGGTGCGCGCGCTGATCCACGCTCAGGCGTCCGAGGCCAAGCTCTTCGAGGTGGCGCAGCTCAATGGCATGAAGACCATGCGCGACGATGGCGATCGGCTGGTGGCGCAAGGCGTCACCTCGCTGGAAGAGGTGTTGCGCGTCACGCGCGAATGAGGCGCCGCGCGCCCTTGATCGGAACCCCCTCAGATGCCTGCCTTTCGCTTTGAAGCCCTGGATGCCACCGGCAAGACCATCAACGGTCTGGTCGACGCAGACAACGCCAAGGCCGCGCGCGCGCAGTTGCGCCTGCAGGCCCTGGTGCCACTGCAGGTTGACGCGGTGGTCGTGCAGGGCAGCGTCCAGGCCTCGCGCAAGCTGTTCCAGCGGCGCGTGTTTTCGCCGTCGGAGCTGTCGATCTGGACGCGGCAGCTGGCGGGCCTGGTCGTAGCCGGTCTGCCGCTGGAACGCGCGCTGACGGCGCTGGCCGATGAGGCCGAAGACCCGCGCCAGAGCGAGCTGGTCGCCCATCTGCGGGCCGAGGTCAACGCGGGCTCGCCGTTCGCGCGGGCCCTGGCAAGCTCGCCGCGCGAGTTCGATGAGGTCTACCGGGGGGTGGTGGCGGCTGGCGAGCAAAGCGGCCAGCTGGGCGCCGTGCTCGACAAGCTGGCCACCGACCTGGAAGAGCAACAGCAGCTCAAATCCAAACTGATCGGCGCCACGCTGTATCCGGCCATCGTCTCGGTGTTTGCCGTGCTGATCGTCGTGGCCTTGCTGGTGTTCGTGGTGCCGCAGGTGGCGCAGGTGTTTTCCAGCAGCAAGCGGGCGCTGCCCATGCTCACGCAGTTCATGCTGGGGCTGAGCGCCTTCATGCAGAACTGGGGCTGGCTGCTCGGCCTGGGGCTGATCGGTGGCGGTGTCGGGCTGGCGTTTGCCCGCCGCAACGAAGATTTCCGCCTGCGCTTCGATTCGGCCTGGCTGGAGCTGCCCATCATCGGGCGGCTGGCGCGGGGCTACAACGCCGCCCGCTTTGCCGGCACGCTGGCCATGCTGGCGGGCTCGGGCGTGCCCATTCTGAAAGCGCTGCAGGCAGCCGCCGAAACGCTGTCGAACCGGGCCATGCGCGCCGACGCCATGGATGCCCTGGTGCAGGTGCGCGAAGGCGCGCCGCTGGCCTCGGCGCTGGCGGCGAAGAAGCGCTTCCCGGGCCTGCTGTCGATGTTTGCCCGCCTGGGCGAGCAGACCGGTCAACTGCCCCAGATGCTGCAGCGCGCCGCGCAGCAGCTATCCACCGAGGTGCAGCGCAAGGCGCTGGCCATCGCGACCATCCTGGAGCCTTTGCTCATCGTGTCGATGGGCCTGGTGGTGATGCTGATCGTGATGTCGGTGATGATGCCCATCATGCAGATGAACACCTGGGTGAAGTAGGCATTCTTCATGGCGCACGCAGGGTCTCATGCCCTTGGACGGGCATGAGACAGCCACGCCACGGATTGCTCCCGGACCACCCGGAAAGCCGGACAAGGCGTCCCTCCTTATGGGGGGGCGGCCTTGAAGGGCTGGGCAGCGGGCCCACGGCTCGCTACGATTCGTGCATGAAGTTACTTCTTGTCGACGACCACGCGCTGTTCCGGGAGGGCCTGCGTCTGCTGATTCTTCAGCATGCGCAGACGGCGGCGCTGCCGGCACTCGAGGTGCACGAGGCTGGTAGCCTGCGCGAGGCCGCCGACGTCATGCGCCGTCATCCCGACCTGGGGCTGGTGCTGCTGGACCTGACGCTGACAGACCACCATGGTCTGGACACGCTCACGGCGTGGCGGCGGCTGGCGCCGCTCGTGCCAGTCGTGGTGCTGTCGGCCGACGAGCGGGTTGACGTGGTGATGTCGGCCATCGATGCCGGTGCTCTGGGCTTCATTCCCAAGACTGCGCGGGCTGTCGAGATGCAGCGGGCGCTGGAGTGCGTGTTGACGGGCGGCGTCTACCTGCCCGATCTGCCCCACGCCGCCAACGATTCGGGCTTTGTGACGCTGGACGATGGTGTCGGTGGGGTGGGGGACGTGGGCGCGGCGGACCTGGGCCTGTCGGCCCGTCAGCTCGATGTGCTGCGCTTGCTGCTCGAAGGCAAGCCCAACAAGGAGATCTGCCGTCGCCTGGCGCTGTCGGAATCCACCGTCAAGACGCATCTGGCTGCCATCTTCCGCAAGCTGCGCGTGAACACGCGCACCCAGGCCGTCGTGGCCGTGGCGCAGCGGGGGATCCGGCTGGCCCCAGCGTCTCCCCATCCGCACGTCTGCTGAGCGGACAAGGCAAAGTGTCCGATACGGCTTCCTCCAAGAGGAGGATCGACGCGACGCGCCGCACTTGTTACATTTGAAAGCCGTTTTCAGACGCTGTCATCACGCTCTTGATTGGGCCACGGTTTACCGCCGTGGCCCTTTTTCTTTGGGGTTTGCCCCTGCGGCCCTTGTGGGCCCCCGCCATGCGGTGATAAGAAGCAAAACATCTCCCTTGATTGCGGGCTGGGGCGTTCAGGGCTTTGCTGCAATGATCCCAGCACGACGTGGTTGTCTGGAGGGCTGAAATGAGCAGCTGTACCGATCTCGTACCCGTTCAACGAGACGACTTCCAGGGGCGCATTCCGATTGCGCACATGCGGCATGTCTACCGACTCGACGATGTCGAGAAGCGGCTGGGCAAGCTGCCGCCGCGGGAGCACGAGGCCTTGCGCGCCACCTATGAGCGCATGCTCGAGAAAGGCCCGGAGCGCTTTCAGGTCAAGCCATCGGGCCTGCCGGCCATGGAGCACCTCTACGACGAGTTGCCCAATTTCCATGACGTGCTCGACGACCTCCGGCGCCAGCTCGCACTGTGCGCCGACAGCACCGACGCGCTCGAACTCACCCCCATGCTGCTGCTGGGCCCGCCCGGGGTGGGCAAGACCCACTTCGCGCGCGAGATCGCGCAGCTGCTGGGCACCGGCTACGGCTTTCTGTCGATGAGCGCCATGACGGCCGGCTGGATCCTGTCAGGCGCTTCCAGTCAGTGGAAGGGCGCTCGACCCGGCAAGGTGTTCGAAACGCTGGTTGAGGGTCAGTACGCCAACCCGGTGATGGTGGTCGACGAGATCGACAAGAGCGGCGGTGAGCAGGCCTACGACCCGCTGGGCTCGCTCTACAGCCTGCTGGAGCATGACACGGCCGGCAACTTCACCGACGAGTTTGCCGAGGTGCCCATCGATGCCAGCCAGGTGATCTGGGTGGCCACGGCCAACGACATCCGCAGCATCCCCGACCCCATCCTCAATCGGATGAATGTGTTCGAGATCGAGATGCCTGATGCGGATGCGGCGCGCAAGATCGCCTCGAAGCTGTACCGCAGCATCCGTGCCGACCACGCCTGGGGTCAGCGTTTTGATGAGCAGCTCAGCGACGCGGTGCTGGAGGCATTGGGCCGGCTGGCCCCGCGCGAGATGCGCCGCGCGCTGATGGTGGCCTTCGGCAACGCCAAGCTGGATGGGCGGGGGGCGATCGAGGTGCGCGACCTGCCAGAGCAGGGGCTGCGGCGCAGCCCGATCGGGTTTGTGCAGTGACGCAAGGACGGCGCGGGTTGGGGTCTGCTTACTGCTGCGATACTGGGTGATCTGATTCATCGCATCGGGTATGCCAGCTTCCCTCACTGGCCGCCTCGTCGTGGCCATTTCCTCCCGCGCCTTGTTCGACTTCGAAGAAGAAAACCAGGTCTTCGAAGGCTCGGACGACCACGCCTACATGCAACTGCAGCTCGCGCGGCTGGACCAGCCGGCGCGGCCCGGTGTGGCCCATGCGCTGGTGCGCAAGCTGCTGGCCTTCAACACGCCGGCTGCGTCGCAGGTGGAGGTGGTGATCCTGTCGCGCAACGATCCGGTGTCGGGCATGCGGGTGTTCCGCTCGGCGCAACACGATGGCTTGCTGATCGAGCGTGGCGTGTTCACGCGCGGTCGTCCTCCCTGGCAGTACCTCAAGCCATTGGGGGCGCATCTGTTCCTGTCGGCCAATGAGGCGGATGTGCGCTCCGCCCTGGCGGCAGGCGTCCCGGCGGCACGGGTGCTGCCGCATGCGGCCCGGGCGGGCGACCGCCACCCGGGGGAGGTGCGCATCGCATTCGACGGCGATGCCGTGCTGTTCTCGGACGAGGCCGAGCAGGTGTTCCAGCAGAGCGGCATCGATGCCTTCCACACGCATGAGGTGGAGCGGGCCGACAAGCCCCTGCCCGACGGGCCGTTCAAGCCTTTGTTGCTGGCGCTGCATGAGTTGCAGCGACGCGCGGCGCAGGGCGGCATGCGCGTGCGCACGGCGCTGGTCACGGCGCGCAGCGCCCCGGCGCATGAGCGGGCCATCCGCACGCTGATGAACTGGCAGATCGAGGTCGACGAGGCGATGTTCCTCGGCGGCCTGCCCAAGGGGCCGTTCCTGCGTGAGTTCGAGCCCGATTTCTTTTTCGATGACCAGACCGGCCACGTCGAGAACGCGGCACCGCATGTGCCATCTGGTCATGTGGCCGCCGGCGTGGTCAACCTGGTCAGCCGGGAGGCTGCGGCATGAGCGACGAGTTGGGTGATTTCTTTGCGCTGCCGCCATTCAAGGCGGACGAGGCGCTGGTCAAGCTGCGGCGCGAGTTGCGCGAGCTCAAGCCGCTCGTGGAGCAGGGCAGCGGCCAGCCCGTGCGCTTTGCCTGCAAGAGCCAGCCGGTGATCGAGCTGGCGCTGGACGCTGAGGGCGCCGCCCTGGTGGCCATGCTGGCCAAGCGCCCGAGCGCGCGGCCTGAGTGGGCGTCGCAGACCCTGCGCAGCAGCGCCGAGGTGCGCAAATGGCTCGATGGGGTGCGTCAGGCGCTGCGCCGCTGGGACGACGAGGACTGAGCCCGGGCGCGGCCGTCAGTCGGCTTTACGGCCACGCATCTTGGTACGAAACAGCTCGGCGATGCAGACTTCGCGGGGGCCTGGAACCAGCTCATACGCTTCGCCGGCAGCCAGCGTGCCGGGCTTGCGCACCGACAGGTAAAAGCCGCAAAAGCCCGACTGCGCCATCATCTTCACCGCTTGGGGGAAGCCCATGCGCGCGGCGAACTTGTAGCAGGGCTGGCGCGGCTCGCTGATGGCCAGCGTGCAGTCCGGAAAGACCAGCACATCACCGATCCACGCCTGGCCTTCGAGCAGGCCCGTCAGCGTGAGGTTCTCGCCCAGCATGCCATGCGGCAGGGCCTCGCCCCATGGTTGCGCGCCGGCCTGCGCGCGCACTGTCTGCCAGAAAGCGTAGTGTTCATGGGGATAGGCGTAGACGGCCTTTGACAGCCCGCCGTGTACGGTGAGGTCGGCCTGCTCATCGCCTTCTATCCCGAGCGGGCGAACGGCGATGCGCTGTGGCGCAGTCACGCTCGACACAGGCCGCTTGCCGATGCCGCTGAGGATGCTGCGCCCCTCGATCTCCCAGCGTTCAGCCTGGGCCGCGTTGACAGAGAGGAGTTGACGGGGCAGCAGTGACATGCCTGGCAGCATACCGCGTCAGCGCCAGGCCGATGCGGTCAGGGCCATGGCCTTGAAGCCCACCACGCAGGGCTGGCCCGGTGCCCACCCCATCTGCTGGATGGACTTGCGCGTCAACAGCGCCCACAGCGCGGCCCCCGGCACCAACTGCGGCTGCAGTGGATCGACGGCGCGGTCCAGCTCGATGCCGACGGCGCCGTAAGTGCCGTGCTCGCCGGCCAGCATCACCTGCGTGATGCGCCCGCGCAGATGGTTGGAGCAGCTGGTATCGACCGGCAGGTCGCGGTGAAGGGTGACGTCTCGGGCGCGCAGTTTGAGGCGCACGCGCGTGCCGATGGAGAAGAGCATGGCCGGCACGCTGACGCGCTGCCCGCCCACATCGACCTCGCTGAGCAGCCACTCGATGTCATGGCGTTTGACCTCGCCCTCCAGTACGCTGCCTGCGTGTACGCCTTCGAGAAAGGTGGACAGCGAGACATCCGACAGGATCTGGGCAGTGGGTCCGGCACTGGCCACGCGGCCCTCGTGCAGGATGACGACATCGTCGGCCAGGCGCACCACGTCATGCATGCGCGGGCTGATCAGCACCATGGGCAGGCGCAGGCGGATTGGCACCTCGGCCAGCAGGTCGAGCAGGGCGTCGTGCTCGCTGTCATGCACGCTGCCAAGCAGGTCATCGAGCAGCAGCGCATGCGGCCGTGACAGCAGGGCCCGGCCCAGCGCCACCTTGACCCGCTGTGCCGGGTGCAATCGCTCGGGCAAGCGCCCCAGCAGCGCGCCCAGATCCAGCCAGTTGATGGCGTCCTCAAAGGTGAGCGGGCCGGCCTGGGGCTGGCGGCAACCGTACACGAGGTTTTGCCTGACCGTCAGGTGGGGAAAGAGGTGGGTCTGGCCATCCAGCCAGGCTAGCCTGCGAGCGTGAGGCGGGCGGTCCACGCCGGCCGCCGCGTCGTACAGCACCTCGGACCCGATCGCCACCCGGCCGCTGAGCGCCGGCGCCAGGCCTGCCGCGGCCTTCAGCAGGCCGGACTTGCCCGAACCGGGGCGCCCGACCAGCGCGCACACGCGCCCGGCTGCGACGCGGAACTGCGCGCGCACGTCCAGGGCGGCCAGTTTGAGCTTGAGCTCCACGCTCAAGGGGCGCGCGCTCGGGCTGCGTTCGCTCATGCCGTGCCCTGCCGCTGTTGTCGCTGGCGCTGCAGTTGTCGTCGCCAGGCCCGACGGCTCCACTCACTGAGCGTCACGCCCACGAAGGACACCGTCATCGCGGCTGCACCCAGCAGCCACCAGGTTTGTTCTTCCTGCAGCGCGGCGCGCAGGGCGGCCCGAACCGCCAGCCAGTCGGGGCGCCCAGGTAGCGCGTCCGGTGTCAGGGCGGCGATGGCCAGCATGGCGATGAGGGCTTCGCCGAAGGCCACCGCGAAACCCAGGGCCAACGCCGACACCAGGGCCGGGCGGGCGAGCGGGAGCGACACCGTCCACCAGGCTCGCCAGGCGCTGGCGCCCAGTGTGCGGGCCACGCCGGCCAGCATGGGGTTGCGTTCTTCAAAAGCTGGGCGCAGCAGGCGAATCATCCATGGGAGCGTCAGCAGGCAGCAGGCGGCCAAGGTAGCCAGAACCCATTGCAACGGCGTCCAGTCGCGCAGCGCCTGCCATAGCCACTGCAGATCAGGGCGGCGCCAGCCCAGCCAGATGGCCAGCCCCGCCAGAGCGGGCGGCAGTCCTGCCGGCAGCAAAATGGCCACGTCCAGCAAGGCGCTGGTGCGCCAGCGCTGTCGAGCCATCCAGGTGGCCAGAGCCAGGGCTGCGGGCATGCACAGCAAGACAGTGGTGGCAGCCAGCAGGCCCGCCCACCCGAGGATTTGCATCCAGCTGCCCATGGCCACTCAGCGCCCCGCCGCCCGCCAGCCAGGCGCCCCGGCGCGGACCTGTTTCATGGCCAGCGGCGCCTGTAACCACTTCACGAGCAGGCCGGCGCCGGGGTGACGGCTGCGAAACGAGCGCGCCACCTGCAGGGCGACGGCCTGGTCGGGCGAGCTCTCGGCCCAAATGCGGGCTTGGCGGTCGGCCGCGAGTGGCGCCCTGCCGCGGGACCTCCATTGGTGGTGCGCTCACCGATTGACGGCTCGGAACTGGCCGTGCTCGGCACGGCCACGCCTTGCCATCGCAGCGGTGAAACCCCCAGGCTGATGACGCCACAGAGTCGGCCGGTCGCATCAAGGAGCGGTCCTCCATCGGAGCCCGGATTCACGGCGGCGGTCGTTTCGACCACGAGCCCTGTGTAGGTCGAATCGCCCTGCTTCGCGATGTCGTAGAGGCCACTGACGAAGCCCCGGCTG
>OGCL01001156.1_pt1 | contig 23801 bp, 27 predicted proteins | sample 1570041 | NCBI WGS metagenome assembly OGCL01 (sample SAMN06266162, study PRJEB24511) | hot springs metagenome | isolation source: Hot spring water | place: South Africa: Limpopo | collected 2015-06-22 | reverse complement strand
CTGGCCAAGCAGTTCGGCCTGCCGATCCGCTTTATCGGCGTGGGCGAGGGCATCGACGACCTGCGTCCCTTCGAGGCCAATACCTTCGTCCAGGCGCTGTTCGCGGAGAAATAAGGATGATCAAGTTCGAGCAGGTCGGTAAACGCTACCCCAACGGCCATGTCGGGCTGCACGAGCTGAGCTTTCACGTGCGCCGCGGCGAGTTCCTCTTCGTCACCGGCCACTCCGGCGCCGGCAAGAGCACCCTGCTGCGCCTGCTGCTGGCCATGGAACGCCCCAGCAGCGGCAAGCTGCTGCTGGCCGGGCAGGACCTGTCGCATATCACCAATGCGCAGATTCCCTACCTGCGCCGGCAGATTGGCGTGGTGTTCCAGAATCACCAGCTGCTGTTCGACCGCAGCGTGTTCGACAACGTGGCCCTGCCGCTGCAGATCCTCGGCCTGCCCAAGGACGAGATCGGCAAGCGCGTACGCACCGCTTTGGAGCGGGTGTCCCTGGCGGACAAGGCCGAGCAGTTCCCCGGCGACCTGTCCACCGGCCAGCAGCAGCGCGTCGGCATCGCCCGCGCCGTGGTACATCGCCCGGCCCTGCTGCTGGCGGACGAGCCCACCGGCAACCTCGATCCGCGCCTGGCGGCGGAGATCATGGGCGTGTTCGAAGACATCAACCGCCTTGGCACCACCGTATTGATCGCCAGCCACGACCTGGCCCTGATCGCCCGCATGCGCCACCGCATGCTGACCCTGCAACGCGGTCGCCTGATCGGCGACGGGGAGGCCGCATGAGCGCCACCCGCATGCCGCCACCGCAGCCGGCCCAGCGCGTCGGCGCGGCGCCGAAGAAGAACGAAAATCCCAAGTCCGGTGACGAGCCGGATCTGCGCAGCCAGCTCAATGCCTGGCTGGAAAGCCACCGCGCCAGCCTGGTGGACAGCCTGCGGCGTCTGGCCAAGCAGCCCATTGGCAGCTTCTTTACCTGTCTGGTGATGGCCGTGGCCCTGAGCCTGCCCATGGGCCTGGCCCTGCTGCTGGATAACGTCGAGCGCCTGGGCGGCTCCTGGCAGCGTGCTGCGCAGATTTCCCTGTTCCTTCAGCTGGAGGCCACGGACGCTCAGGGCCAGGCCCTGCGCGAGCAGATCGAGAAAATGGACGACGTGGCCGAGGCCGAGTGGATCAGCCGTGAGCGCGCTTTGGACGAACTGCAGCAGCAGTCGGGCCTGGGCGAGGCGCTCAAGGAGCTGCCGGACAACCCCCTGCCCGGCGTGGTGGTGGTGACGCCGAAGGAAATCGACAAAGTCGCCCTGGAGGCCCTGCGCCTGCGCCTGGCCGAGCTGCCCCAGGTGCAGCAGGCCCAGCTCGACCTGCTCTGGGTCGAGCGCCTGAGCGCCATGCTCAAGCTGGGCGAGCGTTTTGTCTTCGGTCTGACCCTGCTGCTGGTGATGGCCCTGCTGCTGGTGATCGGCAACACCATCCGCCTGCATATCGAGAACCGCCGCAGCGAGATCGAGGTGATCAAGCTGGTGGGGGGCACCGACAGCTATGTGCGCCGGCCCTTCCTCTATATGGGCACCCTCTATGGTCTGGGCGCAGGGTTGATGGCCTGGGGCCTGCTGGCCTATGGCCTGGCCTGGCTGGATGATGCGGTGGTGCGCCTGGCGGGGCTGTACAGCAGCGATTTCGCCCTGGCCGGGGTGCCCCTGGCCGATGGTCTATCCCTGCTACTCGGCGCCCTGTTCCTGGGCTATATTGGCGCCTGGCTGGCTGTCGCCCGTCATCTCAACGAGCTGGCGCCCAGATAACCTATTGTTTTTAATGATATTCAGTATGTGTAAGGGAACTTGTACAGTCGTATAAAGTCCCATGGTGCAGTGCTAGACTGCCCCACGATTCGTAAGTTGGAGGATTCACATGTCCACTTCTTTGCAACCTGTTCATGCTCTGGTTCCGGGTGCCAACCTGGAGGCATACGTGCATGCGGTCAACGGCATCCCGCTGCTGACCCCCGAGCAGGAGCGTGAACTGGCCGACCGTCTCTTCTACCAGCAGGACCTGGAAGCCGCCCGGCAGATGGTGCTGGCTCACCTGCGTTTCGTCGTGCATATCGCCCGCAGCTACTCCGGCTATGGCCTGGCCCAGGCTGACCTGATCCAGGAAGGCAATGTCGGCCTGATGAAGGCGGTCAAGCGCTTCAACCCGGAAATGGGTGTGCGCCTGGTGTCCTTCGCCGTGCACTGGATTCGCGCCGAGATCCACGAGTTCATCCTGAAGAACTGGCGCATCGTCAAGGTCGCCACCACCAAGGCCCAGCGCAAGCTGTTCTTCAACCTGCGCAGCCAGAAAAAACGCCTGGCCTGGTTGAACAACGACGAGGCCCATGCCGTGGCCGAAAGCCTGGGCGTGGAAGTGCGCGAAGTGCGCGAGATGGAAAGCCGCCTGAGTGGCCATGATATGGCCTTCGATCCGGCCGCCGACGCCGATGATGACAGCGCCTTTCAGTCGCCGGCCCATTATCTGGAAGATCACCGCTACGACCCGGCCCGCCAGCTGGAGGATGCCGACTGGAGCGACAGCGCCAGCAGCAACCTGCACGAAGCCCTGGAAGGCCTGGATGAGCGCAGCCGCGATATCCTCTACCAGCGCTGGCTGGCCGAGGAAAAGGCCACCCTGCATGACCTGGCCGCCAAGTACAACGTCTCCGCCGAGCGCATTCGCCAGCTGGAGAAAAACGCCATGAACAAGCTCAAGGGCTCCATCGCGGCGTAACCCTGACCCTCTGAAAAGCCGCACCCAGGTGCGGCTTTTTTATGCCTTCAGCCGGCTACTGCTGTGGCCGGCGCCATAGGACCGCAAGCTTATGAAACGCTCTTCCCTGCGCCCCCAGGACTGGCTGATCCTGGCCACGGTGGCCGCCCTGTTCTTTGCCTGGGGCGCCTGGCTGATGCGTCCGCAGCCGCCCGCCGAACCGCTGCCCTGGTTGGTGCAGAGCCAGGAGCAGGTCCTCCGCCCGCTGGCCGATGATCGTCTGAGCCTGGCGCCGCTGGCGGCCTGGCAGGAGGGCGAGCTGTGGCTGCAGGCCAATCCGGACAGCGCCCGCCTGCTTTACCGCGGGCAACTGGGGCAGGACGCCGAACCGGGGTGGTCGGTCGAGGCCGAAGTGGCCTTGAGCGAGGCCGAGCGCAGCAGCCTGCTGGCGGCCGCCGGGCTCGACCTGGGGGATGGCGAGCAGCCCCTGAGCGCCCATCTGCTGGATGCCCTGGGGCGTCACGCCATTGTGTCTCTGACCCTCTTGCCGCCTGAGCCCCTGGACAGCGCCCGCCTGGCCGCCAGCATCGGCCCGCCGCGCCTGACCCTGGAGCTGGCCGAGGGCCAGGCCTGGGTCTACCCCGAACTGGGCATGACGGCCCATCTGCAGGATGAAGAGCTGTTCTTTCTCTATGTGGTGCCGCGGCATTTGCTTAAGCAGCGCTAGGCCCGTCCCTGTGGCTGGCAGCAGTGGAGACGCTCCCTGGGCCAGATAACGGCCCGCTTCGCTTACAACCAGGCCGGCCACCACTGCGGCCGAACGGGGCGCAGGCGATTGAGGTAGTGGCTGCCGCCCAGCTGCCACATCTGCTGGCGAATCCAGGCGGCGCGGCGCAGGGTTTGGGCGCTGGGCTGGCTGGCGCTGCGCGCCCGGGGGTTGGGCAGTACGGCCGCCAGCAGGCTGGCCTGCTGGCGGTTCAGGTAGGGGGCGCCGCGCTGGAAGTGATGCTGGGCCGCGGCTTCGGCGCCGAAAACCCCTTCACCCCATTCGGCGCTGTTGAGGTAGACCTCAAGAATCCGCTCCTTGCTCCAGAACAGCTCGATCAGCCCGGTAAACCAGGCTTCCAGCACCTTGCGTGGCCAGCTGCGGCCGGACCAGAGGAACAGGTTCTTGGCCACCTGCTGGCTCAGGGTGCTGGCGCCGCGCAAGGAGCCGCCCTGGCGGTTGTGGCTGAGGGCGGCGCGGATCGCCTGGGTGTCGAAGCCCCAGTGCTCGGCAAATTTCTGGTCTTCGGCGGCGATCACCGCCATCTTCAGATCGTCCGGCAGCTCGTGCCAGGGCCGCCAGCTGCGCTTGAGCGCCAGGGTCTCGCCGGCCTGCCAGGCCTCGATCTTGCGTTCGACCATCAGCGCCGTGCCCGGTGGCGGCAGCCAGCGCAGGGCGAGCACCAGCAGGGCCGAGCCCAGCATCAGGCACAGCAGCAGTTTGAACAGGCGGCGCAGCAGGGTTCGGAGCATGGCGCTTGGCGAGGCTGAAGTGGGCCGTCATTATAACGGCCTGGTCCGATCTGTCTGGAGTGATGCATGGCCCGTCTCTGGTTGCTGTTGGCTGCCCTGGCCGGTTTTACCGGCGTGGCCCTGGGGGCCTTTGCCGCCCATGGCCTTAAACACCAGATAAGCCCGGAGTACCTGGCGGTGTTTCAGACCGGCAGCCACTACCAGCTGATCCACGCCCTGGCACTGTTCGGTGTTGGCCTGCTGGCGCTGCAGCGGCCGGAGCGCTTGGTCAATCTGGCCGGCGGCCTGTTCGTCGCCGGCATCCTGCTGTTCTCCGGCAGCCTCTACCTGCTGACCCTTAGCGGCGTGCGCGGCCTGGGCATGGTCACGCCCTTCGGCGGCGTGGCTTTTCTGCTGGGCTGGCTAAGTCTGGGCCTGGTGGCCTGGCGCTTGAAGTCTGCTGACTCCTGAGTCAGAAAAGTGGACGGATGGCGCCGTGCAGCCTTGGTCATCCCGGGCTATCGGGCTAGAATGCGGGCCCCTTTGCAACTTGTGACCGCTCCGTCATGCAGATTCAGTTGAACGGTGAAGCCTTCGAAGTGCCCGCCGGCGAAACCGTCGCCGGCCTGATCGAGCGTCTGGATCTGACCGGGCGCCGGGTGGCGGTCGAGCTCAATCTGGACATAGTGCCGCGCAGCCAGCATGCCACCACCGCCCTGGCCGAGGGTGATCGGATTGAAGTGGTGCATGCCATCGGCGGCGGCTGACGCCGTCTACCCTCCCGCTTACGCCTTTGACCACGTCTTGAGGAATACCCGATGAGCCACGTACGCAGCGACAAGCCCTTTACCCTGGCCGGCCGCACCTATGAGTCGCGCCTGCTGGTGGGTACCGGCAAGTACAAGGATCTTGAAGAGACCCGCCTGGCCATCGAAGCCTCGGGCGCCGAGATCGTGACCGTGGCGGTGCGTCGGACCAATATCGGGCAGAACCCGGGCGAGCCGAACCTGCTGGATGTGATCAGCCCCGACAAATACACCATCCTGCCCAACACCGCCGGCTGCTATGACGCCGCCGAGGCGGTGCGCACCTGCCGCCTGGCCCGCGAGCTGCTGGATGGGCACAAGCTGGTCAAGCTGGAAGTGCTGGCCGACCAGAAGACCCTGTTCCCCAACGTGATCGAAACCCTCAAGGCCGCCGAAGTACTGGTCAAGGATGGTTTCGACGTGATGGTCTACACCAGCGACGACCCCATCATCGCCCGTCAGCTGGCCGAGATGGGTTGCATCGCGGTGATGCCCCTGGCCGGTCTGATCGGCACCGGTCTGGGCATCTGTAACCCCTATAACCTGCGCATCATCCTCGAAGAGGCGAGCGTGCCGGTGCTGGTGGATGCCGGCGTGGGTACTGCGTCCGACGCCACCATTGCCATGGAGCTGGGCTGCGAGGCGGTGCTGATGAACAGCGCCATTGCCCATGCGCAAAACCCGATTCTGATGGGCGAAGCGATGAAACACGCGATCATCGCCGGGCGCATGGCCTATCTGGCCGGGCGCATGCCGAAGAAGCTGTATGCCAGTGCCTCTTCCCCCCTCGACGGTCTGATTCGCTAAGTCGCACGCGACAGAACGGACTCGGCAGTCTGCCCCACACGGGGTAAACTGCGCGCCTTTTGCGCCGCCCGTGGGGTGGCGCGCTTGAACAGGCTGCAAGAGAACGCCATGAGCGACGATATCCAGCAGGCAGGCGAGGGCGAAGCCCCGCGGCGCCTGCGCACCATCAAGAGTTTCGTGATGCGCGCCGGGCGCATGACAGAAGGTCAGCAGCGTGGTCTGGACCAGGGCTGGCCGAAATTTGGCCTGGAGCTGGCCGATGGCCTGCGCGACTTCGATCAGGTCTTCGGACGCCAAGCCCCGCGCACCTTCGAGATCGGCTTCGGCATGGGCCATTCCACCCTGGAAATGGCCGCCTGCGCGCCCGAGCAGGACTTTATCGGCGTCGAGGTGCACAAGCCCGGTGTCGGTGCCCTGCTCAACGGCCTGATGACGCAGAACCTGAGCAATGTGCGGGTGTACAGCTGCGATGCCCTCGACGTGCTGCGCCAGTGCGTGGCCGATGCCAGCCTGGATCGCCTGCTGCTGTTTTTCCCCGACCCCTGGCACAAGGCCAAGCACAACAAGCGCCGTATCGTGCAGCCGGCCTTTGCCGAGCTGGTGCGGCAGAAGCTCAAGGTCGGCGGCGTGCTGCATATGGCCACCGACTGGCAGCCCTATGCCGAACATATGCTGGAAGTGCTCAGCGCCGCTCCGGGCTACCGCAACCTGGCCGCGGATGGCCAGTACGTGCCACGCCCCGAGGAGCGCCCCAGCACCAAGTTCGAGAAGCGTGGCGAGCGCCTCGGCCATGGCGTGTGGGATCTGAAGTTCCAGCGCATCGACTGATTCATCGCTATACCCAATACAGGGATGGCGGCAGAAGACCGGCCCAAGTCGGCACTGGCCAGGACGGCACCTCACCAAGACGGCCTAGCAACCTGCGCGCTGAGGCGCGGGTCATAAGAACAGCAGCCCTGCTTCGGCCAGGCTGCGAGGAGATCGTTGTGTTGAAAGTACCTGCCCTGTTACTGCTGACTGCCATGCTCGCCCTGCCGGCCCAGGCCAAGGTCGACCCGGCCCAGGCCGCCCGTCTTGGCCAGGACCTCACCCCCCTGGGGGGCGAGCGCGCCGGTAATGCCGCCGGCACCATCCCGGCCTGGGATGGTGGTCTGGCCACGCCGCCGGCCAACTACCGGCCCGGCATGCACCACCCGGACCCCTATGCCGCCGATCTGCCGCTGTATCGTGTCACGGCGCAGAACCTGGATCAGCACCGCGCCCAGCTGCCCCAGGGCCTGCAGACCCTGCTGAGCCAGCAGCCGGAGTATTTCCTCCAGGTCTTCCCCACCCGTCGCAGCGCCGCGGCGCCCCAGCGCATCTACGACGCCACCCGCTTCAATGCCCTGAATGCCGAGCTGATTTCCGGCGGCAACGGGGTCGAAGGCGCCGCCGCGGGCATCCCCTTCCCCCTGCCGCAGAACGGCCAGGAGGCGATCTGGAACCACATCATGCGCTACCGCGGTGATCAGATCCGTTTCGTGACCAATCAGGCGGCGGTGCTTTCCAGTGGCGCCTACAACCTGCTCAAGCTGGAGCGCGACATCTATTTCCTCTATGGTCGCGAGGGGGTCAGCCCGCGCGATCTGGACAACACCCTGTTCTTCTACAAGTACAAGGTGGTGGCACCGTCCAAGCTGGCCGGCTCGGCCCTGGTGGTGCAGGAAACCCTCGACCAGGTGCTGGCGATCCGCAAGGCCTGGCGCTTCAACCGTGGCGAGCGGCGGGTACGGCGCCTGCCCATGCTGGCCTACGACACCCTGCAACCGGATACCAACGGCATGGCCCTGGCCGACCAGGTCGACGGCTATAACGGCGCACCGGATCGCTATGACTGGCAGCTGCTCGGCAAGCAGGAAATGCTGGTGCCCTACAACAGCTATGCGGTGCATCAGCAGGGCATAGCCTATGACCGCATCCTGCAGCGCAGCTTCGTCAACCCCGAGCTGCTGCGTTATGAGCTGCACCGCGTGTGGGTGGTGGAAGCCGAGCTGCGCAAGGGCCACAGCCATCCCTACGGCAAGCGCCGCTTCTACCTGGACGAGGACAGCTGGCAGATCCTCGCGGTCGACCTCTACGACCGCAGCGGCAACCTGACCGGGCTGCAGGAGAACCACCCGATCAGCTACTACGATGTGCCCATGTTCGGCAGCACCCTGGAGACCATCTACGACTTCAAGGGCAAGCGCTACTTCGTCGACGGCCTGGATAACAACGAGCCGATGTACGACTTCAACGCCAGGCTGAGCCCGCGGGACTTCACGCCCCAGGCCCTGCGCCGGGAAGGCAACTGAGTCAGCCAACCGCCCTTCGGGGCGGTTGTCGTTTCTGCCCTTGATGCAGGACAACATGGGTTGTCTCTGCTCTGGTCTAGGATCAAGAATCTATTGATCCATTCAGGGGGCAAGGCGATGAGCATGATGAAGGCGGCGGTATTTATCGAGCCGGGGCGTATCGAACTGGTGGATAAGCCCATTCCAGACGTGGGGCCCAATGACGCCCTGGTGCGTATCACCACCACGACCATCTGCGGCACCGATGTGCATATCCTCAAGGGCGAGTACCCGGTGGCCAGGGGCCTGACCGTGGGCCATGAGCCGGTGGGTATCATCGAAAAACTCGGCAGCAACGTGCAGGGTTACCAGGAAGGCCAGCGTGTGATCGCCGGGGCCATCTGCCCCAGCTTCAGCTCCTACGCCAGTCAGGACGGCTACCCGGCCCAGGATGGCGGCTGCAGCTGTCATGGCTACAAACCCATGGGCGGCTGGCGCTTCGGCAACAGCATCGACGGCACCCAGGCCGAATACGTGCTGGTGCCTGATGCCCAGGGCAACCTGGCGCCGGTGCCGGATGGCCTCTCCGACGAGCAGGTGCTGATGTGCCCGGACATCATGTCCACTGGCTTTGCCGGCGCCGAAGCGGCCAATATCAGGATCGGTGATGTGGTCGCGGTATTCGCCCAGGGCCCCATCGGCCTGTGCGCCACCGCCGGGGCCAAGCTGCGTGGCGCCAGCTGCATCATCGTGGTGGACGGCGTCGAGCAGCGCCTTGAGATCGCCCGCAAGATGGGGGCCGATATCACCCTCAACTTCAATCAGGTGGATGTGGTGGCGGAAATCCTGCGCCTGACCGGCGGCCGTGGCGTGGATGCCTCCATCGAGGCCCTGGGCCTGCAGTCCACCTTCGAGAACGCCCTGCGCGTGCTCAAGCCCGGCGGCACCCTGTCCAGCCTGGGTGTCTACTCCAGCGACCTGACCATCCCCCTGGGCGCCTTCCATGCCGGCCTGGGTGACAACAAGATCGTCACCTCGCTGTGCCCCGGCGGCAAGGAGCGCATGCGCCGGCTGATCAATGTGGTGGCCAGCGGGCGTATCGACCTCAGCCCCCTGGTCACCCATGAATATGCCCTGGACGATATCGTCGCCGCCTATGACCTGTTCGCCCACCAGCGTGATGGGGTGCTCAAGGTGGCGATCAGGCCGTTTGCCTAGGGCTGGGAGTGCCTCGCCCATGCAGGGCGAGGCACGGCTGGCTTACTGGCGGGCCAGGGTATTGCGTACTTCCGGATCGTTGATGATCTGGCGTAGCTGGTCACGATAGGCACCGAGGATATTGTTCTGCGGCGACTGGTTGGAGCGCTCTTCGATCACATCACGCTCGGCGATGTTCTTCTCCAGTATCTTGCCTTCGTGCTGCTTGAAGACATGTACATTGGCGTCGGTGTCGAAGTTGAAGGCCGAGACCCAATTGAGGTTGATGCTGAAATACCACTCCTTGAGTTCGACCAGTAGCAGGGTATCGGCCCCCTGATTCTGCAGCAGGGCCAGGGCCTCCTGCTCGCTGGGAAGTTGGCTCAGCTGGGCATCCTGGATCTTCCAGCCTTGTTGCTGCAGGCCACTGCTCAGGCGGTGCTGGAGAAAGGCGGCGAGATCGCGCTCCTTGTCACCCTCGGCCACGTTCAATACCTGCTTGACGCTCCAGTCGAAGGGGATCCCGAAGGAGCCATGGGCAACACCGATAAAGTCCCGGGGTTTACCCTTCTGTACCCGGTGGCGCTGGTCGATCACGCTGATCAGGACCTTTTCCTCGGGCTCGTAGGCGGCCTGCGGTAGCTGTTCCTGGAACGGCATGGAGGATACGCAGCCAGTGGTCAGGCTGCCGAGCAGCACGAGAGCCAGCAGATAGAGGTAGGTTTTTTTCATCGTCGGTATTGTTCCTGTTCTTTGCTTGAAGAGCACTGCGCGGTAGCGGCTGGCATGCCGACAGGCGCAGTGTGATAAACACGCAGGCGATTGCGGACGACAAATGATCGTGCGGGCGGCCTCCATGCCTGCTGGGTAGTCCCTTGCAGAGGCGGCACGCTAACGCAGTGATGGCTATTTGCCAAGTGTCATGCTCAAGGAGGGCTTATGGCGGTACGTGGCTTGTTTCTGTGGCTGGGGCTTCTGCTGCTGAGCGGTTGCGCCAGCCAGGGTGAACGGGTGATTCGTGAGGTGGCCGGGCAATGGTCGGTGCGCCTGTATACCGAGCGCAGTTTCGCCCTGGGCGAGCGCAGTCACTACCGGGTTTATCACCGCGGTCAGTTGGTGCGGCTGGCGCCGCCGTTGCTGCAGCGGGCAACCAGTGAGCTGCTGGCCGTGGGGCACTTCAACGCGGGCGTTTTTCCCTACCCGGATCTGATTGTGCTGGTGCATGACCGCTATACCGATGAGCGCGGTTATGGCGCGGCCCAGATGCGGGCCTTTCAGCTGATTGGCCAGGCCAATGGATTCGAGGCACGGCCCATCAGCCTTGAGCTGATGCCATAGCCGTTGCTCAGTTGCGATCCGCCAGAATGCCGATCACCACAAACACCAGAAGCAGCACCGGGGCCAGGGTGAAGTTGTTGAAGTGGCCCAGGCCCTTGGCCAGCCAGGGGGTGGCGAAGACGATCAGCAGGCCGTAGCCCACCGCGCACAGCAGGATAAAGATCAGGGTGCGCAGCAGGAAGTTCATGCTGGCGGTGTGGCGTTGCACCCAGGCGTTGATGCCGGGGCCGAACAGCACCAGCAGGGTGGCCATGATCGCCAGGGAAATCTCGTAGAGGTGGCTGCGGCTCCAGCGTGACAGGGTGACGATCAGGTCGAGTAGCAGGTCCATCCGGTGTCCTTAGCCTGGTGGGCGAAAGTGTTGGGTAGAGAGTCTCAGGGCAGAAAGTGTTGCAGCAGGTCGTTGAGAAATAGCTGGCCTTCGCGGGTGGCGCACAGGCGCTGGCTATCGGGATGCAGCAGGCCGCGCTGCTCGGCTTCACGGCGGGCATCGCCAAGCTGCGCCAGGGGCAGGCCGGTGCGGGCAGTAAACAGGCTGGCGGGCACGCCGTCGGTGAGGCGCAGCACATTCATCAGAAACTCGAAGGGCAGCTCGTCGGCCGTGAGCTGGCGTTCGCCGGCCTGGAAGGCCTTGGCCGGGTCGAGGTAATCCTTGGGCAGGCGGGTTTTCCAGCTGCGCAGGATTCGCCCGTCCGGGTTGCTGAGTTTGGCGTGGGCGCCGGCGCCGATGCCGATAAAGTCGCCGAAGGTCCAGTAGTTGAGGTTGTGCCGTGCGGCGCGACCGGCCTGGGCATAGGCCGAGACCTCGTACTGGGCATAGCCCTCGGCCGCCAGCAGGGCCTGGCCGGCCTCCTGGATATCCCAGAGGATATCGTCCTCCGGAACCTCGGGCGGCTGGCTCCAGAACAGCGTGTTCGGCTCCATGGTCAGCTGGTACCAGGACAGGTGGGTGGGCTGCTGGGCGATGGCCGTGCGCAGGTCGAACAGGGCGTCCTCGATGGATTGCCCGGGCAGGCCATGCATCAGGTCCAGGTTGAAGTTGTCGAAGCCCGCAGCCCGCGCCATATCGGCGGCGCGAATGGCCTCATCGCCATCATGGATGCGGCCCAGGGCCTGGAGTTTCTGCCCCTGAAAGCTCTGCACGCCGATGGACAGGCGATTGATGCCCAGGGCACGGTAATCCTTGAACTTGGCCTGCTCAAAGGTGCCCGGGTTGGCTTCCAGGGTGATCTCGATATCCTCGGCAAAGGCCACGCGCCGTTGCACCCCTTCCAGCAAACGGCCCAGGGCTCTGGCGGAAAACAGACTGGGGGTGCCACCGCCGAAGAAGATCGAGGTCAGCGGCCGGCCATGCACATGTTCAAGGTCGGCATCCAGATCGGCCAGCAGGGCGTCGACGTAGGCCTCTTCCGGCAGGCTTGGACCGGCGGCATGGGAGTTGAAGTCGCAGTAGGGGCACTTCTTGACGCACCAGGGGATATGGATATAAGCCGCCAGAGGCGGCAGCTCGAAGCCCCTCTCCCCCGGCCCCTCTCCCAGAGGGCGAGGGGAGGATAAGCCCCTCTCCCCTTGGGAGAGGGGTTGGGGTGAGGGCCGTGGGCTCACACCAACCCCAGCCGCTGCTTGAGCAGGGCCATGGCCCGTGCGCGGTGGCTGATCTGGTTCTTGTCGGCGCTGGCCAGCTCGGCGCTGGAGCAGCCGCGCTCGGGCACCCAGAACAGCGGGTCGTAGCCAAAGCCCTGTTCACCCTGGGCGGCATGCAGAATGCGCCCGTGCCACAGGCCTTCGCAGAGGATCGGCAGCGGATCGTCGGCATGCCGCACCAGCGCCAGGGCGCAGACGAACTGGGCGCCGCGCTCGGCATCCGGCACATCTTTCAGTACCTGCAGCAGCTTGGCGTTGTTGGCCGCATCGCCAGCGCCACCTGCGTAGCGCGCCGAGTAGATGCCTGGGGCGCCGCCGAGAAAGTCCACCGCCAGGCCGGAATCGTCGGCCAAGGCTGGCAGGCCGGACACGCGGGCGGCGTGGCGGGCCTTGAGGATGGCATTCTCGACAAAGGACCGGCCGGTTTCCTCCGGCTCGATGCTGGAGAATTCGCCGATCGAGCGCACCCGCACATGCTCGCCGAGCATGGCCTGCAGTTCCTTGAGTTTGCCGGCGTTATGGCTGGCCAGCACCAGTTCGGTAAAAGGCATCATGGGTCGGGAAACACTTCCTGGTTGAAGGTGAAGCTGCGGGCCACGCCATCGCTGCCGGTCACATTGATGGTAAAGCGCAGCACCTCGCGCTGGCTGAACTTGAACTGGGCCAGGTAGTAGATGGCTTCGCCTTCGGTCACCTGATTGAAGCTCAGTGCCTGCTCGCGGCCCAGCAGGTCGCGCACCGTGCCGGTAACGGCTGCCGTCTGCGCCTGGCCGGCCTTGAGCACGGCGATATTCACCACGCCCTGTTCCCGGCTGCGTACCAGGCCATTGGCGGCGGCGATGGTCGGCTGCAGAAAGCTGGAGTTGAAGACACTGTGGTGTACGTCCAGTTCGCCCAGGCGTTCCTTGCGCTCGGCAACGGCCGGTAGGCTTAGGCATAGGGCGAGCAAAAACAGCGCGAAGCGGTTCATGGGGTTCTCCTCAGCGATGGCCGGTTAGTTGGCGATCTGGATATCTTCGGCCGTCGGGCCGCTGATCCGGTAGATGCCGATCTCACCTAACAGATTAGGCCAGATGCGGCTGGCCCAGCCGTGCCGGTGGTCGCGGTCCACGGCCAGGCGATCCTTGATCCGCGCGTTCTGCGCATGGCACAGGCGCTCGAAGTCCTCGAAGGTGCAGAAGTGGATGTTCGGCGTGTTGTACCAGGTGTAGGGCAAAAAATCCGACACCGGCATGCGGCCCTTGGTGGTCAGGTACCAGCGGCAGCGCCAGTGGCCGAAGTTGGGGAAGGTGATGATGCAGGTCTTGCCGACGCGCAGCATTTCCGCCAGCACCTTGTCCGGGTAGTGCAGGGCCTGCAGCGACTGGGTCATGACCACCACGTCGAAGCTGTTGCTGGCGAAGTTGCCCAGGCCCTTGTCCAGGTTCTGCTCGATCACATTGACGCCCTTGCTCACGCACTGGGCGATATTGTCCGCGTCGATCTCCAGGCCATAGCCGGACACCTGCTTGTGCTCGGTCAGCCAGGCCAGCAACTCGCCATTACCGCAGCCCAGGTCGAGTACCCGGCTGCCGGTTGGAATCCACTCCTGGATGATCTCCAGATCCGCGCGCATGGCTACACCTCAATCCGTTTCATATAGCTGTCGAAGGCCTGCAGGTAACGCGGGATCGGCATCAGGAAGGCATCGTGCCCCTGGGGCGCATCGATCTCCAGGTAGCAGACGTTTTTCCGCGCCGCGGTCAGGGCATCGACGATTTCCCGCGAGCGCGCCGGGGAGAAGCGCCAGTCGGTGGTAAAGGACATCACGCAGAAATCCGCCGTGACCGGGGCCAGGGTCTTGGCCAGGTCGCCGTCATGACTGGCCGCCGGGTCGAAGTAGTCCAGGGCCTTGGTCATCAGCAGGTAGGTGTTGGCATCGAAGCGGGTGGAGAACTCCTCGCCCTGGTAGCGCAGGTAGCTTTCCACCTGGAACTCGACGCTGTGGAAGTCGTAGTTGAGCTTCTCGCTCTTGAGCCCACGGCCGAATTTCTCGCCCATGGCGTCGTCGGACAGGTAGGTGATATGGCCGACCATGCGCGCCAGCATCAGGCCGCGCTTGGGGATCTCGCCATGTTCCTGGAAGTGCCCGCCGTGGAATTGCGGGTCGGTGAGGATGGCCTGGCGCGCCACCTCGTTGAAGGCGATGTTCTGCGCCGACAGCTTGGGCGCCGAAGCGATGCACAGGCAGTGGCGTACCCGCTCGGGGTAGCTGATGGTCCACTGCATGGCCTGCATGCCGCCCAGGCTGCCCCCGATCACTGCCGCCCACTGCGTGATGCCCAGGCGATCGGCCAGGCGCGCCTGGCTGTGCACCCAGTCTTCCACGGTCATCACCGGGAAATCCGCGCCAAAGGGCTTGCCGGTGGCCGGGTTGGTGCTGCTGGGGCCGGTGGAGCCATTGCAGCCGCCCAGGTTGTTCAGGCTGACTACAAAGAATTTATTGGTGTCGATCGGCTTGCCCGGGCCGATGCAACTGTCCCACCAGCCCGGCTTGCGGTCATCCGTGCTGTGGTAGCCGGCGGCGTGGTGATGGCCGGACAGGGCGTGGCAGATCAGTACGGCGTTGCTGGCCGTGTCGTTGAGCGTGCCATAGGTTTCATAAATCAGCTGGTAGTTGCCCAGGCTGCGCCCGCAGGCCAGGGCCAGGGGCTCGGCAAAATCCATGACCTGGGGGGTGACCAGGCCTACGGAGTCATGGGGAAAGGCAGTCGGCATCGGCCCTGCTCGCAAATAAGGAAAGGAAGACAAACGGAAAGAGCCGCAGTCTAAAGAGCGCCGCCCCAGGCGGCAAGCGCGTGGGGCGGCGGCTGGCAACAGGGTGTAGGCGGATGCCGCGGCTATTCGCCCACACTATGCGGGCGGCCGGCGCCAGGCAGGCTGACCACCTTGCCCTGGCGTTGTACCGGCGGCGGGCGGCGCAGGATGCGCAGGATGTCTGCGGCCTGGGCCAGCTGTTGCTGCAGGTCGCTGCTATAGCGTTGCAGCAGCTGGCCGCGGCGCTGGGCCTGCTGGGTTTCCTGGGCCAGGGCCTTGAGCTTGAGCATATGGCTTTCGAGCATCTGCTTGTGCTCCAGGCTGTGCTGCATCAGCGGCATCAGGGCGTCGGCGGCCCATTGCTCGGCCTCGCGACGCATGCGCTGGTGCAGGTCGATGACCTCCTGCACCAGGGTGGCGAAGAAGCGTTTGCTCAGGCTGCGTTGCTCGGTGAGCAGGGTCTTGAGGTCGAGGCGGAACTGGTCGGCCTTGGCCCGCAGCTGCTTGAATTCGCGCAGGTAGCGCTGCACGTTGAACTGTGGCTCGTCGACCCCCTGCAGCGGGTTTTCTTCGTTGTGCCGGCGGTAGATGGCGGCCACCATCTTGTTGGCCATCTCGGCTTCCAGGCCCAGGTTGTGCAGGTCGTGCTCCACCGAGTTGAAGAAGTGCAGGATGGCCTGGTTGATGCCCAGGGTGGTCCAGCTGCCGGTGAGGTTCTTGCGCACCTTGCTCAGGTGTTCGTCCAGGCGTTCGCGGCGGGCGGCGGCGCGCAGCAGGTCGCCCTGGCGCTTGAGCAGGCGCTGGTTGGTCTTCAGGTTGAGCAGGCGGCGGTGGTGCTGGCTGTGCTCGTCCTTGGTCTTGGCGGTCAGCTCGAACAGCAGCTGGCCGTTGTCCTGCTGGTGGTTGCTGAGCAGGGCCTGTTGCTCGTCGACCTTTTCCAGGCGCAGTTTGAGCACCCGCTGGCTGTTTTGCAGCAGGCCGAGTACCTGGTTGACCACGCGCTCTTCGAGCAGCCGTTCCTTCTGCGCGATGATGCGCTCGCACAGCAGGGTTTCCAGCTGGCTCATCTGACTGCGGGCGAGCAGGGCGTCATCCCCGCGGACCTTGGCCAGCATGGCCTGCTTGGCTGATAGTGGCAGCACTTCGTCGACCTTTATGCCCAGCTGGCGTGCGGTGCTGCTCTGGATCTGGCGGATGGCGTTGTGCACGAAGGCCTCGCCGGCCAGGTCGTCCCAGAGGATGTCGATCTTGTTCAGCACGGCGAACAGGCTGCTCTGGGTGTCCTCGTCGAGCTGGCGGATATGCTCCTGCCAGATCTGCATATCGCTGGCGGTCACCCCGGTGTCGGCTGACAGCAGGAAGATGATCGCCTGGGCGCTGGGCAGCATCGACAGGGTCAGCTCCGGCTCGCTGCCCAGGGCGTTCAACCCCGGGGTGTCGAGGATGCGCAGGCCCTGGCGCAGCAGTGGATGGTCGAAGTTGACCATGGCGTGGCGCCAGGCCGGTACCAGTACCTCGCCGGGCTTGCCGGTGCTTTCCAGCATGTCCGGGTGAAAACCCAGGGCGATGGCCTGCTCCACCGCCATGGGTTTGCAGCGCGCCACCTGGTTGAAGGCCAGGGCCATGTTGTCCGGGTCGCTGGTGTCCAGGGGGATATTCACCCAGTGCCGCGGAATGCGCTTGAACTGGGCGATGCTGGCGTCCGAACCGCGGGTCTCGATGGGCAGCAGGCGGATGGAGGAGCGTTGCGAGCGCGGGTCGAAGAACAGTTCGGTGGGGCACATGGTGGTGCGCCCGGCCTGGGACGGCAGCATGCGCTGGCCGTACTGGGAGAAGAACAGGCTGTTGATCAGCTCGGTCTTGCCGCGGGAGAACTCGCCGACAAAGGCCAGGGTGATATGGTCGGTGCGCAGCAGCTTGAGGGCGCGTTCCAGCTTGGCTTCGACCGCCTCGGAGTTGAGCCGGTTATTGATCAGCCAGCTGCGGTAGCGGGCAATCTCGCGCATCAGCTCGCGTTTCCAGCTGACGTAGGCGTCGACCTGCTGACTGAGACGTTCCATGCTCATCCGGGTGCACCTCTGCTGGGGGCTGCCGCGTGGGAGGGGGTGCCGGCATTATGGAGTACAGGGGCCTGGCGTCAATTGCACGCCGTCACACTCCAGCCTAATGGCCTGCCGCTATCTGCAGCTCGGCGGGCAGGCGCTGCGGCTGCTGGATGCGCACGCGCTTTTGCCGGCTCTGCTGGCCGCTTTCCAGGCTGACCTGGCTCTTGCTCACGGCAAAGCAGGTGGCGAGAAAGGCCAGCAGCTGGGCATTGGCCTTGCCCTCCACCGGCGGTGCGGTCAGGCGGATCTTCAGGCGCTCGCCGTGCAGCCCGGCGAACTCATCCTTGCTCGCCTTGGGCTGCAGATGGCAGTCGAGGATCAGGTCGGCCCCGTCCCAGCGGTAGAAGGGCATCAGATCGCCAGGCTCAGGCCCTTGTACATGCCGGTCATGATCGCCAGGTTGCGCACCACCAGCATGTCGATCAGGTTGAGCAGCAGGAAGGCGACGATAGGCGACAGGTCCAGGCCGCCCAGGTTCGGCATAAAGCGGCGGATCGGCGTCAGCAGCGGTTCGCAGATCTGATGGATCAGCTCGGCCGCCGGGTTGTGGGTGCCGGGGGCGACCCAGGAGAGGATCACGCTGATGATCAGGGCGAAGAAGAACACTTTGATAAACAGCGCGGTGATGCCGATGATCGACCAGATCAGCAGCTGTACCGGGTTTTCCACCCCGTAGCCGAGCAGCATCAGGGTCAGGGCCATGAGGATCAGCTGGACGATAATGGCCAGCACCAGTGAAGCGGTATCCAGCCCGCCGATGCTGGGGATCAGCCGGCGCAGCGGCTGCAGCAGGGGCTGGGTGGCGCGCACGATAAACTGGCACAGCGGGTTGTAGAAGTTGGCCCGCACCAGTTGCAGGATAAAGCGCAGCAGCACCACCAGCAGGTACAGGCCGCCGATGGTCTGCAGGATATACACCGCGGCGGTATTCAATCCGATCATCTTCTATTCCTTTATTGACCCAGTTGTTCGGCCAGCTCGGCGGAGCGGGCGGCGGCGGCATTCAGCGCCTGTTCGACCAGCGCCTCGAAGCCGCCGGCCTGGAAGGTCCTGATCGCCGCCTCGGTGGTGCCGTTTGGCGAGGTCACCCGGCGGCGCAATTCGGCGGCATCCACCTCGCTTTCGCAGGCCATGCGCGCCGCGCCCAGGGCCGTGTGCTGGGCCAGCCGGGCGGCGGTGGCCTGGGGCAGGCCGAGCTTGCTGCCGGCGGCGGTCATGGCCTCGATCAGCAGGAAGAAATAGGCCGGGCCGCTGCCGGAGACGGCGGTGACCGCATCGATCAGTGTTTCCTCATCCAGCCACAGGGCCAGGCCCACGGCGCTGAGCAGTTGCTCGGCCTGCTGGCGCTGGGCGCTGCTGACCCGGGCATTGGCGAACAGGCCGCTGACGCCCTGGCGCAGCAGTGCCGGAGTGTTGGGCATGCAGCGCACGATGGCGCGCGGCCCCAGCCAGTTTTCCAGGCTGGCGCAGCTGATGCCGGCGGCGATGGACACCAGCAACTGGCCTTCATGCAGGTGCGGCGCCAGCTCCAGGCAGACGCTCTTCATCACCTGGGGCTTGACCGCCAGCACGATAATTTCGGCGCCTGCACAGGCTTGGGCGTTGTCTTCGAACACTTCGATAGCGTGCTCGGCGGTGATACGCGCGCGCTGTTCGGCGCCATGGTCGCTGGCGCGGATGGCGTCGGCCGGGATGCCCTGGGCGCGCAGGCCGCCGATCAGGCTGGCGGCCATATTGCCGGCGCCGATAAAGGCAATGCGGGGAGAGCTCATAGGGGGTTCCTTGCTAGGGGTTCAAAAGAGTCAGCGGGTGCCATAGTCCCGGGCGCCAAACAGCGCCGTGCCGATGCGCACCCAGGTGGCGCCTTCGGCAATGGCGGCTTCCAGGTCGTCGCTCATGCCCATGGACAGGCTATCCAGGCCCAGGTTCAGGTCATCGCGCAGCTGGCGCAGCAGGGCGAAGGCGGCACGCTGGCGGGCCACGTCATTGGTTGGTTCGGGAATCGCCATCAGGCCGCGCAGGCGCAGGTTTGGCAGTTGCGCCACGGCCTGGGCCAGGGCTGGCAGCTCCTGCGGGCTGCAGCCGGCCTTGCTCGGCTCGGCGCTGACATTGACCTGCAGGCAGATATTCAGCGCTGGCAGTCCGGCCGGGCGCTGTTCGGACAGGCGCTGGGCGATTTTCAGGCGGTCCACCGAGTGCACCCAGGTGAAGTGCTCGGCAATCGGCCGGGTCTTGTTCGACTGGATGGGGCCGATAAAGTGCCAGACCAGCGGCAGGTCGCTCAGCTCGGCCTGTTTTTCCAGGGCTTCCTGCAGATAGTTCTCGGCGAAATCGCCGAGCCCGGCGGCATGGGCCGCGCGGATGGCGGCCGCCGGTTTGGTTTTGCTCACGGCCAGCAGGCCGACCTCGGCACAATCGCGTCCCGAGGCTTGCGCCGCCTCACGGATGCGCGCACCGACCTTTGCAATATTCTCTGCTATCGTGGACATTACCTGCGCCCGCCGCCTGGGGTTTGCGGCATTCTACCGTCATTAGGGAGTCCTATGGATATCACTGAATTGCTGGCCTTCAGCGCCAAGCAAGGTGCATCGGACCTGCATCTCTCCGCTGGCCTGCCGCCCATGATCCGGGTCGATGGCGACGTGCGCCGCATCAATCTGCCGGCCCTGGATCACAAACAGGTGCATGCGCTGATCTACGACATCATGAACGACAAGCAGCGCAAGGATTTCGAGGAGTTTCTGGAAACCGACTTCTCCTTCGAAGTGCCGGGCGTGGCGCGTTTCCGGGTCAATGCCTTCAACCAGAACCGCGGTGCCGGTGCGGTGTTCCGGACCATTCCGTCCAAGGTGCTGACCATGGAAGACCTGGGAATGGGCGAGGTGTTCCGCAAGATCACCGACGTCCCCCGCGGCCTGGTACTGGTCACCGGGCCCACCGGCTCGGGCAAGTCCACCACCCTGGCGGCCATGCTCGACTACCTGAACAGCAACAAGTACCACCATATCCTCACCATCGAGGACCCCATCGAATTCGTCCACGAGTCGAAGAAGTGCCTGGTCAACCAGCGTGAGGTGCACCGCGACACCCATGGCTTCTCCGAGGCCCTGCGCTCGGCCCTGCGTGAAGACCCGGACATCATCCTGGTGGGCGAGATGCGTGACCTGGAAACCATCCGCCTGGCGCTGACCGCCGCGGAAACCGGGCACCTGGTGTTCGGCACCCTGCACACCACCAGCGCGGCCAAGACCATCGACCGGGTGGTGGACGTATTCCCCGCCGAAGAAAAATCCATGGTCCGTTCCATGCTGTCCGAATCCCTGCAGGCGGTCATCTCCCAGACCCTGCTGAAGAAGATCGGCGGCGGCCGGGTGGCGGCCCACGAGATCATGATCGGCACCCCGGCGATCCGTAACCTGATTCGCGAGGACAAGGTGGCGCAGATGTATTCGGCGATCCAGACCGGCGGCTCGCTGGGCATGCAGACCCTCGACTCCTGCCTCAAGGGCCTGGTGAGCAAGGGCCTGGTCAGCCGCGAGGCGGCCCGGGAAAAAGCCAAGACCCCGGAAAACTTCTGATTCGGACAGGGCCCGCGCGCCTAGGCGCCGCGGGCTCGCCAGTGGCGCGCGACACGCAGCACCGCTGGCTTGTAGCAATGCGTGATGCGAACAGGCGAGACAACCCATGGAATTCGAAAAACTGCTGCGCCTGATGGTGGAAAAGGGCGGCTCCGACTTGTTTATCACCGCCGGTGTGCCGCCCTCGATGAAGGTCAACGGCAAGATCATGCCGATCACCAAGATGCCCATGTCGCCGGAGCAGACCCGCGAGACCGTGCACTCGGTGATGAACGAGCAGCAGCGCCGCGACTTCGCCGAAAACCACGAGTGCAACTTCGCCATCAGCGCCCGGGGCATCGGCCGCTTCCGCGTCAGCGCCTTCTACCAGCGCAACCTGGCCGGCATGGTGCTGCGCCGTATCGAGACCAATATTCCGACACTCGACGAACTCAAACTGCCGGAAGTGCTGAAGAAACTGGCCCTGACCAAGCGCGGCATGGTGCTGTTCGTCGGCGCCACCGGCACCGGCAAGTCCACTTCCCTGGCGGCGATGATCGGCTACCGCAACAAGAACAGCAGCGGCCATATCATCTCCATCGAAGACCCGATCGAATATATCCACCAGCACCAGAGCTGCATCGTCACCCAGCGTGAGGTGGGCATCGACACCGAGTCCTTCGAGGTGGCCCTGAAGAACACCCTGCGCCAGGCCCCGGATGTGATCCTGATCGGCGAGATCCGTACCCGCGAGACCATGGACTATGCCGTGGCCTTCGCCGAGACCGGCCACCTGTGCCTGGCCACCCTGCACGCCAACAACGCCAACCAGGCCCTGGACCGCATCATCAACTTCTTCCCGCCGGACCGGCACAACCAGGTGTGGATGGATCTGTCGCTCAACCTCAAGGCCATCGTCGCCCAGCAACTGGTGCCGACCCCGGATGGCAAGGGCCGCCGCGCGGTGATCGAGGTGCTGATCAACACCCCGCTGGCCGCCGACCTGATCCGCAAGGGCGAGGTGCACGAGCTCAAGGCGCTGATGAAACGCTCCACCGAGCTGGGCATGCAGACCTTCGACCAGGCGTTGTACAACCTCTACAGCCAGGGCGAGATCACCTACGAGGATGCCCTGCTTTACGCCGACTCGGCCAACGACCTGCGCCTGATGATCAAGCTCGGCTCGGAAACCGACGGCGACCACCTGAGCAGCATGGCCCAGGGCCTGTCCCTGGAAATCAGCGAGGAAGATCCGGGGCGGCGCTTCCGCTGACCGCGTCAACCCGTGCAGCCGGGCGGCGAATGCGCTTGCCGGGCTGCCGGGCCACGCCTTCGGCCTGGCCATCGCGCTGGGCACCGGCCCGGGCCTGGCTCATCAGCTGTGGAATCAGCGGGCCTTCCGGCAGGTTCTTCCAGAAGCGTACCGGCAGGCTGTTCTGCAGGGCGCCGGGATTGAGCCGCGCCGGGTTGAAGGTGCTGCCGTAATAGGCCAGCCACAGTGCTTCGCCTTTATCCTCGGGATTTTGCGCCAACTGCTGCCACTCGGCTGGGCAGGGGCGCTGGTAGTGCAGCTGCTGGCCATCCCAATACACCCCATCCTGCGGCGTGGCGATCAGCCAGGTGCTGCGCCCCAGGCGTTCGGCAAAATGGCCGCTGGCGCTGGCCAGGATATCGTGGGCCGGCTCATGCCAGGCCACCAGCTGCGGCCCCTCGGCGCCGTCCGGGCGCGGGTGAAAGCGCACAAAGGCATGCAGATGATGAGCTTCGCGGCGTACCGCCTTGAGCCGCCTGTGTAGCTGGCTGCCGTCCATGTCTCCGGGCAGCATGGCGCTGCGATCACCCCGGGCCACCCGCCAGAGAATGCGGTAGAGCAGGCTCCAGCGATCCTCCTGGCGAAAGCGTGCGGCGCTCTGCAGCAGCTCCAGCAATTGTCGCGGCACCCTGGGGGCCTGTGTTGCAGCCACCGCCTCGAAGCTGTCATTGCTCTGGTCGAACAGCCCGGCATGGCCGGTGTTGTCCAACCAGTTGATCTGATGCGGGGCGATACCGCGCTGTAGCAGGCTACGGGCGATCTCGCGCCAGGCGCTGAAGCTGCCGTCGAAGTGGGCGTTGTGCATCACCACAGGGCCATCTGTGCCGGAGTCTCACTGAGCTGCTGGCGCAGCAGCGATGAGTGCTGCTCGGCCAGTGGCGGTCGGTAATCCTGGGTGACGACAAAGGGCTTGGCCTTTTCCAGGGCGCAGCGCAGGCGGGTCAGGTCTTCAAAGCGGATGCGCTTGTGCCGGCGCAGGGCCACCAGGCGCTTGGCGCTGAGCACGCCGATGCCGGGAATACGGGCAATCATGGCTGGCTCGGCGCGGTTCAGGTCCACCGGGAAGTGCTGGCGGTTGTTCAGCGCCCAGGCCAGTTTGGGGTCGATATCCAGCGCCAGGTTGCCGGGGCCGCTGAGCAGTTCGCTGGCCTGGAAGCCGTAGCCGCGCAGGAGAAAGTCGGCCTGGTACAGGCGGTGCTCGCGCAGCAGTGGCGGCGCGGCAAAGGGCACGGTGTTGGGGCTCTGCGGGATGGGGCTAAAGGCCGAGTAGTAGACCCGGCGCAGGCGATAGTCGCCGTACAGCGAGGCGGCGGTATGCAGGATGGTGCTGTCGTCGGTGGCATCAGCGCCGATGATCATCTGCGTACTCTGCCCGGCCGGGGCAAAGCGTGGCGAGCGTTTTTCCGCGCGGGCTTCACTCTCGCCGAGATGGATCGAATGCATGGCCTGCTTGATGGTGCGCACCTGTTTCTCCGGTGCCAGGCGAATCAGGCTGGCTTCCGTGGGCAGTTCGATATTCACGCTCAGGCGGTCGGCGTAACGCCCGGCCTCTTCGATCAGCAGCGGGTCGGCGTCGGGGATGGTCTTGAGGTGGATATAGCCGCGGAACTCGTGTTCCTCGCGCAGCAGTTTGGCCACGCGAATCAGCTGCTCCATGGTGTAGTCCGCCGAGCGGATGATGCCGGAGCT
>OGCL01001155.1_pt1 | contig 23807 bp, 24 predicted proteins | sample 1570041 | NCBI WGS metagenome assembly OGCL01 (sample SAMN06266162, study PRJEB24511) | hot springs metagenome | isolation source: Hot spring water | place: South Africa: Limpopo | collected 2015-06-22 | reverse complement strand
CCCACCTCCAGGCGCAGGTCGCCCGAGGTGAGCCAGGTGTAGACCGGGCCGTTGAAGGTGTTGCCGGCCAGCACGTCCTGGAAGATGACGATGGAGGCAGCAAAGGCGATGGCCACGCCCAGGATGGTCACCGTGTGCGCCCCGACGCGCCCGATCGCTCTTCCGAACAGTCCGGCGATGACCGCACCGGCGAGCGGCGCCAGGGGGACGAGGAGGTAGAGCGTCTTCATGTCCATGGCCGTCATCCCTTGAGACTGTCGAGGTCCTCGACGTTGATGCTGCGCCGCGCGCGGAACAGCACCACCAGGATGGCCAGCCCGATGGCCGACTCGGCCGCCGCCACGGTGAGGATGAAGAAGACGAAGATCTGGCCCGCGGTGTCGGCGAGGAAATGCGAGAAGGCGACGAAGTTGATGTTCACCGCCAGCAGCATCAGCTCGATGGCCATGAGCAGGATGATGATGTTCCTGCGGTTCAAAAAGATGCCCAGCACGCTGATGGCGAACAGCACCGAGCCGAGCACGAGGAAGTGGTTCAAGCCGATCATGGCGTAAGCGGTGACGGGTGAGGGGTGAGGGGTGAGGCGTGCACGCCCGCCGGCATGGTGCCGTAGCGGTGGACGTGGAGCGCAGGCGCTGGCAGGGACATCGTCATTCCTCCTCTGCCTTTGCTTCCGGCTTCTGGGGTTTGAGATTGACCATGCGTATCCTGCCCTCGCGCTTGACCTTGACCTGCTCACCCGGATCCACCCACTTGAGTCCCTGGCGCCGGCGCAGGGTGAGGGCGATGGCGGCGACGATGGCGACCAGCAGGATCACGGCCGCGAGTTCGAAGGGATAGACGTAATCGGTATAGAGCAGCCGGCCCAGTTCCTTGGTGTTGCTGTAGTCCGCCGGCTTGGGTTCGGGCGCCGTCAGGCCGAAGGTCTCGCCACCCAGCACCAGTATCATCTGCACCACCATGAGCCCCGCGACCAGGGCGGCGATGGGCAGGTAATCCCAGAAGTGCTGGCGGATCTGCTCGATATTGATGTCCAGCATCATGACCACGAACAGGAACAGCACCATCACCGCCCCGACATAGACCAGCACGAGCGTGATGGCCAGGAACTCGGCCTCGAGCAGGATCCACAGCCCGGCGGCGGTGAAAAAGGCGAGCACCAGGGCGAGCGCCGCGTGCACCGGGTTGCGGGCGGTGATGACCCGCACCCCGGCAAGGAGCAGGATGGCGGCGAAGAAATAGAAGACGAGGGCGGAGAATTCCATTGTCGAGCGGGTTGTTCGTTATCTGATCGGGTTGGGTGCGCGCTATCGGTATCGGGCGTCCTCGGCCTTGGCGCGGGCGATCTGGGCTTCGTACCTGTCGCCCACGGCCAGCAGCATCTCCTTGGTGTAGTACAGGTCGCCGCGTTTCTCGCCGTGATAGTCGATGATGTGCGTCTCGACGATGGCATCCACCGGGCAGGCCTCCTCGCAGAAGCCGCAGAAGATGCACTTGGTCAGATCGATGTCATAGCGGGTGGTGCGGCGGGTGCCGTCGGCGCGCTGCCCCGACTCGATGCGGATGGCCAGCGCCGGGCAGACCGCCTCGCACAGCTTGCAGGCGATGCAGCGCTCCTCGCCGTTCGGATAGCGGCGCAGGGCATGCAGCCCGCGAAAGCGCGGGCTCATGGGCGTGCGCTCCTCGGGGAACTGGATGGTGATCTTGCGCGCGAAGAGATAGCGGCCGGTGAGGGACATGCCCCTGAGCAATTCCGTCAGCAGGAAGGTGTCGAAGAACTGCTTGATGCGGCTCAACATGATCTGCCTCCTCAGTGGAACAGGGGCTTGAGCGGCGTCTGCATGGCCAGGCCGACGACCAGGATCCACACCAGGGTCACGGGAATGAACACCTTCCAGCCCAGACGCATGATCTGGTCGTAGCGGTAACGCGGGAAGGTGGCGCGGAACCACAGGAACAGGAGCAGGATGAAGCTCACCTTGGCCGCCAGCCAGAAGAAGCCGTCAGGCAGGCCCGGGATGGGCGAGAGCCAGCCGCCCAGGAACATGATGCTGGTGAGCGTCGAGACCAGGATCATGTTGGCGTATTCGGCCAGGAAGAAGACGGCGAAGGCCATGCCGGAGTATTCGACGTGGAAACCGGCGACGATCTCGGACTCGCCCTCGGCCACATCGAAGGGGGCGCGGTTGGTCTCGGCCACGCCGGCGATGAGGTAGACCAGGAACAGGGGGAAGAGCGGCAGCCAGTACCAATGCCAGAAACCGCCGGCCTGGGCCTGGACGATCTGCACCAGATTGAGACTTTGCGCGGCCATCAGCACCCCCACCAGGGCGAAGCCCATGGCGATCTCGTAGGAGACGATCTGGGCCGCCGAGCGCAGCCCGCCCAGGAAGGCATACTTGGAGTTGGAGGCCCAGCCGGCGACGATGATGCCGTAGACGCCCATGGAGGTGATGGCCATGATGTAGAGCAGCCCCGCGTCGATGTTGGCCAGCACCAGGCGGTCGGTGAAGGGGATGACGGCCCAGGCCGCCATGGCCGGGGCGATGGCCAGCACCGGCGCGAGCAGGAACAGACCCTTGTTCGCCCCGGTGGGGATGATGATCTCCTTGGTCAAAAGCTTCACCGCGTCGGCGATGGGCTGGCCCAGGCCCCAGAGCTTGAAGCCGAAGAAGCCCACCCGGTTGGGGCCCATGCGCACCTGCATCCAGCCGATGACCTTGCGCTCGGCATAGGTGAGATAGGCCACGGCAATGAGCAGGGGCAGGACGATGGCGGCGATCTTGACCAGGGTCCAGACCGGGGTCCAGGCCGGTCCGATCAGGTCTTGGAAGAATTCCATCACATCTTCTCCAGACTCAGCGTGCCGTAGCGCGGACCCAGACGGGAAGTCAGGGGATGGGCGCCGGCCACCCGCACCACCTCCTCGGGCAGGCGGTCGTCACGCTGCAGCTTGAGGATGGTCTCACCCTCGCCTTGCCTGACCTTGACCGGCCTGTCCACCGTCAGGCCCAGGCGTTGGATCAGGGCGCCATGGGCCCAACAGACCGCGGCCGCCTCGCCGTCACGGGTGGCCTGCAGGGCGGGGGCACGGCGCGTGAGGGCATCCGACTGGTAGATCGGGGTCTCGCCCAGGCGCTCCAGCCCCGGCATGGCCGACAGGGACCCGATTTGCACGGCACCGATGGCGTTGTCGAGACGCGCCCGAAGGCCGGCCTCACCTCCGGGCAGGGCCTCGGCCAGGACCGCATCGGCCGTGTCGTGGTCGAAGCCGGCCAGACCGAGCAGATTGCCCAAGACACGCAGCACCTTCCAGGCCGGCCGGGTCTGCCCAAGCGGCGGCACGCAGGCGTGGAAGGACTGCAGCCGACCTTCCATGTTGACGAAGCTGCCGGCGGTTTCGCTGAAGGGGGCGATGGGCAGCACGACATGGGCGTAGGCGGTCGCCCGATCCTTGAACGGCGTGAGTGCGACCACCAGCTCGGCCGACGCCAGGGCCCGGCGCGCCTGCACCGGGTCGGCTGCGTCGAGCTCCGGCTCGGCGCCCAGGATCACATAGGCCTTGCGCGGCTGGCGCAGCATGGCGGACGCATCGAGACCGCCCGCGCCGGGCTGGCAGCCGACCACGCCGGCGCCGACGGCGTTCGCGCCAGCTGGCAGGAAACCGAGCGTGGCACCGCTCGCGCGGGCGATGGCCTGGGCGAGCGCATGCAGCTCGGCCGCCGCCGGATGCTGTTGCGCATAGGCGCCCAGCAGGACGGCCTTGCGGCTGCCGGTCATGAGGCTCTGGGCGATCGCCCTCGCGCTCTCGGAGCCGATGACGCCGTCGAGCGTCAGGGCACCGACATCCCTGCCCGACTCCGCCAGGGCCTTGGCCACCTCGGCGAGCGCGGCGACCAGGCCCGATGGCTTGGCGATCAGGCGGTTGGCCACCCGGCAGAGCAGGTCGTCGTCGGCCGAGTGGACGACATTGAGCTCGGCCCCGGCCTTCACCGCCTTGCGCAGGCGCTGGGCGAGCAGAGGCTGCTCCTTGCGCACGGTGGATCCGATCAGCAAGACCCGCTCCAAGCCTTCCACCTCGGCGATGGGCATGCCCAGCCAGGGCACCCCCGCGGTCGCGGGGGCATTGGCGCGGTCGAGCCTATGGTCGATGTTCTCGCAGCCCAGCGCACGCGCGAGTTTTTGCAACAGATACAGCTCTTCCACGGTCTGGTGCGGCGAGGCCAGGAAGCCGACCGCATCGGGCCCATGGGCGTCGATCAGGACCTTGAGCGCGCCTGCGGCCTGGGCCAGGGCCTTCTGCCAGTCGACCTCGATCCAGTCGCCGCCGTCACGCACCAGGGGTCGGGACAGGCGTGCATCGCTGTTCAGGGCCTCATAGGCGTAGCGGTCACGGTCGGCCAGCCAGCATTCGTTGATCGCCTCGTTTTCGAGCGGCAGCACGCGATAGACCCGTTTGTCCTTGACGTGCACCTCCAGATTGGCGCCCAGGCCGTCGTGCGGGCTGATCGACTTGCGGCGGGATAGCTCCCAGCTCCGGGCCGTGAAGCGGAAGGGCTTGGAGGTCAGCGCACCGACCGGACACAGGTCGATGACATTGCCCGAGAGCTCGGAGCTGACCTGGCGCTCCAGGAAGGGCATCACCTCGGTGTGCTCACCGCGGCCCGGCATGCCCAGCTCCATCAGCCCGGCGATCTCCTGGCCGAAGCGCACGCAGCGGCTGCAGTGGATGCAGCGCGTCATGTCGGTGGCGATGAGCGGCCCGAGCGCCTTCTCTCTCACCACCCGCTTGGGTTCGGCATAGCGCGAGGCACTGCCGCCATAGCCCACCGCCAGGTCCTGCAGCTGGCACTCGCCGCCCTGGTCGCAGATCGGGCAGTCGAGCGGGTGGTTGATGAGCAGCAGCTCCATCACCCCCTTCTGGGCGCGGATCGCCTTTTCCGAGTGCGTGCGCACCACCATGCCGTCGGTGACCGGCGTCGCACAGGCCGGCAGCGGCTTGGGCGCCTTTTCCACCTCGACCAGACACATGCGGCAGTTGGCGGCGATCGAGAGCTTCTTGTGGTAGCAGAAGTGCGGGATGAAGATGCCCAGGGCATGGGCCGCATCCATCACGGTCGCGCCCTGGGCGACCTCCACTTGCTTGCCGTCTATGGTCAGATGGGGCATGTCACACCATGCATTTCTTGTGCTCGATGTGGTATTCGAACTCGGGGCGGAAGTGGCGGATGAAGCTCTGCACCGGGCCCACCGCGGCATCGCCCAGGGCGCAGATGGTGCGCCCGGCGATGTTGTCGCCCACGCTCATGAGCAGGTCCAGGTCCTCGGGTCGGCCCTTGCCGTGTTCGATACGCTGCACCACGCGGTACATCCAGCCGGTGCCCTCGCGGCAGGGTGTGCACTGGCCGCAGGACTCCTCGTAGTAGAAGTAGGCCAGGCGCTCCAGGGCGCGCACCATGCACACCGTCTCGTCCATGACGATGACCGCGCCGGAGCCGAGCATGGAGCCGGCCTTGGCGATGGCGTCGAAGTCCATGGTCAGATCCATCATGACGGACGCCGGCAGGACCGGCGCGGAGGAGCCGCCGGGGATGACGGCCTTGAGCCTGTGCCCGTTGCGCACGCCGCCGGCCATCTCCAGCAGCTCCGCGAAGGGCGTGCCGAGCGGCACCTCGTAGTTGCCCGGCCGGTTGACGTGGCCGGAGACCGAGAACATCTTGGTGCCGCCGTTATTGGGCTTGCCCAGCTCCAGGAAGGCCTGGCCGCCGAAGCGCAGGATCCAGGGGATGGAGGCCAGGGTCTCGGTGTTGTTGATGGTGGTCGGCTTGCCATAGAGGCCGTAGCTCGCCGGAAAGGGCGGCTTGAAGCGCGGCTGGCCCTTCTTGCCCTCCAGCGACTCCAGCAGGGCGGTCTCCTCACCGCAGATGTAGGCGCCGTAGCCATGATGGGCGTGGATGTCATAGTCCCAGCCGCTGCCGAGGATGTTCCTGCCCAGAAAACCCGCCCGCCGGGCCTCGCCCAACGCCTGCTCGAACAGCTCGTAGCAGTCCCAGATCTCGCCATGGATGTAGTTGTAGCCCGCCTTGGCGCCCAGGGTGTAGCCGGCGATGATCATGCCCTCGATCAACTGGTGCGGGTTGTAGCGCAGGATGTCGCGGTCCTTGAAGGTCCCCGGCTCGCCCTCGTCGCTGTTGCAGACGATGTATTTGTCGCCCGGGAAGTTGCGCGGCATGAAGCTCCACTTGAGCCCGGTAGGGAAGCCCGCGCCGCCGCGGCCGCGCAGGGCGCTCGTCTTCACTTCGGCGATGATGTCCTCGGCCGGGGTCTTTTCAGTGAGGATCTTCTTCAGGACCTCATAGCCGCCGTTGGCGACATAGGTCGCGAGCGAGCCCGGATTGGGGTACTCGAGGGTCCAGGAACAGACCTTGGTGTCCTTGCCGTTGAACTTCATTTCATCTCGTCCAGCAGCTTGTCCACCTGCTCCGGGGTGAGCTTGACATGCATTTCATGGTTGTTGTGCAGGCACAGCGGCCCGTCACCGCAGGCGCCCATGCACTCCCCCTCCTTGAGCGTGTAGCGGCCGTCGGGCGTGGTCTCGCCGAAGTCGACCCCGAGCCGGGCCTTGAGATGCTCGGCGATCTCGCCGGCGCCCTGCAACTGGCAGGGCAGGTTGGTGCAGAGCGTGATCTTGTGTCGACCCACCGGCTCAAGGTCGTACATGTTGTAGAAGGTCGCCACCTCGTAGACGGCGATGGCCGGCATGCCCAGATACTGCGCCACGAACTCGATGGTCTCGGGGGCGAGCCAGCCCTTCTCCACCTGAGCGATGCGCAGGGCGCTCATCACGGCGGACTGCTTGTGTTCGGCCGGATATTTGGCGACCTCGCGGTCGATCCGGGCCAGGGATTCGGGGGTCAGCATGGTCTGAACCTCAACGGTCAACGTCGCCGAAGACGATGTCGATGGTGCCGATGATGGCCACCACGTCGGCGATCATGTGGCCGCGGGACATCTCGTCCACCGCGGCCATGTGGGTGAAGCCGGCCGGGCGGATCTTGAGCCGGTAGGGCTTGTTCGCCCCGTCGGAGATGAGATAGATGCCGAACTCGCCCTTGGGATGCTCGACGGCGGCATAGGCCTCGCCCTCCGGCACATGCATGCCCTCGGTGAAGAGCTTGAAGTGGTGGATCAGCTCCTCCATGTTGCTCTTCATCGCCTCGCGCGAAGGCGGCGCCACCTTGTGATTGTCGACCATCACCGGACCGGGGTTCTGCCTCAGCCAGTCCACACACTGCCGGATGATGCGGTTGGACTGACGCATCTCCTCGACGCGCACCAGATAGCGGTCGTAGCAGTCGCCGTTCTTGCCGACCGGGATCTCGAAGTCCATGCGGTCGTAAACCTCGTAGGGCTGGTGCTTGCGCAGGTCCCACACCACGCCGGATCCGCGCAACATGGGTCCGGTGAGCCCCAGGGCCTTGGCCCGCTCGGGCGTGACCACGCCGATGCCTACGGTACGCTGCTTCCAGATCCGGTTGTCGGTGAGCAGGGTCTCGTATTCGTCGACGCAGGCCGGGAAGCGGCGGGTGAAGTCCTCGATGAAGTCGAGCAGACTGCCTTGCCGGTTTTCGTTGAGCCGCTTCACCTCCGTCTCATTCTTGTAGGCGGTGACCGTATATTGCGGCATGCGCTCGGGCAGGTCACGGTAGACGCCGCCGGGGCGGTAATAGGCGGCGTGCATACGGGCGCCGGAGACCGCCTCGTACATGTCCATGATGTCCTCCCGCTCGCGGAAGGTGTACAGGAACATGGTCATGGCGCCGATGTCCAGCCCATGGCTGCCGAGCCAGAGCAGGTGGTTGAGCAGCCGAGTGAGCTCGTCGAACATCACCCGGATGTACTGGGCGCGGATGGGGACCTCGATGCCCAGCAGCTTCTCGATGGCCATGACATAGGCGTGTTCGTTGCACATCATGGACACGTAGTCCAGCCGGTCCATGTAGGGCACCGACTGAAGGAAGGTCTTGTGCTCGGCCAGCTTCTCGGTGGCGCGGTGCAACAGCCCCACGTGCGGGTCGGCGCGCTCGATGACCTCACCGTCCAGCTCCAGCACCAGCCGCAACACGCCGTGGGCCGCGGGGTGTTGCGGACCAAAGTTGAGCGTGTAATTGCGAATCTCAGCCATGCTCAGCCCCTCTCCCGGACACCTCGCAGGCCCGACTGCAGGTCGGGCTTCAGCCCGACATGAAGACCGACCGCCATTTCATTCACGACCGGCATCCCCGTAATATTCCTCGCGCACGATGCGCGGCGTGACCTCGCGCGGATCGATGCTGACCGGTTGGTAGATCACCCGCCTGAGCTCCGGGTCGTAGCGCATCTCCACTTTGCCGGAGAGGGGGAAGTCCTTGCGGAAGGGGTGACCGATGAAACCGTAATCCGTGAGCAGTCGGCGCAGATCGGGGTGACCGTCGAAGACGATGCCGTACAGGTCGAAGGCCTCACGCTCGAACCAGTTGGCGGCCGGCCAGGTCTCGACCAGGGAGGCGAGCATGGGCAGATGATCGTCGGCGCAGAAAGTGCGCACACGCAGGCGATGGTTGCGCATCACCGAGGTCAGGTGCAGCACCACTGCAAACCGCCGGCCATCCCAGCTGCCGTCCTTGTAGGCGGAGTAGTCCACGCCGCACAAATCGATGAGCATATCGAATGCCAAGGCGGGCTCGTCGCGTAGTCGTCGACATACATCCAGCCAGTCCTCGGCTGCGACCTCGATGGTCACCTCGCCCAGGGCCACGCGGCCGGAGGTGATCTTCTCGCCCAGCGTCTCGTGCAGGCGCGCTAGCAGGGCTTCCGGTGTCAACGGCATGTCGTTTCGTGTCCTCAGCGGGCGATGGTGTTGGTGCGGCGGATCTTCTTCTGCAGCTGGATCAGGCCGTAGAGCAGGGCCTCGGCGGTAGGCGGGCAACCCGGCACATAGACGTCCACCGGCACGATGCGGTCGCAACCGCGCACCACGGAGTAGGAGTAGTGGTAATAACCGCCGCCGTTCGCGCAGGAACCCATGGACAACACCCAACGCGGCTCGGCCATCTGGTCGTAGACCTTGCGCAGGGCCGGCGCCATCTTGTTGGTCAGGGTGCCGGCGACGATCATGAGGTCGGACTGCCGCGGGCTGGGCCGGAAGACGATGCCGAAGCGGTCGAGGTCATAGCGCGAGGCGCCGGCATGCATCATCTCGACCGCACAGCAGGCCAGCCCGAAGGTCATGGGCCAGAGCGAACCGGTCTTCGACCAGTTGATGACCGCGTCGGCCGTGGTGGTGACGAAACCCTTATCCAGGACGCCTTCGATGCTCATGTGCCGTGACCTCCTTCAACGCCCCGCCGCCCAGGCCTCATTCCCATTCCAGGGCCCCCTTCATCCACTCATAGACGAAGCCCACCACCAGGATGGCCAGGAAGATCACCATGGCCCAGAAACCGAAGGCACCGATCTCCTCCAGCACCACCGCCCAGGGGAAGAGGAAGGCGATCTCCAGATCGAACAGAATGAACAGGATGGCCACCAGGTAATAGCGCACGTCGAACTTCATGCGCGCGTCCTCGAAGGCCTCGAAGCCGCATTCGTAGGGAGACAACTTCTCGGCATCGGGGCGGTTGGGGGAGAGCACCCAGCCGATGAGCATGGGACCCACCCCGACGGCCAAACCCACCAGGATGAACAACAGGATCGGGAAATAACTTTCCAGCATGCGGTCTATCGGTCACCCGGGGGAACTCAGGAACGCGCAGTCTAGTCGGCCGTGTCCGTGAGTGTCAAGCCAAGCAAAAATAAAAACCCATTGATATCAATGGGTTATTAACTGGGCGTCAAGGCCCATAAGCAAATTCGATGGTGCCGACGGCGAGACTCGAACTCGCACGCGTTTCCGCACTGCCCCCTCAAGACAGCGTGTCTACCAATTCCACCACGTCGGCATGTAATCCCTCGCGCGCACGCGCGAGCCTCGTCATCTCGGGATCTCCACCGGCCGTTCCTGCTGCCCCGGGGCCGGCGACGCAGGCGCCTGGGGCGCCTGCGGCTGGGTCGGGATGGGCAGCGGCTGCACCGTCTCCGCTTTTTGGCTGTGAAAGTAGGTCAGGCCAAGGCTGGTCAGGAAAAACAGGGTGGCCAACACCGCCGTGGTGCGGGACAGGAAATTGGCCGAGCCGCTGGCCCCGAACAGGCTGCCCGAGGCACCACTGCCAAAGGCCGCGCCCATGTCGGCGCCCTTGCCGTGCTGCAGCAGGACCAGGGCGACGACGCTGACCGCCACCAACATGTGCAGGATCCAGATGATCAGTTCCATGATCCTATCCTCAAGCCGCCCGGCAGATGGCCAGGAACTCCTCCGCATTCAGGGACGCACCACCGATCAGGCCGCCATCGATGTCGGGCTGGGCAAACAACTCCGCCGCATTGGCGGCCTTGACGCTGCCGCCGTACTGGATGATCAGATGGTCCGCCACCTCCGCGTCCAGGGCGCGGATCTTGCGGCGAATGAAGGCATGCACCGCCTGGGCCTGCTCGGGACTGGCCGTCCTGCCGGTGCCGATGGCCCATACCGGCTCGTAGGCGATGACGGCATTGGCCAGTGAGATGACCCCCGACTTGTTCAACACGGCATTAAGCTGCCGAGCCACCACAGCCTCCGTGATGCCGGATTCGCGCTCCTCGAGGGTCTCGCCGACACAGAGGATGGGGATCAGACCCGCGGTCTGGGCCGCGGCGTACTTCTCGGCCACCAGCGCATCACTCTCGCCATACAGGGCACGCCGCTCGGAGTGGCCGACGATGACGTAGCGGCACTCGAAATCGTTGAGCATCATGGCGGACACTTCACCGGTATAGGCGCCCTTCGCATGCTGGCTGAGGTTCTGGGCGCCCCAGGCCACCCGTGAGCCCGCCAGTCTGGCCTTGGTCTGATGCAGATAGGGAAACGGCACGCAGACGGCGACATCCGCCCTGACCTCACCCATACCCGCCAGGATGCCCCCCAGCAGGGCGTCGTTATCGACCAGATTGCCGTGCATCTTCCAGTTGCCGGCGACGAGTTTGCGACGCATGGCTTACCATCCAAGAAACAAATATGGAATGTTATTACCAGCGGCGCTGCGGGTCAAATCACTCTTGCGCTGGATGGGGCCACCCTGCCAGTGAAAGAGGTAGTGGACGACCATGAACGGTCCATCTCCCCCAGCCCTGCCCCCGCGGGTGAGGGGAGCGTCGTGGGTCACTCTCGCGACTTTCACGGTAACAGCCCCAAGCCCGGCTCGGGCGTGGTGCGATCAGTCCTCGACCTGATCGAAGTACTTGGAAAAGCGCCGCTCGGTGAGGTGGCGATCCAAGCGCCAGTCCGACAACAGGGCCATGGCCAGTTCATAGGCCTTGGGGGGGATATCGTAGAGACGGGCCAGGACAAAGGGCTGACCGCTTTCCAGGGCCTCGCACAGATCGCGCAGGATGACCGCGCTCTCGTCTTCCTTGTGCTTGCGAACATATTTCGCGACGGACTTGACCGCATTTGCCATGGTCTCGGCTCCTTGTCGACATCGCGGCATAACCAAGCCGCAACAATACGATCATGATACCGAAGCGGGCAAGAACTGGGATGACGCAAATATGACAACTATACGACAACCGGCCGGCGGTCTCGGCCGCTGCATCGGTGCCGGACACCGGCCCGGCCCGACGGCGTCCTCACATCACCCGAAGCGGCCGGTGATGTAGTCTTCGGTCTGCCTGTTCTTGGGTTTGACGAACAATTCGTCCGTGGGGCCGAACTCAATGAGCTCACCCAGGTACATGAAGGCGGTGTAGTCGGACACCCGGGCGGCCTGCTGCATGTTGTGCGTGACGATGACGATGGTGTATTTCGCCTTCAGCTCGTCGATCAGCTCCTCCAGCTTGGCGGTGGAGATGGGGTCCAGGGCGGAGGCGGGCTCGTCGAGCAGGAGCACGTCGGGTTCCAGGGCTACGGCGCGCGCGATCACCAGACGTTGCTGCTGCCCGCCGGACAGGCTCATGCCGCTGTCCTGCAGCCGGTCCTTGACCTCGTCCCACAGGGCCGCGCCGCGCAATGCCTTCTCCACCGCGTCATCCAGGGTCTTCCTGTCGTTCACGCCCATGATGCGCAGTCCGTAGGCGACATTCTCATAGATCGACTTGGGAAACGGGTTCGGCTTCTGGAACACCATGCCCACCCGGCGGCGCAGGAGGGCGACGTTGACGTCCCGGTCGTAGATGTTCTTGCCGTCCATGAGGATCTTGCCCTCGACGCGGCAGATGTCGACCAGGTCGTTCATGCGGTTGAAGCAGCGCAGCAGGGTCGACTTGCCGCAGCCGCTCGGGCCGATGAAGGCGGTCACGCGTTGCTTGGGGATTTTCATGTTGATGCCCTTGAGCGCCATGGCATCGCCGTAGTAGAGGTCCAGGTTTTGGACCTCGATCGCGACCTCGCTGGTATGGGCCATGGGTGCGTGGGTCACCGCGGCGAGATTGATCGCATGAGGCTTGGGTGCGTCGTTCATCTTGTTCGATCCTTCCTTAACGATTCCTCGCGGCCATCAAACGCCTTCCAGGCCGCGCATACGCTCGCGCAGACGATTGCGCAGGGCAATGGCGGCCAGGTTCAGCACGACGATGATGATCACCAGCAACAGGGCGGTGGCGTAGACCAGCGGCCTCGCGGCCTCGACGTTGGGACTCTGGAAGCCGACGTCGTAGATGTGGAAACCCAGGTGCATGAACTTGCGCTCAAGGTGGATGAACGGGAAGTTGCCGTCCATCGGCAGGCTGGGGGCCAGTTTCACCACACCGACCAGCATCAGCGGCGCCACCTCGCCCGCGGCGCGCGCGACGGCCAGGATGAGCCCTGTCATCATGGCCGGGCTGGCCATGGGCAGCACGATGCGCCACAAGGTCTCGGCCTTGGTGGCCCCCAGGGCCAGACTGCCCTCGCGGATGCTAAGCGGCACCCTTGAGAGCCCCTCCTCGGTGGCGACGATGACCACCGGCAGGGTCAGGATGGCCAGGGTCAGGGATGCCCATAGGATACCGGGGCTGCCGAAGGTGGGCGCCGGCAGGGCCTCAGGGAAGAATAGTTGGTCGATGTTGCCGCCCAGCACGTAGACGAAGAAGCCCAGGCCGAACACGCCATAGACGATGGAAGGCACGCCGGCTAAGTTGTTGACCGAGATGCGGATGGTGCGTATGAGCGGACCCTGTTTGGCGTATTCACGCATGTAGACCGCAGCCATGATGCCCAGCGGGGTGACCATCACCGACATCAGCAGCACCATCATGACGGTGCCGAAGATGGCGGGGAAGATGCCACCCTCGGTATTGGCCTCGCGCGGATCGTCGACGATGAATTCCCAAAACTTGCTGGCATAGAAACTCATCTTCTGCAGCAGGCTCATGGCATTGGGCATGTAGACGTCGGCGATCTTGGCGAAGGGGATCTCCACCTCCTGCCCGTCCATGGTCTCCACCTTGAGGCTGTCGCGCTCGAGTTCCTGCCTGACCTTCTCAAGCCGGTCGTGCAGGACCTGGTATTGCGCCTGCAGGGCCTCGCGCTGGCGCTCGAACTCGGCCTTGTCGGCGTCGGTCAGGCGTTCCTGCAGTTCCAGCTTGCGTTCCTTGAGCCGCAGCCGCTCGATCTGGTAATTGATGCCGCCGATCTCGTGCTTCTCCAGCCGCAAGGCCTCGCGGAACAGGGCTTTGGCGCGGCTGAGCCGCTTCTCGGCCTCGGCCTGGGCCGCCTGCCCGGTCGCAACGACGCGTCCCTGCTCCAGCACGCTCTTGAGATGACCGTAGAAGTTGCCCCATTCGCGCCGCTCGATGGTGACCAAGTCCTCGGGATAGGTAAACTCACCGAGATGGGTCATCGGGTACCACTTGAAGTCGACGCCGGTGAGGTCCTTGTTGCCCAGCTTGATGAGGTAGCGTTGTGTGTGGGCGTCCTGGGTGTCGATGACATAGCCTTGTTCGCGCAGGCGAACGACCGCCACCTCCTCGCGGTCGCGCACCTCCCCAATGAGGCGTTTGACCGAGCCGTCGGCCTCCTTGTAGGTGGTCTCGACCACCGGTCTCGGCCACCAGTGCACCATGCCGCGCGCTGCGGTCAGCCAGACCACGGCATAGACCATGACCAGGGACAGAGCGACCGCCCCCGCCGTCATCCAGATCCAGGGTTCACCGCCCTTAAACCAATCGCGCATGGGTCGTGTCCTCACAGCGAACTGTATCTTTCGCGCAGACGCTGCCGCACCAGCTCGGCCGCGGTGTTCACCAGGAAGGTGAAGGCGAACAGCACCAGGGCGGACAAGAACAGCAGGCGGTAATGCGTGGTGCCCACCGCCGCCTCCGGCATCTCCACGCCGATGTTGGCGGACAGGGTACGAAACCCGGTGAAGATGGACAGATCCATCACCGCCGTGTTGCCGGTGGCCATCAGCACGATCATGGTCTCGCCCACTGCCCGGCCCATGCCGACCATGATGGCGGAGAAGATGCCGGGGCTGGCGGTGAGCAACACCACGTTCCACAGCGTCTGCCAGGGTGTGGCCCCGAGCGCGAGCGAGCCGGCGGTCAGGTGCTTGGGCACGCTGAAGACCGCGTCCTCGGCGATGGAGAAGATGGTGGGGATGACCGCGAAGCCCATGGCGATGCCGACCACCAGGGAGTTGCGCTGTTCGTAGCTCCAGCCCAGCTCGTTGCTCACCCAATGCGGCATGTTGCCCCCGAAGAAGGCGGCCTCGATGGGCTGGCCCAGCTCGATGGCGATCCAGATCGTCAGGATGATAGGCACGACCAGCAGCGCGGCCTCCCAGCCGGCACTGATGCGCTGCGTGAAGCCCTTGGGCAGCCGGTGCCAGACATAGGCCGTCAGGAGGAAGCTGAACGGTAGCAGGAAGATCGCCAGCAGGGTGCCGGCGAGGTTGTTGTCGACGAATGGCGCCAGCCACAGGCCGGCGAGGAAACCGAGGATGACGGTGGGCAGCGCCTCCATGATCTCGATGGAGGGTTTGACCACTCCGCGCATCTTGGGAGACATGAAGTAGGCGGCGAAGATCGCACCCATGACCGCCAACGGGATGGCCACCAGCATGGCGTAGAAGGCCGCCTTGAGGGTACCGAAGGTCAGCGGCGTCAGGCTCAGCTTGGGCTCGAAGTCGGATACGGCGGCCGAGGACTGCCACACATGCTCCGGTTCGGTATAGCTCTCGTACCAGACCTTTTGCCAGAGGGCGTAGAACGAGACCTCGGGAAATTCGTTGACCAGCGTCGCGGTCCGGATGCCCCCCTGCTCGTTTTCCAGCAGCATGGCATCGGCGCGCGGCGCGAGGGCACCCAAGCGCACCGCCCCCGCACCGGTCTCGCGGCTGAGCAGCAGGCGGTTGGAGGTTGCATAGTAAAGGCCGATCTCGCCCCGCTCATTGCCGGCGAGAAAGCCCTTGCGGTAGTGCTCGGGCGCCAGGACGGTGATCCGGCCCTGCATCGGCTTGAAGCTGCGTATGCGGGTCAGATGGTTGACGTTGTTGGCGTCGCGCACCTGGAACCACTGCGCCAGTTGGCCGCGGTCCGTGCCCACGATGAGCGAGATGCCGCCGCTTAGCAGGGTGGCCGCACTCACCGTCTCGCCTTCGGGCGCCACGGTGACGGTCTGAGTCAGCACCGGCGCGCGTTTGTCGCTCAGATCGTAGTGACTGACGTGACGGCCGCCGTGTATGACGTACAGTTCGCGCTGCCTGACGTCCAGCAACAGCTGCGTCACCTCGCCGACGACGGGCGGCAGCTCGGTGCTCGTAGCCTCGATGCTGACCTCGCCGGTCATCAGGTTGGCGCGGCTCTCGAAACCGGCCAGCACGAGGCGGCCGTCCGCCGTCAGCGCCACGGCCGTCGTGCTGTCGGCCTGATGCTGCACGGAGAGCAGTTTCAGGGCTGCCCCGCGTGCATCCACCAGCAGAGGCTGCCTGCCGAGCGGATAGGCGACGCTGGGCGTGATGATGCGGATGACTTTCGCCACATCCTGCGCATCCTGTTTGAACTGGACCTGGTAGTTCTGGCCGATGAGCAGCATGCGGCCGTCGCTCAATCCGTAGGCCATCACCCCCTGGGAGGGGTCGCCCGCGCCGAAACCGGTGATCTCGACGCCCTCCGGCACGGCCAGGGTCTCATGTGCCATGGTCCGGCCGTTGCGCAGGTCGAAGAAGGTGATCGACCCGTGGCTGCCGGCACGCAGGCCGATTTCCGCCTGCTCCTCTGTGGCCAGGTGTACCGTCTTGCCCTGGGTCGCCGGCACCGGCAGGGTCTTGAACGCCCCCATCTTCGCCGGCATGAAAAGCGGCACCACCACACTGGCGAGATAGAAGAAGATCAGGCTGATGGCGATGAGGACGCTCAAACCGCCGAACGTCATGACATGCTTGAACAGCTTGTCCCTGGTCATGCGGCGGCCGGTATATCCACCGACCTTGCTGATATTCGCTTCGATACGCTCCATGGTCGATCTCGTGCCGGGCCGCAGTCACACGGCCGACTTACAGCCACGCGCCGTCTCCCCGCCCAAACGAAAGAAAGGGCTGAACACCCCGTTCAGCCCAACTTCGGGATCCGGTTGGCCGGACCGTGTAGATTACTGCGGTTTTCTGATTCGGTTGAAGGCCTCGACCAACTTCACCGGCCGCCCTTCCTTGATCGTGTCCTTGTTCAGGGCATAGATCACGGTCTCGCCCTTGGGACCGGTGCCGATCTCGGTGAAGGTGTAGGTGACCTCCTTGTTGACCATATAGCCCTTGAAGTCAGCCCAGTTGCCGAAGACATAAAAACGACCGTCGCGCAGGACCTCGCCATAGAACGGTCCGCTCACCTCCATCTTGCCGTCGTAGAGCAACTCGGCCTTGGCCGGCTTGCTGATGTCATCGGCCTCCTTCTTCTCGATGCCGAAGACGATGCTCTCGCCCTCCGGACCGGCACCCACACGGGTGCGCGTGAAGGTGAGCTCGTCGGTGTTCAGGAAGGTCAGATAGCTCTTGATGTCGGCAATGGAATAGATGCGGCCGTTGTCGTGATAGACGACGAAGAAATACTCCATGGGCGCCGCGGTCGGCTGCGTGGCAGCAGGCTGCGCAGCGGCAGCGGGCTGTGTGGCGGCTGCCGGCGCCGCCTTGGCCTTGGCATCCGGCTTGGCCGGTTCGCTCTGGGTCGTGGCACAGCCGCTGAACATGCTCATCAGGAGCACGCCGACCATCAGCCGTAACTTGTGGCGTTGGGCTTGGATATGCATGGGTTCGTCTCCGTGTTAGCGCGGGCAGACGCGCGCACCCGCTGGGGGGGCGCGCGGCGGTCTGCGTATCGATGGGATCAGTTGATGCCGAGGTCGGCGAGGGCCTTGGCGGCCATGGCGGCGGGCAGCGGCACGAAGCCGTCCTTGACCACGATCTCCTGACCCTGCTTGGAGAGCACCAGCTTGATGAACTCGCGCTCCATCGGCGGCAGGGGCTGGTTGGGACGCTTGTTCACGTAGAAATAGAGCACGCGCGCGAGCGGGTAAGTGCCGTCGATGGCATTAGCGGCCTCAGGCTCGACAAACGCATCGCCTTCCTTCCTGGCCAGGGGCAGCGCACGCACGCCGGAGGTCTTGTAGCCGATGCCGGAGTAGCCGATGGCGTTGAGCTGGCCGGTCACGCTCTGCACCACCGAGGCGGAACCCGGCTGCTCGGCGACGTTGCGCTTGAAGTCACCCTTGCACAGCGCGATGTCCTTGAAATAGCCATAGGTGCCGGACACGGAGTTGCGTCCGTACAGGGCGACGGGACGGTTCGCCCACTCGCCGCTCATGCCGACCTGGCCCCAGCGGGTGACGTCTTCTTTGTGTCCGCACCTGCGCGTGGCCGAGAAGATGGCGTCGACCTGGGGCAGGCTCAGGCCCTGGATGGGGTTGTCCTTGTTGACATACACGGCCAGCGCGTCGATGGCGGCCGGCACGGCGGTGGGCTTGTAGCCGAACTTCTTCTCGAAGGCCTCGATCTCCTTGGCGTTCATCAGACGGCTCATGGGACCGAAGTTGGCCGCACCCTCGATCAGCGCCGGCGGCGCGGTGGCAGAGCCCGCACCCTGGATCTGGATGTTGACGTTGGGATAGAAGCGCTTGTAGGTCTCGGCCCACAAGGTCATCAGGTTGTTCAGGGTATCGGAGCCGACGCTGGTGAAGTTGCCGGAGACACCGGTGGTGCGCTGATAGCTGGGCAGGTTGGGATCGACCTTCACGGCCTGGGCGAGCGCGCCCTGGGCGACGAAGGCGGCGCTGGCGGCGAGGCCGAGCGCCAGGACGGTTTTCTTGATGAACATGTGTACTGACTCCTGTAGGGATGATCTGATCGCATGGACGCGGCGAGACCGCGCCCACGTCGCTGCATCCTAATGGCGCCAGATTACAGTATCATGACAAACAGGCTACAGACACTTCGCTCCGGGGCTCACGTCACCGATCGGCGACCTGCCTGACCGTATCGGCGATCTGCTGGGCCAGACGCTGGACCTGGGACTCGTCGCGACCCTCCACCATGACCCGGATGAGCGGTTCGGTGCCGGAGGGTCGCAGCACGACCCGACCGTTGTCGCCCAGTTCCGCCTCCACCGCTTCGACCGCCTCCCTGATGGCCCCTTGTTCGTTGAGTTTGAAGCCCTTGCCCACCCGCACGTTGAGCAGGATCTGCGGGAAGGCGAGGCACTCCTTAGCATAGTCTGCCAGCGAGCGCCCCGAGCTGCGTAAGGCGGCCAGCACCTGCAGGGCCGAGATGGTGGCATCTCCCGTGGTGTGTTTGTCCAGGCACAGGATGTGGCCGGAGGTCTCGCCGCCCAGTTGCCAGCCCTTGCTCTGCATCAGCTCGAGGACGTAGCGGTCACCCACCTTGGCCCGGGCAAAGTCGCAGCCGAGCTTGCGCAGGGACAATTCGGTGCCCAGGTTGGTCATCAGGGTCCCCACCACGCCGCCATTGAGCTCACCGGTCTCCATGCGGTAACGGGCGATGGTGTAGATGAGATGGTCGCCGTCGGCGATCTGGCCGCTGCCGTCGACCATGATCAGGCGGTCGCCGTCGCCGTCCAACGCCACCCCCACGTCCGCGCGGTGCTTGCGCACGGCGCGGGCCAGGGCCTCGGGATGGGTGGCACCGCATTCCTTGTTGATGTTCAATCCGTCGGGTTCGGCGCCGATGGCGATGACGTCCGCGCCCAGTTCGTGAAAGACGTGCGGCGCGATGTGATAGCCGGCGCCGTGGGCGCAGTCGACGACGATGCGCATGCCGCGCAGGTCCAGGTCGGTGGGAAACGTGCTCTTGCAGAATTCGATGTAGCGGCCGGCTGCGTCGTCCACCCGCTTGGAACGGCCGATATGCCTGGGCCCGACGGTCTTGATCGGGCTCTCCATGGCCTCTTCGATGGCCAGCTCCACATCGTCCGCCAGCTTGGTGCCGGCGGCGGAGAAGAACTTGATGCCGTTGTCCTCGTAGGGGTTGTGGGAGGCGGAGATCACAACGCCGGCCTGCAGGCGCAAGGCCCGGGTCAGATAGGCCACGCCCGGGGTGGGCATGGGCCCCGTGAGGCGCACGTCCACACCGGCGGCGGCAAACCCCGCCTGCAAGGCCGCCTCCAGCATGTAGCCGGACACCCGGGTATCCTTGCCGATCAGCACCGCCGGCCGCTCGCCGTGCAGGGCATCGTGTTCATGCGCCGCCAGCACACGGCCGGCGGCATAGCCCAGGCGCATGACCGTGCCCGGGGTGATGGGGTCCTCCCCCACCCGACCGCGTACGCCGTCGGTCCCGAAAAACTTTCTATTCAATCGTCTTCTCCCATGGCTGTTCGCCCAGAGCGTGCCAGATCTTCAGAGCGTCGACCGTTTCCTGCACATCGTGCACCCTGACCACCGCCGCCCCCCTCTGGATGGCCAGGACGGCGGCCGTCACGCTGGCGATCAGGCGCTCCGACGTCTCCCGGCCGGTTAGCGCACCCAACATGGATTTGCGGGACACTCCGACCAGCACTGGAGCGATATCGGCAAAGCGTGACAGGCCCTTGAACAGTGCGAGATTGTGCCCCAAGTCCTTGCCGAAACCAAAGCCCGGATCGACGAGGATGCGCTCCCGGGCGATGCCGGCGGCCACGGCGGCTTCGACCCGCCCGGCGAGAAAGGATGCCACTTCCGCCACCACATCCGCGTAATGCGGCTTAAGCTGCATGGTGCGCGGCTCGCCCTGCATGTGCATGAGACAGACCCCGGCAGACGTATCGGCCACCGCCTCCAGGGCGCCGGCGGCACGCAGCGCGTTGACGTCGTTGATCATGTCGGCCCCGGCCGCCAGGGCAGCGCGCATCAGTTCGGGTTTCATGGTATCCACCGACAAGGCGACGCCCGCATCGCGCAGGCCCTCGATCACCGGCATCACCCGTTCCATCTCCTCCGCCACGCTGACCGGCCGGGCGCCGGGCCGCGTCGATTCCCCGCCTACATCCAGGATGTCGGCACCCGCCTCCTTGAGCCTTAATGCGTGTTCGATGGCGGCCTGCGTGCCCAGATAGCGTCCGCCGTCGGAGAAGGAGTCCGGGGTCACGTTGACGATGCCCATGACCAGCGGACGGTCGAGCTTGAAAGTATGGCGACCGCAGCGAAACATGTCCCCCCCTGAAAACGAAGAGCGCGGCTCGAGGCCGCGCTGTCACAGATGCCTGAGCGCTGTGGGCTGGAGCCGGCTGTCAGGCCTCTTCCGCCGGTGTCGCGGTCGCCGCCGGGGCGCTGGGCGTCTTGTCACGCGCGGCCGGCGGCGGAGCGACCGGCTTGGGCGGGCGCGGCTCGCGCCCGGCCATGATGTCGTCGATCTGCTCGGCGTCGATGGTCTCCCATTTGAGCAGCGCGGCGGCCATGGCCTCGATCTTGTCGCGGTTGCCCTCGATGAGCCTGCGCGCGCGGGCATACTGCTCGTCGATGATGCGCCGCACCTCGGCGTCCACCTTGCGCATGGTCTCCTCGGAGACGTTCCTGTGTGTGGTGATGGAGCGGCCCAGGAAGATCTCGCTCTCCTCCTCGCCGTAGACCATGGTCCCGAGCTCCTCGGACATGCCCCACTGGGTGACCATGCGCCGCGCGAGATCGGTGGCGCGCTGGAAGTCGTTGGAGGCGCCGGTGGTCATCTGGTTCATGAACACCTCCTCGGCGATGCGCCCACCGAACAGTACGGCAATGGTCGACAGGATGCGGTCGCGGTCCATGCTGTAGCGGTCGGTCTCGGGCAGCTGCATGGTCACGCCCAGGGCCCGACCGCGCGGGATGATGGTGACCTTGTGCACCGGGTCGGTCTTGGGCAGCATCTTCGCCACCAGGGCGTGGCCGGACTCGTGGTAGGCAGTGTTGCGGCGCTCCTCCTCCGGCATGACGATGGAGCGGCGCTCGGCGCCCATGATGATCTTGTCCTTGGCGCGCTCGAAGTCGTCCATGTCCACCACCCGCTTGTTGGCGCGGGCGGCGAACAGGGCGGCCTCGTTGACCAGGTTGGCCAGGTCGGCGCCGGAAAAGCCGGGGGTGCCGCGGGCGATGATGTCCGCCTTGACGTCCTGACTCACCGGCACCTTGCGCATGTGCACGAGCAGGATCTGCTCACGGCCGCGGATATCGGGCAGCGGGACCACGACTTGCCGGTCGAATCGGCCGGGCCGCAGTAGCGCGGGGTCGAGCACGTCGGGCCGGTTGGTGGCGGCGATGACGATGATGCCCTGGTTGGCCTCGAAGCCGTCCATCTCCACCAGGAGCTGGTTCAGGGTCTGCTCGCGTTCGTCGTTGCCGCCGCCCAGGCCCGCGCCGCGTTGCCGACCGACGGCGTCGATCTCGTCGATGAAGATGATGCAGGGGGCATGTTTCTTGGCCTGCTCGAACATGTCGCGCACCCGCGCCGCGCCCACACCGACGAACATCTCCACGAAGTCGGAGCCGGAGATGCTGAAGAAAGGCACCTTGGCCTCGCCGGCGATGGCCTTGGCGAGCAGGGTCTTGCCGGTGCCGGGCGAGCCGACCATCAGCACACCGCGCGGGATGCGTCCACCGAGCTTCTGGAACTTGGAGGGGTCGCGCAGGAACTCGACCAGCTCGCCCACTTCCTCCTTGGCCTCGTCACAACCGGCCACGTCGGCGAAGGTGATCTGGTTGCTCGACTCGTCGAGCATGCGCGCCCGGCTCTTGCCGAAGGAGAAGGCGCCGCCGCGGCCGCCGCCCTGCATCTGGCGCATGAAGAAGATCCACACGCCGATCAGCAGCAGCATCGGGAACCAGGAGATGAAGATGCTCATGAGCATGGAGGGCTGCTCTTCCGGCTTGGCCTCCACCACCACGCCGTTCTTCAGCAGGTCAGAGACCAGCCAAGGATCGGAGGGCGCATAGGTGGTGAAGTGCCGGCCGTCCGCGCGCACGCCCTTGAGGACTTGGCCCTCGATGGTGACCTTGGCGACCTGGCCCTGGCGCACCTCCTCTATGAATTGGGAATAATCCACCTGGGACTGGGGGGTCTGACGGGCGCCGAACTGGTTGAACACCGTCATGAGGATGAGGGCGATGACCAGCCAGATGGCGACATTCTTGAATAGATTGTTCAATTCGACTCCTTTACCGACCCCCACGGGGCCATAGGCCAAACTTATTCCAAAGCGACCGCACGATCAACATCACGCAATTTACGCGCCAGCAGATAGACCTCACGGCTGCGGTCCCGCGACGCCCCCGGCTTGCGCGTCTGAACGGATTCGAACCGGCTGCGCAACGCACGCACATAGTCATCGAAGCCGCTGCCCTGGAAAACTTTGACCAGGAAGGCGCCCCTGGGTTGCAAGCACCGACAGGCCAAATCCAGGGCCAGTTCAGCCAGGGCATAGACCCTGGCCTGATCGGCCATGGCCACCCCGCTGATGTTGGGGGCCATGTCGCAAATAACAAGGTCGGCCGGCCTGCCGCCCAATGCGGCCTGAATTCGATGCAGCGTGGCCGGTTCGGCAATGTCGCCCTGGATGAATTCCACTCCGGCCAGACCGGTCATGGGCAACAGATCGATGCCGACGATGCGCCCCTGCCCCTTGAGTCGCTGCGCGGCCACCTGGCACCAGCCACCGGGTGCGCAACCCAGGTCGACCACGGTCAACCCGGGCCTGAGCAGGCGGTCGCGATCGTCGATCTCCATCAGCTTGAACGCGGCCCTGGAGCGGTAACCCTGCTCCGTGGCCTGCCGCACATAGGGATCGTGCACATGTCTGTGGTGCCATGCACGGGTCTTGGCCTGTCGCTTCATATATCATGCTCGGATTTGCCGGGACACCCTATGCTTCAACTCTCCCCCGCCCAGCGCAAGTTCCTCAGGTCGCTGGCGCATGACCTGAAACCCGTCGTGATGATCGGCGCGAGCGGACTCACCGACGCGGTGTTGCGGGAGGCGGCCCGCAGTCTGGATGCACACGAACTCATCAAGATACGCGTGCTCAACGACGACCGTGCCGAGCGCGAGTCGCACATGCAGGCGCTCTGCGAGGCTTTGGGGGCCGCGCCCGTGCAGCACATCGGCAAGTTGCTGCTGCTCTATCGGCCAGCCGAGCCGCCACGCATCCAATTATCCTAAAAACCGCAGTTGACCGCTTGGATGGCTTCGCAGCATGTTGGATACATTGAGTTTTCAGCCTTCGCTCGACTTCACCGATTGGGTGAGATCGCTACACGCCCGCTTGAC